>WNGR01013256.1_pt1 | contig 12259 bp, 18 predicted proteins | sample 5407581 | NCBI WGS metagenome assembly WNGR01 (sample SAMN13153383, study PRJNA577476) | soil metagenome | isolation source: 80 cm soil or saprolite under Garry oak tree replicate 2 | place: USA:California | collected 2016-06-15
TGATTACAAATATCTTTCCGGTGAAATTCAGAAGTACCACATCGGATCCGTCGTGTTTGGAATGCACTTCAGTCATTCGGGCCCGGTGAGGAGTTCTCCGCCGAATGCTGCCCGAGTCGCCAACCAATTGCAGCGCGATTCCAAGTTACCGTTGCTACTCGCTGCGGATATCGAGCGCGGAGTGGCCTCACGGCTCAATGACGTCCCTGCCTTTCCCTGGCCCATGGCCTTCGGAGCAGTGGGTGATCAAAAAGAGGTAGAGCGTTTCGGCGCAATAACGGCGGAAGAGGCCCGTGCGATTGGCGTTCAATGGGCACTCGCTCCCGTCGCAGACGTGAACAGCAATCCCGCCAATCCAGTTATCAATGATCGCTCATTCGGCGAAGACCCCGAACACGTCGGTGCTTTGGTTGCAGCCTTCATCGGAGGTGCGCACAAGAATGGGCTTTTGGTCACAGCCAAACACTTTCCTGGTAACGGAGATACCTCGACGGACGCACATCGCGATGTCGCATCTGTTGACAGCAGCTTGGACCACTTACAGAAAGTCGAATTTCCTCCCTTTAAGAAAGCCATCGGCGCTGGCGTGGATTCTATTCTTCTAGCTCACGCCAGAGTGCCCGCCATCGAACCAGACCCGGAGAAAATAACGACCGTCTCAGAAAAGGTCGTAAACGGGACCCTTAGACACGGCCTCGGCTTTAAGGGCGTCATCCTTACCGACGCTCTAGAAATGCAAGGCTTGACGAGAATCTATGATCCACAGAAAGGCAGTCCCACGGCCCGTGCCGCCGTGGACGCCGTCAAAGCTGGGTGCGACGTAATCATGATACCGACAGATCTCGACGGTGCCTTTCATGGCATCGTGGAAGCGGTCCGACGTGGCGAGATTTCCGAATCACGGATCGATGAATCTGTCCGCAAAATCCTTGAAATGAAAGCTTCAGTGGGCCTGCACAAGTCGCGTTTTGTCGATCTCGACCAAGTAGCTTCTGTGACCAGTCGGCCTGAGGACATGGATTTCGCTCAGCATATTTCGGACGAAGCTATCACGCTCGTGCGCAACGACATTAAGTTGCTTCCGTTACAGAAGGCAAGTGTACTGCCACGAACGCCTGACGAATTGGCTACCAGGCACCATCTGGCTGCCATTGTGTTAGGTGAGTCACTGACGAGCACTGACGGACAAGAATTCGAGAAAGCTCTGAAGTCCCGTCGACCAGACGCCGATGTACATTATTTCCAGAATCGTGCGGGGAATGCTGCGGGCCTTGAAGCGCTGAGGGCGGCGAAAGAGGCCGATGAACTCGTCATTGTCGTGTACGTTGTTCACTCAGGTGTGCGGCAAAGAGTAGTGGATGGCCAGCGGATGACCTCTTTCGGACCGGTTGGTCCGAGCGGTCGTTTGCTGGAGGACTTGTTGGAAATTGCCCCTAAGAAGACCGCCGTCGTTGCTCTTGGCAGTCCCTACCTAATCGAAAGCTTCCCACAGATTCAAAATTACATGTGCACCTACGCGATGGCAACTTCGTCCGAAATCAGCGCCGTCAAAGCCCTGTTCGGTGAAATCCACAATCATGCCAAACTCCCTGTCACCCTCCCTGGCATCGCTCCGCGTGGCTTCTCCCTGGCTTGGCCAACTCAGGAACGCCGCAATGAGCCAATTCCAATCACTACTCCTTGAGTCCTATTCGCCAGTTCTTCGGTTCATTCTGGAAAGACTTCCGAGCAATTGATCGAAGGTCAGCCTGTCAGCGTAGATAATTCTGTGGCAGTGATGGGAAGCAGTGCCGTCAATTCAATGAGACTAAAAGCGTCGGTTACATTCTGGGATGAAGCAAGCATCGGGAGCACTTCGACTACCTTGGCAGGATGTTTCGATTTGTGATAGGTTGCACCCATGAGCATCAATAATTTCCGAAGGATTATCTTTGCTGCCAATCTGTCGCTTTGCGCGGTCGGCATCTCTTTTTACTTTCCTGCGGAAACTCGGGTACAGGGACAACAGATCGTCTGGAGCAATCAGGAAAAGCCAATCCTGGAAGATATCCGGACTCTGCGAAAGCTCTCCGAAGGAAATCGTGCCAAGACAACGAAACAACTCGCGCTCAAAATTCGACAGTTGCCTGCGGGCTTGAACAAGGTACGCCTCGCGACTATGCTGGCTGGCCTGTCAACAGAAGGAGATGCTGGCAAGGATACCCTTCAGGAAGTGGCAACCACTCTCGCGGATGCACTTCGCGAAAATCCGATTCCGGCAGGTCCGCGTGGGCCGGAGATGCCGTACTCCGATCTGGCGAAACTAGTGCACTACGAACATGTACAGGCGAATCTGGGTGACCTGCAGTACACTGCTGCGATGTCGAAAATCGAAGCCGATGACCTCCGTCACCAACAGGTGGATTTCACGCTGACGGACCTGCATGGCAAGACGTGGGCTCTGAAGGATCTGCGCGGGCAGATCGTGCTGGTGAATTTCTGGGCCACGTGGTGCCCGCCGTGTCGCACTGAAATGCCTGACCTGGAGTCAATTTACAAACACTTCAAAAAAGACGGATTGATCGTCCTGGCGATTACGGATGAAGAGGCAGGCAAGGTAAAGCCGTTCGTCAATGAATACGGGTTCAGCTATCCCATCGTTCTTGATCCAGACAAAAGCGTGCATAGACAATACACGATTGAAGGACTGCCGAGGAGTTTTGTGTACGACCGCGACGGAAAGCTCGTTGCCCAAGCCATCGATATGAGAACGAAAAAGCAGTTTCTAGAAATGCTGGAGCTGGCAGGATTACATTAGCCCCGAATAGCTCCGCGCACGGAATCATACGACACTCGAATCACCGAACTCGCGCTTGTCCTCGTCCGATTCGCGCCGTCTTTCGTCTTCCAGTAATACCCATCACGATAGCTCAGCATGTGCAGAAAGACGCGGTCTACGTGAGTCACGGGGATACGGATCAAATCTTTGGTCGCGGCGCATTCTTGATGTCGAGGATGCAACACGACAGGCGCGCTGAACAAGAATCCTCAAATAAAAAGCGGCCCCCGTTGCCGAGAGCCGCGCCAATCCTTTCTTGAATTTGTTGTATCATCCTGGGATGAGTTATTTCCCCCTGGCATCGCCTTTCGGTGCGCTTTGGTTGCATCCCTGTCCTGGACTTGATCGAGGACCAGCATGGGCACGGCGCGAGCGCCTGCTTGTCGATGCCGGTCCCAAGGAAAGCCGACTAAATTTTCAGGGAAGTTCGATTCCGTTCCACGGCCATCTATTCCGTGAACTGGACGGGGCATTTCGATTTTCTGAGAGAGACCGCCAGAAGTATCCCGCCGAGTTGCTTGACGCGCTCGAACTCGTTATCAGTGCGTAGCATTCACTGACTCGCCTGCGCTCTATGTTCCCGAACGAAGCAATCGCCGGGTGACGGATTACTTTGGCGGCGGCGTCAAAGTACCCTTGACGGAAAACTTTGGTCTATGGCATCAATGGATTGTCCCTGAAAGGCCGGAACGAATGAGTCCATTCACGGTGGACGCGCAGACACTGCTGCATCTCAAAGCCAAACTCACCGACTTGCGCCTGTGTGCGGATGCCTGTCCCGCATGCGGCGGAGAAACAGATCGCAGGCCACATGCGCCGGATTGCCCGATGGAAGCGTCCATGTCGCTGGTCGATGCCATGCTCAGCGACGAATACCAACAGGTTTTCACAAGGGCGCGCCTACGGCATCTCAGTCAACGTGCGGCGGAAAATATCTAGGAGTTGTTCCCGGTCCAGTTTTGGTGTTGCCGTTTGCGGCTTCACCGCCTGAAAGTCCATCTGGCGAGGTTTCTGCTTGCGCCCTGCCGCCTTGCTTGTTGGATTCAGTGCCCGCGCCAAGCCGGTGGCGACAATTTCTTCGATGTCACTCACCGAGCATTCAAAGTCTCGTGCCAGCCTCGCCCCTGAAAATCCGGCGACAACGTAGAGCCAGCGAACCACATCCTCCTCTTGGGGCGTGAGTCGCATGATTACTTTTCGTCGCGGCCCATCCCGTCAGTGTGAGGTTTGCCTGCATCGCTTACCGATGTCGCGCGAGGAGCGGTGCCTGTGAATGGAGATTTGGTGTTGAGCTTCTCCGATTCCTTCAATAGGCTCTCGTATTCGCGTTTATTGGAGCCGCACTGTGCATGAAACGGCGTGCCATCTTCCACAATCGGAAAGTCCTCCGCGAGCGCCAGGTACGGATCGCTCTGGGCGCGGCTTAACTTGATGACCTGATTCTTTTCTGACTTCATTTTGTTTTTCCTTGTGGGATTTTTGTTGCGGGATAGTCGTGCGGCCTCAAGGGAGCGCCGGGGAGTCGGTTATCGCGCGGCACGCGCAATAGCCGTGGCGGTGCTCCAATACGTTCGCCTGATAGTTTCGTCGTCCGCGTCTTCGAGCGATTGCCGAATTTCTGTGGGAGTGGCTTCCTTCTTTGGCGGAAGGAGTGGCGTGCGTTTGTATTGGTCTTCCTGGAACCGCGCGTGCGCACCATCCAGCAAATCGTGCGTGAGAGGACGGCCGCCGCGATAACGTTCCAAAAATTCTTGGAACTCGGCGCTGTCTTGCACTTGCGGGCGAGCGGCGAACCACGTCAAGGCCGCTGCGTCGTCAAACGCTTCGGACAACGCGGGATCGCTAAGCATTTCGTTTTGGTTCTCGTACTGGCTGGCGCGCTCTTCGCCGATAGCGATGCGCAGATGTAAAGCGATGGCCCCGCGAACATCTCCGCTTTGCGCGAGACGAACAACCTGCAGCCGTTCGCTCTCGGTGAGTTCGTGCACGCGCTCTGCTTCTACGCGCTGGCCAAGCCTGACGAGTTTGTCCAAAACTTCCTCGCGGGATTTCCCAGTCAATGCGTGTTTCATGCCGTTGAGTTTGCCCGTGCTGCGCCATGTGCCCTTGTCGTAGAAAACCGCGAATGGTTCGTCAAGCACGTGGACAACGGTTGCGGGTGTCTGTTCAGCGACCTGCTCTTCGATGAACGCCTTGAGCGCACGACTTCCCGCGCCGGAGCCGGAGTTATCCAGCGGCGCAAACCGTTCGTCGATAAAATCAGATCCCGAATCGGGATGCCGATACCCTTCCTGGCCGACCAAGGGAACCTGCATAGCAGGGTCGTAACCCAACGCGAGCGGTGCTGCTTTCTTTTCAGTTGTCATTTCGGTTTCTCCGTTTCTTCTGTCACCAAGTTCAAGAGTGCGTCACGCGAAGTGGCACGCAGCGTCACATCAAATTCGTGGCCGTCACGGTGGACTATCCCGATCCAATCCCCATCGGCACGCTGCTGTATCCGCAGAAGCGCACCGCCGCCAAGTAGTACGATTTCGACCAGGTTGGATGGAATTTCTAGGTTTGGTTGCGCGAAGCCGAACATTGCGCCTCCAGTTGTTTCAGGTATTCGGCGCTGTCTTGCAAGGCGTCACTGGCTTCCGCCATTTCTTCCTTCTCGCCGTAGAGGGACAGCCGCCGCAATTCGCGGAACGCGCCGCGTCGTTCCTCTTTGGTGGGGCCGTGAACGGCAATCTCGAAAAGTTGCTTGATCGTCATTGCTCTTTCGCTCCCGCCCGTCGTTTTATCTCTGCGAGAAATTGCGCCGCGCCCGTCACGGTGTCCGCGTGATGGTAGTTTCCTCGGTTGGGAGAATCAGCGATTAGCCCCAAGACGCGGATGAGCCGTGCGCTGTCCTTGAAGCCGCTGTCCTTCCATTCCTGCCCGGCCACGCGCCATTCCTCAAAATCATGCTCGCGCATGTACTTGGCGATTCGTTCGCGGCTGGCCTTGCCTTCATCTGTGGTGAAGTAAGCGGGCAGCCAGCGGTCAAAGTACAATTCGCGTGTCCCGGCTTGGTGCCAACCCCTCGTGTTGCAAAACCGCCAGGCGTCAAGCCATGCCACATGACTAACGCCGGGCGCTCCATATTCACGGAGCAGTTCACCCTCGAGGCGGGCTGCGTCATGGCCAAGCGGCGCGGTTACGACGTCCGTATTCTGAATTTTCCGTAGCGCAGCGCGGGCAACCTGTTTCTCTGCGTCGCTTCGTTGCGGATCTTGTAGGACGTGTTCGAGTGCCGTGATTTTGTCCATGCCCGCTCCTCTTAAATTCCGCGTGGAAGACCCGACCACATTCCGCCGCCGTCATCGGCTGGCTTCCGTTCTCGCTGCCGCGCCAGCCCAATGGATTGAAGATGCGCCTGCCACGGAGAAGGGGTCCGCATCGTGCGCGCCAAGTCGTCCACAGCGACCTTGCGCTCGTAGGGGCGCAGCCGCGTGTCGGGGAATTCTTTTTGGGTATTCAGGCCCGGGCACCGTGCCTTGGCTGTGTGCTCCCATTCCGCGAACTGTTTTTGCAAGCCCCGCAGCCTGGCGGACTCCTCGGCATTCAGCGGCGCACGGCACCAACGTTCGTATTGGAAGATCACGCGCGCGCTCAACTTGCGGCCCTCCGCCAGAAGCGCCTCACGCGCGCCAGCACCTTCGCCAGTCCCCATCGCAGGGTCGTCGAGCTGCTTGCTCACCGTCTCCGATGCGACCGGAGCATCCTCTGCAGGCGCATGAACGGCGGGCTGGTCCGGCCGGTTGTTCCGGTGCCTCGCTCGAAACTCCGTTATCGGAATACTCGGGGACGCTGGACGAGGCTCCAATGATGGCGTAGGTGCTGCGTTTGCCGGGGTACTCTTTGGGGCCCCCCGCTCTTCGGCTGCAAGTTCCGCCTCGCACTGGCGCAAGATTTCATCAACCTCGGTTCGCTGCGCGGATCGCGCACGCCTCGCGGCATCAATCTCAGTGAGTTCCACCAGCAATAGACGAAGCACCTTGGTTCGGGCAATGTCTGCCAACTGGCGCAGCCGCTGTTCATAGTCCAGTGGTTCCAGGTAGGGCTTCGCGGCTCTTAGTGCAACCAACTTCGTAGCCGCTCCCGACTTCGGATCTTTCAGGGCGCGCAAGGCAATCGTTTTGAGGCTGGCGGTCTTCGCCAAGGATTTTTCCTTTCGCGGCGTTATGACGCGCTTATGAAGAGCTTATGAAGGGCGCATGGAAGGCTTATGCGCCACCCCGTCAAAGGGACCCGAACACCCCTTCCCAGGTGACCATCCTGTAGGTGGCTGACGGCTGAGGGGTTGGGCCGGGTGCCTGGCGAGATCAAAATAGGGTCCCCTCGCCTCGAAACCGCAGAGAAAACGCGGAGAAAAACGGCGCGCAGATCGCTTTCACCGCAACCCGCACCGCGTCGCAGGGAATCCGCTAAGACGCGAATTCACAAGAGTTTGCGCAAGGTCTGCGATAGCTTGCGGATTCCAGAAACGAACGATGAACGAAGGTCTCGACTGCGATTGCAAGTTGTGTGTTCTCAATGAGTGTTTTGCATACCGTCTGTGGAATCGGCCTGAGTCTTTGCCGTCTTGCCTGGGTGCTATTGACGTTGACGATTGACGTTGACCTGCGCGTGCATCCGTTCCGAGTGCAGACTTCGCGGCGATTAGATCGCAATTTACGGCAAAAATCGCGGCGCGAATAGGCAATCACATAGCGCCATGTAACAGCCCTGCCATTCTCATACTAGAATGTGTGCACTAAAGTGTCACAGTGACGGAATTTGTTTGCCTTTTTGTGGCACTTTAAGGCTTTTTTCCTGCCTCGCATTTTATAAGTCGAATGTGTGCAACAACGCCCGTTCGGTTTTCCAATTGCTCTTAGTGTGTGCACACATTCGACATGAACGAATGTGGAACGGAGAAACCGAATGGACCTATCCACTATCAAGCACGGTCAAACGGTCTTAGTCAAAGTGAGGATTACTGGCACCAACCGTCCTACATATCTCTCGGACGGTCTTTATCAGGCTACCCGTGGACCGCACGAGATTCACTTCCGAAACGCGGCCACTGGCTCTGGCACGTTTGAGCCGTTGTCCATGCTGACCATCTTTCAACGACGCGGTTGGCTGTCAATCGAGCGAAAGGAGAACGCATAACATGCCGAACGTCTATGAAATCGTAACGGAGCGGATCATTGCGCAGTTAGAAAACGGGGTAGCGCCGTGGCGCAAACCGTGGACTAGCAAGGCACCCGCTAACCTTGTATCCCAGAAGGAATATCGCGGCCTGAACGTCATTTCGCTGGCATCACAAGGCTACCCCTCGCGCTTTTGGCTCACGTTCAATCAAGCTAACAAGATTGGCGGGCGAATTGCCAAGGGACAGAAGGGCAGTCTAGTTGTTTATTGGAACATTGGCGAAGAACGGGAAATCCGCAAACCGGACGGCACAAGCAAGACTCAGCGGCCTTTCCTGTTACGGTATTCGACCGTGTTTAACTTGTCCCAGACAGAGGGTATTGACATACCGGCCAGACTGCTTGGCGAACAACGCGAGAACAATCCCATAGCAGACTGCGAGGCAATCGTTGACGGCATGCCTAACCGTCCCGCATTCGAGCAATCCAATGCGGCATGGTACAGGCCGTCAACGGATTCTGTAGGGATGCCAGCACGCGGTCTCTTCCATTCCTCAGAAGAATTTTACAGCACGCTCTTCCATGAATTAACTCATTCAACCGGCCATGCGTCGCGCGTTGGTCGGGAAGGAATCGAACAACTGAACACGTTCGGCAGTGATAGTTACTCGCGCGAAGAACTGATTGCAGAAATGGGTGCTGCAATGCTCTGCGGAGTTACGGGCATCTCGCCTGCCACACTCGAAAACTCTGCCGCATATCTCAAAACTTGGATTGCTCGACTCAAGGCAGATTCCAAGTTAATCGTACAGGCCGCGAGTGCCGCGCAAAAGGCCGCCGACTATATCCGCAATACGAACGCAAGGACAGAGGAAAGCGAGGCGCAATCGTGAGCCTATTCGACAATCTACCTCAAGCCGCGTCGTCTGCGGTCGCAGAACAGACCGGCCTAGCATTTCCAGCCAGTCTCGCAGAGAAGTACAGGCCGCACAGTTTCACGGAGTTTGTCGGCCTAGACCGTCCCAAGAAAATACTCGCCAAGTTTGCGGATGCGCCGTACTCCTCCGCGTGGCGATTCGTTGGACCTAGCGGCATAGGCAAGACAAGCATGGCACTGGCACTGTGCGAAGCAATCAGGGGAGAACTGCATCATATCCCCTCTCAGCGCTGCAACGTCGAAACCCTAGAGGAAGTAATCCGCCAGTGTCACTACTACCCTTCGAGCGGCAAGTCTCTACACGTCGTTCTGATTGACGAAGGGGATAAGATGTCTAAACCGGCTCAGCTCCACTTGCTTTCCAAACTGGACGCGACCGCGTCCCCCCCGAATACCATTTTTATCTTTACTTGTAACAGTGTCGAGGGGTTAGAGGATCGTTTCCTGTCTCGAACGCGGGAGATTGTCTTTCAGTCTCACGGCATGGCAGAGGATGCCGCGAGTTTGCTTGAGCGTATATGGGAACGTGAGGCAGGCGACGCGGCCAAGCCTAACTTTCTGCGGATCGTGCGCGACAGCCAGAACAATGTCAGGGATGCACTCATGTCCCTGGAAACGGAGATACTCGCGGCATGAGCTACGTCATCGAAGTACCCGGCGATAAGCCCGTAACGTGCAAGGACTGGCGAGCCGTTGAAGTCTATTTGACTTTGCTGCGGCTGACGGACTGGCAAGCGTACCTGTTTTCCTTTGTGCGCGAATGTGACTAGACGTTGCCGGTAGTGAATTCGCCCGCGAATGGGCTACAGGACGCGCCTAGTTCTTACAGCTCTACAGTATAGGAACGCGCAGAGAGGAGAGCCTATCGGCGGTCATGGCTGTATACTTCGGAGCGCACAACATGCCACGCGGTAGAAAAGTCGATAAGGAATTGCGCGAGAGGATCACCAGGCTACTCAAGGCCGGAAAGTCACAGGCCGAGATTGGCCGCATCCTTCATCGCGCGCCTGGAACGATTGCACATCACGTCCGGGCGCTCGGCGTTGCACCAAAAGAGTATTTGGCACCGCTGCCCATGAAACGAGGCAAGCGAAGGTGTGTTGCCTGCCGCAAGATGAAAACTCCGGGCGCGTTTCCTAGCGAAAGACACGCGGAGTGTACGATGTGCGTCCGGGGAAAGAAAGAAAGCTAATCAAAGATTGCAGCTCTTATACGCGAATGTCATAGAGGAGAGGATCACGATAATGCGCATCGCAATTTACGGCAGAGTTTCGACGAAGGACCGGGGGCAAGAGGTTGAAAACCAGCTTGCACAGCTACGAGACTTTGCCGTCAAGCAAGGCTGGACGGTTACCCGCGAATATACCGACCATGAGACCGGATCGCGTGGTGACCGGGCTGAGTTTAAGCAGATGTTCCAGGACGCCTCGCAGCGGCGCTTTGATCTGGTGCTCTTCTGGAGCCTTGACCGCCTGTCCCGCGAAGGCGTCCTGCAAACACTCAACTACCTGAACCGGCTCACGGGCCACGGCGTCGGGTACAGGTCGTTCACCGAACAGTATTTCGATTCCTGCGGGATCTTCAAGGATGCAGTCATCGCCATAATGGCGACGGTCGCAAAGCAAGAACGGCTCCGAATCAGTGAACGCACGAAAGCGGGATTGGAAAATGCACGTCGCAAGGGCATCCCGCTTGGCCGCCGTCGTGTGCGCGTTGACGTTGTGCGGCTCAAACAGCTACTCGCCGATGGCCGAAGTTACGAACAGATCGCCAGGGAGTTGAAGTGCGGCGTGGGCACCGCGTTTCGCGCTGCGAAGGCCGCTGCATAGGACTCTTTACTTCGCCCTCCAGCTCCGCTTAAAGTTTGCAACGCGCGAGCACAGTCAATAGTTCAGGGATTGAGCGGATATCCGCTTCCGCGTAGCCGATATCGATTCCTGCCCTAGCTAAATCACCGAGCAGTGCATGCGTCATGCCCTGAAGAACGCCAATCTGATATCGAAAGTCCAAATCGCCAATCTGCCTAGAACCCATAGGGTCTGGCAACGTCTGCGGCGCGTGGGCATCTTTCGGTGAGTTCCGATAGAGATTGTCTAGCTGGGTCCACGCCAGAATTAAGGCTTGATATCTGCCCGTGAGACCGCGAAGCAACAATGCTTCATTTCCCCTCCTGATAGGTAGAAGCCCAATCGCCCATGCAACCCCTAAAAGTCCAACGCCCACAAGGAATAGGTTGAGAGCGGTGTCGGCAGCGGCGTGCATAAGGCGCGCTCCGGCAATACTGCTGACCAATAAACCGATACAAGCAACAAGGGCTTCCCATAGAGCATGACTGACAAACCATTCCGCGAATCGGTTCCATGAACCCGGTTTTTCAGCGACCACTCTGCGCCTCCACGCCCGAAGACGGGGGAGCACCTACTGTCCTGGCGTTTGCAGGATAGCAGCTTCAAATTGCTCCACGAGTTTTATGTGCACGTCTGTCTGCAGCGGTGCATCTGAGAAATACTTGTTCTCTGAAAAAGGCGTGTTATCTCGGCGTTGAATGGAAAAACGTCCGAGCGGATGTTTTCTTTCAAGCTGGTCATAGTCAATCATCAATGCGGTAAGTTCGTATTTCAGATTTTCTGCAGCAAAGACAGCCGTTGTTTTAGAGATGCTGTCGGCCAATTGTTTCACGGCGGGATGGACGCTTGTAAGGGAAAATTTGCTGTAAAACGTGAGCTGGCTCGCGTAGTGCCATCGAGAGACTGGTTTGCTCACCAAACCAAGTTCTTTGACTCCCCACTGAATAGCCTCTTCGAGCAATCGCTTGGATTCTTGGGTGGAAACTCTAGTCCCCAGGAGTAACCCATGAGTATAGATTATAAAACTGTTAATGCCGAAAGAGATTCCCTTCGCCTCGTCAAACTCTTCGATTTTTTGAGGAAACTGTTTGAAGCCGTAACGAGCCACAAGAGCTTCAACCAAACTGGGATAGAACGCCTTACCCCGAGGGTTCAGGTCAATCGGTTCCACGAAAGCCAACGCATTAGCTTGGTGAATAGCTGCCAGTTCCATGCGCACCTCTCTGCCCAGCACCCACTAATGCTTTGGAAGATTCCTGGCCTTCCCTCTTTTGGTCATAGTCACCAGTCTCTCGCAACAACTGCCCCCTATGACTCAGCGGGCCGGGAACTGGTGCCTGAAGCGCGGCTACGGCGTATTCAAGAATCATTAGCTTCTCTGAGCCCGCTTGAGTCCTCGCTGATCCGGTTACTTGCGGTTCACCCACTCGCTCAGAAATTGAAATCTTCTCTTTGAACGCACCCGGCGCGGCTATTTTCAGCAAGAGGAGCAGAACTA
>WNGR01013784.1_pt1 | contig 12259 bp, 13 predicted proteins | sample 5407581 | NCBI WGS metagenome assembly WNGR01 (sample SAMN13153383, study PRJNA577476) | soil metagenome | isolation source: 80 cm soil or saprolite under Garry oak tree replicate 2 | place: USA:California | collected 2016-06-15
GGCCGAGCGCGAAGCTGGTGATGCCGAGCAGGACCTTGATCCCGTCCAGGAAGCAGGTCTTGCCGGAGCCGTTGGGCCCCGTGGCCACGTTGATCCCGTCGGTGAGCAGCGGAACCGGATCCGGCCGCAAACAGCCCCAATGAACAAATTGAACTTCCTCGAGCCTAGGCATCGGGATCCCCATAAGTGGTGCCGAGTGCGGATCTGGTCCCGGATCCATGTGGGGGGAGCTCGCTTCCCCCACGGCCCCCCAAGGGCGCCGGTGCCATGGTGGCGGTGGATGGGTAGCTTTCGGCTGCTTCCGCTCGGACTTCGGCGGCGCGGACGCGCAGGTGGGTGAGCCGCTGGTTGCGGGCCAGCAGCTCTCTGACCTCGTCGGCGGCCTCCTGGTCGTCGAAGGTCTCCAGCAGCGGCCCGGCGAAGAGCTGCCCCTCGCGCAGGGTCAGGTAGCCGGCCTGGCACAGCAGCACCAGCACGTCGCCGAGGTCGCGGCCGCCGGGCCGCCCGCCGAGCATGATCCCCAGGTCGTCGGGGTCGAGCCAGGGCTCGCCGCGGCCGGCGATGTCCACACCGCCGGACTGGCGGACCCGCTCGGCCTCCAGGAAGCGCAGGTGCAGCCAGCAGGCCGCCAGGACCGCCAGCTCGGCGGGACCGAGGTCGATCACGGCCGCGTGGTCCTCCAGCCGCGGCAGCGAACCGCCGAGCGTGGCCACCCAGCGGTCGGAGCGGGGCGCGTAGGCGAGCTCGCAGCCGGCCTCGGCCAGACGGCGGCGAACCTCGTTGCGAATCTCTTCGTCGGTCAGCTCGGGCACCTCGGCAGCGGGCACCGAGCCGGCCAGGAGGACCCGGCAGAGCTCGATGGTGTTCAAGAGGCAGGCTCCTCACGTACTGGGGGATCCTCGGCGGCCGGCTGCTCGGCGGCGGCCGTCTGGGGCACGGCGACCGGGACCTCCTCGATGCGTTGCTGGGGGGCGATGGGCTCGGGGGGTTCCTCGGTGGGCTCCTCGACGACCAGGCCGCGCACGCCCGTGTGGCTGGCGACGCCGACCTCGTCGTGCCCGACGGATTCGATCAGGGGGCGCGGCTCCAGGGAGACCATCAGGCTGCCGTCCCCGATCGGCCCCCAGCGGGACCAGGCCTCGACCGCGGCGGCCATGCGGGTGACGGCCTGCGCCCAGGTGCCGCCCACGACCCATTTGCTCAGCGTGGCGCCGTCCATGCTGGCCAGCCAGCGGAGTGCCTCGCCGGCCACCACCACGAAGTCCGGGACCACGTCGATCGGCTCGACGTCGAGGTGGCGCGGCTGCGGCAGCGGGGCGAGCTCCGGCTCCGGCTGCTCCAGCCAGGATTCGAGCGCGACCAGCGCCTGGAGGCACTGCGAGTGCCCGGCGCCGACGGCGGTGGGCAACGGCAGGCGGTCGCGGAGCAGCCTGGCCAGCCGGCGCATGTCGGTGGTCGAGACCAACGCCCGCAGGGTGGCCTCGTCGAAGGGGACGGCGCCGGGAGGAAGCAGGCTGGCGGGGGTGCCGAAGGTGGCCTCGACCTCGTCGGCGAGCGCCCCAACTCGCTTGGCCAGGCCGGACGCGCGCTCCAGGCCCGCCCGCGCCGAGGAGGTGAGGTGCAGGGCGTCCAGCGCCGGCCGCTCGCGCTCCAGCAGGATGGCCATGTCGGCCGCCTGTGCCCTGGCCTGCCTGGAGATGCTGCGCAGGGCCGGGACGTCGCCGAGGTCGATCAGCGCCAGCAGCGTGTCGAAGTCGGCGTCCAGGACGTCGACCGCCGCCAGGAACGGCGCGATCGCCGGCTCGTCGTCGGTGCCGGCGGCCAGCGCCAGGCTGGTGGCGGCGCACAGCACCTTCACGACCCGCTCCGGCTCGATGGTCTGCACCGCGAGCACCGCGCAGACGGCCGCCACGAGCTGGGCTTCCTCGGAGAGCCGCCAGGTACCGCCGGCGGCGGGCACCAGCAGCTCCTCCTCGCGAAGCTCATCCAGCAGCCGGGACGCCTCGGCCGGGTCGAGCCAGTCGAGCACGCTCTCGGCCCTGACCAGCGGCCAGTGGGGCGTCGGCAGGGAGCTCAGCTCGCGTAGCACGGCGACCTTCAGCCGCTGGTAGGGCTGGCCGAGCAGGGTGGAGAAGCGCCCCAGCGAGGAGCGTACGACTTCCTGTGGCAGGGTAGCGTCGGCTGCCGGCCGGGGAGCCTGCTCGCCCGGCAGTGAGGATTGCCCGTTGTGCCCGGCCGGGGGCGCCGGGGCGGGCGGGATGCCAGCCGAATCCGGCCGCACGCGTGCCACCATGAAGAGTAGAACCCTACACGACCGCGGCCGTTCGTGAACTACGTACCTATAAGGATCGGATATCGGCCCAAGTGTGTAGAGCCCTCAAACGCGCTTACCTCCCGACCAGCACCCGGCGGAGGATCTTGCCGGATGGCGCCTTGGGGATCTCGTCAACGAACTCGACCAGGCGAACCTTCTTGAACGGCGCCACCCGCTCGGCCACGTAGGCCATGACCTCTGCCTCGGTGAGCGGCGAGCGTGCCACCACGAAGGCCTTGGGCACCTCGCCGGCCTCCTCGTCGGGGGCGCGCACCACCGCGGCGTCCGCGATCGCCGGGTGGGTGAGCAGCACCGCCTCGAGCTCGGCCGGGGCGACCTGGAGGCCCTTGTACTTGATCAGCTCCTTGACCCGGTCGACCACGTACCAGTAGCCGTCGCCGTCGACGTAGCCGAGGTCGCCGGTGTGCAGCCAGCCGTCGGGGTCGAGCATGCCCGCCGTCTCCTCGGGCCGCCCCAGGTAGCCCTTCATGATCTGCGGGCCCGCAACCACCAGCTCCCCGGTCTCGCCGACGGGCAGGTCGGCGCCGCTGGCCGGGTCGACCACGCGCATCCGTGTGTTGGGCAGCAGGCGGCCGACCGACCCAGGCCGCGGCTCGCCGCCGAGGTTGGTGGTGACCACCGGGCTCGTCTCGGTGAGCCCCCAGCCCTGGGTGACCAGCGTGCCGATGCGCCCGGCCGCGGCCGCCTCCAGGCCAGCGTCCAGCGGCGCCGCGCCCGACAGCACCGCCTCCAGCGACGACAGGTCGTACTTGTCGACCAGCGGGTGCTTGGCCAGGGCGAGGATGATCGGCGGTACCAGGAACGCCTGGGTCACGCGGTAGTCCTGGATCAGGCGGAGGAACTCCTCGAGGTCGAACCGGGGCATGGTGACCAGCGTGGCGCCCTTGCGCACCGCCCCGCACATCAGCACCGTCAACCCGTAGATGTGGTACAGCGGCAGCACCGCGATGACCCGGTCGTCGGTGCCCTGCGTCAGGAGCTGGTCGGTCTGGCAGAGGTTGGCGACCAGGTTGCGGTGCGTCAGCATCACGCCCTTGGGCAGCCCGGTGGTGCCGCTGGAGTACGGCAGCGTGGCCAGGTCGTTGGCGGGGTCGATGTCGACAACCGGCGGCTCGCCGTCGGCGGCGAGCAGCGCGGCGAACGGCGTGGCGCCCTCGGCCTCGCCGAGCACGAACACCTCCTCGACTCCTGAACGCTTCGCCGCGGCCCGAGCGCGCTCCAGCAACGGCGGCGCGGTCAGCAGGAAGCGGGCGCGCGAGTCGTTGAGCTGGTTGGCCAGCTCGTCTGCGGTGTAGAGCGGGTTGGCCGTGGTCGAGACGCCGCCGGCGGTCGACACGGCGTAGAAGGCCACCGCGTACTCGGGCACGTTCGGCAGGTAGATCGCGAACGCGTCGCCCTTACGGAAACCGCGCGCGGCCAGCCCGGCAGCCGCCCGGCGCACCGCCACCGCGAGCTGGGCGTAGGTGATCGTCCGCCCGGTGGGGCCGTCGATGAGCGCTGGCTGGTCCCCGCGCTCGGCCGCGGTCGCCAGGACTGCCTCGTGGAGGGGCACGTCGGGGATCGAAACGTCCGCATAGGGACTGTGCTGCACGATCGTCTGCTCTGTACTCATCGCGCGCCTCCAGTGAAGACCGGTCCGCGAGCTGATCTCAGCGAGTGCGCGGCACGTTGTCAATGCGCGAAAACCTCTACAATCACTCTTCCCACTCTTCCCACCACAAAGATCATGGCTCAGACTCTCCGCCAATACCTGGTAAACCCAAGCGAAGCTCTCGGCTCAGTCGAGCCGGGTAGAGCCGCTTGCGCGACCCCCTGACTGCTTCCTGGGAGTCACCATGCAGACTCCAGATACCGCGGCCCCGGCGGCGCAGCCCGGCCCGGCTCCCGGCCCCAGACGGCCCGCCTCCCGGTCGAGGCTGTCGTTCGGCCACATCGTCACCCTGCTTGCCGGGCTGCTGGCCACCGTGCTGGTGTTCAGCGTCCTGCGCGAGCGCGACCTCACCTTCCGCGCCACCGCCGCCGGCGCCGAGATCCGCGCCGGCACCACCGTCGAGGCCACCGCGCTGCGCACGGTGGACGTGCACGTGCCCGACGACGTCCGCGGCCGCCTGATCGACCCCGCGGCCCTCGACCGCTTCCGCGGTTGGATCGCCACGAGGACGCTCCAGCCGGGTGAGCTGCTCAGCCGCGGTGACCTGCGGCCGCCGGCCGCGCCCTCGGCGCTGCGGGCGATGAGCATCCCGGTCGAGGCCGCCCACGCGGTCGGCGGGGCGCTGGCCGCCGGCGACCGCCTCGACGTGATCGCGGTCGACGAGGGCGGCCAGGCCCGCTACGTCGTGAGCGGCGCCGAGGTCCTGGCCGTCAACCGGCCCGACAGCGGCGTGATCGGCGCCGCCGCCAGCTCGTCGAGCCTGACCGTCGCGGTCGACGCCAAGCAGGCGCTACGGCTGGCCGCCGCCATCCGTGGCGGGCGCTTCGAGCTGGTCCGCTCCACCGGCGCGGACGCCGTCTCCTCGGGCGCCGGCCAGTCGGACACCGGTGCGGGGGGCCTGGGCGGCGGCGGGTCCGATGCGGGGACCGGCGGGCCATGAGCCGGCGGGCCGCGAGCGGCGGGACCGAGGCGCTGGGCTGATGAGCAGGCCCGTCGAGATCGCCATCGGCGTGTCGCACCGGTCGTGGGCGCAGCGCCTGTTCCGTCATGTCGCCGACCACGGCGGCGCGGTGGTCCGCACGCGTGTGCTGCTCGACGAGGACGCGCTGGAGGCGAGCTACGCGGTGCTGGTGGTCGACGACACCGCCAGCGTGCTCACCCCGCGCATGGTGGCCGAGCTGCACCGCAGGGACCGGCGGGTGATCGCCGTGCACGCGGCCGGCGACCACCAGGCCCGCGAGACGCTGGGCCGGCTCGGCGTGGATGCCGCCATCCCCGACAGCGTCGCGCCGGAGGAGCTGGTCGACGCGATCGTCGCCCTGGCCCCCGCACGCGCCGCCAGCCCCGACGACCCCTTCGCCGCGATCGCCCGCGAGCTCGGGCACGAGCTGCCAGGCGACGCCGAGCCGGCGCCGCGCGAGCGGCCGGCGGGGCAGCCGGCCCGGGGTCTGCTGACCGCGGTGCTGGCCGTCTCCGGCGGTGCCGGCGCGACCGAGGTCGCCCTGGCGCTGGCCGGCGTGCTCGGCGGCCGCCGCGAGCGCACCGTGCTGGTGGACGCCGACGAGGTGGCGCCCTCGCTGGCGCAGCGGATGGCCCAGCCGCTGGTGCCCAACCTGCGCAACGCCGTCGACGCCCTGGAGCGCGGCGTGGGCCGCCTCGACGAGACCCTGGTGGCGCTGCCGGAGCGCGACGGCGGCTTCGAGCTGCTGTGCGGGCTCGCCAACCCGCGGGACTGGCCGGACCTGCGGCCCGACTCGGTCACCGAGGTCGTCGGCGAGCTGGCCAGGACCCACGCCCAGGTGCTGGTCAACGCCGGCCCGAGCGTGGAGGAGGTGACCGCCCCCGGTGGGCTCGCCCGCTACGGCATCGCGCGCGCCATGCTGCTCGGCGCCGACCAGCTCGTGGTGGTCGCCGGCGCCACCCCGATCGGCCTGTCCCGGCTGCTGGTGTGGCTCGGCGACCACACCGACCTGGCCAGGTCCAAGCCGCTGCACGTGGTGCTCAACCAGGCGCCCGCCGGCGTCTTCAAGCGCAGCGAGCTGGAGCGCGAGGTGCTGCGCAGCTTCCTGCCGTCCTCGCTGCACCTGCTGCCGGCCGACAAGCGGGTCGAGGAGGCGGTCTGGAACGGCCACACGGTCCCGAGCGGCCCATTCCACAAGGCCGTGCAGGCGCTGGCGGCGGAGCTGCCGGTCGCGCCGGTCGCCTGGCCTGGCGGCGGCCGCGGCTGGATCGGGCGCGGGCGCGCCGCCCGCCGCGCCGGGCGGAGGGGGGCTGCCAGGTGACGCTCCCCAGCGCCTACGACCAGATCCGCGCGACCGTGCTGCGCTGGATCGAGGATCAGCGGGTCGATCCGGCCAACGAGGCCGCCATCCGCCACCGCACCGAGGAGGCGATCCGCCAGTGGCAGCGCAGCGCCGCCGCCAGCGAGCGCCGCGGCCTCGGCGACGTCGACGCGGTTGCCGAGCGGGTGGTGCGCTCGATCACCAGCTTCGGCCCGCTCAGCGGCCTGTTCGACGCTGCCGGGATCGAGGAGATCGAGATCGAGGGCGACCTGGTGATGTACGTCGACTCCAGCGGCCGCCGTCAGACGCTGGTCGCGCCGACGACGCAGGAGGAGAACCACCAGGCCATCGACCGGCTGCTGGCCGCGACCCAGCGCCACCTCGACACCCAGAACCCCATGGTCCACGCGCGCGTCCTCGGCGGGCGCGCCCGCCTGTCGGCGGCCATCCCCCCGGTCGCCGACAAGCTCTCCTGCACCATCCGCTTCCACCAGCTCCGCAACGAATCGCTGGCGAGCATGGTGCGCCGCGGTTCGCTGACCTGGCCCGCCGCCGGCTTCCTGTGGGCGATCGCCCAGACCCGCCTGTCGCTGGTGATCTCCGGGCCGCCGTTCGCGGGCAAGACCTCCATGCTCGGCGCGGTGCTGGCGGCGGTCCCGCCGCAGCGGCGCATCCGCGTGGTGGAGGACACCCGCGAGCTGATCGACGAGCGGCCCACCATCTCCTACCTGGAGTCGCGGGCGCGCTCGCTGGCCGGCGAGGGCGAGATCACCCTGCGCGACCTGATCAAGTTCGTGCTGAAGATGCGCCCCGACTACATCGTGGTCGGCGAGGTGCTCGGCGCCGAGGCGTTCGAGATCGTGCGCGCGGTCAACGCCGGCTGCGGTTTCGCCTGCACGGTCCACGCCAACTCCGCCCGGGACGCCCTGACCGCCCTGGTCAACGCGGCCATCATGGCCGGCGAGAACGTCAAGTCCTCGGACGTGCGCGAGGTGCTCGCCTCCTCCATCAAGTACGTGATGCACCTGGAGGTCCAAGAGGGCGACGCCGCCTCGGCCGGCGCGAACGGCTCCGCACCGGGCCTGGCGGGCCGGGCGCCGGCGCCGCGGTCCGCCGGCCTGCTGCGCCAGACCCGCGAGATCATCGAGCTGGTCCCGAGCCTCCACCACGACTTCAGCCACGAAGTGCTGTTCCGGCGCGAGGCGCTCGGCAAGCCGCTGGTATGGACCGGGACGGTGCCGCACAACGCCGAGGTCGTCGACCGCGCCCTGCCGCGCGGGCTCAGCGTCGCCGGCATCCTCGAAGGGCGCGTTTCCCCGTTCGAGCTGCGCGAGGGTTTCTACCAGCAGGAGCTGGCGCCATGATCCTGCTGGCGGCGCTGGCGTGCGGGACCTTCGCCTACCTGGCGAGCGGGCTGGTGCTGGGCGTCTCGCCGCTGCGCCGGCTCGGCGGCGCCGGCTCGCGGCGCCCGCCCGGCCGCTGGCAGCTCTGGCTCGACCAGGCCGGCGCGAGGCTCAGCCCGCGACAGTTCGTCACCGGCTCGATCGCGGTGGGCCTGCTCGCCTTCCTGATGCTGAGCGCGCTCACCCGCACACCGGGGGTCGCGCTGATGCCCGCGATCGCGCTCGGCTGCCTGCCGGGGGCGTTCTTCGCCAGGCAGCGGGCCGCCAGGCTGCGCGCGGTGCAGCTCGCCTGGCCGGACGCGTTGCGCGAGCTGTCCAGCTCGATCGCGGCCGGGCTCTCGCTCGACCGCGCGCTCGGCGAGCTCGCCGAGGTCGGGCCCGCACCGATCCGGGTTGCCTTCGGCCGCTTCCCGATGCTGTCCCGCGCGCTCGGCCCGGTCGCCGCGCTGGAGGTCATGAAGGAGGAGCTGGCCCACCCCACCTCCGACCGGGTGATCGAGGTCCTCATCCTGGCGCAGCGCCGCGGCGGCCAGGTGCTGCTCACCATCCTCGAGGAGCTGATCGAGGCCACCACCGACGACCTCAACACCCAGGAGGAGATCAAGACCAACGCGCTGGAGGGCAAGATCAACGCCCGCATCGTGTTCGCGCTGCCGTGGTTCGTGCTCCTGCTGCTGGTCGCCAGGCCGATCTGGAGCCTGGTCGGGCTGTGGCTGGTGCAGCGCTTCGCCCGGCTCCGGGGCGAGCCGCGGGTGTTCGGCTCGCCGGCCACGTTGGCCGCGCCCGACGCCGTCGAGGAACGGGGGTCGGCCTCGTGACCGCCGACCTGGCCGATCCGCGCGTGATCCTGGCCTCGCTGCTGGCCGGCTTCACGGTCGCGCGGATCGCCTGGTGGGTCGTGCGGCCGCCGACCCGGCTGAGCGCCAGGGTGCGCCCGTACACGATCTCCAGCCGCAGCGCCCTCGGCCGCCGGCCCGACACCCTGGTGTTGTCGGAGTCCCCGGTCGAGCGCTCCGACTCCGTCCTGGTGCGCCTGCTCGGCCCCATGGTGATGAAGTTGGCCGACGTGCTCGGCGGGCTGATCGACCACGGTGGGGACGAGCGGCTGTTGCTGCGCCTGAAGCACGCCGGTGTGCTGGGCGACGTGCCCGAGACCAGGCGCGCTCTCCAGTACCGCGTCCAGGTCGTCAGCACCGCGGCGGTCGCCACCGCCGGAGGACTCGGTCTCGGGCTGCTGATCGGCCACACGGCCGCTCCAGCGCTGGCGGTGGGCGGCATCGGGCTGGTGTTCGGCCTGGCGTGGCCGCGCGGCCGGCTCGACCGGCTGATCACCCGGCGGCGCGAGGAGATGCGGGTCGAGCTCTACACCGTCAACCACCTGCTGGCCATGCACGTCCGGGTCGGCGGCGGCGTCATCCAGGCGCTGCAGCGCGTGGTCGAGCGCGGCAGCGGCGCGGTCGTCGCCGAGCTGGCGGAGGTGCTGCGCGCGCACCGCAGCGGCGTCCGCATCAGCGCCGCCCTCACCCGTGCCGCCGGCCAGAGCGCCGAGCCCCACGCCGCGCGCACGTACCGGCTGCTCGCGGCAAGCGCCGAGCACGGCGCCGACCTGGCCCGCGGGCTCATGGACCTGAGCCGCGACCTGCACAGCCAGCGCCGCGAGGACCTGCGGCGGCTGGCGACCAGGCAGCGGGCGGCAACCATCATCCCGATCGTCGTCATCCTCGCGCCGGTGCTGCTGCTGTTCGTGGCGGCACCGCTCCCATCGATCGTGTTCGGAGGGCTCACGGGGCGGTGAGCATGGAAGGAGGAAGCACATGCCCTTCTGGATGTTCGTGTGGCTGTGGACGGCCCCTGGCCGGCTGATGGGCCGGGCCGGGCGCGGCGCCAGGGCCTCCGGGGCCCGGGGCGCCGGGGCGCAGGCCGGGTTCTCGACGGCGGAGGGCCTTGCGGGAGCGGCGCTCGCCGTCGTCGCGCTGATCGCCATCTGGGCTGCCATGCGGGCTTTCGGGCTCGACATCATCAGGTGGATGCAGGACCAGATCACCAGCTCGGGCGGCGGAGGCTAGGACGGCGAGCGATGCGCTGGCTGCCGAGTCACCAGATAGCGGCGCCCCGTGCCGGCGGCTTCGTCACCACCCAGTTCGTGCTGGCGGTGGCGTTCTCGCTGCTGCTGTTCGTGATGCTCTGCAACGCGATCGTCTACCAGTACGGGCGCGGCGTGATCCGCTCCGCGCTCGACGAGGGCGTGCGCAGCGGCAGCCGTGCCAGCGGCTCGACCGCGACCTGCCTCCAAGCCGCCGAGGAGGTCAGGCGGTCGCTGCTCGGCGGCCCGATCGGCGCCCACGTCTCGATGCGGTGCGCGTTCGTCGCCGGCCAGGTCCGCGCGACCGCCAGCGGCTACCTGCCGAGCTGGCTTCCGCTCGTCCCGGACTGGCCGGTCAGCCTCGGCGCCACCGCCGTCAAGGAACCCTTCACCGCGCCGACCACCACCGTCCCGGGAGCGGCCCAGTGAGGCGGACTTGGCGCCGGCGGGCGTGGATGGCGGTGCGTCCCGGCCGCCGGGTTCCGCGGGGAGGGTTCATCGCCTCCGAGTTCGTGCTCGGGGTGTGCGTGATCATCCTGCCGGTGACGCTGCTGGTGCTGGCGCTGCCGACCTGGTCGGAGCGCCAGGCCATGGCGCAGCGCGCCGCCAACGAGAGCGCGCGCGAGGTGGTGCTCGCCGACTCCTGGAGCGCCGGGGTGGGAGCGGCCAGGGCGGCCGTCGACCAGGTGGCCGGCAACTACGGCGTCTCCCTCGACGACGTGCGCGGGCCCGACTTCACGGCCGGCGGAGGCCTCGCCGGCGGGCAGACGGTCGTGTCCCGCGTCACCGTGCGCATGCCGATGATGGTGATCCCGTTGGTCGGTCGCGTCGGGAGCTGGTCGTGGACCGCCGTGCACGCCGAGCGGGTCGACGACTACCGATCCTTCCCCCAGGGGCCGTGATCGCCGTGGCCCGTGGACTCCAGATGCTGCGGCCCGACGACCGGGAGCGCGGGTCCATCACCATCTGGCTGCTCGGGCTCGCCGTGCTGCTGCTCTTCGTGGGCGGCCTCAGCCTCGACCTGTGGCGTGCGGTCAGCGCCAGGCAACTGCTCGCCAACGCCGCCGACGCGGCGGCAATCGCCGGGTCGACCGGCGTCGACACCGCCCGGTTCCGCGACACCGGCGTGGTCGTCCTGGACCCCGTCCTGGCCGCGCAACGCGTCCGCGACAGCCTGGCCCACCAGGGCGGCGTCCCGTTGGTCGCGCCGCCGGCGGTCGAGGTCGACCCCGACCCGCCCCAGGTCGCCGTGGTCCTGACCGGTCAGGTCCGGCTCACCCTGCTGCACGTGCTCCTGCCCAACCAGCCGCCGCTCACCATCCGCGTGCGCGCGGTCTCGGCCCCGAGGGAGGTCCCGTGACCAGGTCGCGCCTTGCCGCCGCCATCGCCATCCCGATCCTGCTCACCATCGGGCTCGCCTTCACGTTCCTCCAGGGTCGCCACCCCGCCGGCCAGGCAGCCCCGGCCACCGTCGCCCCGAGTTCGTCCCTCCCGCCGCCCCCCACCACCAACAGGCCCAACCCCCCGAAAGCCACGGGCGAAGACTGGCTCGCGATCATGAGCGACATCCTCACCTACCGCCACTACCTCTACGAGCACCCCCAACCCAACCTCCTCCCCCAGATCTACGACAAGCGCTGCCCCTGCTTCACCCAGGAACGCAACGCCCTCGCCGACCTCCAACGCCGCGGCTGGAAGTACACCGACCAGGGAGTCAAGGTCCTCTCCGCCAAACTCCTTGGTCGTCTCCGCCAAACTCCTTGGTCGGGCAGCAACGAATCGCTCGATTGTTGCCGTCGAAGTGGTGAGTCGGACTCCGCAACAGACCCTAATCGACCGTGCCGGGAGAGTTGTTCAACGGAAACCGGGTTCTGGTCCAAGCAAGACGGCATACCAACTTCTGCGAGGGTCGGACGGTCGCTACCGGGTCGCCCTCATTGGCATCAGCCAGCCGGAAGATTGAGAGGCACCCGATGACGCCGAACAGGAACTGGCGCCTGATAAGGGCGGCGTGCCGGCTATTCGGGCTCAGTGCATTGATCATCGGGAACATGAGCCTGAATCCCGCTATCGTGAGTGCCCAAGAGGGGCCTGGCGGTGGTGGGATCTCGCCCGACAAGCTCTGGGTCAATGCAAGGCTTGGTCAACCTTCAAGCGGGAGCCAAGCGGGAGGACCGGTGACCGGTCGGGCGCTTCGATACATTCGGCTGGGCGCACAAGCACAGTGCACACCGGTCGCTTTCCAAGCTCCGGCCGGAATTCAACCCTGGTTTGGCACCGGCGCAGACCCTACGCTTGCGACTGAGAGTGTGGAGGTAGTGTCGGTCAATCGGCAAGACCCGAGCGATCAGGTGCCGCTGGGGTTCGGGTGTGTGAATCCGGGTGAGTTGGTGCAGGTGCCGACTGCGGAGGAGATCCTGAGCATCTTTCGGAGTCAGTACATCCCGAGACCGGTGGTTCAGCTGAGCCCGGGTCAGCGTGGGCTGACGGGACTGGCGACCTGGT
>WNGR01006717.1_pt1 | contig 12258 bp, 19 predicted proteins | sample 5407581 | NCBI WGS metagenome assembly WNGR01 (sample SAMN13153383, study PRJNA577476) | soil metagenome | isolation source: 80 cm soil or saprolite under Garry oak tree replicate 2 | place: USA:California | collected 2016-06-15
CTTGCTCGGCGTTCACTCGCGTTACGGCCTGCACACTCGCGCTGTCACCAATTCGTGACACGCTAACCGAAGGCTTCAGCCATTTCGTCTCCTCCATGACTGCTCCGGTTGCTTCCGGCTGGAGCGGTTGCCGGGTGGGATTTGCACCCACTGGAAAGCGCCGCCTTTTCACGGCGCACACCCGGAGCGGACATTCGGTGAGGTTTGGCCGAACCGTTCGCCAAGACCCGTTTCAATACGAACGACTTAAGGCACTTATCGGGGACGGCGATTGACGACGTTCTCCGACACGATCTCTGGCTTGAATGTGAACAGCTGGGGATCCGCAGGATCGACCATGACTCGTACCCAATGGCTGTCCGGCGCACCGAATGTTTCCACCCGCGTGAAGTTTTCAAACGGCCTTCCAGTTTTGGCGCTGATAAGCGGTTTGTCGATGCGAAATATATGACTGTCGCCGTGAAGAATAACTGTTGGTTTGTCGTAGCTCTCCATCTCTTCGGCGAGGGCCTTGACGTAGTCGTCATGACCAGTTGGAACCGGCGAGCTTGACGGACCGACGCCAGCGTATGTTAAGAAAAGGCGGCGTCTATCCCCCGACCAATGCTTCTCGAAGATCAAATTGGCTTGCGTCAACAAGACCAAACCCTGACTGTTGTCGGCTTTGGCTTGCGCGATGGTCTGTTTGAGCCAGGCGATGTTCGCAGCCTTTCGTTCGATATGTTCGGCATCCATTTCAGACGTGCGGCCGAGATTATCGTTGCTACCAACAATATGAAGGGTCGCAAACGTCACACCCCCCATAGACCAGCGCAGATTCTCGCGAAATTTTGCGTGCTGGGGATCACTGGCCTGACTGGTCACGGCGATGGTCCGCTGGCCGAGGCTACGTCCGTCGGGAAAAAACATAGAGCGGATCTTTGCCAAGGCCTCGAGTGGATCAACTTTGGGTGCCTGCAGGAAGTGGCAATCGGTCCAGTCGTTATCGCCGGGAGTCAGAATGAACGGATGTTTTGAGCTTTGAAACGAATCCAAGATTGTTTTGAAGTTTTCATCGACGCACGGCATCGAATGGAGTGCTGGATCGTAACGTCGAGCATCTTGTTCGAAATCGCCGATATGGACAACGAAGGCGAGGTCAGCCCGGTTTAGCGCCTCCAAGACCCGTCGGTATTCCGGCTCCTGGACCTTTGTGTACGGCATGTCACCGAGAACTCCGAACTGGAATGCCGAATCTCGGGTCTGCGCATTGCCCGACACCGGAGCAAGAATTGAAGGAAGAACCAAGAGGGCAATCGTTATGGCCGAGACGGTCGAACTGCGGAGCCAATACGCCATAGTTTGCCTCCTACTCACGTGCCGCGTTATCGGATGTGACGCGAGGGGGGGCCGATTTTCCCCTTGAGTTTTGCCTTCTGGTCAGCCTGCGCCTCTCTGGCCCCCGCTGGCAAGATGAGTGCTAGATAAGTAAGTGCCATGGCTGCTCCTGGCCCAAGACGGACATCCAACGCGCAGCCGCGAATGTCTGTTGCCGAAGGTAAACCGGACCTAAGACGTCGTTTGGTTCGCCCTCAACGAGGACCGACCGCTGTTCGCCTTCGCGGGCATCTGGACCGAATTCAAAGGCGACCGGGGCACCAAGTCGAAGCCGATCCCCGGCCCGCACCTTGTCTACGGCTTCCTGACCACGGCACCGAATGCGGTGGTCGAGCCGATCCATCCCAAGGCGATGCCGGTGATTATGACCACCGACGAGGAGCGCGATGTCTGGATGCGTGCGCCATGGGATGAGGCGAACGCGCTGCAACGGTCGCTGCCGGATGACAAGCTCACGATCGTGATGCGCGGCGCTGACAAGGAAGACGCTTCTCCCGGCGACGGCGTTCAAACCGCTCCCGGTCCTGCCGGTTGAGGCGGTCGATCTTCTGCTCGATGGTCGCTCGCATCAACAGGCGGGCCGCCTCTTCATGATCAAGCCGTCTCCGATCACACTCGGTTTCCTCGGGCGAGCGCGCGGTTGGGTACGCTCTGCCTTGATGCGCTTCTGGTCGCCAAAAGAATGGCTGGCTTGACATCTTTGGGCCGTCGTGGGGTCTTGACATAGTGCAGGTCTCCTTCATGACCAGGACCAATCCCGGCGCGAGTATACGTTTGAGCCTGCATTTTCCCTCCTATTGAGAACATTGAGAAATTTCCAGCTAGTGATCGAAGTTACCGCATGCGCTTCCAACGGATCGTTGCCTTGTTGATCCTATCGTCAACCGCGGCCTTGTGCGCCGACCTGATCGGCCAAGCCAGCGTCATCGACGGCGACACGCTGGAAATCCTCCGACAGGCATCTAGCGCGATAGTGTAGCAGGCCGTAGGCTGCCACCGAACGTTGTCAGCACCTCTGATGGAGACGCCATGTCCGAAATACTTTCCGACGAAGCTGAGGAACAGCCATCCGCCCGTTCCGCATCATCCGGTGACGATGGGGCAGATACCCGCAACAAACTCCTTGTCGAGGTTTGGAAGCAGGCCGTTGACACGCAAAAACACTTCAATGATATGTGCGTTAAGTCGCGCCAACTTGGCCTCACGTTTGTAGCAGCGAGTTTGGGCGCAGCGCTGTATCTATTCATCCGAACGCCCGGCGGTGGAGGCGAAGGCGGCGCGAGTAGTTCCGCTACTCCGGTCTATGCCTACGCCTTCGATGTGTGCGGACGTTCGTTCGTTCTGCACGTTTCGCTCGTGATCATCTTAGCCGCCATAGCGGCGGTTATTGCTGTTAGAAAACTTGATTTGGGCGTTTACCACCAAATGCTTCGCGGCGCTGTTACGTTCGGCGAAGACCTAGAGGAGAAGCATATTCGACCACTCGTGGGACTGCGGAAGGGCATGACCCAATCAATTTCCCATTTCAGCCGCAATAGCGACGCTCGCACGTCCGCAGGTGACGACGGCAGCTATGTTTACTCTGGCGACAATCGAAAGAACGCGGGCGAGAAGCTGGCGGGTTTCTACAACATCATTTTAGGCTTTTTGGCCGTGTTCGGTGCAACTATCTTCGTGGCGAGCAATTTTCTGAAAGCTGTCTGAAATGAAGAGCGTCGATCTCGCGGTCTTTGACCTCGATAATACCTTGTATGATTGGTACGCGTCTTTTCTGCCCGCCTTCTATTCAATGGTCGACGCGGCGACCTCAATCCTATGCTGTGATCGCGAACTGCTGTTGGATCAACTCCGATCCATCCATGTCAGACACCATGATGTAGAACACCCATATAGTTTGCTTGAGACGCCAATCGTTCAGCAACTTCTCGGCAACAATGCGCGGGAAGTCCTTGATCCCGCGCTGCATGCATTCAACAAGGCCAGAAAAGACAATCTGAGGCTATTCCCGGATGTACGGGAAACGCTCAAAGAGCTAGAACGCCGAAACATTAAGCTCGTGGCGTTTACAGATAGCAGCTACTTCGCCGCCTTGCGTCGCATTCGCCAACTTGAACTCGTGGATGCGTTCACGCATATATTCTGCCGTGCTAAAAGTGAGAGCAACCTTGCAAATAAGCCCTTTGTTGCAGAACCCAAGGACAGGTTGCCTGCAATAACGATCGAACTTCCGGCTGACGAAGCAAAGCCGGATCCGCGCGTGCTCCTTGACATAGCGAGAGCCGAAAACATCGGCATTTCGTCGATTGCCTACATCGGCGATAGCATTTCGAGGGATATTTTGATGGCGAAGAGGGCCGGTTGCCTTGCGATATGGGCGAAGTACGGCGTCCGACGAGACCCGGAGATGTATGAACGGCTCGTGCGCATCTCTCATTGGACAGACGAGGATATTCGACGCGAGAAGAATTTCGCCAATGAGGCGGCGGCCATTGTCCCCGATATCACGTGCGAAAGGTCGGTCGCAGAAATCCTTCCTTTCCTGCGGGGGCCGGTGTCGTAGTGGCGACAAAGCGCGCCAGCGTCATCGACGGCGACACGCTCGAAATCCACGGCACCCGCATTCGTCTTTGGGGACGCGCCGTTTGATACCGATCTAGGTCCGGGGTTCGTTGAGTGAACGGCAGTTGAATTTATGAGGTGCATGAAATAGCGCATACGGAGTGTGCATCAAGCGATCATTCCAAGCGCGCGCCAGCGCTGTGCCCCGCCGCCTACCAAGCCCCGACAGCCATTAAAATCCAATAGTTACGCACGAGACGCAATCGATCGTCGCAGTATACCATTTCGGCGTGTTCATTGTTGCCTCCCGAGCCATCGCCGCTTGGCTAGCTATTGTGCGGCGTCGAGGAAAGCCCCATGTCTCGCGGCCGCTTCAATCGGCGGCCCGTGACTGATCTCGTGCTGTTTGTCCATCCTATCAACGCAACTCTGATCGGCAGCGTCGGCATCGCAATCCGCTTGTAGGATTTCAGGACTTTCACCCGCGATCAGAAGCTGTTTCCGCATTTCAGCGAGACGGGCACGGCAGTATTCTCGATAAAGCAGGTCGAATATGGCGGGCATCGTTGCCCCCATCGTTTGAATTTGACTGTAGAATTTCCACCACGAATTTTCGGATGATATTAGCCCGTTGATCACTTGCCCGATGTGAGCCCATTCACAGCATTGCGTTTGAGCTTCGGAATTGCGCGATTGGTGACTTGGTTGCACAAAAAGATCAGGGCCAATTACCTAAAATATACTGTAGCAGCCTTCTGTTTCAGCAAGACTTCGTCAAACAACTCAAGATCGCTGCTGCGCGAATAAAAATCCACTACAGCGCGAAATCACTTACCGCTGGATGCAAGTACCGTTGGCTGCAACGCCGCTGTTAGCCACCGGACCGAAGCAAGAATGGATCGACCGAGGCAGCTAGTCGGTCTGCCACCTGCGTGTTCGGCGTGGACTGCTTTTCGGAAGGCAGCGAGCCGATAGAATTGACTGCCAGCCAGGTACCAGCGGCAAGAACAGCTATCATAATCGCGGAGAGATATTCGATCCTCATGGCGATGATCCTCCATCGCTGACGACAAGACAATTGTGTTCGCTGAAAATTGGTTCCATTGCGGCCAAGGGCCCCAAGGTTGCGGGAACGGAAAAACCGCCATACGCGGTCTCTCAGAACAGTCCGATTGAGGCGAAAAGCGCAAACTCGATTAGAACAGTGAGGCCCATGATGGCGACAGTGAGAATTGCTTCGCCCGGTGGTACAGGGGTCATAGCGTGCCTCGCATATTGCGAAGCCCCGAAGCCCAATAGCCAACATCCCGATGTCGAGATTGTTTCAGTTCCAAACGCGCGCGAGATGCCTAACGCATTTCAAGTTCCTTGATCGCCAAAGCCGCAATTTCTGCCGGGGCAAGGACCTCCGTTTGCGCGATCTTGATGATCTTGCTTGCGATCATTTCCGTGAGCGGGTCGTCGTGATCCTTGACACAAAGCGTATGGAGTGCCTGCTCGTAAGCTGCCGTGATGCGGCTGACCATTTCCGGCTTCAAGTCGATGGTTTGTAATCGCAGGTAGGTAGACATTTCTTGCCTCCTAAGCCCACGCGGGAGGACACGATAGCACGGGAACTCGGTTCGAGATCACGAACAAAAAGAACAGCCTTGCAGGAGCTAGAAGGGGCCCTTACGCGTTTGAGGCGGCAGGGAAGTTGTGCACATCCAGAACGGTCGCAGCTATGGCTGACCGCCCTGCCACCCGCGCCGGTGGTTCGTCCCCCGATTTGGACCCGGAGCATCGCCGGGCGATCTGCGATGAGATCGGTCAGCAACTTCGCGGGACCCTTGCGGACGATCTCACCCCGCTACCATTGCGACTGGAAGGCATGGTGGAGCGGCTGACCGAATTGGACGGCGACGCACCGTCGGCCGCGCCGGATCGTGGCGATGCGCCATCCCGGCCACTCTGGAAGTTTGTGTCGGCGCTTTGGCGGGTCCTCCGAAGGGGCCCTTGAGGTGCGGGGACGCGCGACCCGACCCCTTTCGCATATTTGGCGGCAGCCTTTTCCGACTTTTGTTCCGCTGCTAGTATTGCGCGGTCAGCGAGATAGGCGATGCAATCGAGGCTGGAAACGGCATGGCGGGCGTGGCGGTCGCTTTCGAGCGTCGATCGAGCGCGGTTTTTGATCTTGCTCAGGGAGGCCTATGCCCGGCAGCGCGAGGCAGTGCTGCGGCGGCATGGCGGCGGCGATGCCGTCAGGGCGTCGAGCCTGACGGACTTGAGGGTAAGCAAGGCGGACCTCCAGCGGGGCGGGCCATAGATGGCCGCTCGTGACCTTTTCCGGCGGCGCTATGGAGGGCAGCGCCCGTTTGCATAAAGCCGGTAAACGCCCCGCAGGTGATTACCGGGACGGATGACGACAAGTGGCCTGTTTCGCGTCGGATGTCGGCCTTCGTCCGATCTCGCTGATCAGCTTGGCCGTCGATCGATTGATCAGATGCGATAGCCCGCAAGCGGGACAGCGAACCTGCTCGTATAAGGTCGGGTCAGCGCTTGGGTCCGGCTCGAACGGTATCGGCAAGGTTCGGCCCGTGACGGGGCACCTGAATATCAGGTTCGGCATCGTAGCAGCTTATCGGGTCGGCCCCCGCCGCCGATTGACGCATCTCAAAGGAACCCACGGCTAAAGAGCAAAAATCCACAGCGGCGGATGGTGCAGCATATAACTCCATCCGCCGCTGCTGCGCCGCCTTGGCCTGCTCGACCGAAACCGGCGGCGCATCTCGGAACCTACGAGCCAATATGACGAACGATGCCAGCCTCGCCCGCGCCCTCGCGCGGCTCCGGCGGCGGCGCAGCCACCCATGCGATCGACAGCAAGGCGAGCACGCTGCAATCTGGCCGGAAGTCAGCGGGCAGCAATTGCGATCTCGCTATTTCGATCAGCAGAACTTCCTCACGTTCAATGGCCAGAATGTCGCTCAGCACCTCCGCCTCCTTCTCGGCGCGCGACTTATGATCCAAGCTTGCCGCCTCGTCAGCGCATTCGTCGATCTCAGCGGACAGCCGATCGATCAGTTGTTCCTTGAACAGCCACGCAATGAGCGCCTTGGGATCGATAAGCTGCCCGAATGCAACAGCGCCAGGAGCGGCGTTGTAGACATCGAACCGATAGTTCGTGACCGGCCAATCGATGGCCGTGTTGTGCTCAATGGAGCCGGTCGCGTCGGGCCGCCCGGCCTCCGCTAGAGCTTCGATCTCGGCGCGCATCTTCTGTTTTGCGATACTGCACGGCCAAGGCGCGCAACGGGTGTGATCCAGATCGCTTGCAAGCTCGCGCAGCCTGCGGCGGCGGTTTTCGATCGCCGTCGCCAAGTCGCTTTTGATCGTCGGTGGCGCGATCTCATCCATCTTGCCGACGGTCCCGGCAGGACGCGCGGCAATTGCTACCTCGATGTTGCGAAGCAGATCGCCGACGCGCTTGCCTTCTAGGGACCGCGCCTCCTTCACGGCAAGCACGCGGTCAAGATCGGCCCGTTTGTGGTCAATCTTCTTTTGCTCGGCAACAACTTGTAGCGCGTCACTATCGAGATTGTAGCCGCCTTCGCCGCGCGGCCTTTGCAATTCCTTGATGCGAGCCTCGTGCTTGAAGAGTTCGATGCGCAGCGCCTGCTCTTCCTCGAAATAAGAGCGGTACAACGTGACGAGTTCTGCGCGGCGGCGTTGCAGGACCGCAACCTTTTCGCGGGCTGGCAGGGGCAGCACGTCGAGCGGGTCGCCTGCATTGATCACCATCATGCCCGGCAGCGGGCCGGAAACAATGCTGTTGCTGGCGTCCCCTGCCGGAAAGCTCGCCGCCTCGTTCCTGATCGGGAGCCGATCGCCGCCGAAGCCGAAATCCTGAAACCGATTGCGCGTCATGGTGTGCCTCGCTGAGAATTGTGAGCGGAGCACACCACGTTTCGTTTGCAATGAAATCGGTTAGCTCGCTGCAATGAGGCCAAAGCGGCATTCTCCGACTACGGCGCACGAGCCGATCAGCACGCGGATGATGTGCGCTGTGGTGAAGCCTAGTTGTCAGCGATCGTCCAGCGCTTGAGCCAACCGCATCAGCTTGTCGGCGCTGGAATACAGGAAGCGCAGCAGCGAGGCTTTCCCCTCGATGTCGATCGACGATCGATGCGCGGCAAACCACGCTTGCGTGCGCTCGCAATAACCGTCGATGAAGTCCGATAGCTCGCGCGTGTTGCGATTGATCTGATCCTCGATCGAAACTTCCGACGTGGCGCGCGCTCGCTTCGACGCCTTGGCACACTTCGCTGGATAGCTTTTGCCGTCCTTGCACCTGCGCTTGTCAGGCAACTTGGTGATGAATTCCTCGCGCTCTCCGTCATCCATTTCATCGACGAGAGCTAAAGCTCGCTCGACCAGTTGAATGGAGCGAACAGTTCGCTCCACCGGGCCGGAACGCACCGCGCGCTCGGGATCGCTGCGCAAATTCGCCATGCGCGTTCTTGCTTCTGCTCGCTCGGTTTCCGCTGCCACGACCGGATCATCGGACTTGGCGAGCCGCATGATCTTCTCGATGTCCTTGCGGCTGCGATCGAACCTTCCGGCGGCCCATTCCCACCAATTGAGCCCTTTGCCTTCGACACGCTTCCGCAACGTGACCAACATTTTCCCGGCGGCGAGCCGGTGATTGCTGGCAGCGTTATCGGATCGATCAGCGAGCCGAAGCTTGATGTTGATCGCATTCGCGACATCATCAAGCGGCGCGGTCTCATGCTGCGAAAGTACTTCTTTCAGCGCCACGACGTTCGAAATGCTCATTTTTCTTTTCCTCGTTCTGCCGGATCGTGACTAGCGAGCGCAGTTCCTTAGTTGAGATGCCGCGCGCCTTCGCCTAGCCGCGCCCGGCCAAGATTTCGTTGATGAGCCGCGAGCATGGCACATGGCCGCCGCGCGCTTTCAGGATTGCCCAAAGCAGCCGTCGCCGACGATCGCCATGGCGGCATTCGGCGTCGGCCCGCGTCCTAGTCCACGTCGCCCCGCGATAGCGCGCAAGCTCGTCATGGATACGCACCGACTGCTGATTGCGGTTGAGACCGGGATAGCACGTTGCCGCCAATTCGCGGATCAGCCGGTCCCGCTCGGCAATGGCGGCCAGCGTTTCCGGCGTCCGCTGACCGGGTTGGGTGCGCAGCATCTCGCGGAGCTTGGCTATGTCGTCCGGCGTGAGCGAGGCCAGATTGATACGGACGCGCCCGGTCATCGAAATTCAACGCTGCTAAGCTTCGTAAGGCGCGGAAACAACGTGCTCATGGGCCATCCTGAACGCCGGGCGGCCTTCGAGGAGTGTGCGTTCGAAACCATCTGCGACACAGAACGGGCCATTGATTGCTTCTCTTGTTTGTGGCTCGACAGTGTTGAGCGAATTCCTCCGCGAGAGCACGAGTTTCATCGCGCGAGAGGCCGAGACGCTGCGCGCAAGGCATCAATTCGGCAGTTCTGTCATCGACAGTTGTACTCGCCAACCACTGATCGATTGTCGTCGTTGTTTCTTCCTCGCCAAAACCAACGCCGCGAAGCGGCCGCCGAGCGAAGCGAGGCGGAATGATAGGTGTTGAACTAGGTGTTCTATTAAGGTGTTTGTCAGCCACCGGTGGCGGAACGTGATCGGCCATCGGTGGCAGATCGCAATGCTCGATTTGGCTAATCGCATCCGGTTGATCATGCTTCCGTTCCGCCACAGGTGGCGGATCGCCGTGATGGTTCCGTTCGGTCATGGGTGGCGCAACGCGACGTGCCGCCTTTCCGCCCTTGACATCGTTCCGCTGCGACTTGAGGCGAGCCAACCGGTCGTTCATCGCCACCATTTGATCGCTGAGCACGCGGTAGACATTCGCGCCGCCCGTTCGTCTCCAATCGATCCAGCCATGTTTCCGAAGCGGTCCGCGTCCCCTAACGATCCCGCGCTCGGGAATTGCGGTCTCATCGCTGATCGCGCGATCGGAAAGGATCGCCTCGCCGCTGTGCTGATTGACGTGGCTCAGAATGCAGTACCCGATCATCTTGGCGCGCGCATCGAGACGAGGGTCAGCAGCCAACGCCCTCATCCAATCGAACTTGAAACTCGCGAAAGACCTACGGGCAATTTCGCTGTGACGGGCTTGCGCGCCGTCGGGGCGCGCGATAGCTTTGCCGATGTCGGCCATCTTCGATCTCCATCGATGGTTGGCGAATTGAAGGAAGTGCCCGCGCGCGGTGGCGGACCGCAGCGCGGGTTTTCTTTAGGGTGGTGCGTGCGAGGCTGGCGGAGACAGCGATGTTCGGACAGGAACGAGCGTCGGCGGCACTGATCTTGCCGACGTAATCCTGCCACGCCTTTGCACTGTCGATTGCAACGACTGCGTTGCTCACGGCGCGCCCCGCTATTGGACGGTCGCGCTGACTGTTCCCATCGCGCTCACGGTGGTCGCGCACCGGAGCGGCAGATCGCCCAAGGAGGCAAGATCGGCCTCGTCAATCTTTTTGAGGAGCTTCCGTGTTACTTCGCAATCAAACTCATTCGTCGCGGCTGCTGATTTTGCCATAGGTCTTTCCCTTGCGTTCAGCACGGCCCGGCGAATAGGGAAATGATCGCCGGACCGCGCGTGGTGGCAACGGGAAGCCGATCGGGCATGACCCCGCAGGGTCGTGAACATCATGCGATGATATGGGCACGATAGCGAACCTCTCATGCTGAGCGCGCGGCGCGAGTTCATGCAGCCCCATGGCATAAAGGTGGCTCAGATTTTCGCGCGTGTCATGCGTAAACTGCGATCTATGCCGGGCCAATTGCGTACACCGAAGCTTTTCAAATTCTTCGTCATGCGCACCGCTGTTGCTCGGGCTGCAAGTTCCTCTATCGGCCTTTTTTTGAGCGGACATATTGACTGCACCGGCAAAGCAGATCGAGAATTTATCTCCTCGGCGTCACTGCTCGCAGTCCTTGGCTCAGCGAGCGGCACCAGCAGACAATAAACATTAGCGATGGACCCCGGTGCGTCACTTCCGGGAAAGTTGGCGGCTGTCATGATCAGTACAGAGTTGGGGAAGCGTGTCTGCGCGACATGCAATCAGGAGAAGTCAGAGATTGAGTTCGATTTGCGGGCCCGCGACGGATACGCGGGACACCGCATGCAGGTCTGCGCCGACTGCCACACTCTGTGTGAGGCCGAAACGACGAACAACGCACCTGATAACCGGCCCCGGCCGCGACGCATGCTGGACGAAAAGCGAGTTCTTGAGATCGTGCCGGTCGGGCGCTCGACGTTGTGGCGAATGGAGCGAGCGGATCGATTTCCCAAAGGCATCTACATCTCACCGAACCGAAAGATTTGGTTCGAGGACGAGATCGTCGCTTGGCAGAAGGCGATTGCCGAGTGCGATCCGCATTTCGATCCGGCGCGTGGCAGGGGCAAAGGCCGTCGCCGCCGTGCTTCTGTCTAACCGCACCGAGGGAGACGAGGGATGACATACAAGACCACCGATATCGTTGCCGCGCTCTCGAAGATGAAGGGTCTCCGCATGGAGGAAATGATCGTCCGGCTCGGCGAGCAATTTCCGGATGCCAGTCATGATCAGATCACTGCGGCCTTCGAGATCGCTGCGGATGATGCGCGCGAGGAAGCTCGCAAGTCACAGCGCGAGGCGGCTGCATTGAAAACGCTGCGCCCATTGCTCGATGGCATGCCAAAGGGCACCACACTCGGGCAAGCGGCCGAGATCAAGGCGAGGCTCGGTGATCCGCTGGCGATGGCGTTTCTCGCAGACATCAATTCGTCTCAGGTTCGCATCGGTGAGGCGCTTTGGCGAGCAGCGTGCGAAGCCGATCCGCGCTGGTCGAAGAATGGCAACGGCTTCAAGTGGAAGGGCGAAGGCGAGCCGCCGACCGGCGAGACCATGATCGAGTGGTTCCAGATGACCCATCCCGGCGAGGCGCGCCGGATCGAGGCTAAGGCCTCGGGGCAGCCTTAATCCGCCATGACACTAGGGCCCAATGGGGCCTGCCTGATCTGGGCGTACTTTTGCTTGTCCGGGGAAAAGCAAAAAACACCATCATTTTCAAGGTTTGCGGTGTTCTCGGCGGGCCGAAAATAGCACTGGACATCAAGTCGTGTGGTCCTGACGCCCGGAGTCTGTGCGTCAAGTCTTGCGGTGATGTGGGTGGCCCGACCGGGCGCGCGCATCAGCCATCCGCAAGGCGACGGGGGCAATAGTGCATCGCTCCCCGGGGAGAGCGCGAAGTAAGCCGTAAACCACCGCGCAGGGAAGGCCGAGCGATCGGCTGAGCCT
>WNGR01014960.1_pt1 | contig 12258 bp, 13 predicted proteins | sample 5407581 | NCBI WGS metagenome assembly WNGR01 (sample SAMN13153383, study PRJNA577476) | soil metagenome | isolation source: 80 cm soil or saprolite under Garry oak tree replicate 2 | place: USA:California | collected 2016-06-15
TCGGCATCCTCCCGAACAAGAAGATCGGGCAGCGGCTGGCGCGTTTCCGGCAAATTAATATGGACAACGCCGTGACGCATCATGACGCGCTGGAATTTCCGGACGGACAGGTAGTGCTGGTCACGCGCCTGTGCGAGGGCCAGTGCGCAACCGTGTTGCAGTTGCCGGCAGGGACGCGTGCTGGGACCGCGGAGAAGGCGGTGTCGGAGACTCGCGAGGTTTCCGTTTCGCTCTGATCGCTCGCTTGTCGAGGCTGACGCTGCCGCGTCCGCACCGGGCGGCGGCGGCAGATAAGGTCGAGTTGGCGCCGATTTCGGGTGCATCCGATCTCGCCGCCGAGTCAAAGTCACTTGCCTGCTGCACGGCAGAGCCCCCGGCGGTAACCGGGGGCTCTCCTTGTGTCACCTAGAACGCGTGGGGGAGACGAATGCTAGCGGTCGGGAAATATGACCAGCGTCTCGAACTTATAGCCGCACGCTTCGCACTCCCAGAGATGCCGAACACGGTGCCGGTCCAGGTACTCGGACCATTCCGGCAGGAAGATTGCTTCCCCGCACTGGGCACAGTGATTGAGCAGCCTGGTCTGAACGACCTTACGGGGACTCGCGGTCCGGAGCTCCATGGAGGCATCCTCCCCACCATGCTCCCCCCTCCCACTATGCGGGATGGTACCGCAACTGCCGCTGAGGTGAAGCAGGAGCGCTGACCTAACGCGGACGGTGCTATGGCGTGCGCTCAGCATCTCCAGAACTGTCGGGGCGCTGACATTCCGATTTGATCATGCAAGCGCGAATGACTGTGCTGATCGCGCGTTGAAATGCGAGGAGCGCCGGGGAGGAGTGATGGTCGCACAAATGGTCATGTCCGCAGCGCGCAGTATCCATTCAGCGCGGCGGTATGCGCGCCTGAGGGCTTCTTCGGCTTGTTGCAGTGAGCCCGTTCCCGCGATCCGCGGAGGGTGTCTTCCTATGCTCTGCATAGTCGCTATAGTGCCCGGGTGCGACGCACAAATAGGGAGACCGCCATGCCTGAAGTCTACGTCCACGCCGTCAAGGGCCGCTCGCTCGATCAGAAACGCGCGCTGATCAAGGACATCACCGAAGCGGTGGTAAAAAATTTCTCAGTTCCGGCCGACGTTGTGATGGTGGAAATCGTGGAATCCGAGCCGACGGCTAAGGCAAAAGGCGGGATTTTGTTCAGCGAGATGCGGCGCTGAGCCCCCGGCGCGGCCGGCAGCGTTTCGCCCGGCAATGGCCGGGCGAAACTTTTTTCGGAGCTAAGCATGGGCGATCTCGACGGCAAGACCGCATTGGTGACGGGCGCAGCATCCGGCATTGGGCTCGCCACGGTCGAGCTGTTCGCCCGACGCGGCGCCAAGGTCGCCCTCAACCATTTGCCGGATGATGCCCGCGGCCCCGCGGCCGTTGCGCGGCTGCGTGCCGCCGGCTTTGCCGTGATCGGCGCGCCGGGCGACGTATCCAAACCTGGCGCTGCGGAAAAGATGGTCGGCGCTGCGATCGACGCGCTGGGTCGGCTCGACTTCCTCGCCAACAACGCCGGCACCTCGGCAACTGTCGCGCCGATCCCGCCGGCGGAGCTCGACCGGCTCACCGAGGAATTTTGGGCGACCATTCTTGCTACCAACCTCCTCGGGCCGTTTCGCTGTACCCGCGCTGCCGCGGCGGCGCTCAAGGCAACACGCGGTGCGGTTTGCAATACCGCGTCGGTCGCCGGTCGCAATATGGCGGGGTCAAGCATGGCCTAAGGCGCGAGCAAGGCCGGCCTCATCAATCTGACCCAAAACTTGGCGCGCGCGCTGGCGCCTGAGGCGCGCGCAAACGCCGTGGCGCCAGGGTTTGTGGAGACCGACTGGACCCGGCCTTGGCCGGCCGCGCGCAAGCAGGCGGCAATCGAGCGCTCGCTGCTCAAGCGAGCCTGCACGCCGGTGGATATCGCCGCGGCGATCGTATTTCTTTGCGCCGATACCAGCATGGTGACGGCACAAACGCTGGTGGTCGATGGCGGGTACTCTTTGTGATCGCGTCTGAATGCTTGCCCGCGCGTCGCGGATTCGCCCCAGATCGGCTATTTCAGCAGCAGCTGCGGCAACCAAAGTGACAGTGCGGGCAGGTACGTCACCAGGGCGAGCACGATCAGCATCGGCACGTAGAAGATCAGGATGCTACGTGAAACAGCCTCCATGCTCACGCGGCCGATCGCGCAACCGACCACCATGGTTGGGCCCACCGGCGGAGTGAGCAGGCCGATCCCGAGATTGAGGATCATGATGATACCGAAATGTACGGGGTCGATACCGAAGGTCTTGATCACGGGCAGGAAAATCGGCGTGCAGATGAGTAGCATCGGCGCCAGATCCATGAACGTGCCGAGCAATAGCAGCAAAACATTCACGTACAGCAGAAACGTGTATTTGTCGCTCGAGATCGCGACGAAGAACTCCGTGGCTTTGGCCGGTATGCGCATGATCGCCATCATGTAGCCGAAGGCGATCGAGAAACCGATCATGATCATCACCATGCCGACAGTGCGCACGACGCGTGCGATCAGCTTCGGCACCTCGCTCCACTTGCAGTCGCGGTAGACGAACATGGTGACAAGGAAAGCATAGATACAGGCGACCGCTCCGGATTCGGTCGGGGTGAAGATGCCGGACAGGATACCGCCTAGAATGATCGCGATCGTGATCATGCCCCAGATCGCATCGATAGCGATTTTGACTGCCTTACGGAGCGGCACGATCTCGCCTCTGGGGAATTTGTCCCGGTGCGCGATGATCAAAACAAGAATGATCAGCGACAGACCGAGGAGCAAGGCTGGGATGATGCCGCCCATGAACAGGTGAGCCACGGAGATCGTCCCGCCCGCGGCGATCGAATAAATGATCATGTTGTGCGAGGGTGGCACAAGAAGCGGCTGCAGCGAGCCCGAGATCGTGACATTGACCGCGAACAGGCGCGGATAACCGTTTTTGATCATTTGCGGAATCATCACCGAGCCGACCGCCGCGGTATCGGCCACCGAAGATCCCGAGATGCAACCGAACATCGTCGAGGCGACGATGTTGACGAGTGCCATGCCGCCACGAATGAAGCCGACGAACACCTTGGCGAGGTTGACCAGACGTTCCGCCATACCGCCGACGGCCATGATCGCGCCGGTGAGGATGAAGAACGGAATGGCCAGCAGCGAGAACCCGCTCATCCCGCCGGCGACCTTAAGCATTACCGCTTCAAGCGGGATCCCGGCATCGAGCGCGGCGAGAATGGCGGCAATGCCGAGCGCATAGGCGACCGGCATGCCCATCAGGCAGACGATGGTAAAACTACCAACTAGAATGAAGACATCCACGACTCAAATCCGGCTTCGGTCCTATTCGGTCGTGAGCTGGCTAACCGTTTCGGGTTCCGGCTCAGAGAAGAACTTCTGGGTCAAGAAGCGTTCGATCACGAACAAAACGGTGAGCCCGCCGCCAATCGGGATCGGCAAATAAGCAAGGCCGACCGTAATGATCGGAAATTCCGGGATGGCCTGGTGCCAGGTCGTCTGGCAGAGCTTGATGCCCCATATGAGCATGAACAGGTTCGTCGTCAGCATCAGCATCTCGAGAATCCAGCCGAGGAACGATTTGGCCGGTTCGTGCAGAAACGCGGGCAGAACGCCGACGCCAATGTGCAGATACTCGCGATAGCACACGACGGCGGAGAGAAAGGAGATCACGATCATCAACAGGATCGCCAACGGCTCCGGCCAGGATGCTGCGCTGTTGAGCACGTAGCGGGTGAAGACGCCGTAAGGAATGATCAGCACGATGATGACGAGAAATGCGCCAGCCACGAAAAGACAGGCGTTATGGATTGCGTCCATCGCCCGGAAATACAGCTCCTTCATGGAAGTCCCTGTCCCTGATAAGCAATAGGACAGCCGGCGCGATCAATCGATCGGCCGGCTTCTTCGGCAAGCGATCAGACGGTCATTGCACGTCTTGAATGCGCTTGATCAGTTCGGCGTGCTGTTTTGCGTATTTCTCCCACACCGGCTTGACCGCGTCCTGGAAGGGCTTTTTGTCGTCGATGTTCGTGATCTCTACGCCCGCTTTCTCCATCTCGTTTCGCGATTTCTCCTCCATCGCGTACCAAAGCTTGCGCTCTTCTTGTTGCGCTTCTTTGGCAAACCTGGCGATCAGCGCCTGATCGTCTTTCGAGAGCGTCTCCCAGGTTTTCTTAGAGAACACCAGGATCTCCGGGATCATCAGATGCCCGGTGAGCGAGTAATACTTGGCGTAGCGGTAATGCTGGCCGGTCGCGTAGGTCGGATAGTTGTTCTCGGCCCCGTCGACCACACCCGTCTGCATCGCGTTGACCAGCTGGTCGAAGCCCATTGCGACGCCATTGCCACCGAGTGCGTTCATGGTGTCGACGAAGACCGGATTTCCCATCATACGGATCTTGAGCCCCTTAAGGTCGTCGATCGATTTGATCGGTTTTTTGCTGTTGTAGACATTGCGCGTGCCGGCGTTCATCCAGCAAAGCCCGATAAGTCCTGCGGTCGGATGGTCCGACAGCTTCTTCAACAATTCGTCGCCGATCGGGCCATCGATCACCTTCTCCATGTGGGCATCGTCGCGGAACATGAACGGCAGATTGAACACGTTGAGCTCAGGAACAAGCGGGCCCATTGGCCCAACGCTAATGCGCGCGATGGCAAGCGCCCCGACCTGCGCCTGCTCGATCATCTCCTTCTCGCCGCCGAGCTGCATCGACGGGTACATCTGGATGCTGAGCCGCCCGTCCGTCGCCGCTTCCAGTTTGCGGCCCATCGCCAAGACCGCTTCGACGGTCGGATAACCGAGGGGATGCACATCGGTGGCCTTGAGGACGAGCTTCGATTGCGCCGATGTCGGGCCGATCAGGTCGGTTGCGAGCGTGCCAACCGTGCAAAAGACGCCGAGGCGGAGCAGGGTACGGCGGTCCATAGGGAGTCTCCTCGATCTGTTATTGCGTTGTCGTTGCGCGGCGACTTGTCATATCATATGATGACTGACCATCTTTGGGAGTCAAGTGCGAATGGGTCGATCAAGCCGAAGCCTCTCGAGCCCAAGCCTGTCGATGATCCGGCCACTTCCGGCTCCCCGATCCTTGACCGGCGAGCTCGTCGCCCGTCTCACCGAGGACATTACCAGCGGCAAGATTGCGCCTGGCTCGCAATTGCCGACCGAGCAGGAATTGATCGCAGCGACTGGGGTGAGTCGAACCGTCGTGCGCGAAGCGGTCGCCGCGCTGCGCGCGGAGGGGCTTGTCATCACTCGGCAGGGCGTCGGCGCGTTCGTTCCCGAGAACGCCCGGCGGCCATTGCGGATCGATTTCGACCGGTTGTCGCCGCTACGTGCGGTACTCGACGTCATGGAGTTGCGCACCGGGATCGAGATCGAAGCCGCCGGCCTCGCGGCGGCGCGTGCCGGCGCACCACAGATTCGCAAAATCGTCCACTGCCTCGACGCTATCGATGCCGCTCTCAAGCGCGGCGAGGACGCGATCGCGCAAGATTTTGCGCTCCATTGCAGCATCGCCGGCGCGACCGGAAACCCGCAGTTCAGCCGGTTTTTGGAACATCTCGGACGCTTCGTCATCCCGCGGCAGACCATTCGCGGCGGGCCGGGAATGCCGAAACGTGCCTATGGCGAGACGTTCCAACGCGAGCACCGCGCAATCGTTCAAGCCATCCGCAGTGGGAGCGTTCTGCGGGCCCGCGCAGCGATGCGTCGACACCTGATCAATAGCCGCAAACGCTATCAGCGGCTCGCCGCCAAGCTGGGCAGCCGATAGCGACGCAGGATCGGAGCGAGCGACATCATGGAAACAGTTTTGGTCACGGGTGCAGCGGGCGGGATCGGCACGCGGCTGCGCCAACTGTTCAAAGGCGTGTACCCCAAAATCCGGCTAACCGACCTCAGGCGCCCTGCCGATCTTGCGCCCGAGGAAACGTTCGTCGAAGCCGATCTCGCCAGCATGGCAGAAGTCGACAGGGCGGTCGCCGGCGTCGAGGGGATCGTGCATCTCGGCGGATTCTCCGTCGAAGGATCGTGGGAGACGATCCTGCACGCCAATATTGTCGGTTGCTACAACCTGTTCGAGGCAGCACGCCGTCACCGTATCGAACGGGTGGTATTCGCGTCGTCGAATCACGTGGTCGGGTTTTATCCGCGCCGACGACGCGTCGGCATTGATGCGTCGGTACGCCCCGATTCCCGGTACGGCGTCAGCAAGGCCTTCGGCGAGGCGCTCGGGGCGCTTTATGCGTTCAAATATGGGCTGCGCGTCACCTGTATCCGCATCGGCAACTTTGCTGACGCGCCGGTAGATCTGCGGCGGCTGTCGATCTGGGTGGCGCCGCAGGACCTCTTGCAGCTCATACGCATCGGTCTCGAACATCCGGACATCCGCCACGAGATATTCTACGGCGCATCCGACAATGCGCGCGGCTGGTGGGACAACAGTGCAGCCTTCCGCCTCGGCTATCGGCCGCAGGCTCGCGCCGAAGAGCACAGCGCCGCCGCGTTGGCGGCGAACGCGAAACTTCCGCCCGATCCCGTGGGCGACTGGTATCAGGGCGGGCCGTTCTGCAGCGACGAATTCAGCGAGGGCCTCGAACGCGCAGTGCTGTGACGAGGATCGTCCAGGATCGGCTACAAGCTGCGCCCGTCGAAGGGGGTCGGCTGGAGCGCACCGAGATCCGCGTCGTCGAGGCAGCGCACATTGACGGCGACCATCTCGTCGCCTTTCGGATTCGTTCCACGCGAGAAGGCGCCCACGCCGCAGTGCGGACAGAACAGGTGATGGATGGATTTCTTGCCGAACTGGTAATCCTTGAGGCCGTCCGCGCCCGCACGCAGCGCGAAGTTTGCGGACGGCACGAACGACCAGAGTGCGCCGCGTTTCTGGCAGATCGAGCAGTTGCAGGCCACGACGTTAACAAGGTCGGTCGTCACCTCGAAACGCACCTCTCCGCAATGGCAGCCGCCGGTGTAGGTCTTGGGTCCGGACATTTCTCCTCGCCTAGTCGCCCTGAAAGTCGATCCGCTTGTCCGGCTCCTCGAGGTCGACGTGCAGGGCCTCGCATAGTCGGTTCGAATAGTTCCACATGCCGCAGAACACCGTCAATTCCACGATCTGTTTCTCACTGAAATGTTGTCGCATCGCTGCGAAAGCGTCATCGTCGTCCCGTGCGGCGAGCAACGTGACGGCCTCGGCCCAGCGGATCGCCGCCTTCTGGTGCTCGTCGAGGTCGGGCGAGCGCATGTAATCGCTGCCTTGCGCTGCTTTGATCTGCGCCTCCGTCAATCCGATCTTTCTAGCCAACGGCACGTTATGGGACATGCAGTAGGCGCTCCGGTTGAGTGCCGAAGTCTTGATGATGACGAGTTGCTGGATCTTCACGTAGTCTGGGTCGGATTTCAGGTTATCGAGGCGGACCGCCGCATTGGGCAGCATCCAGCCTGCCAGCGCGGCGGGCTGGTGCGCCAGCACCTGCGAGAAATTGCTGATGCGTCCCCACTGCTTCAGAACACCGTCGTAGACGCTACGCGTCTCTGCGTCGGCCTCCTTCGGCGTGATCATCCGCACGCGCGCCACGGGAACCTCCTGCTGTCGCGAATCTAGCGCAGGCGCCGCACCGGCGCGAGCCGGCGACCAAGACTTGAGTCGGAGCTGCGACTTACGGCTGGGTCCGGAGGCTGCTCGTCCACGCCTTATAAAGCTTGCGTGTTGCTCTCCGACACGGCGGCTTCAAGCTCGCTGCCGTCATCCATGCTGAAATTGAATATTACAGTTCTTTTCAATCGATACCTGCTCCAGCGCTTCCATTGTCCCTTTTAGCAGGCCGATTTCGGTGGCGTCGTCCGGCTTGCCGGGCTGACCGGCCGCGGCATCGCCGCGCGTGATGCGCTTTGCCTCTTCGCCAATTACGGGTTGTTCCCGGCCGACATTTGCATGCTGCAAGTTGCGGTTCAAGTTGGCGGACTGAGGGCAATGCTTGGCAAATCCATTGCGTGATCCACAGGGAATCAGGCCTAGGCTGCCCATATTTTTTGCATTTTGGACCGGCCGCTAAGGTGCATTGAAAAACGACCGGGTGCTTCCGGTGCCCAATCCGATGTGCGAGCAGCAGAGAGCTCGCAAGCTGCGATCCCAAGACGCTGCGGCTTTGCAGTGGCGATGGAGCCCGCCCTCAACCGGGCACCACACTCGGCGATGCCGAGACGGTGCCAGCGTCCCCCAGATTTTGCCGCGGCGGGACGAACCGCTTCCCGGGAAGGGGAATTTCGAGCAGATCCAAAGACATAATACGCGCTATGTGTCCGTGCGGTCGGCATCCGTGGGTCGCAAGCGCAACGCCCTGCTGGAAATATCGGCAACAAATCGTGCTACATTCCAAGAAAAGAAAGCGATCCCGGCTGGAGGGTTCATGACGCTTTATCGCGAGACGCCATGATGGCGCGCGGCTATCGTTGGCCGCGGGCGGCCCAGGCGCACAGCGCCGCCCCACCACATGACGGCTGTAGGCGGGCGTTTAGGTTGATCTGCATCATTGCGGCGGGCGGCCGTGAGATCGCTCGAGACGGTCACCCAAAGCGCTTCTCCTGCCTGGGGATTCCGGCTCCCGGTCCACGCGGCACCACATCATGAAGCTCTCCACGCGGTTGACCATCGCCATGGTGGCGCTGGTCCTGGTCACGATCGCCGTGACCGGGGCGCTGACCTACGGCAATCTCTTAAGCATCGCCGTGCCTCGATCGTTGGAGCGCCTTGGCGGTCACGTACAACTTCTCGCAACCGAACTCGAAGCGGTGGTCCGGGGTGCCAGGGCCGACGTGCTGGGCTTCGCCGTTGATGAGATGGTGGATGGAGGCTCCGGCGACATCACCGACCGCTCGAGCATCTTTGCGGCAGTCGAGCGGCGCCGACTCGCGTCACGGTTCTCGGCAGAACTTACCGCAAAGCCCTGGTACGACGACCTGCGCATCATCGGCATTGCCGACGGCGGGCGCGAAATCGTTCGCGTGAATCGTTCGGGAGTGGGCGGCGCCATCCGCGCGGTATCCGACGCAGAGCTTCAGCGCGATAGCGATCGAGATTATTTCGAAAAGACAATCACACTGGCGGCCGGCGATGTTTATATCTCGCCGGTCGAGCTCAGACAGAACCAAGGCACCGTCGAGGTCCCGCATGTTCCGATAATGCGGGTTGCCGCGCCAATGTTTGCCCCCGATGGTCGCCGGCTTGGAATTGTGATCGCCAATCTCGATTTGCGGCCGGTGTTCGATCGAATTCGCGGGGCCGCACGCCAGGGCAGCCATATCTATGTCGTAAACGATTCGGGGGATTACCTCCTCCATTCGGATCCAGATCGCGAGTTCGGCTTTCAGCTCGGTTCGCCGGCGCGTCTGCAGGACGAATATCCAGGTCTCATGGAGATGCTGCGGAGCGACGACACGACACCTCGTGTCATCGATGACCGCTCCGGTGAGCGCATCGGTGTGGCGTGGCAAAAGCTGCGGCTGGGGGGCGGCCCGCGGGTCGCGACGATCGAAACGCTTCCCTATGCCGCTCTCATCGCTGGCGCGACGACCATTCGCGATTCGAGCGCACTCGCTGCCCTTGGTGCGGTGCTCGTCGCCCTGGTGTTGGCCGTGATTATTGCTCGCTCGATGACTCAGCCCTTGGGGCAAATGACCAGGGCGGTGGAAAGCTTCGCCGGCAATCAGCCGGCGGTCGTTCCCACAAGCGCGAGCGGGGAAATCGGGGTGCTGGCCAAGGCATTCGCGCGGATGGATGCCGAGGTGCGCGAGAAGACGGCGGCGCTCACGCGCGAGATCGAAGAACGCAGTCGCCTGTTCGATCTGTCACCGGATTTGATTCTGACGACGGACCATGCCGGCAGCATTCTTCGAGTGAGCCCCAGCTGCGAGGCGATTGTGGGCTATGGTCCCAAAGAGCTCGTAGGCCGCAACGGAGCCGAATTCGTCTATCCCGGCGATATCGAAGCTGCGCGGGCGGAAATCCGCATCGCCCGACGCGGACAGCAAAGACGAAATTTCGAGACCCGGTGGGTGCATAGGGATGGGCGGGTCGTACCGCTCGCGTGGAGTTGCGTGTGGTCCGATTCTGAGCAGTGTCATTTCTTCATCGGTCGCGACATGACCGAGAGCAAGAAGGCGGAGGAGGCGCTTCTCGATAGCGAGCGCATGGCGCGCACCATCATCGACACTGCGCTCGATGCGATTATCCAAGTCAACGAATCCGGCGAGGTCCTGGAATGGAACCCGCAGGCGGAGGCGATCCTCGGCTGGTCACGTCAGGAGGCGATGGGCCGACCCATCACGGACCTGTACCTGCCAAAGGGTTATCGGCCGCGCTACCTGACGATGAACGAGCTTTTGCGGCAGGCCGGGCGTGTTGAAGGCGAGCGCTTCGAAATCGATGCGGTGCGCAAGGACGGGCACAAGATCAAAGTGGAGATATCCATGACCGGCGTGCGCCGGCGCGGTGGCAATGTCTATAGCCTGCTGCTGCGCGACATCACCGCGAAGATCGCTGCCGAGGAACAGATGCGCCAGTCGCAGAAGATGGAAGCCATCGGACAGCTAACCGGCGGCATCGCGCACGACTTCAACAACGTACTCACGGCGATCACCTCGATCATAAGCATTCTGGCTGATGGCGTTGCCGATAAGCCACAACTATCGGAAGCGACCAAGTTGATTGCCGCCGCCGCCCGCCGTGGGGCAGAGCTCACCCGACGCCTTCTTGCCTTCGCGCGTAAACAACCGTTGGAGCCGCGCGAAACGGACACCAACGCACTCATCATCAACGCTCAAAAATTGTTTCGACCCACGCTGGGGGAGCACATCGACCCACCCAGCTCACCACGGCATTGCTCAACCTTGCGGTCAATGCGCGCGACGCTATGCCCAAGGGCGGAAAGCTTACGCTCGAGACTAGGAACGTGGCGCTCGACGAAAAATATAGCCGCGCGTACACCGAGGTTACGCCTGGCGATTATGTGAGGATCGCGGTGAGCGATACCGGGGGCGGCATTCCCGCGAGCATCCGCGACAAGATCTTCGATCCGTTCTTTTCCACCAAGGGCGTTGGTAAGGGGACCGGCCTCGGCCTGAGCATGGTCTACGGCTTCGTCAAGCAGTCCGGTGGACACATCAACGTCTACAGCGAGGAGGGACACGGCACCACAATCAAGCTGTATCTGCCGCGCGCGAGTGCGCCTGAGGAAGTCGTCGAGGCCGCTGCCCCGTCATTGATCGAGGGTGGTATGGAAACCATCCTCGTGGTGGAGGACGACGCCTTGGTTCGCAAATCCGTCACGACCCAGATCCAGAGCCTCGGTTACCAGACGATCTCGGTGGCGAGCGGCGCTGAGGCGCTGGCCGTCCTCGAGCGCGGCGAATCCTTCGACCTGCTGTTCACCGACGTCATCATGCCGGGCTCGATGAACGGTCGTGAGCTTGCCGAGGAGGTGGTGAAGCGTCGGCCCGGAATGAAGGTACTGTTCACGTCGGGCTATACCGAAGATGCGATTTTCCATCACGGGCGCCTCGATCCCGGCGTGCTTCTGCTTGCTAAGCCGTACAGCAAGGCGGAAATCGCGCGCATGATCCGCCATGCGCTGACCGCTGCCTGAGACTCCTCGCGCTCATTTCTTCTGTTTGAGCTCGCGGAGCTGCGCCAAGAACTCGGGAAACGGCTGATACTGGACCGCGTTGCACTGGTTGCTCTCAGCGTCGACGAACTGATTGATGCGCCCCGAGAAGAAGATCACCATCTTCTCTTTGCGCCCATCCGGTGCATCGGCGCGAAGGCAGACGAAATATCGGCTTTCGCCACCGAATTGTCTGAGGGCGGGCGCGGAGATGGTGGCATCGCGCGCGTTGAGCAGCTCAGCCGGATGGTTTTCTACGTACGCCAGGACGTCCTTCTTGTAGTTTTCCGGGAACAGGTTGGGATCGACGGCCTTGTCCCGCCCAAATCCGAACTCCGAGCAGCCGGTACCGGCAGCCGCGAGCTGGACCAATAAGAAAACCGAACATGCTCTCGAGACGCCGGTCTTGATCGGCACTGCGTCCTCGTAGACCTGAGGAGTTGCTGGTTCGGTGCAATTTACCGCACACAGCGAGTGACGCAATTGTGCCGGACAACGGTTTCCCCGGCGCCATGTCGCGGGGGG
>WNGR01006718.1_pt1 | contig 12257 bp, 7 predicted proteins | sample 5407581 | NCBI WGS metagenome assembly WNGR01 (sample SAMN13153383, study PRJNA577476) | soil metagenome | isolation source: 80 cm soil or saprolite under Garry oak tree replicate 2 | place: USA:California | collected 2016-06-15
CATCGTTGTTGCGGTTTGCCAGCACGCCTCGATAGAGCTCCGCCTGTTCGGCAGGCAACTGGTTAAGATCCTGTTCGACGCGCAGGTACTGGTGATCGGCCAGCAGGTTTTGAATCCTGAGGTCAACGTCAATGCCGCTGCTTGTGCCGGTGTGAACTTGCGCGCCTGCGCCGGGCTGCTGTTGAGCGGGCGCGGGAGCAGGCGGACTCTGTTGGGCTGCCATCGGAGAGGCCGCTAATATCGCCGTCAATCCCAATGCCAGGCAGCAGCTTCTGACCGGTGACTCTTTGGATATGCCGATCATTCTTAGTACGAAGGTAACAGATTTGGCGCACAGTCGAAGGGTCCGCGTTTCTTGCCCATTGAAACGCTCTTAATCGTGCGACCGGTACACTAGAAGAACGACAGATGAGGAAGAAGACCATCGAACATTACGAGATTGTACGCAAGCTGGGCGCTGGCGGCAGCGGTGTGGTCTACCTCGCCAATGACACGCTGCTGCAGCGTCCGGTAGTGTTGAAGATCCTCCGCACCGGCTTGCTCTCTGCCCAGCAACTGCGGACGACCGTGCTGCGCGAGGCGCGCCTCGCATCGGCCATCGAGCATCCCAACGTCTGCGCCATCTATGAGGTTGGCGAGAGCGGCGACGAAGGCTACATCGTGATGCAGTATGTGCCCGGCCAGTCGCTTGACCAACTCATCGCACGCGGCCCCGCCAGCCCGCAACTGGTCTTGTCCGTTGGCATCCAGGTGGCCGATGGACTGCAGGCCGCTCACTCGCTCGGCATCTTTCACCGCGATTTGAAGCCGCAAAACGTCATGCTGACCGACGGCGGTCTGGCCAAGATTCTGGACTTCGGATTGGCGCGGCGCCTGCGCCCCGAAGACGCCAGCTTCGATCCGGGCAAGCCGGCGCTGGCCAAAGACGCATCGGTGGCGGCCACCTACACGGCGCGCGGTGGAACCATCCGCTACATGGCGCCGGAGCAATTTGTTACCGGCCAGTCCAGCGTACAGTCTGACGTATGGGCTCTCGGTGTCATCTTGTATGAACTCGTCAGCGGCCGCCATCCATTTTCGCGCCCCGATGCAGAAGATTTCCAGGCCATCCGCGCCATCCAGTTCTCCGATCCGCCCGACCTCAGCCAGATTGTGCCCGGCACGTCGCCCGAATTGAAGAGCGTCATCTCCACTTGCCTCGAGAAGAATCCGGCACAGCGCTACGCGTCCGCCGCCGAAGTGCGCGAAGCGCTCAAGACCATCATGAAGGCCCTGCAGATTGAAACCGGCAGCATCCCCGGCGACGCCGCGGCCGCCCTGCCCACCACCGGTGCAGAGGCTGAAAAGCGGGCGACCGGTTTTCTTTCCATGCTGGCCGAGCGCTTTCGCGAGTCGGCGGGCGAGCGCGCCCAGCAGAACTCTCTCGTCGTGTTGCCGTTTGCGAATCTCGGCGCAACCGAGGTGGCGCCCCTCTATGGATTCGCGCTGGCCGATGCCATCGCGGCAAGGCTGGCCCGCATTCCCGCCCTCGTGGTACGGCCTTCGAGCACGCTGATGTCGCTGCCCATCACGCAGATGGATCCGCTTTCGGTGGCGCAGCGCCTGCTGGTGAGCTTTGTGTTGGCGGGCAGTTTTCTGCGCTCTGAGCAGGGCTTCGATTTGAATTGGCAACTGCTCGATGTCAGTTCGCAGAGCGTGCGTTCGGGCGGGGCGATCCGCGTATCTTCGCTGGATCTCATCGCGGTCCAGACCGAAATTTCAAATGAAGTATTTGCGGCCCTGCATGGGCTGAGCGCGGGCGACCAGATAGATGCGCCGCGCCCCGGTTCGCGCGATGCGTCATTGCCCGGGCCGGTCAGCGAAGAGTATCTCCAGGCCCGCGCGCTGCTCAGTTCGTTTATGGTGCGCACTGGCTCACGCGCCGACCTCGATCGCGCACACGCCCTGTTTACCAGCGTCACGACCAAGGATCCGGAGTTTGCCTCGGGATGGAGCGGGCTGGGTATCGCCGAACTGCAATATGTGCGTCACGGCTTCGGCGGACAGATTCACGTGATGCATGCGCGGCGCTCATTTGATGAGGCGCTCAAACTCGATCCCGCATCGACTGAGGCCAATCTCTATCGCATTTACATGCTCCTCTCGCGGGGAGAAAAAGAGTCCGCCCGTCACGGTGTCGCCAACCTGCTTGCAGGCGCGGCCAATGATTGGAACGTGCACATGGTCGCCGGCATCGCGCTCCGCGGTGACGGCATGTATGAGGAGGCGCTGCACCAATTCAATCGCTCGCTCAAACTCAATCCCGCCAACGCCGCCATCCTCTATAACCACCGCGCGCGCGTGTACCACTACGAAAACCAGATCGAGCTCGCCGGCGACGAACTTGCGAAAGGCCTCGCGCTCGAGCCGCGGCACCCCTTGCTGCGCACATCGTCCGGCTATCAGCAAATGCGCATGGGTAATCTCGGTGCGGCCATCGAAATCCTTGAGGGCGTTATCCGCGATGATGAACTGTTGCGCATCGCCGTGCCCACGCTGGCATTGTGCTATGTCCAGGCAGGCGAGCGCGCGCAGGCCGCGGCTCTGCTCAAAGACGACACACTGGCCGCCGCCGAGGCTGACAGCGAAATGGCCTACCGCTTGGCGACTTACTTCGCGGTCGAAGGTGATTCAAGCGAAGCCCTTCACTGGCTGCGGCGGGCAATCTATCTTGGCAATGAAAACTATCCCTGGTTTTCGAAGAATCCGGCCTGGAATAACCTGCGCACCAATGCGGACTTCGAGCGCATCCTCGAGGACCTGAAGAAGGGCTTCCGCAAAAATCAGAAGACATGGAAGCGCCTTCTGGAGCAGGTTCCCCCCGACGCTGAGTAGTTCCCTTCATCTGCGCTAGTGGTCTCCGTCATACAGATGGTCGTTTATGTGTTTTGAAAAGGCACGACTTTCAGTCGTGCCGTAAACAGTCCGGAATGAGCGGGGCTTTACAGCTTGCGGAAAAACTCGTTGCTTTGAAAGGGCATGGCTTTAGCCGTGCCGCAACTGCAGCAACATCAACGAGGGCTTTAGCCGCTGAGGGATGCTTTTCGACAAATCAGCGCCTCTTCGAGCCGCCTATAAATGACTTTGTTTCTGGCGGCCTACACTAGTGGTCTCCGTCATACAGATGGTCATTTATGTGTTTTGAAAGGGCACGACTTTCAGTCGTGCCGTAAACAGTCCGGAATGAGCGGGGCTTTAGCCGCTGAGGGATGCTTTTCGACAAATCAGCGCCTCTTCGAGCCGCCTATAAATGACTTTGTTTCTGGCAGCCTACACTAGGCTATCAGGCCCTAAGTTGCAGTGGTAGTTGTGCAGCATTGAGCCATATCATGCGAATCTAAGATGACTAACCCGTCATCTATCTCCGCGCTCCTTTCGTTGGGGCGCTTTTTTATGCAGTAATCCTCCTCAAAACATTTTCTTGGTTGACGAACAGCAAAGTAATTTCTCGGCCTATGTTGTTAGTGGAGATATGGCTGCCTGAACTCAGCCCTTCTTCTAAGAAAAGTGTTGTCCTGCTTGCTGCAAACGTGTCACTATCTAGAAATTCTCATTGGTTGCCTTTCGGTCATGAGCAACAGAGCTAATCGATAATTAATCGGGGCGTCAACAAACCTGCCCGGTTATCACCGCGGTTCCGCTCTCGAGCTTCAGCCGGAAAACGGTTCGATGGTCAAGGCGCACATTAGATGCGGCCGAAGGTATGTTAGCGAAGGTTGCTGAGTAGTTGCCCCCCAGGCGAGGACGAGTTCCCGTCTTACTCAGAACCATCCACTTACATCAGCAGATGGCGCCCGGCTCCCACGTCGTGAGGGGCAACGGGAATGCTTCGCGAAAAAAACGACGCATCAGGATCCGGTTCCGCACCAGGAGGCCCATGAAGACTGTATCTTCCCTTTTGTTTGTGCTCATGTTTCTTTCCCTGCCCGCCTTCGCCGGCGTAGTCGTCACCAGCCCGAACAACGGCGACACGGTCAGCCCGACTTTTCCCGTCTCAGCAAACGCAACGACGTGTTCGTCGCAACCGGTGTCAGCCATGGGCTATTCGCTCGATAGCGGCGCCGACATCGGCTTCGTCTATAACAATTTCGTCCAGGTCCAACTCACTGCCGGGCCGGGCGCTCATACATTGCATGTCAAGGCATGGGGTTACAAAGGCGCTGTCTGCGTTACCGATGTTGCGGTCACTGTGGCGGCCAATACGATGGCTATTCCTGCCAATGCAGTCAGCGTCAGCAATATCCAGACACTGACAGGGTGGCTCGCATTCCACGACATTGGGACCGGGGGCAGTTCAAGCGGCACGATGAAGATAGTCGGCTCGCCCTCGCGAAGCGGGAACACGCGCCAGTTCGTGAGCACCTATACCAACTACGGCGGCGAACTCTATGCGACATCCTTTGGCGACGATACATCGGCCACTAACTTCGTCTACGACGTGTGGATCTATATCGCCGCGGGATCATCCAGTTCCATTGCTAACCTCGAGATGGATCTGAACCAGGTTATGCCCAATGGTCAGACAGTGATCTTCGGATTCCAGTGCGACGGCTGGTCCCATAAATGGGACTACACAACCAACAAGGGAACCCCTCAGAATCCCGTAGACCAGTGGGTATATTCAAATACAAGTTGCGACCCAAAAACTTGGAGCACGAACACCTGGCACCATATCCAGATCAGCTATTCACGCACCAGCGCGGGCATGGTCACATATAAGTCGGTATGGCTCGACGGGGTTGAATCGAAGATCAATGCCACGGTGCCGTCGGCGTTTGCGCTCAGGTGGAGTCCCACACTACTGACTAACTTCCAGGTGGATGGAAGTAACCTCCAGGGATCCTCAACTGTTTACATGGATAATCTGACGATCTATCGCTGGTAAAAGAGGCTCTGCCGGCGGGAGTGCGTGCGAGGAAATCTTACGATGAGAGTTATGGCGGTGTGCGCCTGACACTGTGCCGTCCTCATCCTTGCGTCAGTACGAAGACGCAAGGATGGGATTCGGACCTGATTGAACAACCGCTACTTCAGGTTGACCGTTGCCTTGAGAGGCAGCTTGTCTGACGAGCCGCCGACCATGATCGTATATTCGCCCGGGATCAGGCTCCAGGCGTCTTTCTGCTCGTCGAAGATCGACAGGTACTTGGGATCGATTTCGACAGTTACTGTCTGCTTCTGCTTGGCATCGAGTTTGACTTTGCTGAAGCCGACAAGTCGCTTGGGCGGCTCCTGTGCACTGGCGGGCAGGGCGGCGTAGACTTCCGCGATCTCCGCGCCTGCGCGAGCACCCGTGTTGGCAACTGTGAAGGTCACCTTGACCGTTGCGCCCGGACTCACCGTCAATCCCGAGTAGGCATACGTGGTGTAAGACAGTCCATAACCAAAGGGGAAGAGCACCGGCTTATTTTCCGCGTCATACCACTTGTAGCCAACCTTCAGGCCTTCATCGTAAGCAACGGGGAAGGGCGGCAAACCGGCAGCCCACTTCTCCGGCGTGACCGCTCCGTCAAAGTGCGAAGACGCGGGCGGAGGCATCGTGACAGTAGGATGCGGCAGGTCCGCTTCGCTCTTGGGAAAAGTGTTCGGCAATTTGCCGCTGGGATTCACCGTGCCAAACAGGATATTGCCGAGTGCGTTGGCTCCGTCGCTGCCGCCATACCACGCTTCGAGAATCGCTGCTGGAGCCTCAACCCACGGCATCGTGACGGGGCTGCCTGACTCGATCACCACGATCGTGTGCGGATTGGCCGCCGCCACCTGCGCGATCACAGCATTCTGATCCACGCCCTCGTACACGGGCAACCCAAGCGAGGGCAGGTCCATACCTTCGCTTTCCCACACGTAACTGAACACGATGGCCACGTCGGCGCCCTTGGCAGCCGCCGCCGCAGCCGCCGGGTCGGTGCCTGGATCGTACTTCACCGTCACCTTCGGAGCGCGCGCCTGGATCGCCTTCAGCGGAGAGGTGGGGAACCAGATCTGCTCCTGCCAATGTGTCGCGCCCTCGCCCGCGGGCTTGATCGCGTTGCCGCCAATCGGATCGACTTGCGCCGAGCCCCCGCCTGAGATCATGCCCACGTCGGAGTGCGCGCCGATCACAGCGATAGTGTGAATCTTCGCTGCATCGAGCGGCAGAACAGCCTTGTTGTTTTTGAGCAGAACGATGCCGCTTTCTTCGATCTTGCGCGCCGTCTCAAACCCCACGAAGGGATCGATGACGCTGCGCTGCCGCGGATGTTCCACAACGCCCACCGCAAACATGGCGCGCAAAATGCGATGCACATGCTCATCCAGCTCAGCCTTGGGGATCGTTCCCGCTTCGACCGCTGCCTTGTACTTGTCGCCAAAGAAAAATCGTCCGGGCTGCTCGTTGTCGAGCCCCGCGGCCGAGGCCTTTGCAGTGCTGTGCGTGCCGCCCCAGTCCGATAAAACAAAGCCCGGAAACTTCCAGTCCTTCTTCAGCACATCCGTCAGCAGGTACTTGTTCTCGCAGGCAAAGTCGCTGTTCACGCGGTTATACGAGCACATCACCGCCGCAGGATTTCCCTTGAGCACGCCGATCTCAAACGCCAGCAGGTCGGTCTCGCGCGCAGCGCGCTTGCTTACCGTAATGTCCACCGCATTGCGTCCGCTCTCCTGGTCATTGAAGGCGTAGTGCTTGATATCGCCGATCACGTGGGCCGACTGCGTGCCTTCAATCAACTTCGCCACCAGGGTGCCGGCGAGTATCGGATCCTCTCCCAGGTATTCAAACGTGCGGCCGTTGCGAGGCTCACGCGTAATGTCCACGCCGCCGCCAAGCGACATGTTGTAACCCTGTGCGCGCAGTTCGCTGCCAATGAGGGCGCCGTATTCATAAGCAGCTTCCGTATCCCAGCTCGCCGCCGCCGCAACATTGGCTGGCAGCGCGGTGGAGTAGCGCCCATTCACGCCGCTCGACCTGACGCCATACGCCGCATCGCTCATATCGATGCCGGGAATCCCCAGCCGCGGCACGCCGACGGTATAGCCCACTCCGCGATTCGACGGAGCATTTTCGAGCGTGACGGGCTCATCCGTGGGCATGCCCACGCCGTGCAACAACGCGACTTTTTCGTCAAGAGTCATCTCTTTGATCACGAGGTCCGCGCGCTCGTCCGGCGAAAGGCTGGCATTCATCCATGGGCCGGTTGGCGCGGGTGCATGAGGTCGCTGGCATACTGCCGTCAAAGACAGGCAGAAAAGAACTGCAAGCGCCAAAACCGCTGTTCCGGCATAGGCGCGACGGAAAGAGTAATTCATAAATCCCCCTACTCAAACGTTTATCTGAGCCGCTCCAATACTACCAACCATGTCCACTCGGTGGGCAAGACATATCCGGCGCGGTTTACAAAACTTATGATTCGGGCGGCCATTTACCATGGATGAGCAGGAATACTCGACAGCCGAGTCTGTTTGCCGCGGCTGCCGGAGCTTTGAGGGAGAACATGGCCGCACTACTCGACGCAATTGATGTCAAGCGCAAGATGTACTTTGAATTTGAAAATGCCCCCTACTACTGCATTGATGTGGAAGTCTCCACCCCCACTGCGCGCGGAGGCCAGACCCTGGTTCGCCTCAAGATGCGCAACCTGCTCACCCGCGCCGTCTTCGACAAGACCTTCAAGGCCAGCGACAAATTCAAGAACCCCGACCTCGAAACTGTCGAAGCCTCATACCTCTATAGCGACGGCGACGGGTCGTATTTCCTCGACCAGGTGAGCTTTGAGACCATCACCCTGGCAGCCGAAAAACTCGGCGACGCACTCGATTTCCTGGTCGAAGGCGCAATCATCCAGATCGATAAATTCAACGGCAACCCCATCGGCCTTCAACTGCCTTCGCAGGTCGAGCTCAAGGTCGAATACACCGAGCCCGGCGTGAAAGGCGACACGGCCAGCGGCGGCGTCACCAAACCGGCAAAGCTCGAAACCGGCCTCGAGATCAAGGTCCCGTTCTTCATCAAGACGGGCGAATCCGTCAAGGTCTACACCGAAACACGCGAGTTTGCCGGACGGGCCTGAGCTCCGAGACGAGCGCCCAGCACTGAAATACCGACCGCGAAGTAGCCGTGCGCGCGCCGTCCTTCAGTCGTCAGCCTGCCGTCGCGCAACGCCGCTCGATTGAAACCGCCTCCCCTCTTCCGTTTGCGTTTACAAGTTGACTTGCGCAGTCCCAAAAGCGCAGAATCCTCGCGCCGAAAGTCAGCAATGGCTTCCGGGGCTCGCAGCAACCGCTGCGCCGAGTGCAAGTCCCGAATCTCAGCAACGTCATTACATCATCGCGATCCGCACGCACGCTCGGTTCGCTCCCTCCGTTTCATTTCAGGCTGCCCTCAAAACCATCCGGCACGCCACGGAGAAAACTCCATGAGCAAAACCCACTTCCCAGTCATCTGCCTTGTCTTGGCGCTAGCCACTACGCTTCATGCGCAAACCTTCAAAGTGCTGTATAACTTCGGCAGCCACCCCGGAGATCCAACAGGTCCCCGCTATTCCGGAACCATCGCCCAGAGTCCCGGAGCCAACCTGTGCAGCAGCGCCGGTGAGCAAGCCTTCAAGATCAGTCTGAGTGGATCGTTGACGGTCTTGCACCAATTCGGCGGCATCGATGGGATATTTCCCATTGGAGGGCTGGTTTTTGCCACCGACCAACGGTTCCATGGCACCACCTTATTGGGCGGCCTGTATGACCGTGGAACCATCTTCAGAATCGCACCGGACGGGAAAGTCGCAACACTCTATAACTTCAAAGGTGGCGCCGATGGCGGCTTTCCTGAGGCTGCACCTATCCAGAGCGTTGCCGGTCACTTCTACGGAACCACTTATGGAACATTTGGAAACTTCGGCTCCGTGTACAAGATGACCACTACCGATCAGTTCGTCCTCCTTCATACCTTTGCCGGCTCCGACGGAGCCAATCCCAGTGCGCCGCTGATTCAAGGGAGCGACTATAACTTCTACGGAACTACGCTTAACGGAGGCACACACGACGTAGGCACCATCTTCCGGATCAACGCCCAAGGCGATTTCAAAGTGTTGTACAACTTCGACGGCCCGCATGGCGAGCGTCCATTTAGTCACTTGATCCAGGCTAGTGACGGCAACTTCTACGGCGTCACGTCCGGCGGTGGATCCTCTTACGCCGGTGTTGTCTTCAAGATGACCCCCGATCACACGTTCACCGTGCTTCACAATTTCGAGGCAGGATCCCAGGGCGGCTACTACGAGCTCGGAGGCTTGGTCGAAGCGACTGACGGCAACCTGTACGGCACAAACGTCCAAGGCGGAGCGAACGGTTGGGGCGTCCTATTCCGCATCACTACCGCGGGTGCTTTCACTGTGCTGCACGACTTCGATTGGAACTCCGGCGCCAGCCCCATGACCACGCTCGTTCAGCACACCAACGGGAAGTTTTACGGAGATACAAACGTGGGCGGTACTGCCGACGAAGGAGTGTTTTACAGCTTCGATTTGGGACTGCCGCCGTTCGTGAAATTCCTCACTGTCTACGGGAGAGTCGGCGCCCACGTCGTAATCCTCGGCCAACACTTCACAAACGAAAGCGTGGTTGCCTTCAACGGCGTAGCGGCCCAGGACCCGGAAATCCATCCGACCTACATCAAAGCCATCGTCCCCGATGGCGCGACCACCGGATTAATCACCGTGACCACCACCACCGGCACTTTGAAGAGCAACAAGACTTTCGTGATTCACTGATCGATCACCGGCGATTAACCCTGAAAAGAGAGTAGGCGCAGAGTTCAGCGGCACGATTGATTGCTTTCCGCTCGCATCCACTTCACCATGCCAACAGGTTGTCATCCGACGAGGGCGACAAAAAGGCCACTGTGACAGGTTGAGGTTCAGGGCACTCGCCGGAGCACTTAATCGATTCCGGGCCTGCCTCTTTGGCCCATTGCAACACCTGCTCCGCTTCTCGCAGCACCACAACCGGCGACCGGCCGCGGCTGGGCACAATGCCAAAGCAGGCAGACAACCGCACCCCTTGCTCGCTCCCTTTGAAAGGCGCTGAAAAGACGTCCAGCCTGATCCGCTCAGCCAGAAGCACCGCATTCACCGGGCTGCATCCCGGCAGTGCTACCAGAAAACTATCTTTGCCCACCCTGCCAAGGAGGTCATAGCTGCGAAGCAGGCGCATCAGCCGACCCACCACCTGCATCAGCAGGTCATCGCACCCTCCGGTTCCCAGCAGCGCAGTCCAGTGATCGCTGTCGTCAATGTCAAACAGGATCACGCAGAGGGAGGAGTTCGTGCGCTGAACCCGATCTGTTTCACGAAACAGCATCGACAACATGCCGGCGCGGTTGTACAGGCCGGTGAGCGCATCGGTTTGAGCGTTCAGAGCCACGGCATCGCGCAACTGTTCCAACTGCCCAACCCGCTCGCGGGTGCGGTTCACCAGATCGAGCCGCAAGCGCACGTAGGCAGGTTCGGCGGAGGCGAGGATAATATCGTCAATCACACCCTCCTCAAGCCGTTGAACCCACTCCTCGGTAGCCGCCTCTGCCAGCAGCACGATCGACGTTCGCTGGCAGGCCGCATCTCCGCGCGCGGCGGCCAACAACTGGTCCATCTTCATGCCGGGCACATGAACATCGAGCAGTGCCAGGCTGGGCGGAAGCGCGGTTGTCATGGCTGCAAGCGCCGCCTCGGCAGAGAGCACGATCTCGACACGATTGCCGGTGGCGAGCAGAATCGGTTCCAGCTTTGCGAGCAGCGCAGGTTCGTTCGATGCCATCAGAATGGCAGGCTGATGCGGGCCAGGCATACGGTCAAGACCTCTACTAACCGATGCATCGGCGATGATTAGAAATTATTCAGAGAATGCGACAGAAAAGTTAGGCTTCTGTAATGACTTTTGGGCAGATCGAAGGCCATCGGTAACGAATAGGACCAGGGACTAGGGAATAGCGAATAGGAAAAGGGACTAACGACTAGGGAAAGTGACACCGAAGAGAGAGCACACAGCGTTGTTGAAAACACCATGTTGAGTTCATTACGAGATCAAGCATATGCCTTTCACTCTGGATACTCTTACAGAGTGAGCTTTTCCTATTGAATCAATAGGTCAACTCGGCCCGATTTTCAGGGTCCCTAGTCCCTAGCCCCTCGTCCCTAGTCCCTAATCAACAAAATCCACCTGCGGCGCAATCGAAATGATGCCGCGTTCGTAGCCCAGGTCGAGCAGCTTGCGAATCGCCTGCCGTCCGTCCGCGCCATAATCGAGTGTACGATCGTTGACATACATGCTCACAAAGCGGTTCGCCATTGAGGTGTCAAGATCGCGGGCAAACTGCATGGCATACTCCAGTGCCTGTTCGCGATGATCGAGCGCATGCTGAATGCTATCGCGCAGCGCCTTGGAGATAATCTTGTGCGACTCCGCTCCCAGCGAACGGCGAATGGCGTTGCCGCCCAGGGGCAGCACCAAGCCTGTGGTTTCGCGCCACCACGCGCCCAGATCGATCACCTTGTACAAACCGCTCGATGAATACGTGAGCTGCCCCTCGTGGATGATGAGGCCCGCGTCGTACTTGCCCGCCAGGATCGAAGGAATGATCTGGTCGAAGGGAACAACCGCGGTTTCGATATTGGGGTTGAAAACCTTCAGCGCCAGGTAAGCGGTCGTCAGGGCGCCCGGAACCGCGAGGCGAATCTTGCCCAGATCGTCATGCGACAGCCTGCGGCTGGAAACGATCATCGGGCCGTATCCCTCGCCCACGCTGCCGCCACAGCCCATCAGGGTGTACTTCTCCTGCAGGTAGGGATAAGCATGGAAGCTGATGGCGGTCACGTCAAAGAAAGCTTCGTCCTGAGCACGGCGATTGAGCGTCTCGATGTCGCAGAGCGTGTGCGTAAACTTGTACCCAGGGACGCGCACCTTGTTCGTGGCCAGCCCGTAAAACATAAAGGCGTCGTCGGAGTCGGGACTATGGGCGATCGAGATCTCGCGGATGGCCGCAGGGGCTGCGGGTTCAGATTGCTGAATGCTCACGGAGTGCAGATTTCCTTTCGACGAAAAACTAATTGGTTGGATGCCATGATGCCTTGCGATTGCGCAAACGCTGCCAGCCTACTGCCAGCGCGGCGGCAGCGGCAACCTTCAAAGCGTCGCCGGGCAAAAACGGAACGATAGCTTGCGTCAGCACTGTCTGTGCCGACACGTCGGCGACA
>WNGR01006720.1_pt1 | contig 12256 bp, 10 predicted proteins | sample 5407581 | NCBI WGS metagenome assembly WNGR01 (sample SAMN13153383, study PRJNA577476) | soil metagenome | isolation source: 80 cm soil or saprolite under Garry oak tree replicate 2 | place: USA:California | collected 2016-06-15
GAAGAACGAGACGCCGATCGCGGTGATCAGCGGCGCGATCCGCGGCGCGTCACGCAGCGGCCGGTAGGCGAAGCGCTCGATCGCGACGCCCAGCCCGCCCACCAGGCCGGCCGCCAGCACGAACATGATCGCAAGCAGCAGCGGCACCGGGATCGTCAGATGGGCCGCGCCGCCGAACCACTGGATCACGAAATAGCCGACGTACGCCCCGATCATGTACAGATCGCCGTGCGCGAAGTTGAGCAGCTTCAGCACCCCGTACACCATCGAGAAGCCCAGCGCGACCAGCGAATACAGCGCGCCCGTGGTGACGCCGTTCACCAGTTCCTGAAAGAAGAAGCTCATCCGGCGCGACTCCCGCCCATCACCACGCGCTCCGCCGCGGGCTGGCCTCGTAGAAACCTAGCCCGCGGCGGAGCGAATGCCTCATGTCAGCCGATCAGGAGCTCGGGATCAGCTGGTACTTGCTCGCTGAGCTGATCTTGAACAGGAAGAACTTGCCGTTGGACAGGTCGCCTTGGGCGTCGAAGGAGATCGGCTGCCCCAGGATCGAGGTCGACTCGTTGGTCTGCTTGACCGCGGCCAGCACATTGCTGCGGCTCGGTGTCTGACCCGCCTTGCAGACCGACGCGATCGCCTCGTCGATCACGTGCGTGGCCGCATACACCGGCGGGCCGAACGTGCCGAAGGAGATGTTCTTCGCCTTGGCGGCCGAGACTATGGCCGCGTCAGCGGGCATCGCGGTGATGTCCGGCCCGAACGCGGAAACATACGAGCCGGTGATCGTGAACGTGCCCGGTGAGAACAGGCCGTCTGTGCCGAAGATCACGGCGTTCTTGTGCTGCTGGGCCAGGTTACGGCCGAACTGCTGGGCGTTGGCCGCGACCTGCCAGGGCAGGACCACCACCGACGTGGCCGGCGTGACCTTGGCGACCAGCGAGGAGAAGTCGGTCAGCTTCTGCGAGACCGACTCGTGGTCGACCTTGATCCCGGCCGCCGTGAAGATCGGCGTCATCGTGGCGGCCAGGCCGGTTGAGTAGACCTCCTGGTCATCGACGATCATCAGGGCCTTCGGGTGGAGGTTCTTCACGATGTAGTTCGCGTCTTGCATACCCTGCACGTGGTCGTTGGACACGGCCCGGAAGAAGGTCGGGTACTTTCCGGTCGTCAGGGTCGTATTGGTCGCCGACCCAGAGATGAACGCCATCCCCGCTCGCGCGAAGGGACCGCCGACGGCCACGACTTCCTGGCTGCCCGCCGGGCCGACCACGGCCACGATGCTCGAGTTCGAGATGAACTGCTGGGTCACGGTCGTCGCCTGTGCGGGCTGCAGTTGCGTGTCGCCCTGGACGAGCGTGATCTTCGTGTTGTTGGCCGCGTTGTCCGTCGCCAGCGCGAGCTGTGCGAAGTGCAGCTGCTCCGCGCCCAGCGGAGCCACCGGGCCGGTGATCGGGCCCTCGAACCCGATCGACGTGGTGCACGACTTAGTGCTGGCGGAGCTGCTGGTGGATCCGCCGCTCGGGGTGCTGCTGCTGCTGCTACTGCAACCAGCCGCGGCGAGCGAGCCAACCGCCGCCGCCGCTATGACTAGGCGTCCCTTCATGGATACGCCTCCATTTCCCGGGATATCTCACAATGTAGGAATCATGTTGCGCGCACCGCGCGCGGGCTAGCGAAAGCCGCCAGATCGGCCACATGCGGGGTCTTGCGCCTCGGCGCTGCGTTCGAGCAGGCTCAATACGCCCTCCCCAGCGGCCGAATTCGTTCCGCTGATCAAACCATTGCCGTTTACGCCAAGGCAAGGGGACTACTGTGAGACTGGCTGGCAGTTGTGAAGTCGATATCAAATGGGGCACGTTTCCCCAGGGGAGGGAGCTTCGGTGGCCGAAGTGCTCCGTGCTGGCGAAGACCTCAGCGCTAGCCAGGACCTCGGTGCAGGCCTCGATGTGGCGGCCATCCGGGCCCGCTTCTCGTCGCTGCAGCAGGGTTTCGCCTTCTTCGACGCTCCCGGCGGCACTCAGGTACCCGACGAGGTGGGCGACGCGATCGCGGGAGCGCTGCGGGAGGCGAGCGCGAACCTGGGCGCGGGCTATGCCACCAGCATCCGCGTCGGGAAGATCCTGGAGGAGGCCGAGCACAAGGCGGCCAGGTTCCTCGGCTGCGAGCCGCACGAGGTGATCTTCGGGTCCAACATGACCACGCTGAACTTCGCGCTGTCCCGGACCGCCGCGCGCGCGTTCCGGCCCGGCGACGAGATCCTGGTGTCCTGCCTTGACCACGACGCCGGGGTCGCCCCCTGGCTGGAGATCGCGCGCGACCGGGACCTGGTCGTCCGGCACGTCGCGCTGCACGACGACACCACGCTCGACTTCGCGGACCTGGAGCGCAAGCTCGGGCCGCGCACCAAGGTGGTGGCGTTCGCCTGGGCGTCGAACGCGGTCGGTACCGTCACCGACGCCCGGCGCGTCTGCCGGCTCGCGCACGACGCCGGGGCGCTCGCCTGGGTGGACGCGGTCCACTACGCGGCGCACGAGCCGATCGACGTCCGCGCCGTCGGCGCCGACATGCTCATCTGCTCGCCGTACAAGTTCTGCGGGCCGCACCTCGGCGTCGCCTGCGGCCGGGCCGAGGTGCTCGGGCAGTGGCGGCCGTACAAGGCGCGCCCGGCGCCCACCAGCCCGCTGGGGCGCAGCTTCGAGACCGGCACGCAATCGTACGAGCTGCTGGCCGGGTTCAACGCGACCATCGACTACCTGGACTCGATCGGGGGCTTCGCCGCGATCGCCCCCTACGAGCGCGCGCTGGGCCAGCGGTTCCTCGACGGCCTGTCCGCCGCGGTCACCGTCTACGGGCGGCCCGGGATGGACGGCCGGGTGCCGACGTTCCTGGTCAACGTGGACGGCGTGGCCGCCGAGGAGGTGGCCGCGCGGCTGGCCGCTGAGCAGATCGGGGTCTGGGCGCACGACTCGTGGTACTCGCTCGGCCTGTACCAGGGCCTCGGCTACGCCGACAAGTCGGTCCGCATCGGCTTCATCCACTACAACACCGCCGACGAGGTCGACCGCCTGGCCGAGACCCTCAACGCCCTGCGGTTATCCGGGCTATCCCGGGGATCCGGCGAGGATCTCGGCGAGCTTGCCCAGGTTGATGTTGCCGCCGGAGACCACGCACACGACCTTCCCGGTCCCGGCCCGGCCGCTCAGCGCGGCCGCCGTCGCGAGCGCGCCCGCGCCCTCGGCGATGACCCGGACCCGCTCGGCGAGCGTGCGCACCGCGGCGGCGACCTCGGCGACCGGGACGGCCACGGCGTCGTCGACGAGCGGTGCCACCAGCGGCCACAGGCTGTCGAGCACGCGCCGGCTGCCGGAGCCGTCCACGAACGAGGGGTGGTAGTCGACGTCGGCCGGGTGCCCGGCGGCGAGCGCCGCCGCCATCGCGGCCGCGGTGTCCGGCTCGGCCGTGATGATCCTCGTGCCGGGCCGCAGCGCCTTGACCGCGCTGGCGATGCCCGTGGTCAGCCCGCCCCCGCCGTACGGGATCACGACCGCGTCCGGGTCCGGCAGGTCCTCGAGGATCTCGAGCCCGATCGTGCCGTTGCCGGCCATCACGGCAGGGTCCTGCACGGGGTGTACGAACAGCCCGTCCAGCCCGTCCAGGTGGCTGGTGACGATGACGTTCCACCAGTCGTCGTAGGGGAGCTTGCGCACCTGCCCGCCCAGGCGCTCGATCGCGGCGAGCTTCGCCTCGGGCGCGTGCTCGGGTACCACGATCGTAGCCGGGACGCCGAGCTTGCGCGCCGTCCACGCGATGCCCTGTGCCATGTTCCCCGCGCTGGCGGTGACCAGGCCCTTGGCCCGCGCGCCGGCCGGCGCGAGCATGACCGCGTTGGTCGCGCCGCGGATCTTGAACGAGTTGACGGGCTGCAGGTTCTCCAGCTTGAGGTAGATCTCGGCCGGGGCGTCCTCGACGTGCAGCCGCACCAGCGGCGTGCGCACCACCGAGCCGGCGATCCGCGCCCGCGCCGCCTCGATCTCCGCCAGCGCGATCACGGCTCACCCTCCCCGGCCAGGCCGGCCACGGCCGCCTCGATCTCGGTCCGTTCCGCTTTGGTGACCGGCTGCCGCAGCGCCTCTGCGACCGGGGCCAGGTGCTCCGGGCGGCCCGGGCCGATCACGACCTGGCTGACCCGCTCGTCGTCCAGCAGCCAGCCCAGCGCGAGGCCGGCCAGCGAGGTGCCGCGGTTCGCGGCGATCGCCTGCAGCCGGTCCAGCGCGTCGAAGATCGGACCGGTGACGAACTCGGTGTACGGCTCGGGCCGCTGGGTCATCCGCGACCCGGCCGGGTACGGCGCGCCGCGGCGGTACTTGCCGGTGAGCCAGCCGCCCGCCAGCGGGCTGAACGCCAGGTAGGCGACGCCGCGCCCGGCGCACAGCGGCAGCACGTCCCGCTCGTCCTGCCGCGCCAGCAGCGAATGGCTGTTCTGCACAGCGGCAGGCGCGCCCGCCGCGAGAGCGCCCGCCGCGAGGGCGGCCGTGAGCTGCGGCGCGCCGAAGTTACTGACCCCGTACGCGCCGATCAGGCCGGCCGCCTGGGCGGCGCCGAACGCCCCGAAGGTCTCCGCCAGCGGCACGGCCGGGTCGTACTCGTGCGCGAGGTACAGGTCGACGTGGCCGACGCCGAGCCGGTCCAGGCTGGCGCGGAGCTGACGGGCGACCCGGTCCGGCTTCAGCCCGTGATCGGCGCCGGACTCCATCGGGTTGAACGTCTTGGTGGTGAGCCGCGGCCGGACCCCGCGCGCGGCCATCCAGCGGCCGATCGCCCGCTCGCTGCGGCCGCCGCCGTAGGCGTCGGCGGTGTCGAACCAGTCGATGCCGGATTCCCAGGCCGCGTCCATCAGCGCGAACGCCTGGTCCTCGGTCAGCCCCTGGCCGAAGAACTCCGGCGCCGAGCCGACCCCGCCGAAGTTCCCGCAGCCGAGGGCGATGCGCGAGACGGTGAGCCTCGGATCATCCCCCAGCATGAGCAGCCTCTCGTTAGGACGGCATCACCCTAGCGGGGCCGTCCTGACCCCGTCCAGCCCCGGCAAATCCCCCGCACCCCAGGTCGACGTCGCCTTCTCCCGCTACGCGGAGTTCGTCAGGGAGAACAAGGTGCGGATGGGGTAACGGCCCGATGGGGCGAGCCGACGCGGCGCCTTCGAGCATGGTCTCGGCCACCAGGTTGTACGCGATGGCCCAGGCCTCACAGGCCGGGGCGTCGAAGCTGTCGCCGAGGACGGCGGCGAGCGCGCCGAGCAAGGCGTCGCCGACGGTCTCGTAGTCGGCGGCCCGCACCCCGTAGCCAGCGTGCCTGGCTCCCAGAGCACGGGTGTGAGCGAGCAGTTCGTCAAGGCGCGGCATGGCCCGCACGATCTCGGTGAGCTTCTCGGCGAACCTGATCTTCTGCAGGGCCAGGTCGGTGGTGAACAAGGCCCGGAGCGCCGGGTCCCGCCCGAACAGCTCCTGGTAGAACCGGGTCGCCAGGGCCGGCAACTCCGGGCCGAGGCGCTCGAACGACGACTGCACCAAGGCGATCTGCTCCGGTGTCATGAGTCGCTCCCCAGGGCCTGGGCCAAGCCGGCCCGGCTGCTGACACCGAGCTTGGTGTAGGCGTGCTGCAGGTGATTGTTCACCGTCCGTACCGACAGGTAGAGGCGTTCGGCGATGTCCTTGCTTGTCATGCCTTCGGCGGCGAGCATCACGATCTCACGTTCGCGGCCCGAGAGCGGGACCGCCACGCCGGCCTGGGCCAATCCCGGCGTGGCGGCGCCTTCGCACGCGGCGGCGAGGGCGCTCGAGCGGCGCAGCGCAGCGGCCGCCGCCCGCCGGTCACCGGCCCGGGTGAAGGCCGCGGCCGCGCCGGACGCGGCCTCGGCCGCGAGCAGCATGGCCCCCAGGGACTCGAATTCGCCGGCCGCGCCGGCCAGCGCCCTGGCATCGCGAGCCCGGACGGCGGCGGCATGCCGGGCCCGGGCGGAAACCAGCGGCGAGTCACACGCATCGGCCAGTTCGCGCAGGCGGGCGGCGGTATCCTCCCCGCTGGTCCGCATCAGGTCATGCAAGAGCCACGATTCGGTGGTCAGCTGAGCGGTCGAGGCGGCCTGCGCGGCGGCGTTCCGGAATCGCTGCGCCGCCTCCACCGGGCGGCGCGATGCGATGGCCGTCCACGCGTCGGCGAGCTGCTGCTCAGGCCCGCGGAAGCCGAACGCCGGCCCGGCGGCGCGCTCAGCCAGCGTCTGGGCGGCGGCGTCCGCGTCGCCGAGCATGGCGTGTGCCAGGGCCAGACCGGACAGGGCCAGGCGCCGCGGGCCGGCAAAGCGGCTGGCCTCTGCCAGTCCTGCTGCCTCGGCGTAGTAGCGGCGGGCGGTCGCCATCCGGCCCTGCAGGATAGCTACCCGCCCGAGGTTGGCGGCGAAGAAGATCTGGGCGATGGGTACCCGGTAGGAGGCGACGATCTCGGCGCCGGCCCGGGCCAGCCGTTCGGCCTCAGCGAGCCGGCCCGCCTCGGTCAGGGCGAACACCCGATTGACGATGTGCATGGCCGGGTGGGCGATGGCCAGCTCGTCGCCGAGCGCGACGTGGTCGGCGTACCCGGCCTCGGCCAAGCTGACCGCTTCGGCGGTCCGCCCGGTCGCGGCCAGGGCGGGCGCCCCGGCGATGGCCCGGACGACCCGTGTCCGCCGGTCCCGGCCGGCGATGCGCTCGAGCACGGCCAGGGCCCGGTCGGGGCGCCCGGAGAACGTCAAGATGGAGGCCTCGTCGGCCACGAGTTCCTCGGCAAGCTGCGGGGAGGTGACGACGGCCCGGGCGTCCGCGTTGATGGCGAGCGCCGCCTCGGGCTGGCACAGGCCCCACTGGGCGTTCTTCGCCCGGGTGACCGCCAGCCGGAGGGCGACCTGCTCGGCGCAGGGCTTTCCCTGCCCGAGGGCGAGAACCCGCTCGGAAGCGTCGAAGGCGCCGAGCTCGTACAGCGCCTCACCCAGCAGTAGAGCCCCCACGGCGTCCAGCTGCCCGGCGGGCACCGCCTCGATCAGGCGTCGCACCACGCGGAAGTCGTAGGCGTAGCGGGCCAGATGAGCGCCTCGGATCAAGATGGCCGGGTCGGGCCGCCCGCCGGCGTCCAGGCGCCATACCGCGATCCGCAGCGCCGCAGGACCGGGATCAGGGTTCGAGGCCTCCAGGCGCTCGGCCTCAGCCAGCAGGATCGCCCGGGCCCGCAACCTGGGCATGGCGGCGCGGACAACCTCGCCGTGCAGGGGATGGGCCAGCCGGACTTCCTCGTCGGCCATGGTGATCGTCACCAGCCCGGCCCGTTCCAGTGACTCGAGCACCCCGGCCGGGACGACCGTCTCGAGATAGCCGAGCTGGAGTGGCTGACACAGGGCGAGCAGCTCCACGACGGAACGGGCCTGCGCGGACAGGCCCTCGATCCGCTGCCCGACTAGGTCGAGCAGCCGGCTCGTGGCCGGCTGCCGGTCCTCCAGGTGCCATACCCCCGACCGCTCGACGAGCGCCCCGGATTCAAGGGCGCCCAGGACGAGTTCACGCACGTAGAGGGGGTTTCCCTGGGTGACCTCCCAGAACTCCCGCCCGGCGCCGGCCTCGATCGGGCCGCCCAGGGCGAGATGCAGGAGGGTGTCGAGCTGGGTGCGGCTGAGGTCCTGCAGGTCGACCCGCTCCACCCGGCCATCCCGCCACAGGCCGGTCAGCAGGTCCGGGACAGGCTCGCCGGTGCGCACGGTCGCGATCAGGAAGATCGTCCCCTGCGCGGCCAGGTACCCGAGCAGGGCAACCGAAGCGGCGTCGAGCAGCGATACGTCATCGGCGATGGTCACCAGGCGGCGGCCGCGGTGGCGCGCATGCAGGGCCCGCCGGGTCTCCTCGAACAGCGCCACCGTGTTGACCTGCCCGTCGGGCCCGGGACGGCCGAGCCCGCCGGCCAGCAGGGCGACCACGGCGCCCAGCGGCAGCAGCGCGGTGGTCCGGTTGCCGACGACCCGTTCGGTCGGGTGACCGCCGGCCGACGCCCACTGGAGGCACTCGTCGGCCAGCCGGGTTTTCCCGACCCCGGCCCGGCCGTGTATCACCAGGCCCGTGTGCTCGCCTGAGCACAGGGTCTTCTCGAATACCTCGAGTTCAGAGTGGCGGCCGATAATCGGCCACCGCTGCAGCGTGATCGCCACAGCAGCCAGCATGACAGTTGCGCCCGGATTGACAAGCGCCGTCCGCGGGGATCCGGCGCCCCTGACCTGTCAGGCGGTCACCACGGCTGGCCGGAGCCCGGCCACGATCCCGACGATATGGTCCGACAGGTGCAGCGGGACACCCAGCCCGGTCAGGGTGGCGTGCAGGTGGGCGGCGGCCCGGCCGAAATGGGCGTCACTGATCCGCAGGCCCCGGTGCGCCACGGTGATGTCGGGTCCCCGGTAGCGTTCGGGACCGCCCAGCGCCTCACCCAGGATCGTCACGACGTAGGCACGGTGCCGGGGCCCGGCGCCACCGGGGAAGAACGGGCCGAGCACGGGATCGGCGAGCAGCCGCTCGAAGAAGCCGTCGACGGCGGCGGTCACAGCGGCTCGCCCGCCGATCGCGTCGTAGGCGCTTATCGCCTCCGCCGCCGTCCCGGCCGGGGCGGCGGCAGAGGCGGGTGGGCCGGAACTGATGGTCGTGGTCATGCCAGGCCTCCTGGTCTGAGTTGTCTACCGTGACGATCCCTCCGCGCCGGCGGTCCGCGCCTGAGCAACGGCTACTCATTCGTCAGTCGTAGCTGCCCCTGGCTGCGTATTTGACTACCCGCCTGCAGTTACCGGCCAGCCCCTGATGATCACCGACTGTAATCACTTCCCGATTGGCGGAAAATGACGTATGAACCGTTATGAGCCGACGGCGGGAGAGGTGTTTCGCCGCTCGCGGGGTGAGAGTGAGGGGACACCATGGTCGCAGCCAGCCGGACCGGCCGCCAGAAAGCCGCCCGGCTGGTCCGGCTCGGGCTGCCGGCCGCCGCCGTCCTGCTGGTCCTGCTCGCCATCATCGCGGTCTTCGCAGGTTCCCGCCCGGCCGTCGCGGCCCGGCACGGGGCGGGCTGGGTGACCAGCTGGAGCGCCAGCCCGCAGCACGCCGTCCCGGGCACGGCCGCCGCGGCCGGCTTCGATGACCAGACGGTCCGCGAGATCATCTTCACCAGCGTCGGCGGCGATCCGATCAGGGTGGAGCTGACCAACGCCTTCGGCGCGTCGCCGCTGCACGTCGGCCACGTGACGGTGGCGCTGGCGGACCTGGGTGCTGAGGCGGTGCCGGGGACGATCCACCCGGTGACCTTCAGCGGCCGCGCGTCGGTCCGGATCCCGCCCGGCGGGCAGGTCCTCAGTGATCCGGTGGGCATGCGGGTGGGGCCGCAGCAGGAGCTGGCGGTGAGCGTGTACCTGCCGGGCCGGACCGGCGCGGCCACGCTCCATTCCGACGCCCAGCAGGTCAACTGGGTGTCGGTAGCCGGTGACCACGCCGCAGAGGCGGGCGCGGGTGCGTTCACGATCCAGGCCCCGTCGTGGTATTACCTCAGCGGACTCGTCGTGCGAACCGCCGGGGCGGCCGGGACCGTGGTCGCCTTCGGCGACTCCATCACCGACGGCCTGCAGTCGACGGTCGGCGCCAATCTCCGCTGGCCCAACGACCTGGCCCGGAGGCTGGACGCGCTGGGCGGTCCCGCGCTGGCGGTGGCCGACGAGGGGATCGGCGGCAACCGGGTGCTGGCCGGCTCGCGGTGCTGCGGCGCCGGCGCCGAGGCGCGGTTCGCACGCGATGCCCTGGACCAGGCCGGTGTCCGGGACATCATCGTGCTGGAGGGGATCAACGACATCGGGTTCAGCGCCGGCCCGCCGGATTCGGGCGCCGGCATCAGCGCGGCCCGGATCATCACCGGGTACGAGCAGCTGATCGTCCAGGCGCACGCCCGGGGAGTGCGGATATTCGGCGCGACCCTGCTGCCGTTCCAGGGAGCGGGGTACTACAGCGCGGCGGGCGAGGCCACGCGCGAGGCGGTCAACGCCTGGATCCGGACCAGCGGTGCCTTCGACGGCGTCATCGACTTCGACGCGGTGGTGCGCGACCCGGCCGACCCGCTGCGGCTGAACCCCGCGTACGACTCCGGTGATCACCTGCACCCCGACGACGCCGGCTACCAGGCCATGGCCGACGCCGTCAACCCGGAGATGCTGCTGCCGCAGCATGCCTCAGCCGCGCACTGACCCGGCCGGACACCCGTTCCCCATCTTCCAGGAGCCCGTCGCCTGAAGGCAGGCGGCGGTCGGCCCGTGGGACCGCAGCACCACGGGGGCGCCCAGGAACTCCGCGAAGATGCCCGGCCACTGCCGGCCGGGGTCCTCGAGCACCGGGTCTTCGTACACCGGCCGCGCCCGCAGCAGCGTGCTGGTGAGCTGTTCCTGCCAGCGCAGGTCACGCTCCGGACCGGGGGTGATCCGCGGCATCCGCTGGCCGCCGGCCTGGTAGGCCCGGCATAGCCGCAGCCGGTGCCGCGCGGCCGCGTCCAGGTGGGTGAGCGCGATGCCGTCCACGCCCCCGGCTACCTCGACGGCGTACCGCAGCGCCACCGCGTCGGGATGCCCGGTACGGAACGCGCCCTGCCAGGTGCCGTGCCGGTTGTGCGGCTCGGGGAACTCCAGGGTCGGATCCTCGGTCACGAACGGGCCGGGCCCGTGCCTGGTCAGGTAGCAGCGGACCACGCCGAGCCGGACGGCGGTCTCGCCCGCCTCGGCCAGCAGCGCCTCGGCGTTGGCGAACGTCGTGGTCGACCAGGTGGTGTACGGATGGAAGCCGCGCCACTCATCGAGCAGGACACCCTGCGCCCCCTCGAACACGGCCGGCCCGGCGCGCAGCAGCCGGCCCAGGTACCCGCCGTCGACCAGCGGCACCCGGTCCGCGAAGGCCCGGTAGGCGTCGCACAGGTCGTCCACCTCCGGTCCCTCCAGCGGCCCGAGCTCGTCGGCCAGCCGGTCACGCAGGCGGCCCAGCGACCGGGCCAGCGCGCGCGGCGCGGCGCAGTCCGCTACCCGCGGCGCGTCGGCGGGGTGCTCGAGCGCGTAGCGGGCGGTCTCGCCGATCCCCATCCCGCAGGAGCCGTGCCGGTCCCGGCCGCGGGCCGCCTCCCTGGCCCGGTTGGCGGCCTGGTGGTAGGGCGTGACGAGCAGGGCGTCGCGGTCCACGGTCAGCCGGGCCAGCGCGTCGGGTACGCCCACCGCGGCCAGGTGGGCCGCCTCGGCCGCCAGCGCCAGCGGATCGACCAGCACGAAGCGCGACAGGTGCGTGCGCACCCCGGGCGTGAAGCTGCCCGAGCCGAACTGCGCGAACGTGTGGTGCCGCCCGTCCGCGGTCACCACGTTGTGGCCCGCCTGGGCCCCGCCGTTGAAGCGGACTACGGTGCGGACCGGCCCGCCGCCGGACGCCGAGCAGAGCCAGTCCACCACGGCGCCCTTGCCGGAGTCGCCGTAGCCGAGGTCGGCCACGATGACGTGGTTCACAGCCGGATGTTCCCGCTCGGGCCGCCCAGGTCATCTGCCGCGGGCCCGGTAGCGGGCAGCGCCAGGGCGGGCCGCCCGGCCCCGATGGCCGCCAGCGCCTTCGACACCGCCGGCCCGGCCGCCGACCCGACGTCCCCGAGGTCGGCCAGCCCGTCGTCCAGGCCGATCGCCTCCTCGCCCAGGCCCACCGTCAGCGCGATGGTCTCGCACACCGCGTCCAGGTCGGCAAGCTCGATGACGTTCTGCCCCAGCAGGTCACGCCAGAACCCGAGCACCTGCGGGTCGCCGACGTAGCTGGCGCCCGCCGGGAGGATGTAGTAGGTATCCCACCTCGCGGTGACCTCGTCGATCAGCGCCGCGACGGGCAGCTGAGCCTGAAGACCGTCACCGATCACCGCGCGGACCTCGGCCGGCTTGACCCGCGGGTAGGCCATCTCGTCGCCGATGATGAACAGGTACCCGCGCCGGCCTCGTTTCTCGTAACAGTCGATGGCGGTGTGCCGGGCCATGAAGTACAGGGCCAGCTCGTAGGACTCGGTCTTCTGCCCGCCGCCGCCGCCTTCCAGCAGGATCCGGCCGAGGTCGTCGTCCATCCGGTTGTCGGACTCGAACTGGCCGACCTAGCCCGAGTTTCCGATGATCATGGTCTTCTGAGGCCGGCTTTGTAGCCGGCTGGCGAAGTTT
>WNGR01006723.1_pt1 | contig 12255 bp, 12 predicted proteins | sample 5407581 | NCBI WGS metagenome assembly WNGR01 (sample SAMN13153383, study PRJNA577476) | soil metagenome | isolation source: 80 cm soil or saprolite under Garry oak tree replicate 2 | place: USA:California | collected 2016-06-15
CCGAAGCTGCCCGGGGTGCGCTGCCCGACCCTGGTGACCGTGGGCCGGACGGACTGGATCACGCCGGTCTCGTCCGCCGAGACCATCGCGTCGCTCATCCCGGACTCGCGCCTGGTGGTCTTCGAAAGGTCAGGCCACTCGCCGCAGATCGAGGAGTCCGGCAAGTTCCAGGCGGCGATCCGCGACTTCCTGCACGAGGTGCTCCAGCCGGGCTACCGCAGCCCGGCCGCCTCATGACCCAGCCAGCCCCCGTGATCAGCTAGCCCGTAACCCAGGAAGAGGATCGCCTCATGTCTTCCCTGCCCGATGCCGTCGAAGCCAGCGACGTCGCCACGTCCCGGCTGCGCACCCACGTGCTGCGGTCCGGCTCGGCTGACGCACCCCCGCTGGTCCTGGTGCACGGCAACGTGTCCTCGGCGCGGTTCTTCGCCGAGACCATGGCCGCGCTCGGGGAACACCGGCCCTGCCTCGCGCCCGACCTGCGCGGCTTCGGCCGGTCCGAGCGGTCGCCGGTGGACGCCCGGCGTGGCCTGCGGGACTTCGCCGATGACCTGCATGCGCTGCTGACCGAGGGCGGCCTGGTGCCGGCCGGGCAGCGAGTGCACCTGCTCGGCTGGTCGCTGGGCGGCGGCGTGGTGATGCAGTACGCGATCGACCACCCGGGCGCGGTCGCGTCGATCGTGCTGGAGAGCCCCATGTCGCCGTTCGGCTTCGGCGGCACCCGCGACGCCAGCGGCACGCCCTGCTGGCCGGACTACGCCGGGTCCGGCGGCGGCACCGCCAGCCCGGAACTCGTGCGGCGCATCGCGGAGGGCGACCGCAGCGCCGAGGACGCGGCGTCACCGCGCAGCGTGCTCACCACGCTGTACGGCCGGCCGCCGTTCGTCCTCCCGGACGGCCTCGAGGACGCCCTCGTCGACGCGATGCTCGAGATGGCCATCGGCGACGACTACTACCCGGGCGACCAGACCGCCTCGGCCAACTGGCCGGGCACGGCCCCGGGAACCCGGGGCGTGAACAACGCGATCTCGCCACGGTACTGCGACGTGTCCGGCTTCGCGGGCATCGCCGGCCGGCCGGCCGTGCTGTGGATCCGCGGCGACGCTGGCGTCCCGGGATAGTGATGACAAGTAGCCACCCGGCGGAGAGCGCCGTTCAGTTAGCCAGGGTGACCGCCGACCGAAAATTGGCGTTAGTGAGCCCGGCTGGCCCGGCCCAAATGCGGATAGTCCGCGAGCCATGTGAGCGGATCATCTACTCTGCCGCGCATGCGCATTCCGCCCCGCGCGCGGGTCTACCTGACCACGGTTATCAGCCTGGCCGGGGTGGCCCTGGCCACCGTGTTCGGCATGGAGGCCGGAGCCGCCGTGGCCGGCCGGTGGTGGTGGGCGCTGGGGGCGGTGGCCGCGAGCGTGACCGCGGCCGGGGTCCCCGCCTACGAGCAGATCCGCAAGGAGCGATTGCGGGCCCGGGCGCAGCAGGCCGCCGTCGACGCGGCGGTCGCGATGCGCGTGACCATGAACGACGCGCTCGACCCGATCGTGCGCCAGCTCGGCCGCGTGGTCACGGCGGCGGGCAGGCACGAACGGGAGGCGCTGCAGGAGGCCACGATCCCCATGGTGGTGGATTCGGCGGCCCATCTCGCTGGCTCCGGGCGGGTGCGCGCGTGCCTGTTCCGGTTCGCGCCCGGAACCCCCCGGGTGCTGGTGCCCGCGCAGTACAGCGGCCGGGTGGACGACCCGCTGGAACCGATCACCGAGGGAACGGCGCAAGGAGACCTGGTCTTCGGCATGATCCGGCATAACCAGCACCTATTCTGCGCTGACCTTGACGCGGGCCCGCCGCCCGGGTGGCGGGTCACGGCGCCGCAGACGTACAAATCGTTCGCCGCCGTTCCCGTGGCCGCCGGGCAGAACGCGTTCGGCATGCTGATGGTGGACGCTTTAGAGCCAGGCGGGATCCGGCGGGAGGACGTCCCGCTGGTCCGGCTGCTGGCCGGGCTGCTCGCGGACGCGCTGGCGTAGACCCGGGGCCCGGGCCGCAGCCAGGGACCACCGGCTCGTTGACCCGGCCCGGTCAGCGGCCGACACTGAGGTCGTGAGGAAGGAACCGAAGGTGCCGACCCACATCACCATCGAGGATCACGACGACCGTCCCGAGCGGATGGTGCGCGACCCGGATCGCTACTTCGCTGAGGCCCGCCAGCGGGCCAGGCAGGAAATCATGCAGCAGGCGCGCTGGCTGTTCTCGGCCCTGCGCCGCCGCAAGCCGCACTAGAAGTCCACGTTGACAAGGACTTCGAGCTCATCGCCGGCGTAACGGGTCAGGAGATCCAGCGCCTGACCGCGGGCTGGGGAGCCAGGGTGCCTGCGCGCTCGCCGGGCGACTGGCAAACCGGGCTCGTGGCGAGCCGGCGCGGCTAGAGCTGGCCGACGTCGGTCACCCGGAGCACGGCCGCGCCGGCCTCGTCGGAGGCGTCCAGGTCGACCACGGCGCTGATGCCCCAGTCGTGATCACCGGCCGGGTCGTCGAAGATCTGGCGCACGTTCCAGTGATCAGGCTGGGCATCGATCATCAGCAGCCAGGGGCCGCGCGCGTCGGCCCCGGTCCCGATGCCGTCATGCTCGTCGAAATACGGCTCCAGCGCCTCGGCCCAGGCGCCGGCGTTCCAGCCCGCCTCGGCGTCCAGCGCGCCCAGATCCTCATGCCGGCGCAGCGCCGCCAGCTCCACCCGGCGGAACAGGGCATTACGCACCAGCACCCGGAACGCCCGCTGGTTACCGGTGACGGCCGGCGGCCGTGTCTGCAGGGCACCTGCGGAATGGGTTTCCGGGGGGTATGCGGGGGGCGGAGCCCCCCGCAGGGTTTCCCACTCGTCGATCAGGCTGGAGTCGACCTGCCGGACCAGCTCGCCCAGCCACTCGATCAGGTCGGTGAGTTCCTCGGTCCTGGCCTCTTCCGGCACGGTCTGCCGCAGCGCCTTGTACGCCTCGGCCAGGTAGCGCAGCACCAGCCCCTCGCACCGGGACAGCTGGTAAAAGCCGACGTACTCCACGAAGGTCATCGCCCGCTCGTACATGTCCCGCGCCACCGACTTGGGCGCCAGCTCATGGTCGGCGACCCACGGATGGCCCTGCCGGTAGATCTCGTACGCGCCCTCCAGCAGGTCGGCCAGCGGCCGGGGATAGGTGACCGATTCGAGCAGGTCCATCCGCTCCTCGTACTCGATGCCGTCGGCTTTCATCTGGGCCACGGCCTCGCCGCGCGCCTTGAACAGCTGCGCCGCGAGCACCTGCCGGGGGTCGTCCAGAGTGGATTCGATCACCGACAGCACATCCAGCGGGTACTCCGGCGCCTCCCGGTCCAGCAGCCCGATGGCGGCGAGCGCGAGCGGCGACAGCGGCTGGTTGAGCGCGAAGTCGGCCTGCAGGTCCACGGTCAGCCGCCACCGCCGGTCCTGGTCGTCGGGATCGGCGAGCCGCTCGACCACGCCTCCGGCCAGCAGCGCGCGGTAGATCGCGAAAGCCCTCCGGATGTGGCGGCGCTGCGCGGCCGGGTCCTCGTCGTTGTCGGTGAGCAGGTGGCGCATGGCGGAGAAGGCGTCGCCCGGGCGGCCGATCACGTTCAGCAGCATCGCGTGGCTCACCGCGAAGCTGGACTGCAGCGGCTCGGGCTCGGCGGCGACGAGCCGCTCGAAGGTGGGCTGGCCCCATGAGACGAACCCGGGCGCGGGCTTCTTGCGCACCACCTTGCGCCGCTTCTTCGGGTCGTCCCCGGCCTTGGCCAGCGCCCGCTCGTTCTCCACCACGTGCTCGGGGGCCTGCACCACCACATAGCCCGTGGTGTCGAACCCGGCCCGGCCGGCCCGGCCGGCGATCTGGTGGAACTCACGCGCCTGCAGGTGCCGGGTCTTGCTCCCGTCGTACTTGGACAGCGCGGTGAACAGCACGGTGCGGATCGGGACGTTGATGCCGACGCCCAGCGTGTCGGTGCCGCAGATGACCTTGAGCAGGCCGGCCTGGGCCAGGGTCTCCACCAGCCGCCGGTACCTGGGCAGCATGCCGGCGTGATGCACGCCGATGCCGTGCCGGACCAGCCGGGACAGGGTCTTGCCGAAGCCCGCGGTGAACCGGAAGTTGCCGATCAGCTCGGCGATAGCGTCCTTCTCGTCGCGGGTGCAGACGTTGATGCTCATCAGCGCCTGGGCCTGCTCCACGGCGGCCGCCTGGGTGAAGTGCACGATGTAGACCGGCGCCTGCCGGGTGGCCAGCAGTTTCTCCAGCGTCTCGTGCAGCGGCGTGATCACGTAGGAGAACAGCAGCGGCACCGGGCGGGCCGCCGAGCGGACCACGGCGGTCGGCCGCCCGGTGCGCCGGGTCAGGTCCTTCTCGAACCTGCTGACGTCGCCCAGTGTCGCCGACATCAGCAGGAACTGAGCCGCCGGCAGCTCGATCAGCGGCACCTGCCAGGCCCAGCCGCGGTCCGGGTCGGCGTAGAAGTGGAACTCGTCCATGATCACCTGGCCGACGTCGGCCTGCTCCCCGTCCCGCAGCGCGAGGTTGGCCAGGATCTCCGCGGTGCAGCAGATGATGGGGGCGTCGGCGTTCACGCTGGCGTCGCCGGTCATCATGCCGACGCTGGCGGGGCCGAACGCCTCGCACAGCGCGAAGAACTTCTCCGACACCAGTGCCTTGACCGGGGCGGTGTAGAAGCTGCGTATGCCCTGGGCCAGGGCTGCGAAGTGCGCGCCCGCGGCCACCAGGCTCTTGCCGGACCCGGTCGGGGTGCTGAGGATCACGTTCGCGCCCGACACGATCTCGATCAGCGCCTCCTCCTGGTGCGGGTACAGGGAAAGGCCCGCCTTCTTCGCCCAGGCTTCGAAGGCGTTGAACAGATCGTCGGGGCCGGCGGTCTCCGGCAGCTGATCGGTGAGCGTCATGGTCTATCTATCGTGCCCGCTGTGGCGGGGTGACTCCGCCAGCGGGCCGGCGCTGCATCGCGGCCGGGCCGCGGCGGGCTCAGGACGCGGGGGCCTTGTGCCGGGTGGGGAGATGGCGCTGCAGGAACTCCTCGGTGCGCCGCCACGCCCGGGCCGCGGGATCGGGCACGTGGAACATGGGGGCCTTCCGGTTGTGGAAGGCGTGCCCGGCATCCTCCTCGACGTGGATTTCCACGTTGTCGTGTCCCGCGGCGGCCTCTTCCACGCGGGCGACCTGATCGCGCGGGATGTAGGGGTCGCTCCCGCCGAAGTGGAACTGCAGCGGGCTGCTGATCTGGTCCAGGGCCCCGGTATTGTCCGGGACGCCCGAGCCGTAGAACGAGATCACGACGTCCGGCTCGGCCTGCGCGGCGAGGAAGTACGCGATGGTCCCGCCGAGGCAGAACCCGATGACGCCGAGGCCGCCTTCGACCTCGGGCAACTCGGCCAGGTGCTCCAGCGCGGCCGCGGAGTCGGCCACCCCCTGCGCGGCGTCGAAGCGCGACGCCATGCCCAGCGACCTGGTCAGGCCCGCCTCGTCATGGGCGGCCTGGTAGCCGGGCTCCAGCCGCCAGAACAGGTCCGGTGCCGCGACCACGTAGCCGAGCCCGGCGAGATCACCGGCGACCTCCCGGATGTAGTCGCTCACGCCGTAGATCTCCTGGATCAGCAGCAGGCCCGGGCCGGTGCCCGTGGCCGGCAACCACACGGTCAGATCGAACGACCCTTGTGGCGTCTCGACCGACTCCACTCGCGATGGCATGACTACCTCCTTGCGGCAGCTCACCGTGGTTGTGCGATGTACCGGTGGAGTTAGCGTTCAGTCTTCCAGGGCGCCTGGGCTGGCCGGGACATCGATGGCGTGCTGCTGAAGAGCGGACAGGGGCACGACGTCAAGGGCCCGCTCGTGCGTTGAGGCGAGCACCACGTACGCGGCCGCGCCGTCGCGGTGCGCCCGCAGCCAGTTCGCCGCGGTCACGCACCAGCGGTCTCCCGGGACCAGCCCGGGGAACTGGAACTGGGGCACCGGCGTGCTCAGGTCATTGCCGATGCGGCGCTGGTGCTCCAGGAATTCGGCGGTCACCACCGCGCAGATCGTGTGGCTGCCGAGGTCCTCGGGCCCGGTGGTACAGCAGCCGTCACGGTAGAAGCCGGTGACGGGGTCGGTGCCGCACGGTTCAAGCTCGCCGCCCAGCACATTGCGATCGCCCATGCGAGAAGTATCACCTAACGCGCACCAGCGCGAGAGATCTGGGTGGACATGATCCGGGGCCGGCGAGCTATGTCGCCGGCCCCGGAGCGGCTGTCGCGGGATCCGGGCTAGGTAACCTTCACCGGCACCACCACACTGTGGTAGTGATTGCCGGCCAGCGTGGCAATTACCCGGCCCTCGATGAATATCCCGTAGAAGTTGTTATGGATGAAGTTATTGCTTATCAGCACCCTGACGCGGCTTGACGCGCCGACCAGGATCCCGGTGGTCCGCAGGTCCGGCTTGTTCGTTACCGGCGGGCCGAGGCCGATCGTGTCGCCCACGGTGTTGTTCGTGCCGATGTCATTGCCGATGATCCTGTTCCCGTTCAGGTTCTGGCCGCTGACATGGGAATGGATGGTCACGCCCGCGAGGCCGTTGCCGAAGATCGTGTTGGCATAGACCGTATTGTCGGCCACGGTCTCGTGCTTGACCTCGGTGGCAATGACGACCCCGGCACCCGGGCTCTTCTTGTTCGTGCCGTTAAAGGTGAGCAGGTTGTGCGCCACGAAATTGTTCGTGACGCCGGCGGTGCTGTGCCCGGCCACGATGACCCCGCAGCCGCGGGGGTTGCGGCTGGCCACGTTCCAGGTGACCGCGTCGCTGGTGCTGCGCCCCAGGTCGTCGGCCACGAGGAATCCGCCGCCGGTGTTGAACCTGGAGATGTTGTGCGTGGCGATGGAGAAACTCGTGCCGTTGAAGTCCACGCCCACGTCGCCGTTGTGCTCCATGATGTTGTCCGCCACCTGGACGTTCGTGCTCCTCGCGACCAGTACCGCGTCGAACTTCGCGTTGAAGATCACAAAGCCGCGGACCAGGACATGGCGGGTCCCCAGCACGACGACGCCGCTGCCGCCTGGCACCGGCAGCCCCGGCACCGGCTTCTGGCCCTTCGCGTTGATCACCGCCCCGGGCCGGCCGATGAGGGCCAGCGACTTCCTGATAACCGCCTGCGTGTAATACGTGCCGCGGCATACCACCACCGTGCCGCCGGCGCTCACGTGGCTGATGGCGTTGTTGATGCTGTGGAACCCGGCGGTCCGGCACGAGTTGTCCGGCTTGGACCATGAGCCGTTTGGCGCCACATAGGCGATTCTGATTGACGCGCTGGCGACACCGGTTCCGAGCATGGCTGCTGACGCCAGAACCGATGCGAGAGCCAGCATTATCCTGAAGAATATGCGCATACGTTACCCCTCCCCCGGCTCCCACATGGTAGGAGCGGAGTGTCCACCATAGCGCTTGCGACGTAACCAAATAGGGCACGACACTCCCTCATCGGGAATGCGTCTAATGCCGTTACACGGCGGTGAGAATGCTATTCTGCGCGACGGGGGCACGCCGAAAGCGACGCGGCCCGAAACGGAATATGGCTAGCGCAGGCTGTCGAGCCGGCTTACTGTCTCGTCGGCCTCGCGCATGAGCGCGGAGATCACCTCCGCCACCGGGCGGACCTCGTTCATCCGCCCCACGATCTGCCCCACCGGCATGGGCAGGACATCCGGCTGGCCGGAGCGCATCAGGCGCTGGTGCGCCTCGCTGACGAGCAGGTTCTGCAACGGCATCGGGAGCGGCTCGGGTGCGCCAGGCTCCGCCCACGCCTGCGTCCAGCGGTTCTTGAGCAGCCGGGCGGGCTTGCCGCTGTAGATCCGCGAGCGCACCGTGTCCGACGACGTGGCCGCGAGCAGTGCCTCGCGCAGCGCGGGAATGGCCGAGCCGAGCGCGTACTCCTCGGTGGTCAGCCAGGCTGACCCCATCCACACGCCGACCGCGCCCAGCGCCAGGGCCGCGGCGATCTGGCGGCCGCACCCGATCCCGCCCGCCGCGAGCACCGGCGCCTGCGCGCCGACCGCGTCGGCGATCTCCGGCACCAGCACCATGCTCGCGATCTCGCCGGTGTGGCCGCCGGCCTCATAGCCCTGGGCCACCACGATGTCCACGCCGCTCTCGACGTGACCGCGGGCGTGCTCGGCCTTCCCGGCCAGCGCCGCCACCAGTATCCCGCGCTCGTGGGCGCGTGAGATCACGTCGGGCGGCGGCGGGCCGAGCGCGTTGGCGATCAGCCGTGCCGGGTGCGCCAGGGCCACCTCCACATGCTGCCGGGCCACCGAGTGCAGCCAGCCGAGCACGCCGTCCCCGGCCGGCGAGTCGGCGGGCAGCGGCGGGACGCCGAGCCTGATCAGCGTCTGCTCCACGAAGTCCTTGTGCCCGGCCGGGATCATCCGGCCCAGGTCGGCCGAGGCGCCCTCGGTGGGTACCCGGGCGGGCATCACGACGTCGACACCGTACGGCCGGCCGCCGGTGCTGGCGTCCATCCAGCCCAGGACGGCGTCGAGCTCATCCGGGTCGTTGAAGCGCACGCAGCCGAGCACGCCCAGGCCGCCCGCGCGGCTGATCGCGGCCGCCACGTGCTCGGACGGGCTGAACCCGACAATCGGGTGCTCGATGTCGAGCAGCGTGCACAGCGAGGTCCTCACAGTGCCTCCCATGCCCCCCGTGCTTCTGTCCCTCAGTGCTTTCTTAGGCCGCCGGGTGGTGACCAGCGGCCGGATGATCAGCATCCGGGCCGCCCGCCGCCGGCGGCCCGGCGGTCGCCGGGCGCTCGGCGCTCGCCGGGCGGTTATCGGCGTACCGGCGCGCCCACGCGTAGTCGGGCTTGCCGCTGGGAGCACGCCGGATGGCATCGACCAGCCAGACGCTGCGCGGCACCTTGTAGCCGGCGATCTGGCGGCGCAGGTGCGCTTCGATCGCGGCCAGATCCAGGGCCCGGCCCTCGCGCGGCTGCACCAGCGCCGCCACCCGCTGCCCGAGCACCTCATCCGGCACGCCGATGACCAGCGCGTCGAAGACATCCGGGTACGACTTGAGCGCGCCCTCCACCTCCTCGGGGAACACCTTCTCCCCGCCGGTGTTGACGCAGGTGTTCCCCCGGCCCAGCAAGGTCACGGTGCCGTCGTCCTCGACCCGGGCCATATCTCCCGGCACCACGTACCGCTTGCCGTCCACCTCGGCGAAGAGCGCCGCTGTCTTGGCCGGGTCGTTGTAGTAGCCGAGCGGCACATGCCCGCCCCGGGCCAGCCGGCCGACTTGCCCGGGGCCGGCCCGGTGGCCCTCGTCGTCCAGCACGATGACCTCAGGTCCTGGCGCGACGTTCGGGCCGCCGCGGCGCGGCGCGCCCTTCGTGACGAAGCTCAGGCCGGCGAAGCCGGTCTCGGACGAGCCGATCGCCTCGGTGATCACCACGTTGGGCAGCGCGGCGGCGCAGGCATCCTTGATCACCGGGGAAAACAGCGCCGCGCTGGACGAGATGGCCACCAGGGATGAGACGTCGTAACCGCCCGCCTGATACGCCTCGATCAGCGGCCGGGCCATCGCATCGCCGATGATCACCAGCAGGTTGACCTTGCGGCGCTCGACCGCGCGCCAGATCTCGTGCGCGTCGAAGCGGGGCAGCAGCACGATCGTGTCCCCGGCAAACAAGCCTGCCAGCGCCGCCACCTGCGCGTTGCCGTGGATGAGCGGCGCCGCGCAGAGCTTGACCAGGCCGTTGCCCTCCAGGCCGCGCCTGGACTGCTCCCACTCGTCCTTAAGCGGGACGCCGGTCACGAAGTCGATGCCTCCGCCGAGGGTGCGCCAGATGTCCTCGTGGCGCCACATGACGCCCTTGGGGTAGCCGGTCGTCCCGCCGGTGTAGATCACGTAGACGTCGTCGTTGCTGCGCGGCGGGAAGTCGCGCTCCGGCGATGCCGCCGCCAGCGCCTCGGCGTACCCGGCGCCGGTGCCGATGTCGGCGTCGCTGCCGTCGTCGATCACCACGGTGCCGCGCAGCCCGGGAGCATCCGACGCCGCCGCGGCGACCCGCGGCGCGTACTGCCGGTCGTACACGAGCGCCGCCAGGTCCGCGTCCGAGAACATGTAGCGGAGCTCGCTCTCGATATACCGGTAGTTGATGTTGACCGTGGCGGCCCGGAGCTTGCAGGACGCGATCAGGGTCTCGGTGGCCTCGATGGAATTTCCCGCATAAAGGCCGACGTGGTCGCCAGGCCCCACGCCGATCCCGGCCAGGTGGTGCGCGAGCCGGTTTACGCGCTCCTCGAGCTCGCGATAGGTAACTTGGCTATCACCGCAGGCCACGGCGATGCGATCGCCGAAGGCATCCGCCGCATGCTCGAAGAGGTCCGCGATATTCAGGGCCATGGAAAAGAAAGTAGAACGTGTTATCGTTTTGGGTCAACCCTTTGCCGGATTTCAGTTAGGAGACTGTCGCCGCCGTGACGCCGACTCCCGCGCCCGCGGGCGATGCCGACGCCGGGCCGCCGCACGCCCTGATCGAGCGCCGGGGCCACGTTCTGATCGTGACGATGAACCGCCCTGAGGCCCGCAACGCGCTCAGCGGGCCGATGATGGCGCTGATGCGCCAGGCCTGGGACGAGACGGACAGCGATCCGGGCATCAGGGTCTGCGTCCTGACCGGCGCCGGCGGTGCGTTCTGCGCGGGCGCCGACCTGAAGGCGATGACGAGATCCCATCCCGGCGACTCGTTCCGCGCCGGCGGCCAGGACCTGTCGGTGGTCGAGTCGCTGCTCAAGGGCCGCCGCCTGACCAAGCCGCTGATCGCTGCCGTGGAGGGGCCCGCGGTCGCGGGAGGCACCGAGATCCTGCAGGCCGCTGACATCCGGGTGGCAGGCGAGAGCGCCAGGTTCGGCATTTCCGAGGCGCGCTGGGGCCTGTTCCCGCTGGGCGGCTCGGCGGTGCGGCTGACACGGCAGATCCCGTACACGGTCGCGGCCGACCTGCTGCTGACCGGGCGGCACATCAGCGCCGCGGAGGCCAAGGAGATCGGGCTGATCGGCTATGTCGTGCCCGACGGCCAGGCCCTGGCCAAGGCGCTGGAGATCGCGGACATGATCGCGGCGAACGGCCCGGTCGCGGTCCGGGCGATCCTGCGCACGATCCGCGAGACCGAGGGCCTGCCCGAGAACGACGCATTCGCGGTGGAGGCCAGAATCGGCATGGAAGTCTTCGCCAGCGAGGATGCGAAAGAGGGCCCCCGGGCCTTCACCGAGAAACGCAAGCCGGAGTTCCGCGACCGCTAACTCCGCCGGCGGGCTTTTGCCTCGCACAGGGCGGAACATTGGCCCACGATTGTGCGTCAGAGCGCCGTTGCTTTCGGATAATTTGCCCGCCTAATGGGTGCGGTGACTCGCCACGATTCTCATGGAAGCTCGTCGCCGGATGAGTGCCAGGGCGGCCACCTCGCGCCAGCGAAGCCGAGGTCACAGGAATGGCGAGGTGGACGTAACGTTCCGGTGTGCCTATGGTGGCTTGAGGCGGGGTTGTCGGGTCAGCTGCGCCGCGCGAGTGCGAGCCTCGGCGACGCGAAGTAGCCAGCGGCCATGCGAGGGGTATGGATCCGATGCCGTCCGTAACATCTGCCGTTCAAGAACGCCGGGCAGCGCCCGGTGACCGGCGCTGGCTGGTCCTGGTCGTCGTCGCTATCGCTCAGCTCATGGTGGTCCTGGACTCCACGATCGTGAACATCGCGCTGCCCTCGGCCCAGCAGGCACTGGGATTTCCGAACAGCGACCGGCAGTGGGTGGTGACGGCTTACTCGCTGGCGTTCGGCAGCTTGCTGCTGGTGGGCGGCCGGCTCGGCGACATGTACAGCCGCAAGTGGGTCTTCATCACCGGCCTGATCGGATTTGCCATTGCCTCAGCGATCGGCGGCGCCGCGGTCTCGTTCGGGATGCTGGTCACGGCCCGGGCGCTGCAGGGCGCGTTCGGCGCCATCCTCGCGCCGTCCGCCCTGGGCACCCTGGTCAGCACGTTCACCGACCCGCGCGAGCGGGGCAGGGCCTTCGGGGTGTTCGGCTCGGTCGCGGCCGGCGGCGGTGCGGTGGGGCTGATCCTGGGCGGGGTGCTGACCCAGTACCTGTCGTGGCGCTGGTGCCTGTATGTGAACCTGGTGTTCGCCGCGATCGCGGTAGCCGGTGCCCTGGCCTGGATCCGCAGCCGCCGCGCGCCG
>WNGR01006726.1_pt1 | contig 12252 bp, 11 predicted proteins | sample 5407581 | NCBI WGS metagenome assembly WNGR01 (sample SAMN13153383, study PRJNA577476) | soil metagenome | isolation source: 80 cm soil or saprolite under Garry oak tree replicate 2 | place: USA:California | collected 2016-06-15
GGGCGCCCGTCGATATCCGTGTAGTTCGAGTTCACCGGATAGATTTTTCCGGGATACTCGTTCTTGCGCAGCATCGCGAGCAGCCGCCCGGGAATCTTCTCATGATCGCGCGAGGCCCCGATCAGCGCGATGCTTGCCGGCGCGAAGAAACTGTCGAGCGGATGCGGCATGGAGTGACCCTATTCTTGTTCTTCGTGAACCCGCCCCACTCCCAACCCCGTCATCCCTGCGCAGCGACGAAGCCGCTGTCGCTGGAGGCGCGAGCTGCGCGGTGCACAGCACCGTGCTGGGAGCCTCGAAGGATGATCGGCCCCGTCGGTGGCCGTCGCCCTTCGAGGCTCGCCGAAGAGGCGAGCACCTCCAGCGACAACGGCTACGCCGTTGCGCGGGGGTGACGGATCACGATGAAGCAATCAACTGACGCGAAACGTCACCCCGCCCAGCAGGAACTCATTGCCCGCGACCGCAAGTCCTTTCGCCCTGGCGGCATGCAGCACACCCGCCACATCGGCCACCCGAAACTCCAGCGCGCTCATGATCTCGCTACTGCCCTTCACGAAGCGAAAATTTGCATTGGGCAGTTTCAATTCGGCGTCGTCATTCAGCGCAACGCCAATGGTCTTCCCCCAATGCGCCGCCAACCCTTGCGGATCCGGGCTCTGCATCTCCACGCCCGTCAGCGCCTGCGTCACATCCTTGCGGATGAATTTTTGCCAGTCCGGCCCGGCCGGCGGATACGCGCCCAGACTATCGTCGCTGCCTTCGGTGTGGTTGAACTCGATGAAGGCGGCGCGGCAGTCGCGGGGGTGGAGCTGCACGCCGTGATAGGGCGCGTGGTCGATGACGTTGGCGGTGCGCACGCCCAACGCATTGGCGTTGCGGCCGCGCTCATCCGGATCGTTGCAGCAGAAGATCGCCATGTAGCCGCCGCGGCCGCCGGTCTTTTCGATGAAACGGCCGGCCGTGGTGCCGTCCTTGAATGGCGCGACCACCTCGAGCAGGATCGTGTCGACCGGGAGCAGCGCGTTCTCCAGGCCATATTTTGCGACATTGCCGTCGCGGTAGCAGACGGCGAGCCCCATGATGTCGGCAATATCCGAGATCACGGGCGCGAGCTGCGGCGCGACCAGGCAGATCTGCCGCAGCCGCATATAGGGCGCCATGGTCATGCGCCCTTGAAGGTCGGCTTGCGCTTCTCGACGAAGGCCTTTGCGGCCTCCTTGTGGTCCTCGGTGTCGCCGCAGCGGGTGTGATGGATCGCCTCGCCGTCGAAGCAGTCTTCCAGCGCCAGATGCTCGGCGTTGTTGATGTTGCGCTTGATGAATCCGAGCGCGATCGACGGGCCCTGTGCCAGCGACAGCGCGAGCTCATGCGCGGCCGCGTCGATCTCGGCGTCAGGCGCGACCCTGGTCACCATGCCGATCGCATGCGCCTCCTTCGCGCTTAGCACCGGCGAAGTCAGGTAGAGCTCGCGTGCCCGCGCGCTGCCGAGCAGCTGGGTCAGAAAATAGGTGCCGCCATAGTCGCCGGAGAAGCCGACTTTGGCGAAGGCGGTCGTGATCTTGCAGGATTCGCTAGCGACGCGCAGGTCGCAGGACAGTGCCATCGAGAGGCCGGCGCCGGCCGCCGCACCATCGAGCTGCGCCACCACGGGTTTCGGCATCTGATGCAGGATGCGCGACACCTCCATGCCGCGGCGCAAATTCGCAAGCTTTTGCTCGAACGGCAGCGGCGCGCGGCCTTCCGCCATCGACTTGACGTCGCCGCCGACGCAAAAACTGCCGCCGGCGCCCTTGAACAACACCGCGCGCACCTCTGGATCGTCAGCCGCGCGCCGCGCCGCCTCGACCAAGCCGCGCACCATGTCCGGGTTCAGCGCGTTTTTGCGCTCGGGGCGGTTCATGGTGATGGTGAGCAGCCCGCCTTCGAGCTTTTGCAGGACCATGTCGTTGCTCATGGGTGTTTGCCTCTGTTCGATGCTTCTATTTTGCTCCGTCATTCCGGGGCGCCGCGAAAGCGGCGAACCCGGAACCCATTCCTCAACAGTCACTGCCGCCCGATGGATCCTCAGATGCGCAATTGCGCATCATAGTTCGCGACTTCGCCGCGCCCCGGGATGACAGCTTGTGTTTGGCTCGCTCTCCGCGACTATTTCTTCACCAACGGACACCGCGACTGCTCCAGCGACTGGAACGCCTCGTTGCCGGGCACTGTGGCGAGCAGCTTGTAGTCGTCCCAGCGGCCTTTTGACTCCGACGGCTTCTTCACCTCGAACAGGTACATGTCGTGCACCATGCGGCCGTCCTCGCGGATCTTGCCGTCCTTGGCGAAGAAGTCGTTGATCGGCGTTTCCTTCATCACTTTCATGACCGCAGCCGAGTCGGTCGTGCCCGCAGCCTTCACGGCCTTCAGATAGTGCGTGACGGAGGAATAGACGCCGGCCTGCGCCGAGGTCGGCGGCCGCTTCATGCGCTCCGTGAAGCGCTTCGAGAATGCGCGCGTGTCGTCGTTGAGGTCCCAGTAGAAGGCCTCCGCCAGCAGCAGGCCCTGCGCCGTCTCCAGCCCGATCGAGTCGATATCGGTGACGAAAGCGAGCAGCGGCGAGATTTTCTGGCCGCCTTTCATGATGCCGAACTCGGCCGACTGCTTGATGGCGTTGACGGTGTCGCCGCCGGCATTGGCAAGCCCGATCACCTTGGCCTTGGAGGCCTGCGCCTGGAGCAGGAACGACGAGAAATCCGACGTGTTGAGCGGGTGGCGGACATTGCCCAGCACCTTGCCGCCGGTCTTCACGACGACATTGCTGGTGTCCTTCTCGAGATCCTGGCCGAAGGCGTAATCGGCGGTGAGGAAGAACCAGGTGTCGAGGCCCGACTTCACGGCGGCAAGGCCGGTCACGTTGGCCTGCCCAAACGTGTCGAACACATAGTGCACGGTGTAGGGACCGCAGGCCTCGTTGGTGAGACGGATCGAGCCCGGGCCGTTGAAGATGATGATCTTGTTGCGCGCTTTCGCGATCTCGCCGGCGGCAAGCGCGGTCGCGGAGGCCGCGACGTCGTAGATCATCTCGACGCCCTGGTTGTCGAGCATGTCGCGGGCGATGTTGGCGGAGAGGTCGGCCTTGTTGAGATGGTCGGCCGCCAGCACCTGGATCTTGCGACCGAGCACCTCGCCGCCAAAATCCTCGACCGCCATCTTGGCCGCGGTCTCACTGCCCGGACCGGTGATGTCGGCATAAAGGCTCGACATGTCGAGGATGCCGCCGATCTTCAGTGGCGGCTTGTCCTGGGCCTGCGCGGCGCTCGCGCTCAGAGCGAACGACGCGGCAAAAATGCCCGACAGAATTCTCTTCATCGAAAAAGACCTCCCTTGATCGCCTGTCTCTGATTGGCGGCTTGGTTATTGATGTTGCCGCAATCATGCCGCATGCGCGACAGTGCAGCAAGCGCGGGTGCGTTACGCGAGCACGACCGGCACGCACGTTTTCCGCAAAGCGGAATGGCCTCTACAAGCAGGACGTCGTCATTCTGTCGTTGCATGCGACCGCCACGAAGTCGGCTTCGCCGCCGGCCGCGTTTGGGGTAAGAGTAGAACGCAACGCAATCTCTCCGGGCAACGTGACGCGACGATCCATCCTCATTGCCGCAGCATTCCTCCTCGGCTCGCGCATCACCGCATTCGCGAGCCCGTGCCAGTTCGAGTCGCAAGGCGAAGGCCGTGTCGCCGCGATCGTCGATGCGCGCGGCGTGCGCCTCGATGACGGGCGCGAAATCCGCTTCACCGGCATCGAGCCGACGGCAACGACGAAGCGGGCACTGACATCGCTGCTCGTCGGCCGCGACGTGAGCCTGCGCGGCACCGACGATACGCCCGACCGCTATGGCCGCCAGCCCGCGCTCATGTTCGTCGCTGAGAGCGATACGTCCGTGCAGGCCGTGCTGCTTGCCCAAGGCGACGCACTCGTCTCCGCCGAGATCGCCGACAAGGACTGCGCGGCCGCCCTGATGGCAGCGGAGGCCGAGGCGCGGCGCCAAAAAAAGGGCAATTGGGCTGACCCGTCGGCCATAAAAAACGCGGAAAGTCCGGACGATATTTTGGCCGGGATCGGGCGCTTTGTGGTGGTCGAGGGCAAAGTCCTGTCAGTCCGGCAAGCTGGGGCAACGACCTACCTCAACTTCGGTCGGAACTGGACACGCGGCTTTGCCGTGACTATTTCAAGGCGCATAGTGCCGGCGTTTGAAAGCGCCGGAGTGACCCTTAAGTCCCTGGAAAATAAGCGTATTCGAGTTCGGGGCTGGGTTGAGGGGACGACGGGGCCGCGTATCGATGTGCTCCGGGTGGGACAGGTCGAGTTGCTGGGCGCAAACGAGCCAGGGGTAAGGCCCTAAAGGGGCCAGGCACGGGTTAGACGACGTGAATGGGGTGCTAGAACGGCACGGACGAGGTGATGGCCGCCGCCTGCGGGCTGCGCCGGCCGTGCTATGCCTTGTGCTGGGCACAGCCCTCGCCGGCTGCGGCGATATGAACCGGTTCCAGACCGCGGCGGCGACGCCCACGGTCGCGATGCCCAAGCCGAAGCCGGCTGTCGCCCAGACTCCCGCCACCGAAAAGGAGCATGAGCGCATCCTGGCGAGCTATGGCGGCACCTATGACGACCCCCGGCTCGAATCACTTGTCACCAAGACCGTCGAGCGGCTGGTCGCGGCCTCCGATCGTCCCGACCAGGGCTACAGGGTCACCATCCTCAATTCCGGCGCGGTGAACGCCTTCGCGCTGCCGAACGGCCAGCTCTATGTCACCCGCGGCCTGCTCGCGCTGGCCAGCGACACCTCGGAATTGTCCTCGGTGCTGAGCCACGAGATGGCGCATGTGCTGTCCAAGCACGCCGCGATGCGCGAGGACCAGGCCCGCCAGGCCGCGATCGTCACCCGCGTCGTCACCGACATGAGCACCGATCCCGACCTCACCGCGCTCGCACTCGCCAAGACCAAGCTCACCATGGCGAGCTTCTCGCGCAATCAGGAATTCGAGGCCGACGGCATCGGCGTCGGCATTTCCGCCCGCGCGCATTTCGATCCCTATGGTGCGGCGCGCTTCCTCTCGGCGATGGAGCGCAATGCCGAGCTGAAGGCCGGCAAGACCTCGCTCGACCCGCGCGCGCAGGATTTCACCTCGTCGCATCCGGCGACACCCGAGCGCGTGCAGAACGCGCAGACGATCGCGCGGCAGTACGTCGCCCCGGAAGGTGGCGAGCGCGACCGCGAGAGCTACCTCGCCGCAATCGACAACCTCGTCTATGGCGAAGACCCCAGCGAAGGTTTTGTCCGCGGCCGGCGTTTCCTGCATCCGAAGCTCGGCTTCACCTTCCAGGCGCCGGACAATTTCACGCTCGACAACACCGCACAGGCCGTGATCGGCGTCCGCGAGGGCGGATCGCAGGCGATGCGCTTCGACGTCGTGCGGGTGCCGGCCGAGCAGTCGCTCGGCGATTACCTCAATTCAGGCTGGATGGAAGGCGTCGAGAAGGCGTCCACCGAAGACATCACGATCAACGGTTTTCCGGCAGCCGCGGCCACCGCCAAAGGCGATCAGTGGCAGTTCAAGGTCTATGCACTGCGCTTCGGCAGCGACGTCTATCGCTTTATCTTCGCCACACGGCAGAAGTCGACCGAGAGCGAGCGCAATGCGCGCGAGACCGTCAATTCATTCCGCCGCCTGACCCTCGACGAGATCCAGGCCGCGCGCCCGCTGCGCGTCAAGGTCATCACCGTGCAGCCCGGCGACACCGTGGAATCGCTCTCCCACCGCATGGCCGGCGTCGACCACCCCGCCGAACGTTTTCGCGTTTTGAACGGCCTCGATGCGCATGCGCAGGTGAAAGTGCGCGACCGCGTGAAGATCGTGACGGATTGAGGCGCGGCGGCTACCGTGCCTTGTCCTTCAGAAAGGCGATGATGTCCGCGCGATCCTGCGCGTCCGGCACGTCGAAGAACATCTTGGTTTCCGGAACCATGGCCTGCGGGCCGGTCAGCCATTTGTCGAGATTTTCCTCGGTCCACACAATGCCCGAGCTCTTCAATTCGGCCGAGTAGTCGTAGCCGGGAACACTGCCGGCCTTGCGCCCGACCACGCCCTTGTGCATCGGGCCGACATCGTTCTTGTCGATCGAGTGACAGTCTGCGCAGCCCTTGTAGAGCGTCTGGCCGCGCGCGGCATTGCCGGTGGCGCCGGCGGGGCCGGTTGCGCAAGCGATCGCAATCGCGACGGTGGCGAGGACGAGGCTTGCAGTGCTTCGCCGGAGGGCGGAATTCGACAAGACGTTCATGAGATCTCCTGTTTGCGGCAGCAAACAGGATCGCCCGGACGGAGTTTTATTCCCGTCCGGGAGTCCGCTTTAAGCGCCCGCGTCCATGTCGCCGGCCTCGCGCTGGCCGCTGAGCCATAGCGCCAGCAGGGTCCAGAACGCGCCCGACAGCAGATAGGCACCCGAGGCGATGACGCCGAGATTGGTGGCGAGCAGGAGCGCTGCGAGCGGAGCGAAGCCGGCGCCGAACAGCCAAGCCATGTCCGAGGTCAGCGCGGAGGCCGTGTAGCGATACGCCTGCTTGAAGTTCGATGCAATTGCACCGGAGGACTGGCCAAAGGATAGGCCGAGCAGGATGAAGCCGATCACCATGTAGATGGTCTCGCCGAACGCGCCGGCATCGAGCAGTTGCGGAGCAAAGCCGCTATAGATCGCGATCGCGATGGCCGATCCCATCAAGAGCGACTTGCGGCCGACGCGGTCGGCGATGATGCCGGACAGCACGATCGCGCCGACACCGAACACGGCGGCGACGATCTCGATGATCAAGAAGCGCACCGGGCTTTCGCGGGTGAACAGGAACACCCAGGACAGCGGAAACACCGTGACCATGTGGAACAGCGCGAAGCTTGCGAGCGGCGCGAACGCGCCGAGCATGATGTTGTGACCTTCGCGGGCGACGGTGTCGGAGATGCGCGAGGGCTGCAAATCACGGGTCTCGAACAGCGAGGCATATTCCTCCGTCGTCACCATGCGCAGGCGGGCGAACAGCGCCACGACGTTGATGGCGAAGGCAACGAAGAACGGATAGCGCCAACCCCAGTCGAAGAAATCGTCGGCCGACAGGTTGCCGGCGAAATAGGCGAACAGCGCGCTCGCGACGATCAGCCCGAGCGGAGCGCCAAGCTGCGGCACCATCGCGTACCAGCCGCGCTTCGAGGGCGGCGCATTCAGCGCCAGCAGCGAGGCGAGACCGTCCCAGGCGCCGCCCCAGGCCAGCCCCTGCGCGATGCGCGCCAGAGCCAGCAGCCAGATCGCGGCGGCACCGATGTCGTGATAGCCGGGCAGGAACGCGATCGCGACGGTGGCGGTGCCGAGCAGGAACAGCGCAGCGACCAGCTTGGCGGTCTTGCCGTACTCCCGGTCGACCGTCATGAAGATGACGGTGCCTAGCGGCCGCGCGATGAAGGCCAACGCGAAGATCGTGAAGGAATAGAGGGTGCCGGTCAGTTCGCTCGCGAACGGGAACACCAGGCGCGGAAACACGATCACCGAGGCGATCGCGTAGACGAAGAAGTCGAAGAATTCCGAGGTGCGGCCGATGATGACGCCGATGGCGATCTCGCCGGGACTGGCTTGGTCGTGGCCATGCTCGCCCGAGTGGAGGTCTGCCATTGCGGGGGTCTGTGCCGTCGCCATTCGTGCGCCCTTAACGTCCTGAAAACCAATGCCGACCGCCCGGCAGGGGCCCGGCAATCTGGTCTTGTCTGGCGCAACATTCCGCACTGCAACATTGGACAAATTGTCCAATGTCCGGATTGCTGCGCCGCAGCTACCCCTTGGCCCCGCAAAGGAAACTCATTCTCAAAGGCTCAGCCCGTGTCTCGTCTCAAGATCCTGGCGCTACTACCCTTGGCAGTGGCACTCAGTGGCTGCAACTACGTCGTGCTGGCGCCAGCCGGCGACATCGCTGCCCAGCAGCGCGACCTCGTCATCATCTCCACCGTCCTGATGCTCCTGATCGTCCTCCCCGTGATGGCGCTGACGGTGCTGTTCGCCTGGCGCTACCGCCAGTCCAACACGACCGCGCGCTACGAGCCGGATTGGGATCACTCGACCAGCCTCGAGCTGGTGATCTGGTCGGCCCCGCTTCTGATCATCGTCTGCCTTGGCGCGCTGACCTGGATGGGCACGCATCTGCTCGATCCCTATCGCAACATCGGCCGCATCTCCGCGGAGCGCTCCGTGGACCAAAGCAAGGCCCCTCTCGTGGTCGACGTCGTCGCGCTCGATTGGAAGTGGCTCTTTATCTACCCCGATTATGGCATCGCCACCGTCAACGAACTCGCCGCACCCGCCGATCGCCCCATCAACTTCCACATCACCGCGTCTTCGGTGATGAACTCCTTCTACATCCCCGCGCTCGCCGGACAGATCTACGCAATGCCGGGCATGGAGACGTCGCTCCACGCCGTCATCAACCACGCCGGTACTTACAAGGGCTTCTCCGCGAACTATAGCGGCGCCGGTTTCTCCGGCATGCACTTCAACTTCCACGGCCTCGACGACAAGGGTTTTGACGCCTGGATCGCCAGCGCCAAATCCGCCGGCGGCTCGCTCGGCCGCGCCGAATATCTCCAGTTGGAGAAGCCGAGCCAGAATGAGCCGGTGCGCCGCTACGGCACCGTCGATTCCGATCTCTACCGCCTGATCCTCAACATGTGCGTCGAGACCGGCAAGATGTGCCAGAGCGAGATGATGGCTATCGACGCCAAGGGTGGCCTCGGCCATGAGGGCCTGAACAATACGCTGCCGCTGGCCTACGACAAATATGCCCGCCGCGGCACCGCATTCGGTCCCGAGCCGACCTTCGTCGCCGGCACCTGCACGCCGGATGCACCGCAGGGCCAGACGACAGCGGCCATCAAGGCGCCCGTCGACACCGCGCCGCTCATCGGCGCCGGCCTGAAGCGGCCGACCTTCACGCCGCTCAAGTCCTCGTCCTTCTTCCTCGGACAACGTCCGAAGTCAGACTCCTGAGAGAGCACGCATGTCTCCTGATCTTCTCAAGCTCATCTTCGGCCGGCTCAGCATCGATTCGCTGCCGCTGCACGAGCCGATCCTCGTCGGCACCTTCGCGGTGGTCGCGCTCGGCGGCCTCGTCATGTTCGCCGGTCTCACTTACTTCCGCCTCTGGGGCTATCTGTGGCGCGAGTGGTTCACCAGCGTCGACCACAAGCGCATCGGCATCATGTACATGATCCTCGGCATCGTGATGCTGCTGCGCGGCTTCGCCGACGCGCTCATGATGCGCGCGCAACAGGCGCTCGCGTTCGGCGGCTCCGAGGGTTTCCTCCCCGCCCATCACTACGACCAGGTGTTCACGGCGCACGGCGTGATCATGATCTTCTTCGTGGCGATGCCGCTGGTCACGGGCCTGATGAACTTCGTCGTGCCGCTCCAGATCGGCGCGCGCGACGTGTCGTTCCCGTTCTTGAACAATTTCAGCTTCTGGATGACGGTCGGCGGCGCGGTGTTGGTGATGGCCTCGCTGTTCATCGGCGAATTCGCCCGCACCGGCTGGCTGGCTTATCCGCCGCTGTCGAACATCGGCTACAGTCCTGACGTCGGCGTCGACTATTACATATGGGGCCTCCAGGTCGCGGGCGTCGGAACGACGCTGTCCGGCATCAATTTGATCTGTACCATCGTCAAGCTGCGGTGCCCCGGCATGACCATGATGAAGATGCCGGTCTTCACCTGGACCTCGCTCTGCACCAACGTCCTGATCGTCGCCTCCTTCCCGGTTCTGACCGTCGTGCTCGCGCTGCTCACGCTCGACCGCTACGTCGGCACCAACTTCTTCACGAACGATTTCGGCGGCAGCCCGATGATGTACGTGAACCTGATCTGGATCTGGGGCCATCCCGAGGTCTACATCCTGGTTCTCCCCGCCTTCGGCATCTTCTCGGAAGTGACCTCGACCTTCTCCGGCAAGCGGCTGTTCGGCTACACCTCGATGGTCTACGCCACGGTGGTCATCACCATCCTGTCGTACCTGGTCTGGCTGCACCATTTCTTCACGATGGGGTCGGGCGCCAGCGTCAACTCCTTCTTCGGCATCACCACGATGATCATCTCGATCCCGACGGGCGCGAAGATGTTCAACTGGCTGTTCACGATGTATCGCGGCCGTATCCGCTTCGAGCTGCCGATGTTGTGGACGATCGCCTTCATGCTGACCTTCGTGCTCGGCGGCATGACCGGCGTGCTGCTCGCGGTGCCGCCGGCCGACTTCGTCCTGCACAACAGCCTGTTCCTGATCGCGCATTTCCACAACGTGATCATCGGCGGCGTCGTGTTCGGCGCATTCGCCGGCATCAACTACTGGTTCCCGAAGGCGTTCGGCTTCAAGCTCGATCCGTTCTGGGGCAAGCTGTCGTTCTGGTTCTGGGTCACCGGCTTCTACCTCGCCTTCATGCCGCTCTATGTGCTCGGCCTGATGGGCGTGACCCGCCGGCTTCGTGTGTTCGATGATCCGTCCTTGCAGATCTGGTTCATCATCGCCGGCATCGGTGCGTTCCTGGTCTTCCTCGGGATCCTGTCGATGCTGATGCAGTTCGCCGTCAGCTTCCTCAAGCGCGAGCAGCTCAAGGACGTCACCGGCGATGCCTGGGATGCGCGCACGCTGGAATGGGCGACCTCCTCGCCACCGCCGGCCTACAACTTCGCCTTCACCCCCGTCGTTCACGACAATGACGCGTGGTGGGACATGAAGCGCCGTGGCTATCAGCGTCCGCTCACCGGGTTCAAGCCGATCCACATGCCAAGCAACACCGGCACCGGCATCATCCTCGCCGGCTTTGCGACCGCGATGGGATTCGGCCTGATCTGGTACATCTGGTGGCTAGCGGCTGCGAGCTTCATCGCGATGCTCGCCGTCGGGATCGGTCACACCTTCAACTATCACCGCGACTTCGACATCCCGGCCAATGAGGTCGTCGAAGCGGAAGACGCGCGCACCCAACTGCTCGCCGGAGCCAAGTAAATGACGATCGCTGTCAATCCCACCCAATCCGGCGAGCCGCTCTTCTACCTCGCCGACGAGCACCCGCATCCGGAAGGGTACAGCACCTCGCTCGGCTTCTGGATCTACCTGATGAGCGACTGTCTCATCTTTGCGATCCTGTTCGCCACCTTCGGCGTGCTCGGCAGCAACTACGCCGCCGGTCCTGCGCCGAAGGATTTGTTCGACCTGTCGCTGGTCGCGGTGAACACCTCGATGCTGCTGCTGTCGTCGATCACCTACGGCTTCGCCATGCTGACGATGGCGCAGAACCGCGTCGGCCAGACGCAGATGTGGCTCGCGATCACCGGCTTGTTCGGCCTCGCCTTCATCGGCATCGAGCTCACCGAGTTCGCCCACATGATCCATGAAGGCGCGACGCCACAGCGCAGCGCCTTCCTGTCCGCCTTCTTCACCCTGGTCGGCACCCACGGCCTGCACGTCACCTGCGGCCTGATCTGGCTGGTGACGCTGATGACGCAGGTCTGGCGTTTCGGCCTGATCGAGGCCAACCGCCGCCGCCTGATGTGCCTGTCAATGTTCTGGCACTTCCTCGACGTGGTCTGGATCGGCGTCTTCACCTTCGTCTATCTCCTGGGAGTTCTGCGATGAACACCGACACCCACGCCGCCCACGCGGATCACCACCACGACGACCATTCGCACGGCTCGCTCTCGACCTATCTCCTCGGCTTCGTGCTCTCGGTGGTGCTCACCGCGATCCCGTTCTGGCTGGTGATGAGCGGCGCGCTGCCGAGCAAGCAGATCACCGCGCTCGTGATCATGGCCTTCGCGGTCGTGCAGATCGTCGTGCACATGATCTACTTCCTGCACATGAACACCAAGTCCGAGAACGGCTGGAGCATGATGGCGCTGATCTTCACCATCGTCATGGTCGTGATCGCACTGTCCGGTTCGCTGTGGGTCATGAGCCACCTCAACAGCAACATGATGCCGATCCATGAGATGACCGGGATGAAGTGAGCGAGACCGGGACCGTGATAAACGAGGCAACCAGGACGCGTGGCAAGGCCGCGCGCCCCTCCTTGTGGCTCACGGTCCTCTCGCTCGCCGCCTTCGTCCTCCTGATCGCTCTCGGCGTCTGGCAGATCGAACGCCGCGCCTGGAAGCTCGCACTGATCGACCGCGTCGAGCAGCGCGTC
>WNGR01007220.1_pt1 | contig 12250 bp, 10 predicted proteins | sample 5407581 | NCBI WGS metagenome assembly WNGR01 (sample SAMN13153383, study PRJNA577476) | soil metagenome | isolation source: 80 cm soil or saprolite under Garry oak tree replicate 2 | place: USA:California | collected 2016-06-15
TAAGAGCGATGAGGGATTCTTCGCTCCGCTCAGAATGACAAGCAGCGACTAGATGTCGTAGTAGAGGTGGAATTCGTAGGGGTGGGGGCGCATGCGGACGGGGTCCGCCTCGTTCTTGGTTTTGTATTCGATCCAGAGGTCGATGAGCTCCTGGGTGAAGACGCCGCCCTTGGTCAGGTACTTATTGTCATCGTCGAGGGCCTTGAGGGCTTCGTCGAGCGAGCCGGGCATGGTGGGCACGCTCTTCATTTCCTCTTTGGAGAGCTCGAAAATGTCTTTGTCGAGCGGCTTGCCGGGATCGATCTTATTTTCGATGCCATCGAGGCCGGCCATGAGCATGGCCGCGAAAGTGAGATAGACGTTACAAGAAGGATCGGGCGGACGGAACTCCAGGCGCTTGGTCTTGGGATTCGGGGAATACATGGGGATGCGCACAGCGGCGGAGCGATTCCGGCTGGAGTAGGCCAGGTTCACGGGAGCTTCGTAGCCGGGCACCAGGCGTTTGTAAGAATTCGTCGTCGGCGCGGAGAAGGCGGAGATGCTGCGCCCGTGCTTGAGCAGCCCGCCGGCGTACCACAGGGCGGTCTGCGAAAGGCCGGCGTACTTATCGCCGGCGAAGAGCGGCTTGCTGTCGTTCCAGAAACAGGGGCTTGGGCATGAACGTGACGCTTTTGCCGTACTGCTGGGCGACGCTCTTGATGATGAACTTGTACTTCATCATTTTATCGGCGGCGTTGACCAGAGTGTCGTAACGCAGATCGATTTCGGCCTGGCCGGCTGTGGCCACTTCATGGTGATGGCACTCCACATCCATGCCGGTCTCTTGCATCCGCGTGACCATCTCGGTGCGCAAATCCTGAAAGTGGTCCAGCGGCGGAGCAGGGAAGTAGCCTTCCTTGAAGCGGGGGCGATAGCCGAGATTATTGCCGTCGCGGCCGGTATTCCAGCGGCCTTCGTCGGAGTCGATGAAGTAGAAGCTGTGCTGGGTATCCGAATCGAAGCGGATGCTATCGAAGATGAAAAATTCCGCTTCCGCGCCGAAGTAAGCCTTCTCCGCAATGCCACTCTTGTGCAGATAGGCTTCGGCGAGTTGCGCGACGTGCCGGGGATCGCGCCCATAGGGCTCCTTGGTGATGGGGTCGACGACGCTGCAGATCATCACCAGAGTGGGCGTATCGCGGAAGGGGTCCATAAACGCCGTTTTGGGATCCGGCACCAGCAGCATGTCGGATTCGTGAATCGATTGCCAGCCCCGGATGGAGCTGCCATCGAAACCGAAGCCTTCCTTGAAGGAACTCTCTTCCAGTTCACCAATGGGATAGCTGACGTGCTGCCACAGGCCGGGCAGGTCGGTAAAGCGCAGGTCCAGGATTTTTGCGTTGTTCTTGGAAGCGAATTCTAAAACTGATTTCGGGTCCATCCATTCTCCTTACACTTGATATGAATTTGTTACTGCTCCAGGTGCCCTAACTCTCCCTCAGAGATCGAAATACAGGAAAAATTCGTACGGGACTGGACGAAGGTTTACGGGGGCCAGTTCGCGCTCGCGCTTGTAGGTCAGCCAAGTCTCAATCACGTCTGGCGTGAAGACGTCGCCCGCCAGCAGCCACTGGTGATCCTTCTCCAGGGCATCCAGCACCTCGCCGAGCGAGCCCGGGGTGCTCTTCACTTTGGCGGCCTCCTCCGGCTCGAGCTCGTAGAGGTCCTTATCAATCGGCTGACCCGGATCGATTTTGTTCTTGATGCCATCCAGACCGGCCATCAGTTGAGCCGCGAAACACAGGTACGGGTTGGCGGCGGGATCGGGGCAGCGGAATTCGATGCGCTTGGATTTTGAGCTTTTCGAATATACCGGGATGCGCACCGCGGCAGATCGGTTCCGCTGGGAATAGACCAGGTTCACGGGAGCTTCGAAGCCGGGCACCAGCCGCCGGTAGGAGTTGGTCGTCGGGGCGCAGAGACCTAACAGCGCCGAGGCGTGCCGCAGCAGGCCGCCGATATAGTATTTGGCGGTCTGACTGATTTGGGCGTAGCCCTTCTCATCCCAAAAGACGTTCGTTTGTCCCTTCCAGAGGCTTTGGTGAGTGTGCATGCCGGAGCCGTTGTCACCGAAGATGGGTTTGGGCATGAAGGTGGCGGTCTTGCCGTGCTTCTTGCAGACATTGCGAATCACGTATTTGTAGAACATGACCTGATCGCCCATCCTGGTGAGCGAGGTGTAGCGCATGTCGATCTCGGCTTGCCCGGCCGTGCCCACCTCGTGGTGATGCACCTCGGCATGGACGCCCACTTCCTTGAGCTTGAGAATGATCTCGGAGCGCAAATCCTGGAAGGCATCCGCCGGAGGCACGGGGAAATAGCCTTCCTTGTGCCGCAGCTTGTAGCCCAGGTTGGGAGCGCCGCCCTGGCCGGTGTTCCAGACGCCCTCTTCGGAATCAATATAGTAATAGCCGCAGTGAGCATTTTGATCGTAGCGGACGTCGTCAAAAATATAGAATTCCAGCTCCGGTCCCCAGTAGCTGACATCCGCGACTCCTGTGCTCTTGAGGTAACTTTCGGCCTTCTGGGCGATATAGCGGGGATCGCGGCTATAACGCTGGCGAGTAATGGGGTCGAGCACGTTGCAGGTCAGACTGAGGGTAGGAATCGTGAGGATCGGATCGACATAGGCAGTTTCCGGATCTGCGACCAGCAGCATGTCGCTTTCATGAATCAATTGAAATCCGCGAATGCTGGAGCCATCGAAGCCGATTCCCTCGTCAAACAGGTCCTCGTTCAAGTCTTCCACTGGCAGCGAAAAATGCTGCCAGACGCCCGGCAGGTCCACAAACTTCAGATCGACAATTTTGACTCCTGCGTCCTTGGCCGCTTTCATTACCTCCGCTGCATTCTTGGCCATGAGGCTGCCTCCTCAGTAAGGGATGGGTGTATGAGATAAGCTCAACGCCTGGGTAAGGACCGCAGACGATAGCCCATGTGCAACTGACCCGTCAAGAACTAGTGCCGTTCCAACTTGTGCCGTTCCAACTAGTGCTCAAACAAGTTGGCTCAAACAAGTTGGAACGGCACTTGTTGCTACGAATTTCAGCCAGTAACGTTCTCTTCAGAATCTCCCGTCTGGTCGCTTAACAAAACCTACGCGCAGCTCATCGCGCCCCCATTTGGTCAAAATAGTTGGAACGGCACTAGCCGTCCCGGGCCCCTGCGCTGTTTGGCCGCCGATTTCGCCGCTTCCTCATGATTTCCTAATGCTCCTGCCGACAATTCAGCGCGAAAACGTCAGATTCTCGCGCCTTAAGCCCGGCGACAAAATACCGGCACGCGCGGCGCAAGTAAAATCAAACTTTTCAATCAGACGAATCAACGTTTTCGATGACGATCCGACTCGGTCCGGTTTTCGGACTCCGGTGGAGTCCACCGGACTTCAGAAACCGGAGATCGTCATCCCGTCCTCCAGTGAAGAACAATCTATCGGTTCCGTGGTATCTTGCGCAGCCGAGTCAGTAACGGCACCCCGTAACAGTGGGAATGAGGAGGAATTGGCATGAACAAGTACATCATGGAACTGGTGGGCACGTTCTTCCTGGTATTCACCATAGGCTGCACGGTAGTGGGAAACGGAGCGGGTGCGCTGGCACCTTTGGCTATCGGGTCGGCGCTGATGATCATGGTCTTCGCAGGAGGACACATCTCGGGCGCGCACTACAACCCGGCGGTAACACTGGGAGTGTGGCTGAGAGGGAAGTGCGAGACCAAAGACGTCGCGGGGTACATGATTTCTCAGATTGCGGGTGCGGCGCTGGCGGCCTTGGCGGTGAAATACTTGAAGGCGGGAGCAGCAGTCGCGCCGATGAGCCTGGCCGCGCTGCCGGCGCTGCTGGCGGAGTTCTTGTTTACGTTTGCGCTGGTTTTTGTGGTGCTGAATGTGGCCACGGCCAAGGGCACCTCAGGCAATTCATTTTATGGGCTGGCCATCGGTTTCACGGTGATGACCGGAGCTTTCGCGGTAGGGAATATCTCCGGCGGAGTATTCAACCCGGCGGTCGCGGTAGGGGTTTCGATGATGGGATTGTCGGCCTGGACGAACCTCTGGATCTACCTGGTAGCTGACTTTGCTGCGGGGGCCGCAGCCGCGCTGGCCTTTAGAGTCGTGAATCCCAGTGAATCCCGGCGATAACTGAGAAGGAAATGCGATCCCGCTAGGCTCAGTGGCAGTTTTACGATACTGTGGCGGGGCCTGGCGGAAGCAATTTCAGGCATGATGTCACATGATGTCAATGGATGGCGGAGTCAAACCAGTTAAACCAGGAGTTCTGCGAATGCGACAAACAATTTGGGCACGCGGGTTCATCATTGGCACACTAGCGGTTATGTCGGTTGTCGGCGCGGCAGCAACGGCTAACGCGCAGGTCACCGTTGGCGGTCACGTTGGTTTTGTCATTCCGTGGGTTACGCACGCAGGGGGTCAAACAACAACCATCGCGGACCGGTTTCAGATGGGCTTCCCCATCGGTGTGACCTTCAAGGGACAAGGCCACTTGGCGTTGGACTTGGAGATGGTTCCGTCGATCGCAGGCAACCCACAAACCGTTAGCCTCACCATTGATCCAGGAGTTGTTTGGGGCTTACCTCACGACTTTGCGATAGGGATGCGGATGGCGTTCGACGTCAATTCTTCTCAGTTTGGATTCATCCCCCTCGTGAATAAGAGCTGGGACTTCAAAGAGCCGAAAGGCATATTCAAACGATACTTCGTTGAAGTGGACCTGCCATTTAAGTTCAATCGTCCGCCTGGCGGGCCCGGCACCAATCCGTTTACCTTCGCCACACACTTTGGCCTGGGCTTCTGAGTTAGGAGCCACTGCCGCGCCCGTTGTGCGAGATTGACGACCCGTCCGGGCCGTCAATCGTAGTATTCGGAGCCGAGGTGCGTGATTAACTCTTCGCCCATCATCCAGCGCAAGGTGTTTTTCAGTTTCATGAGCTGGATGAATAAGTCGTGCTCGGGATAGAGCTGCGGCGCGCACATGGGCGATTTGAAATAGAAACTCAGCCATTCCTGAATGCCGTGCATGCCGGCGCGCTGCGCCAGATCGAGGAAGAGCACCAGATCGAGCACGATGGGCGCGGCGAGTATGGAATCACGGCAGAGGAAATCCACCTTGATCTGCATGGGGTAGTTGAGCCAGCCGAAAATGTCGATATTGTCCCAGCCTTCTTTGTTGTCGCCGCGCGGCGGGTAATAGTTGATGCGGACTTTGTGGCAGATATTGCCGTAGAGCTTGGGATAAAGCTTGGGCTGGAGAATATATTCGAGAACGCCGAGCTTCGATTCTTCCTTGGTTTTGAAGGAGTCGGGATCGTCGAGAACTTCGCCGTCGCGATTGCCCAGGATATTGGTGGAGAACCAGCCGTTCAGGCCCAGCATGCGCGCTTTGAAGCCGGGCGCGAGGATGGTTTTGAGCAGCGTCTGGCCGGTCTTGAAATCTTTGCCGCAGATGGGCACGTTGTGTTCGCGCGCGAGCTGCTGCATCGCGGGTATATCCACGGTGAGGTTCGGCGCGCCATTGGCGAAGGGCACGCCCGAAGTGATGGCCGCCCAGGCGTAAAGCATCGAAGGCGCGATGGCGGGATGATTTTTCTTCATGGCCGCCTCGAACTTGGCCGGCGTGGAGTGCACTTCGTGCGGCGTGAGGAAAATTTCCGTCGACCCGCACCAGATCACCACCAGGCGCGCGGCTCTGGACTGCTTCCGGAAGCGCGCGATGTCCTCTTTGATCTGCAGCGCCAGCTCGTATTTGTTTTTAGCTTTTTTTATGTGCGGTCCGTCCAGGCGCTTGACGTAATCGCGATTGAAGGCGGCTTTCATGGGCCGAATGGTGGAAAGAAATTTTTTGGCCTGCACGAGGTCTTCGGGCGAGAGCACGGCGGCATTGACCGCGGCATCGTAGGCGGAATCGGGGAAGAGGTCCCAGCCGCCAAAGGCCAGATCGTCGAGCGCCGCAAGCGGGACGAATTCCTTGATCAGCGGCGAACGATGCTCGGTGCGCTTGCCCAGGCGGATCGTGCCCAGTTGCGTAACCGATCCCACGGGCTGCGCGTCATTCGAGCGAATCAGATCCACGCCGGCCATGAAGGTGGTGGCCACCGCGCCCATGCCACAAGTGAGCACGCCGACTTTTCCTTGTGGCGGTGCAATGGTCGTGGGCCGGCGCATGAATTCGTTTCCCCCTTGGCCTGATCAAGTGGCTGTCATCCCGAGGGCCGCCCCAGCCAAAGGTCCCCTTTGGCGGTTAAAACAAAGTCGGCCCCAGGGATCTGCTTTTATCCGATCGGTCTTGCACGTCCCTAGCGTGCGGGCAAAGCTGAATATGATGCGGAAACCGCGCCAGAATTGCAACGATCGGCACTTTTTATTTCGCGGCCGGAACCAATGTGCTTCACTCGGAAGGGCCACCGGTGTATAAAAGCGGCCATCGGCGAGATCAGGAACGACAACCTCGCGGCGTGCGTCTGTATTGTCGGAAGGTTTTTAGAAGATTAGAAATCGGCGTGGCAGCATTGCTGCTGACCAACGGAACCCTTGGGAAATCTCCAGTTGCTTGCGGTAAGGACCGTACTTCTTTTTTTAGGTGCGCGGCGCGGTGTCGGCTTTCTTCTGTGTGGCACAGCCACTCTTGGCTGTGCATAGATAACTTTTGCGCGGCTGAGCTCTTTGCGGTTGCGAAGCGAGAAGTGGCCGTTCTAAAGAACTCTCCATCATGACGTACTACGAACGCAATCTGCCGCACTGGCACCCCGCCCGGCGCATCAGTCTTTCTCACTTGGCGACTCTATGGCTCTTTGCCATCACCGTTTTCCCCGCTGGCCACCGAATTAACTGACGGCAAAACGTTCGGCCAGCACTTTCGAAAAATGGATGGTGTCCTCGATCGCGCCGTTAGCGGTCCTGTTTGGCTGAAGGAGATGGCCGTGGCGGAATGTGTCACCATAATGATCGAACGAGGAGCTGGCGAGCTGCGGCATTATCGCCTGCATGCGTTTGTGGTGATGGCAAACCATGTTCATCTCTTGATTACGCCATTGTGTCCGGTTGGGCGACTGACAAACTCTCTCAAAGGCACGAGCGCCAGGGAATGCAACAGACTTCTTAGGCGCACGGGTAGTCACTTTTGGCAGGATGAGTCGTTTGATCACTGGGTACGAACAACAAACGAATTCAGAAGGATTCAGGCGTACATCGAGCAAAATCCCGTTGCGGCAGGGCTCGTCAAAGTGCAAAAAGATTGGCCCTGGTCCAGCGCTTTCCGCACAGAGGCACTACGTTAGCACCGCTGAGCACAGCCAAGAGTGGCTGTGCCACTGGATTATGTACACACGGGGCTGATGTAGGTGCGTGAGCCGAGCTGATACTGAAGAGAGCACAGCCAGGAGTGGCTGTGCCACTCAGTTCAGGAGTGGGGCGCGGCCAGGGCTTTTTTCGAGGCGGCGGTGCTGGGCCTGGGACGCAGCGCCGCCAGCATTTGCTCCAGCGGCAGCGCGTTCAGCACATCTTTTTTCTCGATCCAGCCGCGGCGGGCCGTTTGCACGCCGTAGCGCATCAATTCGAGATGTTTGATCGAATGCGCGTCGGTAGAGATCACCACGCGCACTCCGCGATCTTTAGCCATGCGCAGGTAGGCGTCTTTCAAATCGAGGCGATCGGGCGCGGCGTTGCACTCCATGGCCACTCCGCGGCGGCGTGCGGCATCCAGGATGCGCTCCATGTCGTAGGCCATGGCGTCGCGCCGCAGCAGGATGCGCCCGGTGGGATGCCCGATGATGTGTACGTAGGGATTCTCGATGGCGGCCAGCATGCGCTCGGTGATGGCGGCGCGGTCGAGATTCATGAAGGAGTGAATCGACGCGACGACGAGGTCGAGTTCGGCGAGCACTTCGTCGGCCAGATCGAGCTGGCCGTCTTTGAGGATATCGACCTCGATACCCGCGAGAACGCGAATGCCATCCACCTTGGCAGCGCGAATTTTCCGCATGTGCCCGCGCGTGCGCGCTTCGTCCATGCCATTGGCGACGGTCACGGCTTTGCTGTGATCGGTGATGGCGACATACTCGTACCCCATCTTGCGCGCGGCCCGCGCCATCTCCTCGATGGAATGCCGGCCGTCGCTGGCGGTGGTGTGCATCTGCAAATCGCCGTGGAGATCGCTTTGCTCGATAAGCTGGGGCAAACGATGTTGTTCGGCGGCTTCGATCTCGCCGCAATTTTCGCGCAGCTCGGGCGGAATGAAGTCGAGCTTGAGTTTCGCGTAGACCTCTTCCTCGCTGGCGCCGGCGGCGCGGCGCTCCTCTTTCAGCGTGGCCAGGGCGTATTCGTTCAGCGTGTAACCCATCTTGATGGCGCGGCCGCGCAGTGACACGTTGTGCTCTTTTGAGCCGGTGAAATAAATCAGCGCCGCGCCGTAATTTTCGGGCTGCAACAGCCGCACATCCACCTGCAATCCTTTGGCAACTCGGAAACTCACTTTGTTTTCGCCGCGAGCGAGCACTTGTTCGAGCTCGCCATAGCCGAGGATATGTTCCTTGATGGCTTCCAGTTCCTTGGGCTGCGTTTCCGGCGCGAGGGTCAGCAGGAGGTCGAGATCTCCGATCGTTTCTTTCCAGCGTCGCAGCGAACCCGCCGGCGTAATCGAGGCGATCGGTTTGCCGTAGCGCTGGATATAGGCGATGAGTTTGGCGGTCTCGTGCTCGGCGATAGGAATGAGGAACCGGCCGGAAATCTTTTTGTAAACCTCGATGGCTTTGAGGATATTCTGTTCGGTTTTTTCGCCGAAGCCGGCGAGATCGCGCAGCTTGCCTTCCCGGGCCAGCTCCTCCAGTTGCTCGACGGTGCAGCATTTGAATTCGCGCCAAAGGATCAGCGCCTTCTTGGGGCCCAGCGATTGCAGCGTAAGCAATTCGAGCATGGTCAGCGGGTATTTCTTCAGCAGCTTTTTGCGCAGCGCGTAGTCCCCGGTGGAGAGAATTTCGCGGATGTGCTCGGCCATGCGTTCGCCGATGCCCGGAAGTTCCTCGAGCTTTTCCGGATCGCGGGCCATGACTTCGATCGATTCGGCCAGGCTGGCGATCAGTTCGGCGGCTTTCTCATAACTGCGGTAGCGCCCGATGATGGCGCCGTCGATCTCCAGCAGTTGCGCGGTCTCGCGCAAAACGCGCGCGACCTCCCGATTTTCCATGGAAGCCTCCGCCTCTATTCGCCGAGGACGTAGGCGAAAACCAGCGGCGCCACAATCGAGGCGTCCGACTCGATGACGAATCGCGGCGTATTGCGGTCCAGCTTGCCCCAGGTGATTTTTTCGTTGGGCACGGCGCCGCTATAGGAGCCGTAGGAAGTGGTGCTGTCTGAAATTTGGCAGAAATAGCCCCACAGGCGGCATTTCTCGCGCAAATCCTGCATGATCAGCGGCACCACGCAGATGGGGAAATCGCCCGCGATGCCGCCGCCGATCTGGAAAAATCCGATGGATTGATCTTTGCTGTTCTGCCGGTACCACTCGATCAACGCGGCCATCTGTTCCAGACCCAATTTCACGACGTGAATATTGCCCACGTCCCCGCGCACCACGTTGGCCACAAAAATATTTCCCAGCGTGGAATCCTCCCAGCCCGGGGTGAAGATGGGCAGATTTTTCTGACAGGCGGCATAGACCCAGGAGTCTTTCGGATCGATCTCGTAGAACTCCCGGATATTGCAGTTGCGGATGAGCTGATACATGTATTCGTAGGGAAAGTGGCGCCGGCCTTCGCGATCGGCCTCCTGCCAGTACTTCAGCACTTGGCGCTCGATGCGCCGCATGGCTTCTTCTTCGGGAATGCACGTATCGGTCACGCGATTCAGGCCGCGCTCGCGCAGCGCCAGCTCTTCGTCATCGGTCAGATTGCGGTAGTTGGGAACCCGGCGGTAGTGATGGTGCGCGACGAGATTGAAAATGTCCTCTTCCAGGTTGGCGCCCGTGGTGCAAATGGCGTGCACTTTTTCCTGGCGGATCATCTCTGCAAGCGACAATCCGAGTTCCGCGGTGCTCATCGCGCCGGCCATGGCCAGCAGCATTTTTCCTCCCTGCTCCAAGTGGCGGCGATAAGCTTCGGCGGCATCGACGAGGACGGCGGCATTGAAGTGCCGGTAGTGGTGCTTGATGAACTCTGGCACGCTCATCTTCGCGGATTGTGTTTTCAGTCAGTCACCTCCCAGCCTGATTTTCTTGAATCCTAGACTACCCGTGAGCGCGTTGCAAGCAACTATCGCGTCCTTCCGCGCGCTCAACTTACGCCGCGATGCTGGCGACTCTTAATATCAACACCGCAGCGCCGGAATTTATCATCCTGAGCGAAGCCGGGGTCCCCAGCGCGCGCCTCGGGAGCGCGAGCACTCGCGCGGTTAAGAAAGTCGCGTGCGCCCAGGGTGGAGATAGCGAGAATGAAAGAGAATCGCTGCGACGGATTTTGCGTCGTGCAGAGATCCCCGGCGGATCATCTTTTCCAGAGCGCCGAGAGAAAATTTTCTGCAACGGATGCGCTCGTCCTCTTCCGGCTGCGCCAGGCCGCGCTGCAATCCCGTGGCGGCGAACACCCACATGCGCTCGGTGACAAATCCTGGAGAAGGGAAGAGCTCCAGAATTTGATGCACGCGGCGCGCGGTGTAGCCGGTTTCCTCGATGAGTTCGCGCCGTGCCGCCGCGGGCCGCGATTCTCCCGCTTCCACGCGGCCGGCCACCAGTTCCCAGAGAAAGGTGCCGAGGGCATGCCGGTATTGGCGCACTAGCAGGATCGAGCCATCCGGGAAAACCGGAAGAAGTACGACCGAACCGCGATGCACGACGATATCGCGCGTGACGACCATGCCGCCGGGCTCGGCGATGCGATCCTGACGCACGTTGAATACATTGCCTTCATAAAGCGTCTTGGTCTGGAGAACTCGTGCTCCACGATTCTGCATGCTCGCTCCCGATTTTTGACGCGGTGAAACCTCCAAGAGGCCGCTCACCGATCCTCGGAGCGTTGCACGATGAAGGCTAAGAGAGATCCCTTGCTGCGGTTCGTCGCTCGGGATGACGGCCCTTTGTCGGGTCGTCAATTCTACGGACTGTAGGAAGGAAATACCAGACGGCAAAGATCACTTTCGCCCAGAGCGGATGCTCCGATCAGCCAGCCGCCATCCTCGGGCCGCAGCCAGGCGAGCTGGAACAGCAGTTGTGAGGTTCCCTCGGGAAAGCAAGTGCCGCCCGGCACAGCGCGCAAGGCCAGCGCGGAATCGGTCTGCGGACGCGTACGAAGACGCAAGCAGCAGCCGGAGCGGCTGATGTTGACTGTGGAGCAAAGCTCGATGAAAAACCTGCCGCTCGAGGTGAGACCACATACAGCGAAGGTAAGCTCGGCAGGGGATCGCGGCTCACGGCGGGTGGACCGGAAGGGCCCGGCCCCAAAGGCCTGCTCTGCAGCCTGCAGCACAAGGCTCATTATCCGCGATGGACGAATCACCTTGCCCCCTGCCCGGACGTTTCCTAATCGGTAATTATACTATAAGGCAAAATGGAGGCCGAACTTGCACGAAAATTGTGCAATTTCCGATCTCATTACGGCAGAGTGGGTTAGCAAGAAGCATGCCCGCTGCCACTCCCTACGGGAAACACCCTAGCTATGCATTTTCTATGTAGCACTCGCAGTTTTGACTTATCTGCCTGTCCAACGTAACAGAATACGGCCAGGTCGTTTTTATCAGTCGCCTGTGGGCGCTTTTATCCGGTTTTAGCTCGTCCCCGCGGCGGCAGCGCGGATCCCGCGCCGCCCTCAAAAGGCCCTCAAAAGGACAGTTGGCCGGCCTTGAAGAGCAACGTATACTCGGCTGGCTGGCCCATTGGGGGGCGAATCGGAATGCAGGCGAATACCCACGTGAATACCCACATGAATACTTTGATCGTTGATGACGAGAAGCCCGCGCGAGACGAACTGGCTTTTCTGTTGAAGAGCTTTCCGGAAGTAAGTGTCGTCGGGCAGGGCAAGAACGGACTCGAGGCCGTGTCGCTGATCAAAGAGCACAATCCCGACCTGGTTTTTCTGGATGTGCAGATGCCCGGCTTGGATGGGTTCGGAGTGATTCAGAGATTGATGGACCGCAAGCTGCGCCTGCCGCACATTGTTTTTGCCACGGCCTACGAATCTTACGCGGTGCAGGCCTTCGAGGTGAGTGCCGTCG
>WNGR01006730.1_pt1 | contig 12248 bp, 9 predicted proteins | sample 5407581 | NCBI WGS metagenome assembly WNGR01 (sample SAMN13153383, study PRJNA577476) | soil metagenome | isolation source: 80 cm soil or saprolite under Garry oak tree replicate 2 | place: USA:California | collected 2016-06-15
GGCCGGCCAAGCTGCAGCGCGACCACCTCGGCGTCGGCGGTCACCGGGCGCTGCCCCGGTTCGCCTGCTGCACCGACTGCCACAGCCGCTCGTACCAGGGCGTGAGGCTGGCCGCGGCGGACGCCGTGCCGCGATGGGCCGTGTGTCCGCCGATGACGACGTAGCAGGTCTGGCCGCGCAGGCACATGTGCAGTTTGTTCCTGGCCAGCTGTTCGACGTAGGCGGGATCGGCCAGCCGTTGCTGCTGGTGCTGGAGCGCCTGCAACTGGCCGTCGAGCATCTGCCGTTCGGCCTGCAGTTGGTCGATCTGCCGGCGCTGGGCGATGTACTCGCGCACCGGGTAGGCGAGGCTGAGCGCGATCGCGCAGATCACCACGGCGAGTACCGCGGCCCGGCTGGTGAGCCTGACCCGGTCCCCGCCCGGCGGGCGGCCCAGCGTGGGGATCACGGGCCGGCGGGCGTCCTGGGGAAGGCCGCGTGGCCGGCGAAGGCGGCGGCGTCATCGAGGAGTTCCTCGATCCGCAGGAGCTGGTTGTACTTGGCGACGCGTTCCGACCGCGCCGGGGCCCCGGTCTTCAGCTGCCCGCAGTTGGTGGCGACCGCGAGGTCGGCGATGGTGGTGTCCTCGGTCTCGCCCGACCGGTGACTGATCATGCAGGCGAACCCGCTGCGGTGCGCGAGCGAGACCGCGTCCAGCGTCTCGGTGATCGTGCCGATCTGGTTGACCTTGACCAACAGGGCGTTCGCACTGCGCTCGGCGATCCCGCGGCGGAGCCGTTCCGGGTTGGTGACGAACAGGTCGTCGCCGACGACCTGCACCTTGCCGCCCAGGGCCGCGGTGAGCGCCTGCCAGCCCGCCCAGTCATCCTCGGCCAGCGGGTCCTCCAGGGACACGATCGGGTAGGCGCCCAGCCATTCGGCGTACAGCTCCAGCATCTCCGCCGACGAACGCGAGCCGCCCTCGAACCGGTAGCCGCCGTCGGAGTAGAACTCGGTGGCGGCCGCGTCGATCGCGAGGGCGATGTCGCGGCCGGGCCGGAAGCCCGCCTTGCCGATCGCCTCGACGAGCAGATCGAGGGCGGCGCGGTTGTGCGCCAGATCGGGCGCGAACCCGCCCTCGTCACCGACCCCGGTGGACAGCCCGTGCTGGTTGAGCACCGCCTTGAGGGCATGGTAGGTCTCTGCGCCCCAGCGGAGCGCTTCGCCGAAGGTGCCCGCGCCGACCGGCGCGATCATGAACTCCTGGATGTCGACGCTGTTGTCGGCGTGCGCACCGCCGTTCAGCACGTTCATCATCGGCACCGGCAGGACGTGCGCGTTCGGCCCGCCGAGGTAGCGGAACAGCGGCAGCCCCGCGGACTCGGCGGCGGCCTTGGCGACGGCCATGCTGACGGCCGTGATGGCGTTGGCGCCGAGCCGTGACTTGTCCGGCGTGCCGTCCAGGTCGATCATCGCCTGATCAATGAGCCGCTGGTCGTCCGCGTCATAGCCGAGCAGGTCAGGCTCGATCTCCTCGGTGACGGACATGACGGCCTTGGTGACCCCCTTGCCGCCGAAGGCATCGCCGCCGTCCCGCAGCTCGACCGCTTCGAACGCGCCCGTGGAAGCGCCGCTCGGCGCGGCGGCCCGGGCCTGCGTCCCGTCGTCGAGCAGTACCTCGGTCTCGATCGTCGGATTGCCCCGCGAGTCCAGGATCTGCCTGGCGTGGATGGCATCGATGGTGGCCAAGGCGGCACTCCCGGGTAACTCGGCGCGGTGTTGATGGCGAGGTGTCGGTATTGGAGCCTAGCCGAGCGGGCGCGGTCCATCGCAGCGGCCACGCCGCCGCGCGTTCGCGCCCAGGCCGCCCGGCCCCGTCACAGCACGGCCCGCAGCGCGGCACACCACAGCACGGCCCGCACCACGGCCCGCAGCGCGGCGCGCCACAGCACGGCCCGCACCACGGCCCGCAGCGCGGCATGCAACAGCGCGGCCCGCGACGCCGCGTGCGTCAGGCGGGGTCGCGGCTCTGTTCCTCCGCCCACCGCCGGACCCGCTCCCGGTAGCTCCGCGCGGCGGCGCGCAGTTCCAGTTCCGGGTCGACCCCGGCCGCACGTGCCCGGGCCACGAGAGCGAACAGTGCCGCGCCGATCTCGCTGACCCCGTCATCACCGGCCCCGTTATCACCGGCCCCGTTATCACCGGCACCGCTCTCACCGGCGCCGCTCTCACCGGCGCCGCTCTCACCGGCGCCGTCCGGGCCCTGGCCGTCGACACCGGCCCGGCCGTCGACGGCGGCGGTCCCGGCGGCCAGGTCGGTGAGCTCCGCCGGGACGCCTGCCCGCTCCGCCCGCCGCTGCAACTGGGCCGCGAGGGAAAGCGCGGGCTGCCCGAACGGCACCGAGCCCAGGGCCGCGGGCAGCGCGCCGCCCCGGCCGCCACGTTCCGCGGCCTTGATCGCATCCCAGTTGCGCTTGACGTCCTCGGCACCGGACACCTGCACGTCGCCGAACACGTGCGGGTGCCTGCGGATCAGTTTCTCCACGATCCCGTCGGCCACGTCGTCGATGGTGAACCCGGTGCCGTCGGTGCGCTCCGCCGCGACCCGGGCGTGGAACACGACCTGGAGCAGGACATCGCCGAGTTCGTCGCGGAGCGCCGCGGGCTCGCCGCCCTCGAGGGCCTCCAGCGCCTCGTAACACTCCTCAAGCAGGTACGGGGCGAGGGACTCATGCGTCTGCTTGGCGTCCCAGGGGCAGCCCACGCGCAGCGTGTCCATCACCTCGACCAGCCGCAACAAGGCAGCGCCCGGCACCTCGGTGCCAGCGCCCGGCTGCCCGGCGCCTGGCATCGGGCTCTCGGTCACCCGGTCCCCGTGCATCCCCGCCACTCCTTCGTCCGCCGATCGTCAGCAGGCGGGGGTGAGCTGGGGCTTGGTCGACGGCGCAGGCGAGGGCACGGTCGGCGCCGACAGTGGCGTCGCGGCGGGAATGACCCCGAGCGTGCCGTAGTCCATCTGGCCGAACTGCGGGTTGACCTGGATGTTCAGGCTCTTCGCGGCCACGCACTCCCGGTGGCTGAACTGCGCGCTGAGGGCCTGGATCCGGGCCTGGGTACGCGGCGGGGTGCCGCCGTTGAGCCGGATGAACTCCTCGTTCTGGATGGCCTCATACCTGCCGAGGTCCGGCAGCATGTCCGGGGCGAGGCCGTTGGCCACGGCGAGCTGGACGAACGCGGGCCCGGTGCGCCCGGTCTGCCGGGCGAGGGCGGTCAGCGCCCGCTGGCTCTCGCCGGTGGTCACCACCACGTGGTTGCGCGCGGCAAGCTCGTCACGGATCCGGAACCGCAGCAGCCACCCCAGTACCTGCTGCGGCGCCTGCGCCTGCGGGAACTGCAGCTGGATCTTCGCCTTGCCGGCCTGGTAGGCCTGCTCCAGGTTGTTCACCTGGTCGCTCAGGGTGGTCACGGTGATCCGCTGCCCGCCGGTGAGCGCGGCCGTGCCCATCCGGACCGGGCCGCAGCCGGCGAGGGCGAACGTGGCAGCCGCGGCCGCGGCTGCCACGCAGACGAAGGTGCGAGGCACGACTGCATCCCTTCTCATGTGGGCGAGACGTTCGGTGTGACCGGCCTGCTCTCGCCGAACACCGCCTCGATGAGCTGTCCGCACCAGGCGAGCAGCTCCCTGTCGCGCAGGAGCGGGGTGCCCGGTGGCACGGGCGCCCCCGGGCGGGCGCCAGGCGCGTCTCTGGGCACCGGTACGAGCATCGTACGCACCGCCGGCTTCAGCACCGTCTTCGGGTAGAGCCGTTGCGCCCGCACCTGACGGGATTCTGGCAGGTCCACCGGTGCGAACCGGATGTGCGTGCCCTGCTGGGTGATGTCGGTCAGCCCGGCCTTGCGGGCCTGGGCGCGGAGGCTGGCCACGGCGAGCAGGCCGAGCACCGGCTCGGGCAGCGGGCCGTAACGGTCGGCGAGTTCCTCGCTGACGCCCGTGATGTCCGCGGCGGAGTCGATGGCCGCGATGCGGGTGTACGCCTCGAGCCGGAGCCGTTCCCCGGGCACGTAGGAGTGCGGGATGTGCGCGTTGACCGGCAGTTCCACCCGGACCTCGGCCCGCTCGGCGGGCCCGGCGTCGCGCAACTCGCCAACCGCCTCGCCGATCATCCGTACGTAGAGGTCGAAGCCGACCCCGGCGATGTGGCCGGACTGCTCGCCGCCGAGCAGGTTGCCGGCCCCGCGGATCTCCAGGTCCTTCAGCGCCACGTACATGCCCGCGCCCATCTCGGTGTGCTGGGCGATGGTGGCCAGCCGTTCGTGCGCCGTCTCGGTGAGCGGCTTCTCCGGCGGGAACAGGAAATAGGCGTAGGCGCGCTCGCTGCCCCGGCCGACCCGGCCGCGCAACTGGTGCAGCTGGGCCAGCCCGTAGACGTCGGCGCGGTCCACGACCAGCGTGTTGGCGTTCGGGATGTCCAGGCCGGACTCGACGATCGTGGTGGCGACGAGCACGTCGTGCTTGCGGTCCAGGAACTCCAGCATGATCCGTTCGAGCATGTGCTCGTTCATCTGGCCGTGCGCGGCCACGACCCGGGCCTCCGGCACCAGCTCCGCGACCTTGGTGGCGACCTTGTTGATCGAGGAGACCCGGTTGTGCACGAAGAACACCTGGCCGTCGCGGAGCAGTTCGCGCCGGATGGCGGCGGCGATCTGCTTCTCCTCGTACGGGCCGACCATGGTCAGCACCGGGTGCCGCTCCTCGGGCGGGGTGAGGATGGTGGACATCTCCCGGATCCCGGCCACGCCCATCTCCAGGGTGCGCGGGATCGGGGTCGCCGACATGGACAGCACGTCCACCTCGGTGCGCAGCCGCTTCAGGTACTCCTTGTGCTCCACCCCGAACCGCTGCTCCTCGTCGAGGATGACCAGGCCGAGGCGGGCGAACCGGGTGTCTGGTGACAGCAGCCGGTGGGTTCCGATCACCACGTCCACCGTGCCGTCGCCCAGCCCGCGCAGCGTCTCGGCCACCTCGGCGTCGCTCTGGAACCGGCTCAGCGTCCGCACCACCACGGGGAACGGCGCGTACCGCTCGCTGAACGTGGACTGGTGCTGCTGGGCCAGCAGCGTGGTCGGCACCAGGACGGCCACCTGCTGCCCGTCCTGCACCGCCTTGAACGCGGCCCGAACCGCGATCTCGGTCTTGCCGTAACCCACGTCGCCGCAGATCAGCCGGTCCATCGGCACCGGCCGCTCCATGTCATGCTTCACCTCGTCGATCGCGGCGAGCTGGTCGGCCGTCTCGATGTAGGGGAACGCGTCCTCCAGTTCCCGCTGCCACGGGGTGTCCGCGCCGAACGAGTGCCCGGGCGAGGCCATCCGCGCGGAGTAGAGCCTGATCAGTTCCGAGGCGATCTGCCGCACCGCCTTGCGGGCGCGGCCCTTCGTCTTGGCCCAGTCGCCCCCGCCGAGCCGGTGCAGGCTGGGCATCTCGCCGCCGACGTACCGGGTGACCTGGTCGAGCTGATCGGTCGGCACGTAGAGCCGGTCGGGCGGCTGGCCCCGCTTGCCCGGCGCGTATTCGATCACCAGGTATTCCCGGACCGCCCCCTGGACGCTGCGGCTGGTCATCTCCTGATACCGGCCGACGCCGTGCTGCTCGTGCACCACGTAGTCGCCGGGGGTGAGCTGGAGCGGGTCGATGCCGCCGCGCCGCCGGCTGGGCATGCGCCGCGCGTCCCGCGGGCCGACGTGCTGGCCGACCAGGTCCGCCTCGGTGAGCACGGCCAGCCGCACCCCGTCCCAGGTGAACCCGTTCGGGATGACCGCCGTCGTGACGCTCGGCACGCCCGGCTCCGGCGGGTCGGCCAGGTCACCGAGCCGGGCGCCGAGGCCCTCACCGCGGAGCATCTCGGCGAGCCGCTGCGCCGGGCCGTGCCCCTCGGTGACCAGCACCACCCGCCAGCCGTCGCCCAGCCAGCCCCGGACGTCGTCAAGCGCCCGGCCGGTGTCGCCGCGGTAGGCAGGAGCCGGGGCCGCGCCGAGCCGCAGCGCGGTGCGGCCATCACCGCCGGAATCGCTCTCATGATTTGTGCCATACGCAGGCCCGGGGTCACCTCCGCCGGCTCCGCCATCCCTGGCTCCGGGGCTGGCCAGCCCGGTACCGGCGCCGGGGTCGGCGCTGTCGAACGGCGCGATGGTCCACCAGGGCAGCCCCAGGCCGTCGGCGGCGGCCCGCACCTGGGTGATCGACTGGAACGCGGACGCCCTGAGGTCGACCGGTGCCTGGCCGCCCGCCGCCGCGTTCACCCAGGAGGCCTCCAGGAACTCCTGGCTGGTGCGGACCAGGTCAGCGGCCCGCGCGCGGATCCGCTCGGGGTCACAGGCAAGCACCACGCCGCCGGCCGGCACGTGATCGAGCAGCAGCTCCATCCGGGGGGCGAGCACCGGCGCGAGCGCCTCCATGCCCTCGACGGAGATTCCGTCGGCCAGCTTGCCGAGCACGTCGGAGAGCCCGGGGTGGTCGGCGGCGAGGTGCTTGGCCCGGTCCCGCACGTCCGGCGTGAGCAGCAGTTCCCGGCACGGCGGCGCCCACAGGCCCTCCGGGGCCGGGCCGAGGCTGCGCTGGTCGGCGACGCGGAAGAACCGGGTCTCCTCGACGGTGTCGCCGAACAGCTCGACCCGTACCGGGTGTTCCTCGGCGGGCGGGAAGACGTCGATGATGCCGCCGCGGACCGCGACGTCGCCGCGCCGCTCCACCAGGTCGGTCCGGGTGTAGCCGATCTCGACCAGCCGGGCCACCATCTCGTCCAGGTCGCAGGTGTCGCCCTCGGCCGCCGAGACCGGTTCCACGTCGGCCAGGCCCCCCACGATCGGCTGGAGCAGGGCCCGCACCGGGGCGACGACCGCGGCGACCGCGGCGGTCCGCGAGCTGGCGGGATCGGGGTGGGCCAGCCGGCGCAGGACCGCCAGCCGCTTGCCGGAGGTATCCGAGCGAGGGGACAGCCGTTCGTGCGGCAGCGTCTCCCAGGCGGGGAAGTAGGCCACGTCCGCCGCGGGCAGCAGCGCGCCGAGCGCCCCGGTGAGTTCTTCCGCCTCCCTGGCGGTCGCGGTGACCGCGAGCAGGAACCGGCGGGCCGGCCCGGGCAGGCCGGTCAGGGCCGCGGCGAGCAGCGGGCGGAGCGCGGCCGGCGCGGTCACGTCCGCGCCATCGCCCGGGTAAGCTCCGCCAGAGCTCGCCGCGGCCTGGTCCACGACCTGGCTGAACTGGGGGTCGTCCGCGATGACGTTGAGGAGGCCGGCGAGGCTCATGATGTCCTTGAGTAGGCAGCACGAAAGGCCCGCACTGACGTCAGCGGGGGGCTGGCGGATGCGGGATACCTCCACCTTATTGCCTTCTGGGAGGCGGCAGTCCCGGTCCGCGGCAGCCGTTGCGGCTTGGAGCGGCAGAACTTTCTGTGCCTCTCTCCCACAAGTTCGCAAAAGCCTCAGGCTACGCTATGGTGCCGTGACTTCGGAGAACGGGATCCCCGGGGAGAGTTCCACAGGAGGGGGGACCGGTCCCGCCCCCAGGCGTGCCGCGGCAAGGCCGCGCGCTGGCCCTGTGAGCCAGGCGCGGTCGGGTGGCCGGTCACGGGCCGGCAAGACCGCCGCGGCCGGCCGTGGCCAGGCCGACGCGCTTGCCGGCAAACCAGACGCGCCACCGGCCCCGGCCGATGCCGACGGCCCCGCCGCGCCCCGGGCCGGCAAGTCCCGTGCCGCTGCGGGGCCGTCCACGGCCCGGGCCCGGTCCAAGACGGCGGCAGCCACCGCCCGCCCGAAGACGGCCGATCCGGGGTCGAGCACGGCGGCAACCGGCGCCGGGACGAACTCCCGGGCCCGGGCCAAGACCGCCGCACCCGGCACCGGACGAAAGCCGGCAGCCGGTGCCGCACCGGACACACCGGCCCCGAGCGCCGGGCCGGGCACGGCCGCATCCCCCGCCGAGCCGGACATCGCCCCCGCCGGGCCGGGCACGGCCGCATCCCCCGCCGGGCCGGGCACGGCCATCGCCCCCGCCGGGCCGGGCACGGCCGCATCCCCCGCCGGGCCGGGCACGGCCGCATCCCCAGCCGGGCCGGGCATGGCCATCTCCCCAGCCGGGCCGGGCACGGCCGCATCCCCCGCCGGGCCGGGCACGGCGGCGGTCAAGGCGACGCCTGAGGTGGCGCCCAGCAGTGCCGAGGGTTCGCCCGTGGCACCCGCCACGCCGGGCGAGCCCGGTGGCGCTCCGTTGCCAGACGTACCCCCGGGCCCCGCTTCGGCGGGGGCGGGCAGCGCATGGCCGGCGGCGCCCAGGTCCACCGCGGCAGTCGATGCCGCCCGGGCCAGCGTTCCCTCGGAACCAGCCGCGGCCACGACGGCGCGAGCGGTGCCCCTGGCGGACGCGATCACCGAGCCCCAGCCCGTCACGCCGCCCGCTGAGCCCGAGAACGTCACGCCGCGGGGCGCACCCGCGACCGCCGCCACACGGGCGGCACCCGTGGCACCCGAGCACACCACGCCGTCCGACGAGCCCGGGGACGTTCTCCGGCACGGCGCACCCGCGACCGCCGCCGCCACGCGGACGGCACCCACCGCGGCCGGGTCCACCGCACCGCCGGACGAGCCCGAGGGCATTACGCTGCTGGACCCACCCGCCGCGACCCGGCGCCAGGCACCCCCAGTGCCTGCCCGGCCAGCGGCACCCGCGTTCGGCCCGTCGGCGGCTGACCCGGCCGCGGCCACCGGAGACGCACCGGAGGCCACCGGCTATTTCCAGCCCACGGTGGCGAGCGCGGTGCCCTACGAATTCCCCAGCACCGGCAGCGTGCGGCTGCTGCCGTCGCCGGGACGCGGGCCGGGCACCGGGCCTGGCCCGGCAGGCCCGGTATCCGCATCAGGGACCAGGGCCGGGCATACCGCGGCCGGCCGGGGCACACCGCTGCCGGGGCTGGCCCGGCCAGCGGCCGGGCCAGGAGCCAACGCGTCTCGTCCCGCAACCGGCGGTGGCGCGCACACCACTCCAGACCGCGCCGTTCCCGGCTACGCCACCCCGGACCGCGCCGCTCTGGATCGCGCCGTTCCGGACCACACGCTGCCAGGCCGCACCGACTGGGACCGCGCGGCCCCGGACCGCGCTGCCGCAGGCTCCGCCTCCTCGGGCTCTGCTTCCCCAGGCCCCGCTTCCCAGGGCCCCGGTTCCCCGGGCCCTGCTTCCCCGGGCCCCGCTTCCCCAGGCCCTGATTCTCCGGGCGCCGCAGCCACGGGGCCCGCTGTCACCGGCCTTACCGGCACCGGCCTTACTGGCACCGGCCTTACTGGCACCGGCCTTACTGGCACTGGCCTTACCGCCACGGAACCCGCCGCCCGGGACGGCACAGCCGGCCGGGCCGCCCCGGCTCCGGTGGTCCCGCGCCTGGCCCGCGGGGACCTGTTCGGCCGCCACACCCGGTCCTACGCCGCGGAGCACTCCGGGCAGCGGATCACGATCCTGCATGCCGGCTGCACCACGGCCGAGGACCTGGACACGGAGGCGCTGCGCGCCGCCGGGGCGCGGCTGAACGTCAGCATGATCGACGAGGGCACCGAGGTCACCCGGGCGGCCGTGGCCAAGCACCGGCGCATGGCCGAGGCGGTACTCGGCGATCTGCGCACCGTGCCGCTGTCACCGCGGGCCTACGACATCGTCCAGTGCTCCGCGCTGCTCGGCCGGATCCAGCACGCCGAACTGGTCCTCGACCGGCTGGCCGGCGCGGTCAAGCCCGGCGGGCTGCTGTTGCTGCGCATCAGGGACCGGGACAGCGCGGCGGGCTTCCTTGACCGGGTGCTGCCCGAGTGGGCGCGGCGGGTCATCTGGCGCAAGCGGCAGCCCGGCGAGCCCGGGCCGCACGCGGCCGTGTACGAGCGGATCGCGTCGGCACGCGGCGTGCATGCCTATGTCATGTCGCACGGCCTGGTGATCACGGAGCGCGGGGCGCTGGGCGGGCTGGCCGGCGGCCTGCCGCCGGGCCCGTACGGGTACCTCACCGCACAGAAGCTTGTCGCCCGCCTGTCCCGCGGCCGGCTGACCGCCGCGCACGAGGAGATGCTCTACGTCATCCGCAAGCCGGAGGACAGGTTCGCCCGGATAATCTGAGCACCCGGGCAGCGGGCCGCTGGCGGGCTGCCAGGGGGCATCTGGGCCGCCGCGCCGGCCGCGGGGGCGATGCCGGTGTCGCGCCGGCCGCGCCAGCCGCCGGGGCGGTGCCGGTGCCGCGCCGGCCGCGCCGGCCGCCGGGCATGCCGGAACCACCTGGCCCGGCTGTCACTGTCCGTGTACCCTCGGGCTTGCCTGGCGGTAGCCGGGGCCCAAGTGGCGGCCCAGCGCAGTGGGCTGGCCCCAGACGGAGGTGGATGTGACCGCTGAGGCGGCGGCCGGGCCGGCCCTGGACATCACGGGCCTTCCCTCCTGGACCCTGGACGAGGGCCAGCTCGGCGACCTCGAGCTCTTGCTGAACGGCGCGTTCGCGCCGTTGACCGGGTTCCTCGGCGCGTCCGACGTGGCACGGGTGGCCGAGCGGGGAACCCTGGACGACGGCACGCCATGGCCGGTGCCCGTCGTTCTCGACGTGCGGGAGGACGCTATCCCGGCGTCGGCGAGCAGGCTCACGCTCAACGACCCGGAGGGCACCCCGCTCGCGATCCTGGACATCACCGAACGGTCCCCCGGGCAACCGCTCGGGCAGCCCGGGCAGTCCGGGCGGCACGCGCGGCCCGACGGAACCGGTCCCGCGATGGCCAGGCTCGGCGGGCCGGTGACCAGATTCCGCGAGCCCGAGCACGGCCCGTTCCGGCAGTTGCGGCTGGCCCCGGCGCAGGTGCGGGCGGAGCTGGGTGACGGCCCGGTGCTCGCGTTCGCCACCCGGCGGCCGCTCAGCGGCCAGCAGATCGGGCAGCTACGGCACTTCGCCGGGCAGCTCAAGGCCAGGCTGCTGCTCCTGCCGCTGATCGGCGGCCCGGCCGAGGTGGTGGCGCGGCCGGAGGCGCTGGTGCGGGCGGTCGCCGCGGCCGCCAAGCACCTGCCGCCAGGGACCGTGATGGTGCCGGTTCCGCTCGCCCCCAGGGACACCACCGCGGCCCGCGAGACCGCGATCCGCGCCGTGGTCGCCGCCGCGTACGGCGCCACGCACCTGCTCATGGATGAGCGGGACGCCGACCGCGGCGGCCGGCCTGGTCACGACGGCGCGTACATCGAAACACCGATCCCGGTGATGCCCGGCGGCGAATGGGCCTACGACCGTGCCGCCGAGGTGTGGCGGCCGCTGGCGCTCATCGAGCCGGGCACCGAGCAGTCCGACCTGGCCGCGGGCGAACTGGAGGACCTGCTGGACCGTGGCGAGGACGTGCCCGCCTGGTACGCGCCGCCCGGCGTGACCGCCGAGCTGCGCCGGGCCCGACCGCCGCGGCGGGAGCGCGGCGTGGTCGTGTTCTTCACCGGGCTGTCCGGCTCCGGCAAGTCGACGATCGCGCGGGCGTTGCGTGACGCCCTGGCCGAGCGCGGCGACCGGACGGTGTCGCTGCTCGACGGCGACCTGGTCCGCCAGCTCCTGTCGGCCGGGCTCACCTTCTCCCGGGCCGACCGCGACCTGAACATCGCGCGGATCGGGTACGTGGCCACCGAGGTGGCGCGGCACGGTGGCATCGCCATCTGCGCGCCGATCGCCCCGTTCGAGGCGGCGCGGGCGCAGGTGCGCCGCATGGTCAGCGAGGTGGGCGACTTTCTGCTCATCCACGTCGCGACGCCGGTGGCGGTTTGCGAGGCGCGGGACCGCAAGGGCCTGTACGCCAAGGCGCGCGCCGGGCTCATCGACCACTTCACCGGGGTTTCCGACCCCTACGAGGAGCCGAGGAACGCCGACCTGACCATCGACACGTCCGTGATGAGCAGGCAGGAAGCGGTCCAGGCGGTGCTCGGGCTGCTCAGCACCGGCGGCTGGCTGACGGGCACCCCGGCCGGGTAACGACCGCGGGGCCCGGCCACCGGCGCGCCTAGTCGTCGTCCTCTGCCCTGGCGCCCGCGTTGAGCCTGGACCGGAACGAGCCGAGCCGCCGGCTCACCGAGCCGGCCATGGCGTCGCGCTGGCGGGACAGCAGGATGTAGCTGGCGGCCCCGCTCACCACCAGGGCCAGCCCGAGCAGCAGCAGCCCGCGGGCGCCGGCCAGGTAGATGAGGCCGGTGGCCGCGGCGAAGAGCAGGATCCGTGCGGCGGTGTAGGCGA
>WNGR01006734.1_pt1 | contig 12246 bp, 6 predicted proteins | sample 5407581 | NCBI WGS metagenome assembly WNGR01 (sample SAMN13153383, study PRJNA577476) | soil metagenome | isolation source: 80 cm soil or saprolite under Garry oak tree replicate 2 | place: USA:California | collected 2016-06-15
TGGCGCTGATCGAAGTTCGACAGGCCGCGCTGGCCGCTTGGGTTGCGCCAGTCCTGCGCGACCGCATACGTTGGACTGGAGTTCGAACTCGTCCCCGCCGTTACCGGTCCCTGGCCGCCCAGCGAATAGTCGTCGTCCAGCGACTTCGAGAACGTGTAGCTCAGAGTCCCCTGGAATCCGCTGCGCAATCTGCGCCTCAATTGAATCGTCCCCGCCTCGCGTGTCGAGTTGCCGTTCGAAGTCCTGTAGTAGAAGCCCACCGGGCAGCTCGGGCACGGGTTCAACGCACCAATCGGATACGAGTTCGGCAGACTCTCCTGCACGCCGCGCGTTCCCTTGGTCCCGGCGTACGTCGCCACCATCTGCAGCGATCCGGGCAGATCGCGCTGCGCCGACACCTGCCACAACTGCGCGTAGCCCACGCGGAAGTCCGGATCGACCGCAAACGTATTCGCCGTAATCGCACCGCAACCGGGGAAGCCGCCCGTCAGCGTCAGAGGGCAGATCGCATTGTTCAGACTCAGGCTCTTCGACAGCGGCGACTGCTGCGCCATCGCCAGCGCCGTCTGCTGATACACCGACGTGTCGTGATAAATTCCGTAGCTCGCTCTGACCAGCAGCGACGAGCCCGAGATCGGCCGCCACGCAATGCCGACGATCGGCGCAATCCCGATCTTGTCCGGCCGCATCAGCGATGTCGGATACGACTGCCCGGTCAGCGCCCCCTTCGGGCTATTCGCCAGCACCGGCGTCGCCGCGGTAAAGCCTTGCGCGATGTCCAGGTTCACCAGCCGCCCCTTCGTCTCGGTGATCGGCGCTCCGTACTCCCAGCGAACGCCCGCGTTGATGCTGAACTCCGGATTCACCCGGAAGTCGTCATTGACGAACGCGTCGTACACCGACTGGCGCAGATACTTGTCCGCGTTGCCGTAGGCAATCTGGCTGGTGTCGGGAATCCCCAGCAGCAGCCCCGCAAAGTCGGACCCGCCTGTCGTGGCTCCCGCCGGTCTTGTCGCCGCGCCGGTAAACGAAAACGTTCCCCGCGGATTGGTCTGCGAAAGATAGTTGAACTCCTGCCGCCGGAAGTCGCCGCCCACCTGGATATTGTGGCGGAAGCGGTTCCACGTCACCGACACCGTTAGCCCGTTCGTCTGCTGGCGATTGTAGGAAGGAGTGCCGTCCGACAAGCCCTGGAAGCTGGTGAAGCCCAGCGTCGGCGGTCCCCAGTACGTCGAATCGGTGTCGACCCCGGTGATTCCCGCCTCGCCTTCCACATTTTCGCGGTGGGCAAAATAGGGAGACTGCTCCCTGCGCGACCGGCTGTACTGGTACCCAATATTCAAAAACAGCCGCTGCGTGATCCGCCGCTGCCAGTTCAGGTTAGTACTGAAGTTCAGCGAGTTCGTGGTATCGACAAATCCGAACAGGCTCGGGTTGCTCCCCCGCGAATCCTGCAATTGGAAGCGCCCGTTCACATTGTTCTTGTTCCCGATATTCCGGAACATCTGCAGCGAAACCTGATCCTGATGCGAGCTGGTGGTCAGCGGGATCTGATAGTTGTACCGCAAATTGCCCGCGACGTTCGGCGTGGGATAGAAGCTCAACAGCTTCTGTGCCGCGGCGCTGATACAGGCCGCGGGAAGCGGGTTCGGCAAAGCCTTGCCCGGAGTCACGCCGGGAGCCGCAAGACATGCCGCCGATAGCCCGGTCAGCGGCGCATAGGCCGTCTGCCCCAACGCCGACAGGTCGCCGGCACGCTGGGCCAGCGTTGGCACCAGGGCGGAGGTCGTCGAAACCGTGTTGTCCTGCGTTCTCTGATAGCCAATAAAGAAGTTCGGCCCACGCGGCAGCAGGCGGGGAATCTTCAGCGGTCCGCCAAACTGGAAGCCCACGGTGAAGTTATTGAATGACGGCTTCGGCTGATCAATCCCGGCCACCGAGTACTGCTTCGCATCCAGCGACGAGTTGTCCAGCGTCAACATCACCCCCTTGTTGTAGAGAGAGCGCCCGTTGGTCCGGTTGTTGCCGAACGCCTGGTTCATCGAGAACTGCGAAGTGGCCGCATTGTTCACGCTGCCATTAATAAGGAAGCCATCGCTGGCCTGCTGCGCGTTGGGGTCCGGCGCTGGGGCCGGCGCAGGCGCGTCGGGAACTCCTGCCTTGGCGGTCTGCGTGTTGGCTGCCGGTGCGGGTGCCCCATTCGTGACAGCTTTACCGTCACGGGTGGGGGTAATCGTCGCCGCCGGCACACTCGCCGTCAGAATCGGCACGACCGGCGCGGCCTCGACCTTCACCGGCTTGGCTGCCGACCGGATCTCGGCCAGCGACATCAGCTTCAACTCAAACGCTCCGGCAGGCGCATTCGGAGCGACCGTAACCTCCTGCTTGACCGACGCGAAGCCCGTCATCTCGATGACGATCGTCCACGTCCCATCCGTCAAATCGGGGAACGAATAGACACCCTGATCGTTCGTGACCGCAGTTACGGTCTTCCCACCCTGCGTAGCCGTCACCGACACCAGCGTGCCCGGAACCGGCAGCCCCCCGAACGTCACCTGACCGTGGTACTCCGAAGCAATTGCCGGGCCGATTCCGACGGCCGCCAGCCACGCAAACGCGCACACCAACAGAAGATGATTCACCACGCGCCGCAACGACATTGACCCTCCGCAATCTTGCTCTTCGTCCGGGGGCCTCCCGACTTCACGCTGAGGTCGAGAAACCGTTCGGGGCCCATCTTTCGATTCAGAACCAATCACACACTATTTCCCGAGTCTCGGGAAGTTAAGACAGAAGCGCTCAGGGCCGAAGGCCCGTAACATACCAGCCTGGGCCGAAGGCCCAGGTAGGGGCCGCCCGGAAACCCGAGCGCTGAAAGCGCGAAACATACCAGCCTGGGCCGAAGGCCCAGGTAGGAGCCGCCCGGAAACCCGAGCGCTGAAAGCGCGACATATACCAGCCTGGGCCGAAGGCCCAGGTAAGGAGCCGCCATAATTCCGAGGGCTGAAGGCCCGACATATCGCTGTTGGTCGATCATCCATGAGATTTCCGTTTCCTGACACCCGCACCGCACGCCGTTGCCTGAGTTCAGTCTCACCGGATCGAAACTTTTCCCGAGGTCGCTATCCTTTTAACTACGGACCATCGGGCAATCCAGTTCCGGGAGAATACAGAGGAGTAGGGAATCTAGTTAAAAGACGTCTGCGAACCTGCGTTAGTTCGCGCTTCCCCAGAATTTATTTTTCATTTGATAACCATTCTCTTCTACCTGCCGCCGTTTTGGTATCCCTCGAAACCTAACTCGCCTCCGGTAATACCCTATGTAGTTTTCTACCGAGCCAATCATAAACAAACTTAACAGACACGCGCAAGCACCTGCATCAATTTTCCTAAGGCGGCTAACCCCTGACAGTACAACGCGCATATCCTGCCCATGGTTAACGAAACAAATGCCGCCCCGGTTCCCTCACACTAATTCTCTGAGGGCAATTGCACACTCTCCACAACTTTATAGGGAGCGCTTTTCTTGCGCGCCTCCAGCTTCAACCCCAACTGTTGCTGCACCGCGGTAAAGAGGTTGGGCCCGAGATCGCTGGCGTCTGTCGCCGGACTTGCCGCCGGCGCAACAGCCGAATCCGGTGTCCATTCCAGTTTGAAATCGTACCTCCCGTCGAGGCCGGTCAGGTTCTGCACCGGACGATGGACGTTCTCTTCCAGCTCCCTGGCCAGATCGTCCATCGCTGCGCCGGCACCCACGATGGTCCCCGACCTTCCCTTGATCGGCGAACCACTCGAGCCGCCCTGCGATTTCGTCAACCTGGGGCCGCTTTTGCCGACGACCAGAGCATAGATCGGCATATCCTTCATCTCACTGCGCAGCTTCAGGTCGAAGCGGTCCTTGAGCAACCCCTGCATCAACGCATGGTTGAAGGCTTTGGTCTCCGTGTCCGACATGGGTTTCGAGTCACCGCCCGGCCCCGCATCCGGTTTCGCGTCGATATCGAACCGCTTGAACGCAATCCAGGTCGGCCCTCCGTCCAACTGGTCATCGTTCAGGTCATACCCAATCTTGATCAGAACCCGCAGAGTCGCATTGCGCGCGACCAGACGGCCGCCGGGCAGGAACTTGATGCTCATGCCACTCCCCGAAGCCGGCCCGCTCGCCCTGATCGCGGACACCGCAAACGCCGGCGCACTCACCGCAGGCTGAGCCGAACAAATAACCGGCATCCACAGTCCCACCGCGAGAGCCATTGCGAGACGCAGACCCCCACTGCAATCCAACTTGCGCGCAACGCATCCCATCACTCAGTTCTCCGAGGGCTTTTCGATGTCATCAATGACGAAGGTCTCAACTGGGCCTTTGGCGGGTTCGAGTTTGAGGCCGAGCTGCTCCTGAATCGCCGTAAAGAGCGATGGACCGTCATCGGCAGTTTCCACCCCAGACGCAGGAGAATCGGGCGCCCACTGCAGGGTGAAGTCGTACGTGCCAGTGAGACCGCTGTTGTCCACAACTTTGCGGCCCGCATGCAACGACAGCCACTGCGTCAGGAGCGGAATGGAAAAGTGCTGACAGGTGAGATGGCCCGCCTTCATTCGCATCTGCGGCCCATTGGAGTCACCCGGTGGAGACGGCGTGAGTTTCAGGCCACCCTTTGCAACGACCAGCGAATAGGTGGCGAGCTGTTTGGTTTCGCGGTGGAACTTCAATTGAAAGCGATCGGCCAACAGCGGCTGCAGCATGAGTTTGCGCTGCTCCGGATTGAGTTTGGCGAGTGCGGGTACGTCCGAGCCAGCCACCTTTGCATCGAGCGTGTAATGTTCCGAGTTGAGCCAGCCGGGTGCGCCCATGATGAGGGCATCGTCATATCCATAGGCCGCGCGAATCAGCATCTGAACCGTGAAGCCGCGTGCCTGGAAGCCGTCAGGCGTGTTCTCGAACTCGAGGATGCCGGTTCCGGACGTATCCGGCTTGATCGAAGCCACCTCGAACGCTAACGGCGTGGCAGCGCGGCCAGCTTGCGTTGAACCCTCTTGAATTAGGGAGACCGGCATCACTCTCGCCGCCCCTTGCACTTCCGCCACGTCCAGCTCCGGCTTCTGAATATGGTCGATCACCAGGGTCTCGACGGGGCCCTTGGCAGGCTCGAGCTTCAAGCCGAGCTGGTCCTGGATCGCGGTGAATATGCTCGGAGGCGCGTTTGGTTCGTCTTCGATGGACGGCGCCGCGGCTCCTCCTTTTTGCCGGTCCGACATAAAGGTCAACTCGAAATCGAATTTTCCAGTGAGCCCGGTACGGTCGACAACCGGCCTGTCGAACTGCCAATCCCCGAGCAGCTTTGCCAGACCGGCCATTGTCTGCCCATTCCCATGCGCCGTGACGCCCGGTCCGGATGCATTGCCGCCCATGTATAGCCCGCCGCGTTCAGAGTTTGGCGGAGTCGCGCTCAGCTTCGGGCCATTCTTGGCGACGTGCAGTTCGTACACAGGCATCTCCGTGGTCCCGGTATGAAACTGCAGGCCGAAGCGGTCAGCCAGCAACTTCTGCATCATCAGGTTCCACTTGGGTTGTTCGGGCCCCGTCGCCGCTGCGACGCCGCTTATCTCGTACTTCTCCATGCCTGCCCATCCGGGAGCGCCCTCCACTTGCCGCGCCTGAAGGCCGTAAGCGAACTGCAGCATGTCGGAAAGCGTGGTGTTAATGGTCCTGAAGTGCCGTCCTTCAATCCGGAAGCCCTTTCCTGGGGTATCCGGCTCGCTGGGCTTGATGGTGACCGCTTCAAACGACGGCAGCGGCCCGGAGGGCTTCACGATCTCGCCATAAATCGGCAGAATCCGCGTCGTGCCAAGCACCACCGGCACCGCAACCGCCAGCATCGCGGCTGCGGCGATCGCGATCTTCATGCCGACCGTGAGTCTGCGCACGGCACGCGCGGTCATGATATCCATCACGCGACGCTTCAGGTCCGCACCCGTTATCCCCGATACGCAAGCCAGCGGCGACTCCACGCAGAACTCGCACACCTTCAGAATGCTCTCCGCATACACCTCCGCACGCGGGCAGATCGCCACCACAGCCTCATCGCAAGCGCGCTCGCGTTCCGCGATCAACCGCGCACCCACCCACCACGTCAGCGGATGAAACCAGAACACGGCCTGCACCAGCATGTGCAGCACAGCCGTCAGGTTGTCCCGCCGGCGAACATGGCACACCTCGTGCGCCAGCACCGCCTCAAGCTGCAAGTCGCTCAGCCGCTCCGAAATCCCCACCGGCCACAGCAGCACCGGCCGCAGCACGCCGAACACGCCCGGCTCCATCGCGTTCGCAGAGACTCGCAACTCCACCGCACGCTTCAGACCAGCCTCCGCCGCAATCCTCCGCAGAGCATCCGCCTCACAACCCTCCAGCATCGGCGTCGCCTTCCGAACCAGCCGCGCCACACGCCCCCAGCGCACCACCCAGACCGCCAGCACCGTCGAGAATCCCGCAGCCCACAGGCCCGCCAGCGCCAGAGCCCACCATCGCACCGGCGGGTCGACATGCTCAATCGGCTGCGGCAGCATCGCAGGCACAGCGAACGGCTCCGTCACATCCTGCACCGCAACGTACACACCGGCGTCCGCGGGCACAACCACCCGCGGCCTCGCAAAGTGCCCCGCCGCAGCGGCTAGCAACGCAAACGGCGCCACAAACTTCGCCGACGCCGCCATCCACACCCAGTACCGCTCCCGCGCTCCATTCTTTCTCAGCGCGAACCCGAGCGCCGCAGCCACACCCACGAACACAGTGGTCTGCCAAAGATGATTCGCAATCGCAGGCGCCCAATCCCGCAACGCCCCCGCAACGCCCGCCCAGTTCACCATCCGCCGCCCCCTCCCCACCAGCAACTAACAACTAACAACTAACAACTAACAACCCACAACTAGCCCTTCTCCAGCTTGCGCAACACCTTCTCCGCTTCCTTCACATCTTCGAGCGTCAGCTTGCCCGAGTCGATCAGGTGCGCCATCACCGGCTGGGTCCGCCCGCCGAACAGCGCCAGCAGATCGTCCACCAGCCGGCGCTGCGCCGCATCGCGCGAGACCGTCGCCGCGAAGATGTGGAAGTTGCCCACCTTCTTCACCCGGCGCACCACGCCCTTCGCCTCCATCCGGTAGATGGTCGTCTGGATGGTGGTATACGCGGGCCGGGCCTTCTCCGGAAACGCCTCCTGCACCTCGCGGATCGACGACTCGCCGCTCGTCCAAAGCGTCTCCATGATCTGCAATTCAAGCTTGGTCAACCTGGGTCCTGGCATCGCGTCCTACTACCTCCGTCCATCCATCTACTACATCTGTCAGAAACGCTACCACGCCTGTCCGAGACGTGTCAACACCAGGTGCTAGGTTCGAGGTACTAGGTTCGAGGGCCTTGCGACGTGGAGTCTGCAGGAAGCCGATAGATGTTTTCGGCGAGATCGATGGACCCTCTGCCATACCTTCAAATCGCGATAAGTATTTGACATAGAGGGAAGTTTAGGAAATCGGCCAAGCAACCCGGCTGTGTCGCCGAACACGTCCGATCCCTCGAACCTCGAACCTCGAACCTCGAACCTCGAACCTCGAACCTCGAACCTCGAACCTCGAACCTCGAACCTCGAACCTCGAACCTCGAACCTCGAACCTGCTACACTATATTCGCAATATCGAATATTCCTATGTAGCCGAGGGGCGCCAATGCAGGACTCCCTGCGCCGTTTCAAAGCCGACATCTTCCAGGCGCTCGCCCACCCCACCCGGATCGCCATCATGGAACTGCTTGAAAGCGGAGAGCTTTCCGCCGGCGAGCTGATGGAAAAGCTCGGCATCGAGCAGGCCAACCTGTCGCAGCATCTGTCCGTGCTCCGGGCCAAGCAGCTTGTCGTCAACCGCAAGTCCGGCAACCAGGTCTTCTATTCCGTCCGCGACCCCATCATCATTAAGGTCCTCGCCCTCATGCGCCGCTACTTCTACACCCACCTGCAGGAAGCGATGGATCTGCTGGGCGAGATGGACAACAAAAAGTCCGAGGTCCGCTCTTGACCCGCCCCCATCACCCCCGGGTGCCCCATGTTCGACGCAGTCCTTCCGCGTCGACCATGGGGATACACCTCACTCCGCCCACGTTTTGCTTAAAGCCACACCTCACCCTGCCCGCGTCTTGCTTAAGGGCACGGGTTCACCCGTGCCATAAATGCTTCCTTTGCAAAACGGCTTTAGGTCCGCTCTTGACCAACCTCTCCAGAAGGCGCCGGGTGCCCCATGTTCGACGCAGTCCTTCCGCGTCGACCATGGGGATACACCTCACCCCGCCCACGTTTTGCTTAAAGCCACACCTCACCCCGCCCGCGTCTTGCTTAAGGGCACGGGTTCACCCGTGCCATCAATGCTTCCTTTGCAAAACGGCTTTAGCCGCTGAGGTACGCGTTTTATGACGAGCGTCGGCCTTCTCGGCATCCTCTCGGGCCTGGCTTCGACCGCCGCTTCCCACGACCTGCGCCTTCTGCGGTTCCTCGTCACCGCCTGGGTAGCGCTCGGGATCGCGGGCCTGCCGACGCCCCGGGGCGGCCGCCTGGTTGCGCGCGTTCTCTTTCCGCTGGGTGCGCTGATCTGCGTCGCGGTCGCGGTCCTTGCGGCAATCTTTCTGCTCACGGGACAGGCGCCCCAGACGATCGTGCTCCCACTGGGCTTGCCGGACCTCCCGTTCCATCTTCGCCTGGACGCGTTGTCGGCCTTCTTTCTGTTGCTGCTCGGTGTGGCCGGCGCCGGCATCTCGACGTTTTCCGCGGGCTACTTCCGTGCGGGCGAGGGCACCGCGCCCGGCCTGATGGGTCTGCAATATCACGTGTTCCTCGCCAGCATGGCGGTCGTCATGCTCGCCGACGACGCCTACCTCTTCATGGTCGCGTGGGAGACGATGGCCCTCAGCTCCTACTTCCTCGTCACCACGCAGCACCGCATCCCCGAAATTCGCCGCGCCGGATTTTTGTATCTCATCATGGCCCACGTCGGCGCAATCTGCATCCTGCTCAGCTTCGGAGTGCTGCAGGGCGGCAGTTGGCAGTTCACCTTCGATGCCATGCGCCACGCGATGCTGACGCCATTGGGCGCGACCACCGCATTCCTGCTCGCGCTGCTGGGCTTCGGCGCCAAGGCCGGACTGGTGCCGCTGCACGTGTGGCTGCCAGAGGCTCATCCCGCCGCGCCTTCGCCGGTCTCCGCCATGATGAGCGGCATGATGCTGAAGACCGCCGTCTACGGAATTCTGCGCATCAGCTTCGACCTGTTGCACGAGCGCCAATGGCAATGGGGCGTGCTGGTGCTTGCGCTCGGACTCTTCTCCGCCTTGTACGGCGCGGCGTTCGCAGCCGTGCAGACGGACATGAAGCGCCTGCTCGCCTACTCCTCCATCGAAAACATCGGCATCATCTTTGCCGGCATCGGGCTGGCGATCCTGTTCGAGACGTGCCACCTGCCTCTGTTTGCCGCGCTCGCCCTCAGCGCGGCACTGATCCATTCGCTCAACCATGCGCTGTTCAAGAGTCTGCTCTTTCTGACGACCGGCTCCGTGCTCCACGCCACCAGCCAGCGCAGCCTCGGCAAGTTGGGCGGCCTCATCCGCCGCATGCCGTGGGTCGCGAGCATCGCCCTCATCGGGACGCTCGCCATCGCCGGCCTGCCGCCGCTCAACGGATTCGTCTCCGAGTGGCTCCTCCTCCAATCGTTCCTCTTCACTCCGCAGATCCCGCACGCGTTCGTCAACATGTTCATCCCGCTCGGCGCGGCGGTGCTGGCGCTGACCGCTGCCCTCGCGGCGTATGTGATGGTGAAGTTCTACGGCGTAGTCTTCCTCGGTCAGCCGCGCGAAGCCTCACTGACCGAAGCACGCGATGCGAACTGGTTCGAGCGCCTGGGCCTGGTCTGGCTTGCGCTGGGATGCATCGCGATCGGCATAATGCCGCAGCTTGCGTTGCGTCCCGCGGCGGGCGTCACCGGAATGCTGCTCGGCGAAAGTGTGAGGCCTACCGCATCGATCTGGTGGATCGCGCCGATCGCACCGCAGCAAGCCTCGTACAGCGGCGTGATCCTGCTCTTCGGAATCATCGCCGTGGTCGGCGTTACGTTCCTGCTCGTACGCCTGGTGGCGCACGGCCGCATGCGCCGCGTCCCCGCGTGGGACTGCGGCTATCCGCATCAGACCGCACGCATGCAGGACACCGCGGAAGGTTTCGGCCAGCCCATCCGGCACATGTTCGGCGCATTCTTCCGCATGCAGCGCGACCTGCCGCGGCCCACCGACAATCCTCCGCGCTACCGCATTCGCATCGAAGACCGCTTCTGGCGCGCCATCTATCTGCCCATCGCACGCGCAACTCAAAAGCTCGCCGACATGGTAGGCGTCCTGCAAGGCGGCAGCCTCTCCATCTATCTGCTGTGCAGCTTCCTCACGCTCATCGTCCTACTGGTGTTCGTCCTATGACGCCCTTCTTCCAACCCCCACAAACTCGTCATCTGTGGCTTCTTCCAGGTAACCCAAGCCTTCAGGCGCTTCCAGGTAACCCAAGCCGTCATCTGTGGCTTCTTCTAGGTAACCCAAGCCTTCAGGCTTGGGCCTCCCAGCGCGGCCCAGAAATCGGGGCTTTAGCCCCTGGGGTATGCCTGGGGTTCGCCCCACCTCGAACCTTGAACCTCGAACCTCGAACCTCATGAGACCCATCACCGCAATCCGCCAAATCGGAGAAGTAGTCGTGGCCATCGCCGCCGCGCCCCTCTTCGCGGGATGGATCGCGCAATGCCGCGCCTGGCTGCAGAACCGCTCCGCGCCGCCTCTGCGGCAGCAGTATCGAATGCTCCGCAAGCTCTTCGATAAAGATGTGGCGCTGGCCACGGCCGCGTCGCCGCTCTTCCGCGCCACTCCGTACATTTTGTTTGGCACGATGGTGCTCGCGGCGGCCATTATTCCGTCGCTCGCCACCGACCTTCCCTTCGCGCACGCGGCCGATGCGATCGCGCTGATCGGCCTCTTCGCCACCTCGCGCGTCTTCCTGTCGCTCGCGGCCATGGACATCGGCACCGCCTTCGGCAGCATGGGAGCGCGGCGCGAGATGATGGTCGGCTTCCTCGCCGAGCCGGCGCTGCTGATGGTGTTGTTCAACGCATTCCTGCTCTTCGGCAGCACCGGGCTGCCCAACCTCGTCGATGGATACCGCGCGCATCCATCGATCATCGATCCCAGCGTCATCTTCGCCGCGGTCGCGTTCGTGATGGTGCTGCTGGCCGAAAACGCACGCATCCCCATCGACAATCCCGCGACGCATCTCGAACTCACGATGATCCACGAAGCCATGCTGCTCGAATATTCGGCGCGCCACCTCGCCCTGGTCGAGTGGGCGTCGAGCCTCAAGCTCTTCAACTACGCGTGCATCGGCTTCGCGCTCTTCATCCCCTGGGGAATCGCCACCAACGGAGCAGACAGCGGCGCCGCGATGCTGATCTCCATCGCCGCACTGCTCCTCAAACTCATCCTTGCCGGAGCTGCACTGGCGATCATCGAAACATTCTCCGCCAAGATGCGCATCTTCCGCGCACCAGAGTTTCTCGCCATGGCCTTCCTGCTCGCAGTCTTAGGCCTCCTCGTCCATCTCCTCCTGGGGGCCCGCCCCGCATGACCACAGCCAACAACTCGGGTGCCCCATGTTCGACGAAGTCGACCATGGGAATACTCCTGTTCGATTCACTCCCAGGTAAGCCAAACCTTCAGGCGCTCCCAGATAAGCCAAGCCTTCAGGCGCTTCCAGGTAAGCCAAGCCTTCAGGCGCTTCTAGGTAAGCCAAGGCTTCAGCCTTGGCCCTCCCAACGCCACCCACGCACCGGGGCTTTAGCCCCTGGGGTATGCCTTCTGGCAGTTACCGACAACCCACACCTAGTACCTCGAACCTAACCCATGCCGACTCTTCCCATCCTCAACCTCCTCGCCGCGTGCCTCCTGCTGATCTCGTTCGCCATGCTCTCGCGCCGGCGCACGCAGCGTCTGATCACGCTATTTGCATGGCAGGGCGGAATCCTTTTCTTCTCGACCTGCCTCGTCGCATACAGCTCGGGGCTGCGCGAGCTCTACTACTCCGCCGTGCTCACGCTGCTGCTCAAAGTGATCGCGCTGCCATTGATCCTGCACCGGCTGATCTATCGCCTCGGCGCGCAATGGGACTCGGAAACCGTCGTCAAGGT
>WNGR01006736.1_pt1 | contig 12245 bp, 7 predicted proteins | sample 5407581 | NCBI WGS metagenome assembly WNGR01 (sample SAMN13153383, study PRJNA577476) | soil metagenome | isolation source: 80 cm soil or saprolite under Garry oak tree replicate 2 | place: USA:California | collected 2016-06-15
ACTGCATCTGCCCCACCAGATGGTCGAGACGCCGGTGTTTATGCCCGTGGGCACCGCAGGCACCGTCAAGGCCGTCCCCCAGGACGTGCTCGAAACCCTGGGCGCGCAAATCATTCTCGGCAACACCTATCACCTCTATCTACGGCCCGGCCATGAACTGATCCGCCGCATGGGCAGCCTGCATCGCTTCATCAGCTGGCCGCGAGCGATGCTGACGGACTCCGGCGGTTTCCAGGTCTTCAGCCTGAGCGCACTGCGCAAGGTCACCGACGAAGGCGTGCGCTTCCGCTCGCATCTTGACGGCAGCAGCCACTTCTTCACGCCCGAACACTCCATGGACGTGCAGATCGCGCTGGGCGCCGATATCGCCATGGCGTTCGACGAGTGCACCGAGTATCCCGCAGATCGGGCGCGTGCAGAAGAGAGCCTGCGTTTGACGATGGCATGGGCACGGCGTTCGCTGGAGCATTTTCGCGCGCATAGCAATGAAGTGGCGTGGCATGACGAACTGGGCGGCAAGACGCAAAGTCTATTCGGCATTGTGCAGGGCGGGATGTATCGCGACCTGCGCAAGGAGAGTGCCGAGCGCCTTATTGAGATGGACTTTGACGGCTACGCCATCGGCGGCCTGAGCGTGGGCGAGCCGCGCGACCTGACGCTCGAGATGATCTCCGAAGTGCTGCCGCTGCTGCCTGCCGACAAGCCGCGCTACGTGATGGGCGTCGGCTATCCCGACGAGATCGAGCAGTACGCACGCATGGGCGTGGACATGATGGATTGCGTGCTGCCTACCCGCGCCGCGCGCCATGGCCTGCTTTTTACCAGCGAGGGCCGCCTGACCATCAAGAACAAGCGTTTTGCCGAAGACCAGGGCCCGCCCGACCCGGCGTGCGACTGCATGGTGTGCCGCCGCTATTCGCGTGCCTACCTGCGCCACCTGATGCAAGCCGGAGAGGCGCTGGCCGGCACGCTTAATTCAATTCACAATTTGGCATATTACCTGGGCATTATGCGGCGCGTGCGGGCGGAGCTGCAGTCGGCCGGCGCTCCCGTTTCGGTCTCCGCTGTCTAAACAAACCAAGCTCCGCGATCGCGCGCCGGAGCACGCCGTCCCAGTCACCCGGCTCAGTCTGGCGCATGAGTCGGGCCGTCGGATACCACGGCGTTGTCTCGATGCCCTGCATCCAGCGCCAGTCGGCAAGATGGGGAAGCAGAATCCACACCGGCTTGCCCATGGCTCCAGCAAGGTGCGCGACGCAGGTGTCGGTGGTGATGACCAGGTCGAGCGCCGCCACTACGGCAGCGGTATCCGCCAGGTCCTGGTCGCCGCTGGAGGCATCGTGGATTTCGATGCCACCCGGCAAGCCGGCAAGTTGCCGCGCGGCATCGCCTTTCTGCAGTGAGATCCAAGTGATGCCGGGAGTGCGCAGGAGCGGCACCAGCATTTCCAGCTTCATCGACCGCTGCCTGTCCGCCTTGTAGCGAGGATTTCCTGCCCACGCGATGCCTGCGCGAAGACCTTGGCCCGATCTGGAGGTGGGAAGCTGCGCAAGCCTCGCCTCGAGTGCCGTGGGGTCCGCACCAAGATAAGCACCGGGCCAGGGAACCGTCTCGACCGTGGTGCCGAAGACGGCCGGCAGGCTCATCAGCGGACACTCCAGGTCAAATGCGAGAGGCGCGCAGCCTTGCCCGACGATCTCCACCAGCCCGGCGCGAACCGGAGGCAGGGATCGCAGCAGACGTTCGACCGGGCCCTGCACCTGAAGGATAGGCACGCCCCCGCGCGCTGCCACCAGCGTCGCATAACGGCAGAACTGGATCGTATCCCCCAACCCCTGCTCGGCATGCAGCAGCACACGCCGCCCCTCAAGCGACCCTCCGTGCCATCGCGGCTGGTCAAACTTCCGCGGTCTGCGGTGAACCTCGTGGAAGCTCCATCGGGCCTCATAACCCGGCCAGCCCGGCTTCCAATCCCCCAGCCGTAGTTGCGTCAGCGAGAGGTTGTAGCGCGCACCGGGACTGTTCGGATCCCGGAGCACCGCTGCCTCGTGCGCTCGCAGCGCCTCGTGAGGCTGACCCAGGTCGAGCAGGGAGTTGCCACGATTCGACGCCGCGGGCCGGTTGCCCAGCGCCTCCGCGCGCGCGAAGGCCTCCACAGCCTCGGCAAACCTGCCAGCGGTGTGCAGCAGGATACCCTGCATATTCATGGCTTCATCGTTTTTGGGATCGCGCGCCAGGGCCCAGCGCATCCATCCCCATGCGCCGGCCCAGTCCCGTCCGGCCTCGCAGAACTGCGCCCAGGCCACGTGGGTTTCGGCCTGTTCGGGATTCAGCGCAAAAGCCATCCGCAGGTACTTTTCGGCGTGCGGCCGTCGGCGATCCCGCTCCAACAGAGCGAGGTTGACCCATCCCGCGACCATGTCCGGCTGCAACTCGACCGCTCTCCTGAGCGCACCCTCGGCAGCGATCTCGCGCCCCTGTTCCCGCAGCAGACAGCCAAGGTTCATCCAGGCCGCGGCAAAACCCGGCCGCTCCACCAGGGCACGCCTGTAGCGGATCTCGGCGTCTTCGGTTTTGCCCAGTCGAGCCAGTGCAAACCCGGCTGCGAATTCGCCCTCGGGCAGCCGCGGGCACAGGGACAGCGCCTTTTCGTAGCAATCGAGAGCTTCATCGTAGCGCTCCATCCACACCAGCGCATGCCCGAGGCCGAGGTGGGCAGGTACCAGCGACGGGTCCCGCTGCAGAGCCAGTTCGTATTGACCGATTGCCTCTTCGGGCCGCTCCGTGGCGAGTCTCAGCTCGGCCAGGCCGGTGCGGGCAGCGGCATCCATGCCGTCGAGCCGGATGGCTTCTCCAAAAGCGTGTTCTGCCTGGTCGTTGCGATGCGCGGTCTTGAGAGCGTGGCCCAGCGTGACCCAGGCCGCGCCCATCTCCGGCGCTGCGGCAGCCGCAGCCTCAGCCATCAGTACGGCCTCTTCCGGCTGATGGCTTGCCAGCGCCACCAGGCTCATCCCCACAAGAGCCTGGGGATGGCGCGGATTGTGCTCTAAAACCCGTTGATAGCTCAGCGCGACCTCGGCCAGTCGGCCTGACAGCGCTTGTTCGCGGCGTTCGTTCGCTGCCGGAGTTTCCACCGCATCAGCAATCACAGTTCGCCCTCAATTGAGCGAGTGCTCTCCTCTGTTGAGGCACTCGTATTCAGGTTAGGGGCCAACGTAGCCGGCCCTCAATCACGAAAGCGAAGGGTGCGCCAAATCGCGGCGAAAATGATTCCGCTTCGTTGCCGAAGTGCTGAATTGGGAATGGTGCTGACGGGCTGGTGAGATTGCGGGAGGCCATCGAAGTCGATCTATGGGGTCCTGTGCCCTGTGCCCATGCGCGCCAGGCGCAGCACCGCGATGAGCGTGAGCGCGAACAGGAAGATTGACGCTGCGATGAACTCCATGCGTCCGTGGCGCAGGTCTTCAAAAAGCAGCTTGGCGGCCACGAACGCGACTGCCGCATACGCGATGCGGGTCATCTCCAGGCGATTGCAAACGCCATCGCTGAAAGGACTTGGCTTCTGCCTCGGCGGTTGCCGATTGGATGAGCGAGCTATTTTGTGGCGACTGCAAAGGGCGGGGGAGGGTCGGGAGGGAGCGCGACTTCCGGGCGCTTCTGCTCGATCTGGCTGAAGATCGAGTCCATGATGCGGGCGGTCAATAGGATCTCTCGGTAGGGAATCGGAACCTCTGTTCCCGCCTCGATCGATTGATAGAACGATTCGATCAGGCACTTCATCCCAGACTTGAGGTGGAAGTCGCTCTTGAAGAAGTAGCCCAGGTTGATGCGGAAATTGCTCATGCACTGGCGCGCAAAGATGAGCGGCGGGACGAACATCTCCGCAAAGCTCTTGAAGCGCCGGCCGCGGAGCTTGATCAGCATTTCGTTATTGAAGTCGGCGATGAGGCCGTTTCTATTTCCGTAAACGCGAAGGGTCTGGACCGCCGGGCGCATCTGCGACGAAAACGTGAAGTACGCCGTCGTCCCGCCTTGTTCCGCGATGATGACGCGCAGTTCGTCGACGATCTCGGTTTCGCCTTTGCCGGCAAGAAACGGGCTGATAAAAGCGTGAGCGATGATGGTGGGAGAATCGGACGTCAGGTACTCCGCCATGCAGGCTACGCCATGGCTGATGATGTTTTGCAGCAGCATTCCGGGGAGCCTGCGCACCCAATGCTGCTTGTCTGCGAGGAAGGCCCTGACATACGCACTGTCTCCGAGTTCATAGCAGTAGACGCTCTCGATATGCACGGGCCCGCTGCCCAGATAGCCCTCGCGAACCAACGCGCGCATGCGGCGCGCCACGTGGGAAAACTGACCGTCGTGGCCGGCCGTCAGCTTCAATCCGCGCTCGCTGGCCAGGTCGATCAGCTTGCGCGCGTCCTGTTCATTGAGTGTGAAGGGCTTCTCCACATACACGTGACAGCCCGCCTCGAGGCAGGCCTTTGCCAGCGCAAAATGGCTTTCGGGTGAGGTGGTAATGTGCACCACGTCGGGGCGAGCTTCGCGCAGCATCGTCGCCAGGTCGTCGAAGTAGGCCTTTACCGCGAATCGCTCGTAAAGCTGCCGTGCCATGAGCAATTCGCGGTCGCACACTCCCACAATTTCGCAGCCCTTGTTGCGACTGATCCGACGGATCTGCGCAGCATGCGCGTCGGCGATCTTGCCGCAGCCAACGATGGCGACTTTAAGCATGATCGGCCCCCGCGCGGCAGGCCGCAAAATAGCGCTGTTCCGCTTCCGCCGTTGAAACTACAGGGGCCCATCCTAATCGCTGCTTGAGTTTTTCGTTGCTGTAGTGGGTCTTCTTCCACAAGGCGTTCCATCGGCCGCGATTGAAGATGGGTGGCAACTGGTCTTGCGATCGCCTGCTGTACGCCTCCCAAACCAGCACAGTCCATAGCTCACAGGTTTGGGAATATAGAGAGATCGGAAGCGTGTGACGTTGCGCTTGTAGAGGCGCAGAAGCTGGCGACGCGAGGGCAAGTCGTCGTCGACGGCGTTGAAAACTTCTCTGTCGATGCCGGCCTTCAGTCCCGCCAGCACGATGGCCTCGGCGCAGTTGTCGACATAGCTGAGCGGAATAATTGCCGACCCTCCCAGGTGCAGAAAGATGCCGAAGGTGTCGATTCCCACACGGCCCGTGAGGGCAAGGTTTCCCGCCCCGTAGACCACGCCTGGCCTGACGATGACGTAGGGAATGTTGTGATCCCGTCCGTATTGTGCGACAAGTTCATCCTGCTTGGCCTTGGCGAAACAGTACGCCTCGCCGCGTTCTTCGGCATGCTGCTCCACCGGACAGGTTTCGTCGAGCATGCGGGCCTTGCGCTTGTTGCTGTTGGTGTAGACGGTAAATGAGCTGATGTTGACGAAGCGCTGAATGCATTGGTGCTGCACGCAGGCGTCGAGCAGGTTGCGCGTGGTTACGACGGAGTTGAGGTAGGCATCGGGGAAAGATTTTTGCCCGCGTCCGGCGGCAAGGTGATACACAACCTTCGCGTCCCTGGCGGCGGCCAGGCAGTCTTGCAGCGAAAGCAGATCGCCCCTGACGAGTTCCAACTGCCGACCGTTGGCGAGCTTCAGGAGGGCATCGATTTTAGCGCTCGTGGTCGAGGGCCGGACGAAACACCGGATATGAGAGAATCCACGATCGAGCAGGCTTTGCACGACCCGCGTCCCGATGAATCCCGCAGCCCCGGTCACGAGCACGACATCATCTTTCCCGATATCGAGGTCGGCCGTCGGCTGGTTGTGCATGATGCTCCTCAACTGGTCGTATTCCCTCGGCCGCGAAGCAGAGCCTGCAGTCGGCTGCGCCGCGGGATTGGCTGAAAGGGCAGTTCCGCCTCCAAAGAGTGGCCGGATTGCGCACTTCAGCGCGAAGGAAAAGCCAACCTCCGCGAGGGAACGAACGCATTTGGCGATAGCTCTAGGGTTATCGTCAATATACCCCTTTTTGAGGGCACTCCGCTGACTGACCCGGGTGGACCAATGGGCGCGATGAGCGGAATTGCGGTTGATGCCGGCTTGTCTCATCCTTTTCACGGTTGGCGTCGAGGCCTGCGGCGAAGCTGCCGTCGAGAGGAACTCCTCAAGCGCCGTGCACCCGTTCGTCCATCTCCACACGACATGTCCCTTCAAGTTACATTCGGTACGGTCCCTCCCAAAGTGGGACGGGCTGCAATCATTTGCCGGGAGAGTTCCCAATGTTGCGCAAGGATATGCAAGATTTTGCACACCGCTTGTTTCGCCATCCGTAAGTAGCTGGTTTTAAAGAACAAATTTCGGCCACCTGAGTGCGAACTTTAGAAGCAGGCGCTGAAGACTCGCAGAAGCGATTGGACTCTTGCAGTGCCGAATGAGGGAAAAATGAAAGCAACAGGAAAGCTCTTGATCGCCTCTGCTCTCTTAACCGCTGTCACGTCGGCATATGCTGGAACAATCACCGTCGGCAGCTATGGAACTGGACAAAACCCGAACGGAGCTCAGAATAGTGCGCTGGCTTATCTCGGGTACCAGGCCGCCACGCCGATCACAACGGGGATAGGATCTGGAACTACCTTCAACCTTGGGTTAGACCTGTCGCCATGGTCAGGCCCCATCGCAGGCTCGAACTGGGTTTCTGAAAACCCCAATTCCACCGTCAACGCAGGCTACGTTGAACCGAACGGCTACTACACCTACACGACGACCTTCACCGCGACTCCGGGGCACTACACCGGCAACCTGGGATCGTATGCCGACGATACGTCCATGGTTCTGCTCAACGGCGTACAAATCTTCAATTTCGATACAAACACTGCGAATGGCCCTTGCGCACAGGACCACAATGGGACGACCTGTGTAGGCGATCCATTTATGGTGAATTTTCTTGCCGATTTGGGGGCATTGAACACGCTGACGGTTGTGGACTGGCAGTCCGGCGGATCCGCTGCAGGGATCGATTTCGCGGGCACCTTCGCTCCGATCGCTGCAACCCCAGAGCCGGGCTCCCTTCTATTGCTTGCCAGCGGGATGGCGGGTCTGGCCATCGTTGTGCGAACGGCAAAGGGCAGGGCACAAGCTGAATCGAGATGAGGAGGTTGTTGGTCAGGACGGGCAGATTTGAACTGCACTGCTCGGCTTTGCCTCGCACCCCTCGCAGGCCTGATTGGGGCATTCGCAGGAGCGAATGCCGGTTGGGGTGCTCGGCGTCGGCAGCCAGAAGAGGATTACCTGCGGAGGAATATCATGCAAGCCGGTTTTGAGAAGTTCATCAAGGAGCGCAAATACCTAACAAACGTCACCCGGCTCCAGGCCATAAAACCCCTCTCACCACCAGCAAATGCCACCTAGTCCCCGGCTTTGGCTGTGAGCCTTGCCGCGATTTTGGTGAACTGAACGAGTGCGGCTTCCAGGTCGTCCACGATCTCCTGTGCGAGTACATCGGGACGGAAATCTGTATGGATCAGGGTGTTAATATGGCTCCTTCCATCTCCAGCTTATTGCGGAATGCCTCAGCAAATCGCGGGGGCGAATAAAGGAGGCGATCAAGCCATGTGACTACATCATAGAAATAGGTAGTAGCCTGCATGTACTCGTTGAGTGCGTCCTCTAGTTGGCCCTGATCAAGCCTCCGAACCAGCCCACAAAGCGAACTAATGCGAAATGCTTGATCCTTGTCATATAGAAAGGTCTTCAGAGCCTTAGAGACTTCGAACGTACTTTGCATCACAAACCAATGCATTGCGATCTTTGGCAGGTTGATGTCGTCGCTTACGAAGAACTCGCGACAAGTCTCCAAGGGGCTCGACGAAAGCCTCAGCGCACCCAGAGCCGCTTTCTTTTGGAGCTCACCATAAGTTTCGGAAGCCATCTTTAGTAGATCATTTACATCTTCAGAACTGCCGAACTGCAAAACAACTTCAAGAGCCGCATCACGTGAGCCGTATGTGTCTCGCATCAGATAATATTTGGCGATTCCGACTGCTTCGGGAAGAGGATTCTTTGCAAGCCCTCGCAATGCAGCTTCGGCGAACTGTTCACCGATAAACTGATCTAGATCCTTGAATGCTTCGTCAATCTTTTTTGCTTCCTCCTCTCCACGCGCTTCACGAATTGGACGAAGACTATCCTCCTTAATCCGACGAAACCCATCCTTGAAATCTTGAGGAAGAGTAGATGCAACAGTCTCGAAATGATCTAAGGCAAGGACCTCATATGCTATGCGCCCTTCCCTTGAGTACCAATCCACAATTTTCTCAAGGGTATCTTTGCTCAACGTTTGCAAATAGGTGAGAATAATCGAATCTTCCTTCGGAATCGCGTCCTCTTTTTCCCCACCTAGGACTCCGGCAAGTCCCCCGTAAAGGGCGCTTTGAGAATCGGGATCTTGCAAAGCTTTGCGGACGAAATCAAGTGAAGGAAGGATTCCATTCTTTGCCAAGATATTCAATGAAGTCGCACGAATGGCGACGGATGAATCAACTGCATATTTTTTAGCAAGTTCGACTGAAATGCGGTTTCTGCGCGAAAGTTCCTGAAGACATAGTTTCCGCATCTGTTCCCATGAACTCTCCAATCCCTTCAGGAGAACAGCCTCACTTGCAATTGAGGCGTTTTGCCCTAGGAGTTTCATCCGATCGGAAGAGATAGACTCCTCTTTCGAGAACGCCTCTGTAAATGCATCATCAGGACGGAGGCGCATCAGTATTCGAAATCTCGTGTCCTCTGCACTGAAAACGATTGAAGACTCCTTTTCTCCGGCTTTGAACTCTTCGAGAAACTTGATGGTCGTGTCGTCTCCAACTTCTGCAAGATACTCAAAAGCGCTTTCGCGAACCCACCATGATTCATATTTAATGGGGAGCGCTGAAATCTCTTTCGGTAGTGCAGCTTTTAAGAGAGATAGGAGGTGCATTGCTCCAATCCGAACATCATCTGATCGATCACTTGTCGCGAGTTCAAATATCCACTTTTGAATTTCACCATCGCTCTGATTCCGAAACCAGAACCAACCGGGATTCACGTTGCCTTTCTCGCCGAGAAAGGAGCGGAATAATTGAAGTGTCTCATCAGTTGAAGGGTCTAATTCATTCCGATGCTTGTAGAGCAAGTTGATCTCATGAGTGTCAATAAGAGAGTTTGTGTATCGCTTGGAGATTAGGGTTTCCGAAAGGAGAAAGAGGCGGGCAACCTCAAATTCATTGAGTGTTCCCTCGCGTTCGAAGAAGCGGATTCCATCGCTTGACGCTGCCCTGACAAGAGTCTCTGAGGTGGTTTTGAGTTGAGGTGGAAGATGATTCGTTGAATCTGACGTTCCGTTGATCTCAACTGCTCCGCTTCCAACATAGCTAAGAGTAGATGGAGAAATCGCTTTTTGTTGCGGAATCTCCTCCGGACGTTGAGCGGCGAATTCGAGAAGGTATCCGGGAAGCCAAAGATGCAGTTTTTCTCTCCAATCATCTGTATCTTTTACATCTGTGAACTTCACTTCTTTCAGCTGTATTTGTTGATTTTTGAAATCCAGGACTCTCTTTAATTGTTCACCGGGATCTTTCTTTTTGCTCTCTTCCACGGTCTTAAAGAAAAGGCAGATTTCGGGACTTCCGCTCTTCTTTCGGTTCGCCTTTGCGCGTTCGAATTCTTCCTCAAAGCCGGATGAATTGTTTCCTGTGGGTTGACCCCACCGTTCCCAAACTAGACCAACAAAGAGATCGCAGGTGTCCAGAATTGGATTGATTGCATCCTGCGGTCTCCCATAAACCGGAGGCGTGTCTTCCCACAGGCGAAGCTTGATGTCCCATCCAAGTCGATTCGCCATCGATTTATTGAGAAGTTCAACTACACGGTCAGCGATTTCTCTTTCCTTCTGCACATCGCTCGGAGAGGCAAGGAAAATCGTGAACACCTGTTGAGTTCTTTGCATATTGATTCTCGGGATTATCGAAGGATTGCCTTCGAATAGTAGAACAGAGTCGCAGGCCAGTGAGTGCGGCACATCACTCGCTTGCGCTATTTATACGCGGGGATAGGTATGTTGCCGCGAATGTCACTAATGACTCACCGGGACTGATGTGCCCAGAGAATATGCAGGTCGTCGGGAGAGAACGGACCGGGAATTAACTGCACCAAGCCCCAAAACCCTTTTCATTATTGCCGGAATGTGAACTGGGGATTGACAAGGCAAAACCAGCGAAAATCCTTGCTAGAAATTGAATACTCGCCTTAGAATTCTCGGCTGGAGACGGAATCTCGTAAGTTGCTGATTATAAACATCGATCGGGACGGGCAGATTTGAACTGCACTGCTCGGCTTTGCCTCGCACCCCTCGCAGGCCTGATTGAGGCATTCGCAGGAGCGAATGCTGGTTGGGGTGCTCGCGGTCGGCAGTCACGGAGTGAATCGACAGTGCGAGCGGAGTTGGATTGCGGAAAACATTGGTCGGGACGGGCAGATTTGAACTGCCGACCCCTCGCACCCCAAGCGAGTGCTCTACCAGGCTGAGCCACGTCCCGACACGATCAAGCCGGCTCGGGGAGCCGGCTCTGGGGTCTCGATCAGTTTACACCAGCGGGGCCGGGATTCAGCCGCGCCTCAATGGTTTCCGACCGTAGTTCAAAGATTTTTCGCCATCCACGGGCGTGTACCGGTAGTTCCAGCTTGCGTCGATCGTCGCTCAGCCCCGCTACAGGGCTCCGAAGAAGGCTGGATCAGTGAGAAGGCGGGACAAACTCGGATGGCAGGGCCGATCCGGTGCCGAAAAAGAACTCTTCCATCTGTTCCACGAGAAACTGCTGGGCCTGCGGCGTCCAGGGCTGCAGGCGATACTCGTTCAGCAGCATCTTCTGGCGCTCCACCCATTCGCCCCACGCCGCCTTGGAGACGTTCTTGTAGACCTTCTGCCCAAACTCCGAATCGAAGGGCGGTTCATCCAGACCCTCCATCTCTTTCTTGTTGCGAACGCAAAAAACCATGTGCGCCATCGTAAATTCGGCTCCTTGTCTGCCATTTCCATTGTATTGGATGAGGTTCGCCCGGGGGCGTCGCAATTGACTCATCGCCAGCTTCGAATGTCTGCGGAGCCTCGACTCGACCGTGGGCCGCGCACCGGGCGAATTTGCTTGACAAGGCTTTCATTTCGGGGTTTCCTGATCTCGATTCAGAATTCCTCGGGGATGCACGGGCAATGTATTCCACTGCGAATTTGGGGTTCGCCACAAACTGTGGAGTCCGGCAACCGCTCGTCAGCTACCCCCGGTATTCAGCAAGTCTTCGGCACAATTCTGTGAAACGCATGGCAACCGAATTTCCCTATAACCGTGGAAACCATGTCTGCGGTGACCGTTCTTTGTTCATGTCGAGCAGTGGAGGCGGTTCATTCCGAGTTCCAACTTCGAGGAGAACTTTATGACAGATCAGATTCCCCCCACGGTAACCCAGTCAGGGCTTTCTGACAGCGCCGCCGGCGGACTGGCTTACGTCACGGTCATTCCCGCGATCGTGTTCCTGATCATTGAGCCGTTTAACAAAATCCCCTATGTACGCTTTCATTCATGGCAGTCCATCTTTCTGGCTATTTCGTGGATTGTCATCGAAGTGGGTCTCACGGTGCTGGGGCGGGTTCCGGGCCTCGGTCTGCTCACATTCTTTATCGGACCGCTTGTGGGTCTGTGTTTTCTCATCCTCTGGATCGTGGTTCTGATCAACGCCTTCAACGGAAAGCGCTTCAAGGTCCCCATTATCGGAGATTTCGCCGAAAAGCAGGCCAACGGCTAAGCGCCGTCACCGATTGTGCCGACATTCACCGTCCGATTGGCCGCAGCAACCTGACTTCGACACTACGTCGAGCGCTGAGGCGGCCAGCAACGCACCGATTTGCGCAACTTCAAAGGAGCCATGATGTCCAGTTCGCCCCAGTATCCAACCCCTCAGCCACAACCGGCGCAGGCGGGTCTCTCTGATAATGCCGCCGGAGCCCTTGCGTATGTCACGATCATTCCAGCGATTGTCTTTCTGGTCGTAGAGCCTTATAACCGGAACTCCTACGTTCGCTTTCACGCCTGGCAATGTATCTTCCTGGGTATCGCCGCGGTGGTCGTTCACACGATTCTGTCGGTTATCCCCATTATCGGGTGGATTCTGATCCCCTTCGCATCTTTGGGATTTCTTGTGATCTGGGTGATCGTGCTGCTTAAGGCGTTGAAGGGTCAGCGCTATCATCT
>WNGR01006737.1_pt1 | contig 12245 bp, 9 predicted proteins | sample 5407581 | NCBI WGS metagenome assembly WNGR01 (sample SAMN13153383, study PRJNA577476) | soil metagenome | isolation source: 80 cm soil or saprolite under Garry oak tree replicate 2 | place: USA:California | collected 2016-06-15
TGGGAGCCATCATAGATTTGCAGCCGGGAGTGCAAGGAGCTTCCTGGGCTGGACATGTCGCCGTTGTAGAACGTATTCTCAGCAATGGTGATGTAATTGCGAGCAATATGAATTGGGGTGCGTATCCCTGGCAAGTCACGTATGTAGAGTTTGCTCCCGGATCGGGAGTCACTTTCCTATATCTGTTGAAGAGCAATTCCCGTTCAGGTCTGGCTCTAACGTAACAGCAGCACAGCAGCACAGAACTTTTCATGTGTGTTGACGCTTATGGTAAAATTTGGTCATTGGGGCTGTAGCTCAGAGGATAGAGCAACGGTTTCCTAAACCGTGTGTCGGAGGTTCGAGTCCTCTCAGCCCTACTCTGTGAATCTAGGTATTTCCTAGATTCATTCTTTTTGTCTCGAGGTTGATATTTGTTCAAAAGTCACTTTGACATCTACCAGCTTAGGCGTCCACTATTTGGATTCTGTCTGGAGTTCAGAGGCGGGGGTACACGTTGCCCATCCTACACCTCTAGACTAGAAGATTGGTAACCTACATTCTGAACAGCTGAACCTCACGCAAGTAAACAGCATGTGTATCCAGAATGTGAACTCAGGCTGATATTGTCGTTTTAATCATGCAGTTTTGAAAGTGGCTTAATCATTTGATATTGATGATTAGGAAAAGCATTACATATTTAAAATACAAATCTTTGTTATTGATAATCCTCAACCATTAAAATCCTTTTACAACCGAAATTCAACTTATTATTAACTAGATGCATACTATATCATGTTAAAACAACAATGTAGAAATTGATATTTCTTCTAAACAGGCTATGAAAGGATGTAAGAAACTTGAACAAAAAATGTCTTGGAATCGGGATTGGTGCTTTCCTCTTTGTCTTTTTAGCTGGCTCTTTTTTGGTAACGGCTTCAATAGCAACACATAAGTCTGCGTATGCTGTTACTGGAGCTCGAACAATTGGGCCAGTGCCATCATGGGCATTGCCGTATGCCGCGGGAACAAGCATCAGTATTGGGTTTTTGGGACTGCATGATGATAACTTTAGTGCGATTACTGACGATACATCTGGAGCACAGACTTATTTTTTTACAAATCAGACAGATCCTGACGCACTTGATTTTGTATTGCAGCCATCAGCACTCGGGACTGCTTCTATCCCCACTATGCCGCTCGCCAGCGGCAAAGTTCTTGCCGTACAAAGTGCTTGCCATGTTGTGCTCATCGATCATGGTGCCGGTTGGTGGGCTGTCTATGTACACCTTGCAAATATTGCTGTGAAAGCAGGACAAGTTGTGAAGGTAAATACAATACTCGGTTATGCAAATACACAAAATCTTGGATGCGGCGAAGTGAGTACTGCTGAACATACTCATGTCTCTATCGTTAATGCTACAGGGAACCATCAAGGAAAGTATGTATCACTGTTGAACCAGTATCTATGTGGGCACCAAGTTCTTGAGCATACTCCTGGAGATACTAACAGCGTCTATTTAGATGGTGTTGTTGATAGCAAAGATGTAGCATTTACCGTTCCAAAGTGCCTACCAAAGGGTCCAGGAGGCAATTTATGGATTACTGGACATGATCCTGATTACCATTGTACGTTTCAAGCGCTTCAGTGCCACTACTTGCAAGTAGCCGTCAACTTCGTCATGAACGGATCGACATTACCCATCCTCGCTCTAGATCATGGAACCGAGGTTAAGAGAGCCATTAATAAAGCATTTGGTATCCGTGCCCCGCTCATTCAAACAATAAATCCCCGAAAAGGGTTTGCATCAGTCCAGCTCGTGGATTCGAATGGACTTCCTAATTACAGTGCTATTGTTGTTGCCTCTGATTATACCTGTGGAGGATGCGATAACAATCTTACAACGACGGGCATAGGAACACCGGATAGCGATGCAATAAATGCTCGTATCAATGATATCATTAACTTTTTCAATGCTAGAGGCGGTATTCTTGCACTTGCAGGTGCCGACAATAGCGATGTCTATTACAATTTTGTTCCCTATTTGACAACGGCAGTGATCACGAATCCGCCCTACACGCTTACGTCCCTTGGAGTTTCACTTGGCCTTGTCGAAGGAAACGATGATAATTGCTGTCCTACGCATAATAGTTTCGATGAGCTTAATAGCAGTTTGATCTATCAGGTTGCAGAAACCGATGCGATAAGCAATGCTGAAACAATGATTACCACTGGGATTTCCTCTGCAGCACTTCATCACGTAATTCCATCCTATCCTGTCCGGCACCCGCTCAAAACAAAGCAAAACTAGCACAAAAGCACTCTTCATAGGATGAACTTGAAGAAGAGCAGTTATGGGAAGTCTGATTTCTGTATGTAGCTGCTCTTCTTTTTTTCAGTTTCTCTCTCGAAGGAGGCGGGTTTATAATTATAAGGTTATTTTCATGGACCTACTGTGAACGTTGAGTTAACAGAACATTCAACCTATTCACCGCATCCTCTTGAAGTGATGGCAAAACATGAGAATACGTGTCTAAGGTCAAACTGATTTAGCTATGGCCGAGGTCTTCACTCTCCAAATCATTGCAACATCACCAGGCGTTACTTCTAAACCTGGTTCAGAGCGTGTGAACGGGTACTCTGGCTAGAATGTTGGGGTACCGCTGTTGAGTGCCTTTATGAAAATTGGAGTAACGAGGTACTCATACCCATAGGAGTATAGCAGATGAGAGAAGATACCGCATTAGTCGCCACAGTTGTAAGGCGAGATTGTATTCCCGATGATTATGGAAGAGGAACTCTGGCACACTGTCAAAAACGGCTTTTTGTAACTGTCCTGAGTACCTTCGCGCCAGTTTGCTCACGGTTCGTGTTCTATCGTCGTTCAACTGCGATTGTGCCCCAGGTTGCTAACCTGCTTATTCTCCGAGGTATAGAATACAATAACAACACACTCGAGGCGACGATCGCGGTAAAAGTGACATGAAAGGACATGTTATGAACTACAGTAATAACTACCGTATTCTCATTCTTGATAGAGGTATCATCCTGGGCTATCGCTCGACTGAGAAACAAGCCGTCGAGTTGGCCTTGCAGCAAGCCGACCGATTGAAAGCAAGTATCGAAGTACAGAAGCGCAATGCTCACGGCGAGTTTGAGCAGTTCACCATAGCACTGAATCCTGAGAAGTTTGTGAGCGAAGAAGGCGATATCATCTGGTGAATTGCTATAAGCACTGAATATCAATCCATCGAGCGGGTGTTTCTGTTGCAGGTGACTTGAACCAATGTTGTATAGTTGAGTCATATTTCGACTACATGTGTTGACGAGGGAGGATTTTTATGGCAGACCAGGAGCAGCTCGACATTCTCAAACAAGAGGTGCAGATAGCGTATGGTTTTTCCCGAAAAATATGGTGATCCCGTAAAGGCTTCAAATGGCGAAAATGAGCCTGGATTTACCCAGGTAAGCGGGTCGTTAAGAATGTAATTATCCCTCTAGCACCAAAGTCCATATATGCTTAGAGGTATTTCAGCCTGTAGATCTTTGGGTTACTGGTCATAATTCTCAAAAAGTGCATCTAATGCACTTGCGACAGATCTGGCAAATCATCAAAGTCAATTACCGCTAGATTTTCTTCAAGTGCGAAGCTTTCTCATTCGCCATTACGTCCGGCACGTACTAACCAAACTGCCATTGGATGTCCTCTCTAATAAATACACCTTGGGAGGATCTCACGAAACATTTTCCCAAATTCCCAATACTTCACGAAAACTGTTTACTCCAGCTTCAAGGTTCTCAATAATCTCTGTTGCCAGGATATCTGGTTCAGGAAGGTTATCAGTGTCAGTTAGGCTGTTGTCTTTCAACCAAAAAATATCAAGGCTGGTTTTATCTCGCGCTCTGAGTTCTTGATAGGTAAATTTACGCCAGCGCCCATTCGGGTTTGTTTCCTCATTCCATGCCTCTTTGCGCTCGTATCGGTTTTCCGGATTGTAGCAAGCAATGAAGTCGCTCAAATCCTCAAACTGCATGGGTTTCTTTTTCAACGTATGATGAATATTTGTACGATAATCGTAGTACCAGACCTCTTTTGTCCACGGTTCAGCACTTGCCACACGGTTATCAAAAAAGAGTACATTTGCTTTTACACCGTTGGCATAGAAAATTCCTGTAGGTAGACGTAATATGGTGTGAAGATCTGTGTTTTCCAGCAATTTGCTGCGTACGATTTCACCTGCGCCACCTTCAAACAAGACATTATCCGGCACAACTACCGCTGCTCGACCAGTGGTTTTGAGCATTGTGCGGATGTGCTGGACAAAATTCAGCTGTTTGTTTGAGGTAGTTGCCCAGAAATCCTGACGATTGTAGGTGAGGTCATCGGTTTCTTGTTCACCTTCCTCGTTGGTAAAGCTCATGCTGCTTTTTTTACCGAAAGGTGGATTAGCGAGAACGTAATCGTATGTTTTAACACTTGGTGCTACCAGTGAATCATTCGGAGAGATTACAGACTCGCCGTCAATTTCTCCAATATTGTGTAGGAACATATTCATGAGACAGAGGCGTCGAGTGTTGGCAACGATTTCGTTCCCCCAAAAGGTGTCATGCTTTAGAAAGCCCTTCTGGTTTTTATCTAATTGGTAGGTCGCTACGAGAAAATCATATGCTGCGAGAAAGAATCCGCCTGTTCCACACGCAGGGTCTGCAATAGTCTTTCCTGGCTCAGGGCGTACACAATGGACCATCGCTTTAATCAGTGCGCGAGGGGTGAAATATTGACCTGCGCCGGATTTTGTGTCTTCGGCGTTACGTTCCAGTAACCCCTCGTAAATATCACCTTTTACATCGGCGCCCATCATCACCCAATCGGTACTATCGACCATGTCGATTAACCGATATAGTTTGGCGGGGTCCTGTATTTTGTTTTGGGCTTTAGTAAAAATCTGACCAAGCATTCCTTTTTTCTTCCCAAGCTCAAGCAGTAAGGTAACATAATGTACTTCAAGTTCTGCACCTCTTTTTGAGGTCAAGCTCTGCCAATTATATTGTTCTGGAATATCAATATGGCGGTTATATGGGGGATTGGAATATTCATCTGCCATCTTGAGGAAGATGAGATAAGTTAGTTGTTCCAAATAATCGCCATATCCTACACCGTCATCTCTTAATGTTGTACAGAAACTCCATACTTTGGATATGATTGATGCCGTATTCATATAGCAGCCTCCTCAATGAGATAATCTTGAGCATATTCATCATTTGAATTCACGTCTTTCTGATGCCTGGACTTATTATTGGCAAGGTAGGTTTCTTTTTCGGTACGGATGCGCTCAAGCAGCACACTAGCCGGTTCATCGTTTGAATCTTGGGTAACTAATTTGCCGGAAAAGGCTTTCTTCAGAATAGATTCGCGTAAGGCTTCGGATTTCTGAAGATTTATTTCTATCTCAGACTCGCAGTTATCAATTCTTGTAAAGGTGGCCTCTAGTTGTCTTACAATTACCCTCTGTTCTTCTAGTGAACATAACGGTATGATCAAGTTCTCCAATGTTGTTAAATTAATATTCTTTTGTGCCGTTGCCGGAGCATATGCTTCAATTCGTGCCCTAACTGACTTAATGAAAAGCTCTACGTATTCTGGAAGAATTAAATCCTCTACTGGTGTAAATCCAACAATACTATCAGGGAAACATGCGTCGAAACCGAGAAATGCCGTTTCGGCAATATTGGCTGCAATCGTGATGCAAAGAGTACCGGCTGGCCATAACTTGCTTTGTTGCAGTCCAAAATCACTGTAAGTTTGAGAAAACTCTCTTACTACGCGGTTGGCAGCCTTAATTTCACCAGTTTGAATAAAAGGATATTTACCACCAAAAAGCTTTTTATCGTTTCGAGGTCGATGTTTTGATTTACCACGACCTAAAAACCCAACATTTTCAAGACGTGTATATAGCCATTCCGATGGAATCTCCGGTAAATCAGCAGCCTCTCTCGGATTAAAAGCAAAATTACTGCTACTGTAAGTCTGAAATCGCCTGAGAAGCCGATTGGCGGATTCAAGTTTGTCTTTATTTTGCTCGCGCCAACGTGCGGTGAGCGTGCCTTCAAAAGCATGTTTTAGGACGGCTTGGCGATAGACTTTCAATTGCTCACGGGCGGTTTTTAGACTCTTGATGCCACTTTCAAGCTCGGAAAATAGTTCCTCAATCTTGGCTACGATGCGTTTTTGTTCACTGAGGGGTGGAAGAAGGAGAGAAATACTTTGTAATTTGCTAGCATTAACATTTGGAATAGCTATGCCTAATTTGTTTTCTGAGATTTGCTGCCAGTAGTAAGGGCTATCCAAAAAATATTTAAAAAAATGATTGTCAATTAGTGGTCTAAATCTAATTAAATAGGATGCAAAAACAGATTTTTCAGGATTCTTTAATAGATAACTAACTCCAATTGATCCTGCACGAGAGATAACTATATCTCCATCCTTAAGAAGATACTTATTTTCATCAACAGGATTCTCTAAACAAAAAGGTACTGTGTTCCAGTCGATTGCGCCTGAGGTAATATCGGTGGTTCTAAGCAGCTTTAGCGTTCCAACAGCCACGCCGCTTGTTGTGTAGCCATATTGAGGTTGGGTGCATACTTCTCCAAGTGTTGATAATCCCCATCCATTAGGTATATTTTCATTTATCATACTGCCAACGCCTCATTAAGCTCATCGAGCAAATTATCCATCTTATTACCGAAAAGTTGATACATTTTCCCCATACCACCCTGTGAATCAAAAGGTGCGGTTTCCAGATCATCGCGCTCAATATGAAATGAATTAATGATATGGTCGCGAATCATCCGGAGCCATATCATTTGCTCTTCATTAAATTTCTGTCCTCCACCACTGTGATACTTCATAATCCACTCTTGAAAGTTGCGGCGAACTGTATCGGAATAGACTGAGATGCTGGTATCAATTCCACAAACACGGCGGATTAGAGAAACAAGAGCCGCAAGTTCACTGATTGGATTTTCACCATGGTAGTCATCTAACACCGCGTATGCTCGCCAAACGCGCAACGGTGCAAGCCGGGGTTTATCGCTCCGTAGTTGTTCCATCACCTGCCGAATCATGTTGTACGTTACATTGCTCCGTCTGGCTGGTTGGGCGTAGAAGATATGTAGTGCTTCAATAACGTCGCGGTTGGCTTCCAGATATTCCTGAAAATTCTGTACGAGTGCACTTGCATTTTCTTTGGCATCCCCCTCCCACTCTGCTCTTGTAACTCTATCCAGATCATCATGAACAATCGTTTGCTCCTTATCTCGGCGGATTGTCTCAAGAAGCTCAATCAATTCACCATTGAATACGGTGGTGGCTTCACTCACTAATTGTTCTTGTGCCCTGGTACGCTGCTCTGCATCGGGCTCCATAGTTGATGGCAGCATATTCATTTGTCTGGCTTTAGTTTCCACTACATCAGGGTCGATAGCTGAAATAAGTCCGCCTACAATGTCTGCTAAAGCAATATTTCCGGTTTTCTCCTTAATGAGTTGCTGATCTTTCTCATTCAGCTGCTTGTTAAGGCGAGCGAGGCGGCCAGCAAGGGAACTCACAGTATCCTCGTCCCTGGCACCCATCATGACACCCATCGCTAAATCTTTCAGTGAAACAGACAACTTCGTAATCAGTGGTTGAGTGGCCGTTTTCAAAGATTTGGTGACACCTATGGCATCAACAATCACATAGTGAGTTTTGGCACTGGTGGCTGAGGGCGTGACTTTCCTCAAGTCATCCTGTTCCAGTGTGCGTGTACCACGGCCTTTCATCTGTTCAAAGTAATTCCGGCTTTTGACATCTCGCATGAAAAGCAGGCATTCAAGTGGCTTCACATCGGTGCCTGTTGCAATCATATCCACTGTGACAGCAATACGCGGATAGTAATCATTGCGAAATTGTGCGAGAACAGATTTCGGGTCTTCTTCCGATTGATAGGTGATTTTCTTGCAAAATTCGTTGCCTTGTCCAAATTCCTTGCGAACCGTTTGGATAATGTCATCAGCATGACTGTCAGTTTTTGCGAAGATAAGCGTTTTTGGAACTTCCTTACGGCCTGGGTAAATCAACGGGAGATTATCCTTAAATGCGCGGATTACAGTGCGTATTTGATCAAGATTTACGATATCTCGATCTAGCTGCGTAGCCGTATATACTACATCTTCATCCTGTATTTCCCAACGCTTTTTACGTGTAAGACGCTCACGTTTTTGCACTTGTTGATCTGCCTGTATGGTTCCACCAGATTTTGTTTTTTCAGTTTCAATGACATAGATTTCATTGCCAACATTTACGCCATCAGCCACGGCTCTTTCGTGAGGATATTCACTCACCACATTTTTTTCAAAAAAACCATAGGTGCGGTTGTCCGGTGTCGCTGTAAGACCAATCAAACTGGCATCAAAGTATTCCAACACTTGTCGCCAAAGGTTATAAATTGAGCGGTGGCACTCATCTATAAAAATAAAATCAAAAAATTCCGGTGGGATTTTCTTGTTATAAACAACCGGCAGTGGCTCTTTTGGGCGTGTATACTGCTCCGCCGGATTCATTTCTTCAAGCGCTTCGTCTAACTCTTCATCCTTCAGGATAGAATACATCCGTTGAATCGTGCTGATGCATACCTGCGCATCTTTAGCCACATATGTTGATTTCAGCCGCTGCAAAGTGTAGAGCTCGGTGAATTTCCGGTTATCATCATTGGGCACATACGACATAAATTCTTGTTCGGCTTGTTCTCCCAGATTCCTGGTATCAACGAGGAAAAGCACACGCTTCGCCTTCGCATATTTCAGTAAGCGATACACACTGGTAATTGCGGTGAACGTTTTTCCCGCTCCGGTTGCCATTTGAATCAGTGCACGGGGTTTGTCCTCTTTAAAAGACTCTTCTAGATTTTCAATCGCGGTGATTTGACACTCCCGCAAATTGTCATGAATCAGCGGCGGCATATTTTGCAATAAACCGCGTAGCGAGAATTTATTTCTGTACCATTCCTGTAAGGTTTGTGGACGCGGAAAATTAAAAATCTCTCTTGACCTGGGATGGGGATCACGACTATCAGTAAAGCGGGTGATAACACCTGTGCTTTCAGAGACAAAAGGAAGTGGTTCGCTGTTTTTAACCCACTTCAGGTTTGCGCTGGCATAGCCACCGGATTGCTCTTCTACGGTGGTGATTCGTTCTCCCCAATTCTCTGGCTTTGCCTCAATAACTCCAACCGCTTTGCGATCGACAAATAACACATAATCAGCTGGACCAACGTCTGTTGTATATTCTCGAACAGCTATACCCAAACCTGCACTAAAGTTCAATTTCTTTGCATACTGGACTACCCATCCGGCTTCTTCCAGTAAAGCGTCGATTTTATCACGGGCTATTTGTTCCGGGGTCTGGTTTCTGTCAGCCATACTTCTACTAATTTCTTGTTTATGTTCCACACATGAGAATAGTAAGCTATGGGGAAAGTTGTCGAGCCTCTTCTTTCGCCATGGTATGTAACTGGTCTGTGGCTTGTGTAAGCTGCTGCTGCCGGTCTTAGTACTGTTCCTGTATGTATTGGTAAGCCAGGTGGCAATTGACAAAGATGCACAGGAAAAGCGCAATAACATTGATACCTCAATATACCTGTTCTATTGCCTTATCAGCAGCTTTGCATTCTTGTTCACTATTAAAGTAGATCAGGAAATAACCATTATTCGCATCGATAGTTAAGCAAGAACCATCTTGATCCATACTAGTCTTCCAGGTATTAATCTTCTTGATCTGTATTACAACCTCAACAGAGCCACTGATACGAATCTCTGTAGGATTAACTATGAACCAAGCATCTCTATTGTAAATTTGGTTAGCAGGATTCATCATGGCAGGACGAAACATATACTTTATCTGTACGGGACGCAGTAATTGCCCAGGCATATAGACCTCCATTCTCATCTCATGTAGAAGTGGCAGAATAACTTTTCCAATTGAGACGATCCGAACCCAGCAACTAACACTGACAAATCAGGAAGATGTCAGATTCGCACCAAAAGCTCACAACCTACCTTCTCTCCAAGCAGTTTCACCCTCGTTTATCGACTGTTGTGCCTCCTGAAAAGTTCGACAACTATTCCAGTGATTGCCTTCGATCCAGACTTCGTATGGACGCTCTTTGTCCTGCGGTCTGTTACTCTTAATAATCGCCCACTCCTTTAGGGAGTCAATCATATCGAGGATAGACATCCAATTGTCTGGAGGAACTTCATAATACTGTACAGAAGGTCTTGGAGCATCCCTGTATTTCATCGAACCCTCCTGTTGTAGTGGATAATACGATATAGAACGACCTCCCTTACTACAATACATTTAACGAAACAGCAGGAAAGTATTAACATTTTCTATTGAACTGTTTTAGTATCAATTGAATAAATGAAGTTGCTATTTCTGCGCTGTCGTTATTCTATTCTTGTGTAAGTTTTGTTTCCTCTCGTCGTCTCTTCTGCTGTGCTATTTGCCGTCCCACCAGATCTACCTCATGTTCATCGGGAAAGTAGGCAAGGTTGATGCCATATCTCACAACTTTGATCACTGAGCGCCTATCCTGGTGCATCAAACGAGCAATGTAGAGCGTCCATTGTTCATTGAAGCATTTCGCAGGCTAAGGCCAATGTCCCTCACCGTGTGCTGATAATGGCGGCTGCCAGATGTAGATTGAGTATGGTTGGGTCATACTTGAATGAACGTTCTAAGTACACTGTTATTGATATCTCTTTGACTTGGTCAGCTAAACGTACTTTTGGTTTATTGTTTAGATTCATGGAATACAATGGACACATATCACTGTCGATGAGGGAACTTGTTGAACTCAACACTATTGCACTTCCATTCGCTGGAGAGCGAAATTTTAGAGCACTTTTGACATCAACGGCTATGAATAAATGCATATTTTGACGATAATTAGTGAACGAAAGTGGCTTAATTTGAGCACAGAATAAACAATTATGATATTCAGCAATCTATTGAAATCGAATTCCTAAGCTGTGTGTCGGAGGTTCGAGTTCTCTCAGCCCTACTCTGCCAACCTGGTCTTTATCATGCATGGCCACGAAGCCGAGGTTTCTGGTCGCACCCGGTCCGACAAAAATCTCATCGCGCGCCTCATCAGTGCCAGCTTGACGCATACTTCACCCAAACACCTACCAGGGAAGGCCACTCCTAATCTGAATAATAAGACCGCCCATAGACATGATACACATCAGAATGAATGTAAGCGAAAGGTAAAAAACGTTCTCAGGCATCAAATTTTGACAGAAAAAGAGAACCACAAATGAGAGAATAGCAAGAGCGAATAGAATGTAAAGGGTGGATCTTCCTCGATTATTGTTTTTGAAGAGGGTTTTCATAAAATTGCCTTTCTGAATCCATCGGAGACAATACATATCTTCTAGAGAGATAGACGCAGACATTCGTAATTTCTCGCATATTGCTATTTCAAAGGCAACAGTTCCGTGATCAATGCTTTTTGTTGGCTGCTTTGGATTATCCGTTTCTCAACATTACAATGGTTGTGCTTAAAAATAGCGTGCAAAATGAGCGGTATATGAGCGGTATTTTCGTTAATCAATAGAAATCATTTGAGGAATAGTACGGAAAGGACATATCTTTACGTTTACCGTGGTTACTACTGCGTCGAATTAAGTATAATGCTTACTTAAGGGCGAATGAAGAGGAAATTGTGTCTACCGATTAATCACTTCGTCAGCCAGCCGGAAAGTCACTTTTCTTTCATTCCTGCTTCCAGTTTCGGAATAGCTCAAGTAGATCTTGTTTCGTTTCAGGAAACGTCTGCTGCACGGACAGTTTTCGCAACATCAGAATTGTTTGCTGCACTTGTTCCAGGTAGGTATCACAGCCAGGGCATTCTTCGATGTGCTCCTCGAATTGCGCCTGCTTCTCGGGTAATAGTGCTTGCTCAAGATAATCGGTAACAAGTTCTACAACTTCCTGGCAGTTTAACTCATTCTGGTTCGCGTTAGTCATCTGGATGTTATTCTTCCTCGAAGTATCTCTCTAATGCGCTTCGTACCTTGCAACGAGCGCGATGCAACAATACGCGCTGGTTTGCCTCAGAAACACCAAGCAAGTCACAGGCTTCATCAGATGTGCATCCCTCGATATCTCGTAGTGTGATCACCTCGCGCTGCCCGATCGGCAAAGTATCAATAGCTTCCTGAA
>WNGR01009897.1_pt1 | contig 12245 bp, 13 predicted proteins | sample 5407581 | NCBI WGS metagenome assembly WNGR01 (sample SAMN13153383, study PRJNA577476) | soil metagenome | isolation source: 80 cm soil or saprolite under Garry oak tree replicate 2 | place: USA:California | collected 2016-06-15
GCGCCCTCAGGCGGCGCGTCGCGGCCTGCCTCGTAGCGCGCGTCAACATCGCGGCCACCGCGGCTGTATGCGTGGAAGAGTCCATGACCCTTACGGCCCCTTTTCGGGGCGGCGCGCGGCCCGCCAGATCCAGCAGCTCACTCTTTCGGCCGGGTAGCATGCAAGCGAGCGACCCCCAGGCTGCACCGCGCTATTGACTTCGTTACCCGCCGTGACAAAACTCTTCGCCGTAGCTCTGGGGAGGGCTCGTATGTCGACAATCGTCCACTACGAATGCCGCAGTCTCGATCATCTGCGTGCCGGCTCACGGCGGGGGGAAGGCGGCCTCGTGATCCATCACGGCACGGTCGGATATTGCGATGGCCTGCACGTCGATGGAGTTCACCGCTGGGTCGCGACCGGCGGGGTGCCGATCGAAGTCCTTGTGGGGACCGCCCCGGGCATCGACCCAGGCACGTATCGCGCGGACGACGGATCACTGGTTCACGTTCGTCCATCGGCGAGCGGCAACATGCTCGTCGAAGTCGAAGGCGGTCGCCCAAGCAAGCGCGGCGATATGCGTGTCGCGGTGAAACTCTCGGACGACCCCGACTGGCTCGACGATTCCACCTCACACGTATCTCTTCTTCACGCCGACTAGCTTTCTCTCGTAACGACACTCACCAACCGCGATATCGCCGAGCTCCTCGCGCTCGAGTCCGAGCGCAGCGAGGGGCGCAAACAGCGGGCGCTTCGGCGCGCGTCCCGGACGGCGATCATGTGGGCCGAGGAAGCGGCCGCCGTCCAGGAATCGGGCCGGAGCCTGACCGAGCTTCGATCCGTCGGCCCCTTCACCGCCCACTTCATCGCGCAGTGGCTGCGCGAGCCCCCGGATCCTCCGACGCCACCGCAGCTCCGCGATGACTTCATCACCTACGCGTACGCGCGCACCGTCGTCGACGCGCACCCGGAGTGGCGGGACGTGGCGCGCGCGGATAATCAGATGCACACCGACGAGACCGATGGCAGCTCGACGATCGAAGAGATGGCCGAGGCGGCCGCAACGATCGGGCGCGAACGCATCGCCATCACCGATCACTCGAAGACGCTTCGCATCACGAACGGAATGGATGAGGCGCGCCTTGTGGCTCAGGGCGAGCACATCGCCGCCGTGAACGCTCGTGGCTCGGGCCCGCGGGTCCTCCGCGGCATCGAGATGGACCTCACCCCTGAAGGCGCGGGCGACATGGATCCGGCCGTCCTCGCGCGTCTCGACCTCGTTCTTGGCGCGTTCCACTCGAAGCTGCGCCTGCGCGACGACCAGACGGAGCGATATTTCCGGGGGCTCGAGAATCCGGACATCCATGTCCTCGCGCACCCCCGCGGGAGGATCTACAACTTCCGCGCTGGACTCTCCTGCGACTGGGAGCGCGTGGCCCGCCACGCGGTCGAGACCGGGACCGCCCTCGAGATCGACGCCTATCCCGACCGGCAGGATCTCGACGTGGAGCGGCTGCGCATCGTGGCCGCCGAGGGCGCCTGGGTCTCGATCGGGACGGATGCTCACACCCCGGCCGAGCTGGTCTTTCTCGAGATCGGGATCGCGGCCGCGATCCTCGCCGGAATCCCCCGCGGCCGCGTCCTCAATCTCCTTTCAGCACGTGACCTTGCCGACCGCGTCGGTCTCATTCGTGCAACTAAGAAGCGCGATAGGAACGAAGGGAGCACCAACGATCGCCGCGACTAAAGAGAGCGCGCGCTCGCTCCGGGAGTACGAGCGCAAGCGCGACTTCGCGAAGACGCCAGAACCGCAGGGCGGGAAGCCGAAAGGGCCTGAGCGACTGTTCGTGGTGCAGAAGCATCGCGCGAGCGCTCTCCACTACGACTTCCGCCTCGAGGCCGGCGGTGTTCTCGTGTCCTGGGCCGTTCCCAAAGGGCCGTCGCTCGATCCGAAGGACAAGCGCCTCTCGATGGCCGTCGAAGACCATCCGCTGGGGTACGCGCCTTTCGACGGCGTGGGCTGCTCATGAAGCGGAAAGACCGGAGTGCCGCTGCGGTCGACATCGCGACGGCGAAGCCTCGCTCGGTGCTCACGCGAAGGCTGCTCGCCGGGATCGCGCGCGACGAAGGCGGTGACGTCGCGAAAGCGGCGACGGGCGATCCGGGGTGAAGCCGATCCGTCCGATGCTGGCGACGCTGTCGCCGGGCATCGTCGAAGGACCGGAGTGGGTCTTCGAGGAGAAGTACGACGGGATTCGGGCGGTCGCGGGTCGCGAGCGCGGCCGGGTGAAGATCTGGTCGCGCACGCTCCAGGACCTCACCGGCGGGTTCCCTCACGTCGTCGCGGCGGTGGAGGCCCTCGGCGATGGCAATCTGATGATCGACGGCGAGCTCGTCGCCCTCGACGCGAAGGGTGTCTCGCGCTTTCAGCTCCTGCAGCGGCGCGGCTCCGCCGGCGCGTCACCGACGCGCTACGCGATCTTCGATCTCCTCGAGGAGGACGGCCGATCGCTGATGTCGCGTCCGTTGAGCGAGCGCCGCGCTACGCTCGAGCGCCTGGTCGGGCGGCTGACCGTTCCCCTCTTCGTCTCGCGCCGCCTCGTTCGCGACGGAAAGGCCGCGTACCGAGAAGCGAAGCGTCTCGGTTGGGAAGGGATCATCGCGAAGGACGAGCGCTCGCCATATCAGCCGGGGGTTCGGTCACCTCTCTGGCGCAAGGTAAAGGTGCGCAAGGAGTCCGAATTCGTGATCGGCGGATACACCGCGCCGAAAGGCGGCCGCCAGCACCTCGGCGCACTCCTCGTCGGCCTCTACGACGGATCGAAGCTCCGCTACGTCGGCAAGGTCGGCACAGGCTTCACGCAGGAGACGCTCGACATGCTCGCGACAAAGCTCGAGCGGCTGCGGACGGAGAAGCCGCCATTCGATCCCGCCCCGCGCATGAAAGACGCGACCTGGGTGCAGCCGAAGCTCGTCGCCCAGCTCGTGTACGCGGAGTGGACCGCCGACGGCAAGCTTCGTCAGCCGGCGTTCCTCGGGCTCCGCACCGACAAGGACCCGTCCGAATGCACTTGGAGGGAACGTGAGCGCTGAGGCGGTCAAGGTCGCGGGCGTCGCCATCAGCAATCCGGACAAGGTCTGGTGGCCTGAGGAGGGAATCACCAAGGCGGACATCGCGCGGTTCTACGACGGCATCTGGTCGCATGTCGCGCCGTGGATGCGCGATCGGCCGCTCACCGCCGAGCGCTGCCCCGACGGCATCCTCGGTGGCTGCTTCTATCGGAAGGACTTTCCCGAACATTGGCAACCGGCGGGACCGCGATTGGTCCTTCGGGCGGCGAGCACGGGCAAGGACGTGCGCTATATCGTCGGCGGGTCGCGCGCCACGCTGGTGGGCATGGTGAACCTCGGCTGCATCGCGATCCACGTGATGACCTCCCGTGCGAAAACGATCGATGAGGTCGATTGGCTCGCGTTCGACATGGATCCGCCCGAGTCGTTCGCCGACGCGGCCCAGGCCGGGCTCGCGCTCCGCAAGGTGCTCGACGAGGCACAGGTCGTCTCCTACCCGAAGACCTCAGGGAGCAAGGGCCTGCACATCTTCGCGCCGCTGCGTGCGGGCGTGACGCAGCAGGAGGCGACCGCGATCGCCGTTGCGTTCGGTGAGGAGCTCGCGCGGCGCGAGCCGAAGCTCGTGACGGTGGAGTTCTCGAAGGCGAAGCGAGGCGGTCGTGTGTTCGCGGATGCGATGCGCAACGCGTTCGGCCAGACGATCGTTCCGCCTTACAGCGTCCGCAACAGGGCCAGCGCCCCGGTCTCGACGCCGCTCGCCTGGGACGAGGTCTCCCCCCGCCTGGATCCGGCCGCGTTCAACGTGCGCACCTTCGAGCGCCGGCTCGCACGCGCGGATCCCTGGGCCGATTTCTGGCAGCGCCGCCAGCCGCTCCCGAAAAAAGTCGCACGATGACCCGGGCCGATCAGGTCGCGCGCGAAACGCATGCGTTCAAGAAAGCGGCGCTCCTCTTGGGCCCGGGCTTTATCACCGGCGCGGCGGACGATGACCCGAGCGGCATCGGCACCTATTCGGTGGCCGGAGCGTCTTTGGGTCTCGCGACGCTTTGGACGGCGCTCCTCACCTTCCCGTTCATGGCCGCGGTGCAGAACATCTGCTCGCGGCTCGGCCAATGCTCCGGAAGCGGCCTCGCGGGAATCCTCAAGGAGCACTACCCGCGCTGGGTCCTTTATCCGGCGGTCGCCCTGGTGGTCACAGCCAACATCGTGAACGTCGGTGCCGATCTCGGTGCGATCGCGGACGCGGCGGGGACGGTCATCGGCACAGCGGTCCCGTGGGTCGTGGTCCCGATCGCGGTGGCGATCCTCGCGATGCAGATCCTCGCGAAATATCGGTTCATCGAGCGCGTCTTCAAGTACCTCACCATCGCGCTTCTCGCCTACGTCATCGATGCGGTCCTCGTGCGGCCCCCACTTGCCGAGACCTTGCGCGCGACGATCGTGCCGACGATCTCAGCCGACCACCGGTACATCGCCACGCTCGTCGCGATCCTCGGGACGACGATCTCCCCCTATCTCTTCTTCTGGCAAACGAGTCAAGAAGTGGAGGAAGAGAAATCCGCGGGCCGCAAGAGCCGCGCGCAGCGGCGTGGCGCGTCCCGGTTCGAGCTGCGGATAGCGACGATCGATGTGACGGTAGGGATGCTCGTATCGAACCTCGTCATGTACTTCATCATCCTGTCGACCGCGCTAACGCTGCACGCGTCCGGGAAGACGGACATCTCGACGGGCGCCGACGCGGCCGAGGCTCTGCGGCCGCTCGCCGGCGATCTCGCTGGGCTGATCTTCGCGGTCGGGATGATCGGCACCGGTCTCCTGGCCGTGCCCGTGCTTTCGGGCGCGTCCGCGTACGCGGTGTCGGAGACCTTCGGCTGGCGCGAGGGACTGGACGAGGACTGGCGCAGGGCGAAGTCCTTCTACGGAGTAGTCGCTGTCGCGACGCTCGTCGGCCTGGTCATTCCCTTCACCGGCGTCAAACCGATCGACGCGCTCTTCTTCACGTCGGTCCTGAACGGTGTCGCGGCGCCGTTCCTCCTCGTCGTGATCATGCTGGCGGCCCGCAACGAGAAGGTGATGGGCAAACAGACCATCGGACCTATTCTTACAGCGCTTGGATGGATCGTGACGATCGCGATGTTCGCGGCGCTCGTCGGCCTCGCGCTCACTTCGCTCGGGTCCTAGGGCGTGCCGGGCGGCGCACTCCCGAGGTAGGCCCGGCGACCCGCGCCTCTTGCGCGGATGGCTCAGGCTTAGCCCGTGCGCTCCCGGATCGCCCGCCTCATCGTCCGCGGGCTCTTCGCGGCGATCTTCCGTGTCCGTCACTACGGAGCGCTCCCCGCGCGCGGTCCGCTCCTCGTCGTTGCGAACCATCAGGGGTGGGCGGACGGGTTCCTCCTGGCGGCGTCGTTCCCGCTGAGCGCTGACGTGCGGCTTCTCGGCGATCGCGAGGGAACCGGGAAGGTGTGGTGGTGGCGCGCGGTACTGCGCGCCGTAGGGATCGTGATCCCGATCGAACGCACCTCGACGACCGCCGATCGCGCCGCCATAGCCGCGACCCTCGCGGCGCTCGGGCGCGGCGCGATCGTCGTGGTGTTCGCGGAGGGCCGCGTCTCGCGGGTGGAGTCATCGCTCGGGCCGTTCGCGCGCGGTGTCGGCTACCTCGCGCTTCGCTCCGGCTCCCCGATCCTCCCGGTCTGGCTCGCGGGCACGGCCGAGCTTTACCTGCGAAAGGAGCTCGCAACGGTCGCTGGCACGCCGCGGTTGGTGCCTAAGGACGCGCCCACGAAAGAAGCGACACGGACGCTTGCGCTCGCGTTGCACGACGATCTCGCGCGGCTCGAGCCATCCGAGCTTGCACCCGAGCCCGCGCACAAGCGCATGCGCTGGCTCACCAACCTCTTCTAGACGCGGATCTCCCGGAGAAGCGACTTCTCGTCGAGCACGCGGACGTTGCGGCGCTCGACGTTGATGAACCCGCGCCGTTCGAAGTCCGCGAGGAGCTTGTTCACCGTCATCCGCGTCGAGCCGATCGCGGCCGCGAGGTCGTCCTGGGTCAACGGAAGCGGGCGGCCCAGACGCGCGACCTCGACGAGATATTTGGCGAGGCGGCTGGTGACGTCGAGGAAGGCGAAGTCTTCGACCTGACCCTCGAGCTTGCGGATGTTCCGCGAGAGCCGCTCGAACATGTGCTTCCGCGCTTCTTCGTTGCGCTTCAAAACGGCAAGAGAACCGTCGCGTTCGATCTGGAAGACGCTTGTCGGGATCACGCAGACGGCCGTGCCGTCGCGCGGCACCTTGTCCTCGAAGATGACGAGCTCGCCAAAGAACTCGCCTCGTGAGTGCAGCGATATGAGGAGCTCGCGTCCGTTCTCGTCGAGGAGCAGCACCTTGATGAGCCCCTCGAAGACGACGAACCAGTGAGCGGCGGGGTCTCCCTGGTGGTAGACGACCTCGTCTTGTTTGAACTTCCGGAGGGTCATGTGACTCGCGAGCTCCCGGCGATCGATCTCCGGGAGGATCTCGATGGGAAGTACGTCCGCGAGCGTGCCCGCCATCGCGCGGAGCTCTTCGACCTTCACGAACGAGAGAGTCTAGGAGGGCTCTAGTAACGGACCTGTTTGCGCAGGAGCGCAGAGTCCTTGACCACGATGTGACGTCGGCCGACGGCGATCGCGCCCTGTGACTCGAGGTCCGCGAGGGCCCGGTTCACCGATACCCGGGTGGCCCCCACGAACGCAGCGAGGTCGTCCTGGGTGAGCTCGATGTCGGTACGTGCGTGTGCCGTTGCGAGGTCGAGGAGGCACTTCGCCACCCGCCCGGGTACGTCGAGGAACACCAGGTCCTCGATCCGTCCCGACGCGCGCCGCACCGTCCGCGCGAGCAGTCGGAGGATCTCGCGAGTCGCTCGCGGGCTTCGTTCGAGGACGCGGAGGAAGTCCTCGCGCGCCAGTGTCACGACCTGCGTCTCATCGAGAGCGGTGACGGTCGCCGAGCGTGGCACGTCGTCGAAGAGTGCGAGCTCGCCGAAGACCGCGCCGTCCCGCTCGACGGCGACGACGACCTCGTGCCCTTCCTCGTCCGGGATGGCGACCTTCACTGACCCCGAGAGGATCACATAGAGGTGCCCTCCTGCGTCGTCGCGGTGGAACACGACCTCGTCGCGTGAGAAGCGCCGGGGACGAAAGTGAGAGACGAGCTCCGTTCGCTCTGCATCGCTGAGTGCGTTGAAGACCGGCACGCCTGCGAGGACGCGCGCGACCGCCTCGGCGTCCACGGCGCGGAACGATACGCTCGCGCGTGCGTCTGCATCCCCAACAAGAGTGAGACGCGCGAAGAATCATTGCCCGAAGGTACTGATCGCCGAGAGTACGACCGTCCCGTTTTGGCCACATCGCATGCTCGGTCGCTTGACTCGATCCAAAGCCACCCGAAGACTTGCCGTTAGCGGGCCGTTACACGCGTAGAGGAAGGGAAAACTCTGAAACTCGCCACGCTTGCGGCTGTCCTGTGGTACCTGGCTGGTTTGTTCACCACCTTCCCGACGGAGGTATCTCCGCTCGGGCAGGCGGCAACGGCCGGCCAGTTCCGCGCTTTTTGGGCGGATGCTTTCGGCGAAGGCATAAACGACCAGTCGCAGATCGACGCGCTCGTCGCGGACACCAAGGCGGCGCACGCGAACGCCGTCGTCGCTCAGGTCGTGCGGCGAGGCGACTGCTTCTGCCTCCGGTCGGGACTACCAGTGAACGAGTCGATCGCCCCCGGATTCGACCATCTGCAGGCGCTCATCACCACGGCGCACGCGCAGGGCATCGAAGTCCACGCGTGGGTGATCGCGAACGCGATGTGGAACAGCACCACGCCGCCGAAGGACCCAAATCACATCTTTAACCTGCACGGACCCAATGCATCGGGACGCGATAACTGGGTCATGACGCGTTCGGATGGCGTCTCGAAGCTGAGCGACGACTGGATGCTCGACCCTGGCCATCCCGACGCAGCCGCGTGGGTCGCGAACGCCGCGACGAGCATCGTCCGCAACTACGACGTCGATGGCATTAACCTCGATCGCATTCGGTACCCCGACGGAAATCTCGGTTCGCTCGTGCCCTCGTGGGGCTACAACGCAACGGCTCTCGCGCGCTTCCGTGCCGAGACCGGTCGGAGCGACACCCCGTCGAACACCGACCCGCAGTGGACGCAGTGGCGCCGCGATCAGGTCACCGGGATCGTCCGCCGGATCTATCTCGAGTCGACCGCGCTCAAACCGCGCATCCGCGTGTCGGCGGACGTGATCACCTATGGGTACGGGCCACAGACCACGGGCAGCTGGGAGAACACGCGCGCGTACGCCGAGCAGCTGCAGGACTGGCGCGGGTGGATGCGCGAAGGGATCCTCGACACAGCGATGCTCATGAACTACAAGCGCGACTCCCTCGCGAACCAGCACCAGATGTACGACGAGTGGAGCGAATTCGCGAAAGACAATCAGTACCGCCGCTCCGTGGCGATCGGATCGGCCCTCTACCTGAACGACATCGCCTCGAGCGTGAGCCAGGTGCGTCGCGCGCTCGCTCCGAGCGCGGCGGGCAACAGCGCCATCGGTTGGGTCGGCTACTCGTACCGAACGCCCGACGCGATGACCGACGCTGGCACGCGAAGCGGCGCGATCGGTCGGGCAGAGCTCATCAAAGCGTTGACGCAGCCGTCGCAGTACGACACGGCGGCTCAACCGATATTCGCCGACGCGCCGAGGGTGCCCGCGATGACCTGGAAGTCCCAGCCGATCTTTGGCCACCTGCGCGGCACAGCCGTCGCGACGAACGGCACGCCGCTCACCGGCACTGTGCTGCATCTCGTCGAGCCGAGCGCGGGGGCCGTACTTCGAACGACGACCACTGACGGAAGTGGGTGGTTCGGCTTCGTCGACCTTCCGATCGGGACCTATCACGTGATCACCGATTCGACTCGCGTTAGCGGCGGTGTCCTCGGTCAGGCCACGATCGTCGCGGGAACAGTGAGCTTCCTGAGCGCGGCCGCGCCAATTTCCACCCCCCCGCCGACGCCGTCAGCGTCGCCCTCGCCGACAACGTGTGAGCGCACTGATGGCCCAGGCATCGCGGCGCCCGCGAAGGTCGCTTCGGGCGTCGCGGGTTTCCACGCGACCTGGTATGGCCAGAGCGGTTACTCGACGCTGTGCCCGGGTGAGACCGCGACGGCCGTCGTCGCCTACTACAACAGCGGCACGCGCGGGTGGCTCGCCGACACGATGGGACAGGTCGCATATCTTGGAACGTGGAACCCCGAGCCGGGTCAGGACCGAGCCTCGATGCTCGGCGGCAACGGCGAGGCCGGATCGCCGGACACCGGATGGCCGCGCTACAACCGCGTCGCCGCGCAGCCTGCAGAGTGGGTCGGCCCGAATCAGGTCGCCTGGTTCCAGTTCACGATTGTTGCTCCGACGGTCCCGGGAACATATCGCCTTGCGATCCGCCCTCTGGTCGAAGGCGCGCAATGGATGGAGGACTTCGGCGTCTTCTGGATCGTGACGGTGCGAGCGCCCTAGGGGCGCTAGCGCACGGACACCGTCGTGATCTGAGCGGTCTCGCCGCCGTACGAGAACAGCAGTTGGTAGACCCCCGGCTGCACGTTCGTCGGGATCTGGAGAAGGATGCGACCGTTCCCATCGAGAGTCCCGTTCACGGCGCGTCGGTTGGAAACGGTGACCGGGTCGTTCAGAAAGATTCCGAAGGCGCCCGTGCCGGCCCTGCCGTTCGCGAGGACGACCGCGAACGACGCCGGAAGCGTCGAATTACGCACGGCGGTCACCGGACCGGTGTAGGTGACGACCGTTCCGTTCTTCAGCGTGTACGACGGGCCGGCGGGCCGCGGACGCGGCGTCGCGGGCACCGGAGTGGCGGGCGCGGCCGTCGGGTCGGGTGTGGGTTCGGCAGTCGGGGCCGCGGTCGGTTCCGTCGACGCCGGGACGTTGCTCGCCGCGATCGCACCCGATGGTGCCGGTGTCGCGCTCGGATTCATGAGCCCGGGCGCCGCGACGGCGACGCCGCCGACGAGCGCGAGAAGGACGACGGCTCCCACGAGTATCGGCAGCGGGTTCCGCTTCTTCGTGCTCTTGGTCTCGTGACCGATCGCTGCGTCCGGAACGCGGTAGGCACCGCGCCAGTGCGCCGCGAGCTGACGACCCATCGGGCCTAGTACCGTCTGGATCCACTCGTTGTCCTCGGTATCGAGGAACCACGTTTGGATGGCGTGGATGTCATGCGGAGCCGGCGGCGGTTTAGCCGCGCCGCCACGTTCCTGCACCCACATCTGTTCGACGGGATTCCAAGTGAAGACAGGAGCTTCCTGGCGACCCACCACATCCATCACCGCTAGGTTAACGGGCATGCTGGCGAGGTTGACCCGTTCATGGGTCGCGGTAGGAACGCAATCGGTGGGCGGCGGTACTAGTACTTTGCTACTGATTCGACGCCTCGCCGTCGATCGCGAGCGATGGATGAGCGCACGCGAATTCGGCGAAGCCTGGGCGCTGTCGCAGCTCTCTCCTGGTATCCACCTCGTAGCGCTGGCCGGTCTCATCGGACGCCGCGCGGCCGGCTGGCGCGGCGCCGCCGCCGCGGTCGCCGGAATGATGATTCCCGCCGCGGCGATCACCATCGCGCTCACGGCCGCGTATAGCGTGATCGCCGCATCACCCATCGCGCGCGCCGCCCTTGCCGGCGTCGCCCCGGTGACCGGAGGGATGACGATCGCGACCGCGGCCCTCCTGGTCCGCGCGTCGGCACGACATGGCCGCGCGCATTTCACCATCGACGTCGCCGTCTCGGTCGCCTTCGTCGTGGCTGCCGCGCTCCTGGGCGTGCCAACGCTCGCCGCTATCGGAGCCGGGGCATTGATCGGCGCACTCGCCCTGGGCCGGGAGCGACCGACCTCGCACGAGAGTTCGGTCGGCTGACGGTGGACGCGCTCGCGCTCTTCGGCGTGTTCCTCAAAGCATCCGCACTGTCGCTCGGCGGGCTCTCCTCATTGCCGCTCCTGCGCGCGGACCTCGTCGCGCCTGGGATCGCGACCGATGATCAGGTCGTGCAGGCGATCGCGATCGGGCGCATCTCGACCGGGCCGAACGGTCTGTACATCGTCAGCCTCGGGTATCTCATTGGCGGAGTGGTCGGCGCCACCGTGGCGCTCCTCGCGGCATCACTTCCGCCACTCGTGATCGTGCCGATCACCGCATTCGCGCGCCGCTGGCTGCTCGCGACACCAGTCGCGGGACTCGTGCGGGGCGTTGCGCTAGCGACCGCGGGCCTGCTCGTCGCGACCGGGCTCGGAATAATGAGTGCGACAGGAACGGCCAGCTGGTGGCAGCTCGCATTGGCCGCGATCGCGACAGTTCTGACCTATCGAGGCACGCTCCATCCCGCGATCGTGATCGCGATCGGCGCTGCCGCGGGACTCACACTCGGCCGCTGACGGTCAGCCCGTTGCGGGTCCTGTCCCAGGGGCAGGGGCCCCTGACCGCGCAGCGGCTCCGGGCGGTGAGCAGCGCCGGGGTCTTCTTCGCTCGGCCCCTCGTGGGATCGCGTTGGACCGCCGGCCAGGGGCCGCTCGCTCAGAAGACCCCGACGCTTCTCAACCCGATCCACCCGCAACGCCCCAAACCGTCAACGCCTCGCTGAGGGTTACCCCTCTTCTGGCGCGACCGCAGCGACGNGAACATTTGCAGTCATCCGAGTGAGCATCTCCGACATCGTCATCGGCGGTCCCTCTCCCTTTTTGGATGGGATCCAGCGAACAGGGTTGCACCGCGCGACGACCACTTGCCGTAGGTATGGACTCTTCATGCCTCGTTCCTGAAGAGCTTTCACGTGCACGGCGACGCGGTCATCAATGTCCATGAGGCGAACCGCCCACTGATCCCGCTGGCGTAGAGCAGCCGGAAGCGCCGTCTCGAGAAATCGATCGACCCGGCGCAGCATCGAGTTGTAGGAGGACCCGGCGAAACGATCGCGTTTCTCGTAGGCCGCCCCCAACGTGAGGAAAGCGGGCGCCTCGAAGCTCGTCGCGTGGTCCGACTCCTTGGAGCGCGGCGACTCCTTCGCCAGTGCGCGCGCCATGCGGATGACCTCGAGCGCGCGGTCACGCAGGTTATGAGCCTTCTCTGTGTTGAGGGCGAGGAT
>WNGR01010162.1_pt1 | contig 12244 bp, 13 predicted proteins | sample 5407581 | NCBI WGS metagenome assembly WNGR01 (sample SAMN13153383, study PRJNA577476) | soil metagenome | isolation source: 80 cm soil or saprolite under Garry oak tree replicate 2 | place: USA:California | collected 2016-06-15
GGAGCAGAGGGAATTGCGCCGGCGGCGGCACGCTCGGTGTCTGTGCAGGCGTGCAAATGAGCGCCCCCAGTGCATACAGGCTGTACGCGAAGCTTTCCAGCGCCGAGAGGCCTTTCACGAAGAAGCCAAAGAGCGCATCATCTTCACGATACAGATCCTCGTCCTGGCTCGTTCCTCTTGTCCTCTGAAAGAGAGCGGTGTAGTCCTGCGAGTGCGTGGCACAGGCACGCAGGCGGAAAGCGACCGCGACCCAGGCGCTGTAGAAGTGCTGGTACTCAAAGCGGTGCAGCAGATCCCAGTCATCATGGTGCTGGTCGGTAATCTCAGGATAATTCATGCGCTGGTCCTCGATGTCGCGCGCCCGTGTTAGCGCTCTCCGCACCACATCAATCCAGGGCGAGCTGGTCAGATCTGGCACCTCAAGTGCGAGGACGGGGAAAAGCGATGATTCTGGCATACAGGTTCCTCCTTGTCCATCGGTGTGCTCCCAGTATACCGCGATGAGGAAGGGGGTATACTCCCTCATCCTTTCCTGCTCACATGAGTGTAGCCTTGAGCAGGTCTGCATGCCGCCACAGGATGTCGTGAGGGCCGCGCAGTGGACAGAGGTGCACCGAGCGGCAGTCGAGCAGCTCGTTGATCCCATCGAAGAGATACAACGGGCACAAGATTGGCGAAAGAAGGACATTGAGGTGCTATGCAACGGGGCCTGGGTGCTCTGCTTTGAGATTTGACAGAAACGAACACATATCAATGCCGCAATTGAGGAGGCCGGGCTACCCCACATGCCATTCCAGCTTCAATGGTGCCCTGAGACGCTCGCTCACTTCCCTGCTCAGAGCAGGGAGCTGCCCGTGTTGAATTACCAGCACTCGGGGCACTCCTTCCTGATTTCGGCGAGGGAGAGCTCTCTAACAATCACGTCGTAGATCTCATAGCCAGGTTGATCGCTGCGCCAGCCGCGTAAGAGCCGGTCGCGAACGGAACGCTCGGTCTCCTGCGCGCTACCGTAATCATAGAAGCATACATGCGCGTAGGAAATGTCTCCACCGATGCGCCGGATGGCTACAACTGAGATGGAGAAGAGATGCCTCCAGGTGGCGACGTGCTCTTCCGCCGGTGATGTGCTGTGTTGCTGCATACAGTGAGTTCCCTTCTCCTTCTGTCGCTGATGCACCGGCATTTGCTCTCGCCAGACTCGTCGCATCTCAGCCATTGTCGTCAGACACCAGTATTGCACCGAGACAAGCAAGAAGAGAGTCTCCCCGATTTACACTGTACGGTTACTGCGGGGCCGGGGCTTCGCGCCGCGTGCCTGCGGACATCGCCACCCGCCACTCAAACAAGGGAAGGGGGATAAGGGAAGAAGCGGATCAGTTCCAGAATCGTCCCGAAGTACGCACCTGGCTTTCTTCTTCATGTTCTCCCTCCTCTCGCGCCATTGGACGAGAGCGTTCCTCCATTTGCCAGCACAGCGGGCGGTGAATCGGCCCACTTCCACCAGGGATCGGCAATATCACTTTCGCAGTCGGCCATATTTTTGATGTGTTCCTTCTCAAAAAGGACCTCAAGAGAGGAATAGAAGCGAATGGTCACCAGCGTCTGGTCGTGATTATCACCCCGGTAGGCCAGGCCATACTCTATAAAGCAGTATGCTCCCTCGTGCTTCGTCATTTCCTGGTAGCGGAAGGGCGCCCCTTGGAGGATCTCTTGTACCGTGAGCGCAGGCCGTCTTGGCCGCCCATCGAAAATGGGGAGGTTCCGATACAGCGTCCCGTTCGCGAGCAACCAATCAACCTGCTCTCTTGTCAGTCCTGCCCCTTTATTCACGAGCATCTCATCGTAGAGCGGATAGACCGGCAATTCTTGTAGCGTGATATCCATACGGCGCGACATGGTTCCCTCCTTTCCGTGTTGGCCAACATACGAATGCCAAAACCCCATGCACCAGCGCAACAGCCTACAAGAGGCGTCATCAGAACCAGTCCCAGGGAGAGGCTCATCAATCGTGCAAAGACACACCTCTCGGCCGGTTGGCCCAAAACGAGCCGACCGCCGACCGTCACGCGCCCACGCCGTTCAGTGTAGCAGGATTCCACCCACATAGGTGTTAGTTTTCACCCAAAATCTTGCGGGAAATTGGCAGAGCGAGAGGCATTGCACCAGGCAACACGGGCCGCGCGACCGTTTTCTTCTCCTCAAACGTTTTCCTCCAATGAGGAGCGTTCTCTGTTTCATCTCGGTAGCGCAGCCGCTTCCAGCACGGGACACGCGGCGCGTGTCAGGACAGAAAAAGGGGTGATGCATCGCCCATTCACATGCAATGACGTTTTTTGAACAGACCTGGTGCTTTCGGACCCCTCGACTGGGGCAGAGCAACGATCCAGGCAAACAGGATCACCCCACAACAACATCATATTCTTGCCTTTCCCACGAAAAACGGAACAAGTTAGAGCAGTTGTGGCAGCTTTTCGACGATCGGGGAGGTGTGGGCTGGCGAGCAGATTTTCGACGATCGGGGAGGTGTGGGCTGGCGAGCAGAACCTAGCCAGAATCGCAGTGAGCACATTGGTCGGCCCACCGGAAGCGCTCTATCCCTGGTTGAAGTGGGCAGCTCGCTACACGCCCTGGATGAACCCAGAGGTCCTCGGGCGCGCCTGCCGTAAGGGCAGACGAAGCCCGCCGCAGAGGAAAGCCATCTCCCACTGCTTCCGATGGCCCTAGAACGCATCTCAGACACCTACTGGATGGACCTGCGTTGGGGAGGGTGGGTCGATCTGCGCGCTCCGGACGCGCCCAGGGGAATCACTCTGCCGCGCGGACCGACGATCTACGCCATCGCGAACGCGCAGACCTTGGCCGAACAGATCTTCAACGGCTTTAAGTGGGACATGAACGCGGCATATGCTTCCTTTGCTAGGCGGGCAGGGGACTGTCCCCTGCCCGCGCTGCGCGCCTATAAGGAGGGAGAGCAGGGCATGCCCGAACATCAGTTGAGAGAGCTGGTCGGCGATCTCATCGGAGGATATTTCTCCGCCAAGTGCGAGCCGCCCAGGCTCCAGTTCTAAACGTGGCGTAGGCAGATACAGCGCTCAGTGGACTCGCTCCAAGGGGGTCTTGTTCGCTGCCGACACGCAGGGAATCCGCTCACCTGTGAGGAAGCTCGCTTGTATCCACGAGCGCCTTGACGCTTTCCAACCATTCAACTATACTGCCTAAAAAGAAGAGCGAAAGAAAGGGACGGAACGAGATCAAAGGCCCACTCACCTCCCGAAGCGACGCTAGCTGTGACATGTACCAGGAGGAGATGGCCCTGCCATCTGCCCATCATCGACCTCTCAAACTCGGGTGATGGAACACTTGCGAAGCTATCGCGGGAAGTGAGCTGCGCGGCTCGCGCACCAAGACCTGGCAATGCCGCGGAAGTTCGCTCTCCCCATCGCACTCGAGTTGAAAGCTTCGCCGTTATACACTGATGACAAGGTGCCCGAACATATAGGCGCATCTGGGTGTACCCGGCCTGGGATAAAGGAAAAGGCAGCATGGACCAGGGCCTGTTCGCAGATGAAACAGAAAGTAAGCACGAACTCACCTTTTTCATCGAGACGCAGCTCGCCGACTCCCATCTGGGCGTCATTCGAGTGCGTGAACTCCGCAAGGGCGCCAAGCGCCTGCTCAACCGCAGCCATGTATTCCTCGACCGGATGGACCGGGGAAAAGAGACAGCCGGAGAGGCGATTGCCCACCTGATCTATGAAGATCAGACCGAACACCGACAGGGGAAGTATAAAGGACCGAGGTGGAATTTTCAGCATCCCACCCAACTCCACCTCATCCAGGTGATCGAACGGCCAGATCCCTCCCTCGGACAAAACGAAAAGCCGACCAAAAAAGAGGTGGGGACGGTGCATATCCCAGGCGAACTGGATGCTCCTGCCATCATCGCCCGCATCGCGCAGGTGATCGACGATGGCTGGCAGCCACCCCCTGATGAAGCATACCTTGCCCCAGAGGCGCCGAATGCAGGGTCCGCTCGGAGCACCGAGCCTCCCTTTCCTCTCACCGTGCAATGTCTGTATAACAGCCGCACCCTCAGAGGCCCGGTCGTCTTCATCGCAACGGAAGAAGACGGTGTGAGCATCGACCAATGCGCGATCCTCCTCCCTGGCGAACATGACCCCAACCCTTCTTTCGAGTGGTATCACCTGTTTACTTTTGAGGATACCGGCGAAGCCCTCTTTTTGTGCGATCAAGGAGTGCATGCGTTTACGGAACCCATCTTTCTTTCCACAGGAGAATATGACCCGCCTCACTACTGGTTACATGAGCAGGTGCGGATTCCCGTTGATGGAGGGAAACGGGTCGCACTTTCTCGTATTCGCAGCGCGCTAACAAATACCACAGCCTGCTTTACTGAAGCGCTGCCGTCTTACTCTGTGTTCTGTAGCACCTGCCGCCAGGAGTATCGGCCTGCGCTAAACGCACCTGTGCTGCAGGAAGCCGCGCGCCGGGGCTATGTCACAACGCTCTGCCCTCATACCTTTTGGTGCCCGACATGTGAGCGATGGTCAACCCCAACTGAACGCACTCCTCGACTTGCCACGAGCGAGGTCTGCGCTCACCCGCGTCCAACAGGGTGGGAAAGCAGGTTGACCATCGATGCCCAGGAGATGAATGCACCGTCTCCTGAATCAGCGCACTCTGGCCCTTCCCATGAGCATCCTCCTCTCCACCCCTACTATGATGACTCGTTGCGGGTCCAGCTTTGGCTGGCCGACATGCTCTATCCTCCTCGCAATCCCGGCCAGTACCTCACCGCATCGACCGGCGAGGTTCACAGTGAACAACAGCCAGGCAACCTGGACCAGGTCTTGCTGGTCACGTTCCTGGAAGACTGCCACTATGAGACAACCGGTGGCGAATCCGACTTCGTTCCCAAGGGGACGCGCCTCATTGGCGCATGGAATGCAGATCAACCGGCGGACGCCTCCGTGGCTGCCATCGTTGTAAACACTGTCGCCTGGAATATGGCAAAGGACCAGGTGACGCTGGTTCCCCTGGAAGAAGCTCTGACGCAAGGACAAATCGCCGAGGAAGATGAGGCCGAAGCCTCGCGGCGAGAGAAACAGGAGGATCACGCCGGCGCGCAGGCTTTCTATGCACGTGCGATCATCGAGTATGAGGCCAGCGGTTGGAACGAATTGCGCCTGGCGGCGTTGCGGATGAACCGGGCAGGTCTGCTCCTTCTGCTCAAGCAGGAGAACGAAGCCGCATCCGAACTCGAACGTGCTGCGCGCGCATTTGAGGCTCAAGCTCATAACCGTCTCAACAGAACAATGGGTGTCTATCTGGAGTATGCAGAGCACGCGGTGGACGCACTCGTTCCGCTCGCAACGGTCTATCTGCACCGCACCCAGGACAGAGTTCAAGCACGCCGAGTGCTTGAACGACTCCTCTCACTCAACGCTCTCATTAAAAAGCGGTATGAACGGAAGGTGGACCTCCTGCTCTACATCGCCGGGTTCTTTCTGGCACTGGGTGAGCAGCAAGAGGCTTTGACCTATTTTGAACAAGCCAACCGCTTCTATGCACAGCAGCTCGCAGCCATCGCGGATTTTTCTTACGTCGCCCCCATCACAAAGCACCTGAAAGAGGTGAAGGAGAGGCTCCACAGCGTAAAGCAGTCCCGCACGGTTCGCTTCACGGTGACGGCGAAAACCCCTGACGACCTGGAGGCAGTTCTTGAGCAGCTTCAGAAAGGCCAGCTTCCTGGAGTGGAGGTGACAAAGGGAGTGACACCTCAGCGGACCTCAAAAGACGCACGCTCAGGGCTCGTGTATGTTGCGAACCTCAGAATCACTCTCGATTCTGAGAAGAAACCGACAAAATAAGCAGAACGCAGTGAAGCTGAGGAAGCAAAAGGCCCAAAGCAGTAGGACGAGTTCGCTTGCCCGTTGTCGTCGAGATACAACTAGCAGGGAGACAGGGAAATGTGCGAGAAACAAGCACTTTGTGCTGCTGCTCATCAGGGCACAGCTCAGGACGGCCTCACACTGACCGACGAAGTGGGGGTTGAGACCGCGATATGCTCATCATTTTTCTTATAGTTTAGTACAAATAACGATGCAGTTGAAACAACTCAGCCTGGCACAGCGGCAGAGCCATCTCAATGCTTGCTCGGAACCGCTCAAGATTCCTCATGCCCCTGAGCTTTCAGCAACAAGCCCACAAACAGCTCCCACGTTGTCCCCTCCATCCGACGGCGACAGGCGCGACAGAGTTGTCCGAGGCCCTGCAAGCGCGCTGTCATCAGGTCGAAAAACGCGTCGAGGCGCTCATCATCGCACTGCTCGGGTTGACTGGCGTAGGTCATGCGTACCTGCTCCAGGTCGTCGATACGGGCCCGCAAAAGAGCGAGGCGCTCCCTGCACCGCTCGCATCCGCGCGCCTGGCGTACCGTTTGCAGTACGGCCTGGGCATACAATAACATCTGGATGGTGTCCCGTCGCCCCGTAGGCTCCGCTCCATCCTCCGGCATCGGAAGTTCAGGAGGCACAGGCTCACTCGTATGAGCGAATCCGCATGTAGGGCAGTGTTCACGCCTGCCTCCATGCAAGACCACAATACTCATCAGATTGCCGCCACAGCGCGGACAACGACCGTCCGGCCCTCCAGGCTTTCGTAATCGAGGCATACTCCCCTCATCGTATCTCTTGACCGCAAGCCAGACAACCGCGAACTCCGCGTCCTCCTGCTCAGAGAATGGCACGATGGCGGCTTCTTCAGATCACCATCGCTTTCTTTAGCGCAGCTCCAACTGCTGTACCATCTGGACGACCTCTTCAGGGGTAGGGACGCGCTGATGGTGTTGATCGAACCAGGAGAGTTTCTGAACGAGCCGGAGCTTCTCATCGTCATCTGGCAAACGCCCATACTGGTTCTCAAATGCATCGAGCGCCTTGCGCACCGCTTTCCCTCCCCGTTGGGTGCGGGCCGGGCCAAATCTGATCAGCCCTCGCACATACAGGAATCTTCTTTTGAGAAAGAAAAACAACCATGTTCTGAGTTCGTGCATAGGTGATATCTGCGCATTCCTTGTTCCGCTGTGTTCAACCCCGCCCGCGAGAGACAAGTCGACTATCGATGAGCGTCAGTATAGCAGCGCCTGCTGTTTTTGTACAGCGAGGGCACTCCGGCAAGATTTCCCACACCATTTTGGGTGAAAACTACCACCTATGTTCCCGTTTATCTGCTACGCTTGCTCTTGTCACGTGAGCAAACGCAACCGCTGAGGGGAGTCGCCAAGTATCTAGTACACTGAGGCTGAAGATAATCCATGATAGAATAGAAGTGCAACCAGATTCTTGCCTTCATCGCCTATTACAATCGGACTATAGCTTAGCACCTATCGAGAGGACTCACACGGAGGATCGCTTAATTATGGACGTAGCTGCGCCTCGGCATAATAAATAGAACATTGTAAAGTTGTAATCTGGAGGAGATAATTCATGATAACAGCAGAGAATATCTTTGATAATTTCAAATTGACCATGTCCGGCCTGGAAAAAGGATTACAGGTTATCCATATTACTACTCCCGCCGCTCAACTGCTCTGCTGTCAGCATGATGAAAATATTGAAACTGTACTTGCACGTCCTGATCTGAAGGCATTCGATCAGATACCCATTAAAAAGCAGGAAACTATTATTGGCCTTCTGAAGAGGCGCGAGTGTCCTGAAGGGTCCAAAGGAGCGGCGGGAAAACATATGCAGCCACTCGGAGAGAAGATATTGGTAAGTGCAGACACGCCTCTATTAGATTTTATCCAAAACGACTCTCTTGACCGAATTGTGATTGGCGGCACGAAAATTTATGGACTCGTGACGAGGAGCGATTTGCTAAAGCTCCCTGTTTCCTTGCTTGTATTTGCGCTGGTTACGCATGTAGAAACATTGATGCTCAATATGATTCGTGTTACTGGTATAGGTAAAGAGGAATGGCTGATGTGGTTAAAACGTGGAAGGAGAGTTGACATACAAGACAGGTTTGAGCAACTCACCAGCCAACAATCAGATCCAGATATCGTAGAGTTAACCTACTTCCCTGATAAGAAAATAATTTTGGAACGTTTATTAGAGGAATACTCATCTCTTTTGCCTGAAAAAGAACTTATCGACCAACTTGAAGAAATCAGGCTTTTACGCAATACCATTTCCCATACAGGTAACACCTCTGATAAGGACAACATTTTACAGAAGTTCATAGATCGTCTGCTTATTACTCATAAATGGATTGAGTGTATTGAGCAATGGCAAACAGCAAATGCGAATACTACTCATGAGGAGACCACCTCATAGTGTAATACCAGTTAACGTTGACGTTCTGCGAAGCAGCCGTTAAAGCCATGTGAGCATATGACGTACTCTGGTCTATGTGAGCGGAACTTGGGTATCGCTCGTTTCCTTGTGTCTGAGGAGATACTAGACCAGACTCTCACATAGACGAAGACGCTTCCCAGCTACATTCGTTCACGTTAAACCGTGATCCGGTAAAACGCATCAGGTGGTCTCCTCATTAGTACGTTGAGGAGGAAATGGATCTACGATTGGGCGATCCTCATATGTTTACTGGATAGACTTGATCGTTGCATCCTATCATGGATTCTTTTCCGCCCCAGTGTACTAGCAACTCCCCACACTACGCGCTCGCGAGGGAAGAAACCTCTACCAAAGGGGCTTGGCCACGCCAGCTATTCCTGGAGCAACACCGGAGCGGTGCCCTACAGCCAGGCACCGGTATGGATCGGCGAGTTTGGCACAGGCCACAACAGTGCCGACCTGACTTCGACCGGGGCTGGTTGGCAAGGCCAGTAGTTTACCGACATGGTGAACTCCATCCAGAGCAGCTATGGGAGCGGAAGCGCCGGCGTGCCAATCGGCAACCTGAACTGGACCTACTGGGCGCTCAACGGAGTGGCCAACTCGACCAAGAAGGACAGCTACCTCTGCTTCGTGCAGACCGGACCCGTAGCACTTCCAAAGGGCAGCGGCAGCAGCACCTGTGGGTCTTCCGGCCCGCTTCCTACTCCGCAATAGCGCGACCGGCCAAAAGAGCAGCAGCGATCCCTTGCGCTTTCGACAACATAAGCGCAAGGGATCGCTGCTGCCAGCTCGTTTGCCCTCTCCACTTTTCCACCGGTGCCGATGCAGCTGCCCGCTGAAACACCTGAGCAAGGCATTTCTGTACTGAGTATACCTCTTCACTATGAAAACAGGCTGAAGCGATTTGAGGTGGCATGACATCTTCTTCACCAATCGCACGCAGGACTCCCATCAGCCTGCTTTATTGATGAAAGTCTATTCATGTTCGCGTGGCGAGAGAAGGGCTGCGTCCGATGCCAGTCGCCGGACCTAGGGAGCATCGTTCCATGGAGACGAGGCTTTCCTGCCGTTTTCTGAGCCATCGTATACTAGGAGTGGTAGAGACATGAATTGTGCCTTGGCTTACACAGGGATGGAGGGCACCGGAGCGGTTGCCTTTCCATCCCTCCGGGCAAGAGCGGCTCTCCCTGACCTGGGCTTCTTCGCCTTGTCACTGCTTCTTTGCCCTGTTCCCATCCTTTTCCCTAGCCATGACGTCCCAATTTTTCACGTCCAAAATGCTGGCTGGGCCCCACCAGTCACTTTTGGGAGCACTACAGTAGTAAAATCCGAAGCTATTGCCCATGCTGGTGCAGGTAGCGTTCGATCGCTGGCAATTCATCCGGTCGCGCTGGGTGGAAACTTCCCTGTTCATTGATATAGACCAGCTGCTGTTCAGAATCGGAGAAGCCGAACCATCCTTTATAGTGGAGATGCACCAGCATGTCGGGCTGGTGGTTATCACTCACATCGACGAAGCTCAGGGTGACCGGCACCAGTTCGGACCCTGCACCGTAGAGCTGCGGGCCGATAAAGATGCGGGCTTTGGAGGCGTCTCCGGCGGGAAACTCGACGACTTCGACCCGCCCGTTGTAGTTGAGGGCGATAAAGTGGCTAGGGGTGGCGGCCGAGTCACCGTGTCCCACCACCGCGTCGACCTGAAACGTGCGAGGCCTTCCATAGTGGAGATCATCCATCAAGGTGTTCCACCACGAGACGGCTAGCGAGAGCACCAGCAAGAGCGCGAACATAGCGATCATGCCGAGGCCGAGGTATAGGAGAGGATGCAGACGCCGCCTGTTGCGAGCAGATTTCACCGGTGCTCCGGTCTGCGGTGGCTGGGTCTTCACCAAACCTTGCACTCGCGAGGCACGCCGATACAGCGGGGCAGGGCCAGGTGTGCCTGCCTCTCTCAGGGGGCGATGGCGCAGCGCGCTGCGTGGTGCCTGGGTCTCTTTGGTCTCCAGGGCTGGCATGGCGTGTTCCTCCTCGGTGCCTCTCACAGAAATTCGACGGTGGAGGGATCAAGAAAAAACAGGGCACGAGGCGAGGCACCTCCACCCCTCGCAGCTCGTGCAACTAGAGAGACTTCCTTTGTCAGCTCTGCAAGGGGTGTGCAAATGGCCAGCGCCAAGCTCCTCAGCACACCCCGGTTTATGTGTCGGCACACCTCCTTTCCTCACGCCCGGCACTTGTCTTCCCGCAATCCATTCCACACACATGAAGGGACACCAGGCTCCCGCGTCAAAGCACTGCTTATGACGCAGGATTTGGCAGAAACTCCAACGTCCATATGTCAGCTTGCCGCCGTTCCTTGCTCGACTTCATGTGTTCGGTCTGCGCGACGCGGACCACATCGCCGCTTTCCTGCGCATAGGACTGCCCAAACGCTTTTCTCGCCCGTGAGAGGCGCTGGCGTACCGCAGCCTCTCGTAGCTGGAGGATCCTAGCAATCTCGGAGATGGAGAACCCTCCGACGGTGGAGAGGAGCAGCGGAATGCGCAGGGTTTCCGGCACTCTGGCCAGGGCCCGCTGAACAGCCTCCCTTTCAGGAATGACGTCCGACGGATCAACTGACAGCTTCGCTCCATAGCCTGCAGGCTGCACTGAGGAGGCATGTATCTGCACTCCATCCGAGTCTGCAGCTCCCCCCTCATCATCCTCGCGCTGCACTTCTGAAAATGGCACCAGGCGGATCAGCGCATTCCGCCGACGCTGCATGCGCACCACATTGAGAGCGATGCGCATGAGCCACGCACGGGCGTGAAAGTGCGGGCCGGAGGCCTCACTGGCCGCATCGATTGCTCTCAGGGCAGAGAGGAACGTCTCCTGGGTGAGATCCTGGCTCAGTTCCCAGTCGTTCGTCAGAGCATAGATTGTATGAAACACGAGTTTTCCGTACTCGCGAATGAGGGATTCGACCGCCTGAGCAGCGGGTGGTGTCTCCATGCGTTCCTCCCTTTGAGCGTATTCAGGCTCAGAATTGGACGGTGTACCCGCTACCAGTAATAGGATGCACGAACAGGACCACTGTGACAACAACGGGAACAAGCGGCAAGGCGCCGCTTGCATGTAAAGCAAGAAGAAATAACGAAGAAGCGAGAGGGAAGAAGGACATGATCGCAAACCACTCTCCTCCAAGTATACCTGTGAAGCACCTGCGGCGCAAGCTCTTCTACCATGTGGGGGGACCATGATTTTGGGCTTTTTAGCTCTGCTATAACCTTGTTCAAGCGGCAAAGAACTGGGTTCTTGCGTATCCCCGTTGATGATGAATATAATCCCTTCAGGAGCACCTCTGTCAACCTGATTCGTAAGCCGAAGTGCTTTTCCAGTGTGAACCGATCAGTTGTCATCCCAGAGGGTGAGAGCCGTGGTGAGGTCGCCCTGCAGCACACTTCGCGCAGGCATCAGATTGGACACGGACACCCCGAGCAGGCGCACCGCCCTTTGTTCACTTCCCAACTGGGAAAGCAGGGTACGAAGCACCGGGAGCATCTCCCGCGCGGACCGGAACCCCTGTGCGCGGCTGACGCTGCGCGTGATGAGCTGGAAGTCGCTCCAGCGGACTTTCAGGCTGAGAGTCCGAGCGACCAGCGAGAGATCGGTGAGCCGACGCTCCACCTGTTCGGCCAGGCCTGCCAAGATAGCTTCCATCTGGCCGCGGTCGGCGAGGTCTCGCTCCAGGGTGATCTCTTTGCCGACCGATTTCCGCTCGCGTACCGGCTCGACGGGTCGATCGTCCTCCGCGCGCACGTGCTGATAGAGCAGACTGCCGCGCGATCCTAGCAGCGCACGGAGCTGTTCCTCACCCATCCGCCTGA
>WNGR01007422.1_pt1 | contig 12242 bp, 12 predicted proteins | sample 5407581 | NCBI WGS metagenome assembly WNGR01 (sample SAMN13153383, study PRJNA577476) | soil metagenome | isolation source: 80 cm soil or saprolite under Garry oak tree replicate 2 | place: USA:California | collected 2016-06-15
AGTGTCCGGGGGACAGGTAATAGGGGACGATGAAGGGCCCTTACTATACCCTGGATATCCCTGCCAGGGCTGTGTATAGTGGAGACGACGGCTCCACCTCCGCCCTGGTGATAGCCTATCTTTCTCTAAGGGTACAAGGTCTCGGATGGTCTAAAATCCTGATCTATGAATCCGACCCGAAGCCTCGGATACACTGCCCAATGACCGAGGTCATTTTCAAATCGTCTAATATATTGATATCCATAATTTATGTGTATTTCGTTCCTATAAAATACTGCTACGGAGTGTACATAATGAATGTGTTGCAAGCTGCTGAAATTGCCCTAAAAGAAGCAGATACGCCTCTCCACTACAAGGAGATTACCCAGCGTATGATCGATCATGGGTTGTGGCAGACAGATGGTAAGACGCCTGACGCAACTGTCAGTGCCACCATCACAGGAGATATTAAGCAAAATGGGACTCATTCTCTTTTCCAGCGTACCGATAAGGGAGTGTATGCCTTGCGTGACTGGGGATTACCTGAGATTCAGGCATCAGGCGAGCCAGCTGATGTGGAAGATGACACGCAGCAGACGACTCTTGACATTTCTACTACAAAGTCGTTTTCTTTCACAGATGCCGCTGAGCAGGTACTCAAGCAGTTCAGCGGTAGTAAGCCGATGCATTATCGAGAGATAACCAGGAAGGCTCTCGAACTAGATCTCATTAAAACAAAAGGTGTGACTCCAGAGGCAACGCTCTATTCGCAGATTCTCTCCGAAATCCGCCGTCAGGCCCGTAAGGGAAACATGCCACGTTTTGTCATGCATAAGGGCGGACTGGTAGGATTGTCTCGCTGGCAACCAATTGAGGCAGTTGAGCTGGTGTCTCAGATAGAGCAGCACAATCAGCAGGCTCGTAAGAAAATTCATGATCGCCTTCTTTCGATGCCCCCGAAGGAATTTGAGGAACTGGTGAGCCAACTGCTGGTCGCTCTGGGCTTTGAGAATGTGATAGTCACAAATTATAGCAAAGACGGCGGTATTGATGTGCGCGGAACACTGGTTGTCGGTGATGTAATTCGTATCAATATGGCAGTGCAGGCGAAACGCTGGAAGAAAGGCGATAATGTGCCGGCACCGGAGGTGCAGAAGGTGCGAGGCAGTTTGGGAACACATGATCAAGGGTTAATCATTACTACAAGCGACTTTTCCTCTGGCGCAACCGCTGAGGCCCGGCGTCCGAATGCAGTCCCGGTGGCATTGATGAACGGCGATCAATTGGTAGCTCTGCTAGTAGAGCACAACATTAGCGTACACCGCATGTCATACGAGTTGATTGAATTGGGTGAAACTGATGAATAGACATATTTGGTAGCGTATCCCTTGCTAAGAATTGGATTCCTAAAAAGAACAGGATTTTAGGCCCCTCGAAGCCTCGTACCCTTAGGCATGGTTCAAAGTAAGCGTAGATCAATGTGACAATTGGCCAAAAAGTTGCTAAAGGGATCCCCTGAGAGATAAGGTGAAAAAAACCAAATGGAACACCGTTCTCAGGGAGGAAACATGAACCATTGTAGCACAGGAAAAGAAAGAAGCGAGTGGGTGAGTCAGTTGTTGGTTCCAAAGCCAAGACATGGATTGTTGAGTGAATTGAGTCGGAGGCATCAGGTCCCGCGGCAGACGTTGTATCGCTGGAAAGAGAGAGGAGCCAAGGCCTTGGAAGCGGCTTTGGAAAGCAAGCAAAAACCGCGTAAAGGCACAATACAGATAAAAGAGCATGTGCTGACTTTGTTGATAGAAGCGCATGCCAGTTACCGCAATATCCAGAAGTGTGTGATGAGTATGTGTGGAGTGCATATCAGCTTGGGAAGCATTGGAGCTATCGTGCAAGAAGCGGGGCAACGCGCTCAAAGATGGTTGAACGAGCAACGTGCGAGCACGCCTCGTGCCTTGGCCTTGGATGAACAATACAGCAGCCAAAGGGGAAAAGCCTATCTCAACATCGTTGATGTTCACAGCGGACAAGTGTGGGCTAGCTTACCTCCTGTAGAGGTGGACGGAGAAAGTTGGAGAGTGGTGTGGTGGTACTTGCAGGAGCAAGGAGTCCTCTGCGAGCGCAGTGTCAGTGATGGAGGAGGAGCCATTCACGAAGCATTCGATCAGCTGAAACGGCTCAGTCAGCACCAGCGCGATGTCTGGCACGTGTTGTCTTTTGCCTCTCAAGTTCAAGGGCGCTGTACTCGAGTTCTGCATCAACTGCAGGATCGTTTGCCGATCATCCAACGACAGGCCGAGCGTGTAGCCCAAGGCAAGAAAGCCCTTGGACGGGTACCAGAGACCGACGTAGCTGGGCATGAGAAACGGATAGCACAAGCCATGTATGTCATGGAAGCTCTGGGCTATCTGTCGCAGGAACTGAAGAGCTTGCTGGAAGTGGTGGTGCTCAGGTCGCATGCTCAAGCACATGTCCTGAACCGCAAAGAGCGAGAGTCTGAAATGCAAGCCTGGCTCTCCTTGCTCTCGGAACTGGCAGCGGGGGCGCCGCCTCTCATGCAGAAAGAGATCCAGTCTTTGGGAAAACAGGTTCGTTTGGCACTTCCGCATCTGCTGCTCTTTGCCGCCGATCTTGATGAGCCTCTGCGGCAAGCCTGTGAACGGCTGGGGCCGCACGCTGTGTTTCTGATCGCTTGGGCATGGCAGCGTCGTAAAGTGCTGGATCTTACCACCAATGAGTTGTTGGATGGTTTTGATCCTGCATGGCGAGAGGCGGCCCAGGTCCTCCTCCAAGCGTGGGAGCATGCTGTCCGCGCCAGCAGTGCCGTAGAGAATTGGCATAGTATCGTGCGGCCTCATTTGGCTGTACATCGCAAGCTCTCAGCTGGCATGTTAGCTCTGCTTGCCGTCTGTCATAATCATCAGGTGGCTCCACGCGGCTTGCATGAGGGTCTGTCCCCTTTACAAAGGACTGGCTATCCGGAGCCTCAAACTGACTGGTTGGTCGCTTTAGGCTATTCTCGTCAAGCTGCTTAATTGTTCAATTGTCACATTCCTTTGAACCATGCCTTAGAGAAAGATATGCTACCGCCCTGGTAGGAGACTTGCGTTCGCGCCATATCAAATAGCGGAGGATCAGATGGATAAAGCCGCAGTACTTGAAAATATCCAGAAGGAACATGCCAACCTCGAATCAATTCTAGCTCCGTTGAGTGATGAGCAGATGTGTGAGGCGACGCTGAAAGGCAAACGCTCCGTCAAAGATATTCTGGCACACATCACAGCCTGGGAGCGACTCTGTACTGGTTGGCTTGCGTGTGCTTTGCGTGGCGAAACACCTGCACCTGAAACACTAAATTTAGGTGCTACAGAGGAAGATGTGGATCGCTTCAACGAGCGCGTCTTCCTGGGGAATAAGGATCGTCCTTTGCCTGATGTGCTGGCAGATTCGCGTGCTTCATATCAGCAGTTCCTGGAGAAGGTCCAGGCGCTCTCGGAAGAAGACCTGACCGATCCGCACAAATTTTCCTGGGCAGAAGGCAGATCACTGGTTCCGTTCATCGCGGCCAATTCCTACGATCATTACCAGGAACACGCTGAGCAGATTCGTAAGTGGTTGGTTGATGAGACGATGCAAGCGTAGAAGGATGATTCTTAAATATGACTCACCATACTCACAATCCAGAAAACCACCACCCTACCCAGAGCGACTATCTGAGTGGTCCCCAAATACTTCCCCATCGCGTCCGACCACATATGACCGTTGCGGAACTCATTGATGAGCAGTTTCAGGCGTATAATGCAGCCCGCCTCAATGAAGCAGCCCGTCTCTATGTTGAGGAGATGCTTGTCCCTGAAAACGATGCCACGATTGGCCTTACTATGGCGGGTGCGCTCACTCCTGCTGGCCTTGGTGGCTGCATTATCACGTTGATGGAGTATGGCTTCATCGACTTTATCATCAGTACGGGGGCGAACCTCTATCACGATATGCACCATGCACTCGCCATGTCGTTGCATCGTGGGGATTTTCGCCTGGATGATACCAAACTGCAGGAAGAGGGTGTCATTCGTATTTATGACATCCTTTTTGAAGACAAGGTGCTGCTCGATACTGATGCCTTCGTTCGTGAATGCCTGAAGAGTCTGCCGAACCGGCCGATTTCGACATCTGAGCTACATTATCACCTTGGGACACAACTGCTCGAAGCTGGCGTGAGACCAGAATATTCCCTCGTGGCCCAGGCAGCAGCATGGAACGTTCCCATCTACACCTCCTCACCTGGTGACTCGTCGATTGGGATGAATGTTGCGCGAAATGCCCTGGATGGAAGCTTGCTTACGCTTGATCCGTTAGCCGATGTCAACGAGACAACGGCTATTGTTCATCATGCTACGCGCAATGGTGTCATTATCCTGGGAGGTGGAAGCCCTAAGAACTTCTATCTACAGACGCAGCCACAGCTCTGGGAAGTGCTCGGCATCCAGAAAGGTGGGCACGACTACTTCATCCAGGTGACTGCGGATGCACCTCACTGGGGCGGGCTCTCCGGTGCAACCCCATCCGAAGCTGTCTCCTGGGGCAAGATCAAGCCCGACCAGTTGAAGAGCACCGTGGTCATCTATGGAGACTCAACCATCGCCCTCCCGCTCCTGACTGCCTATGCCGTCAGTAAGGCACAACCACGCCCACGTAGAGAGTTGTTTGCCAGGCGTGAAGAATTGTTAAAAGAACTGAAAGAGGCGTATCTCAAAGGGAAAGAGGTTCGGCCATAAGGAAAACAGCGTCACACCAGCACAGCGACCGCGCGGTCGCTGTGCTGGTGTGACGCTGTTTTCCTTATAGTTTCATGCGTGGCCAACATTGGCCAGTTCATAATACCGCTCAGGATAGCGCAATTTACGCAGTGCTTTGACTTCGATCTGGCGGATGCGTTCGCGGGTCAACTTGAATTCGGCGCTCACTTCATCCAGCGTATGAGAGTGACCATCCTGCAACCCATAGCGCATTTCAATAATCGTGCGCTCACGGGGATTCAGTACGACCATCGCCTGTTCGATGTGCGCACGGAGTTGCCGGTGCGATGCCTGGTCAACGGGTGCCCTCATGCTTTCATCCTCTAAAGTATCGGCAAGGTGGTACTGTTCATCATCAGCCATCGGCGCATCGAGTGAAACAGGCTGTTCGGCAACGTTCAGCAGTTCAAGCACGCGCTCCTTCGGTAGTCCTACTTCGGCAGCTAGTTGCTCCGGCAATGGCTCCAATCCCTGTTCCTGGTACAGGCGGCGTGCGACACGCTTAATCTTATAAATTAACTCAACAACACGCACGGGAATATGAATCGTTCGTGAGTGTTCCGCGATGGCACGGCTGATGGCCTGACGAATCCACCATGTGGCATACGTGCTGAAACGGAAACCACGTTTGTGGTCAAACTTCTGGGCAGCACGCATGAGGCCGATATTCCCTTCCTGGACCATATCTAGCAGGGGCAAGCCCTGGTTCGCATAACGTTTTGCGATGCTGACTACCAGGCGAAGGTTAGCCTCAATCAACTTCTGGCGAGCGCGCATGTCACCACGAGCCACACGCTCCGCCAGCATCAACTCCTGTTCCGCCGTCAGCAAAGGATAGGTACCAATCTCCTTGAGATATTGCTTTACAGTGTCATCAATGGCACTGCGTTGGTCCTGCTCTTCCTCGAACTCCTCATCCTCTTCGCCAACTACACCACACAGATCTGCGACCTCTGGCTCGATGTCTATATTGCTTCGTCTGCCAGTACTGCGGGTACCGCGCTGTCTCGCCTGGTCCTTCATGCCCACCAGTACAGATACTGGTACCCTGCTCTTGACTTGATCACCGCTATAACATGCACTGGTTGCTCGCGCTCCCATTACCGATGCTCCTTCTTCAAAAATATATGTTGAAAATGCAAAATGTCAGGGAGAAGATCTCCCGAATATTTGTCAGGTTCAGAAATGCTCTCCTACTGCTCTACAGAGCAATAATCGTGCCAAAGCACATAAGAGGCATTTCGTATCAGCATTTATCATCCGTATTCACCGGCTACAGCAATATATCAATCGACAGGCTTGTACCAACTCTGAAGGATGGGGGTCGAAGAGTTTTCCAGGTCTGGGGAAATTTACACAACCAGGCGGCGTATGCCTATATAGAGATAATTGGATTGAGTGCTTGACGCAGTTTGTAACACCTGTTATCCTTAGATTGTAAGGCAGATGCGGCTTTAAAAGGGGTACACAACTGGCTCACCAGGGTGGAGGCAGAGCTACCGCAACTACTATACACAAGCTTCGCAGGCAGATTCGTGCCATAGTAGGGGCGACCCTTGTGGTCGCCCTGATGGGACTGAGGGCACTGTGCGGAGGAAAACGGGGCCAAAAATGAAGATTTCTTCATTTGGATGGTGACATCCAAGGGAAGATATGGTATGATAGGACTAGCATAAATGATATGCTGTGGGGATGCGGATGCAGCGGCGGAGGCTCCCCCTCGGCTTACTTCTTCGCCGGGCTTGACTGGCTTGTACTGCTCAGGTAGGTGAATACAATCCTCCAGAGAGAAGGAAGGAGACGATTTCGTGGAAAACGCATTTCCTCGGTGTCGCAAATGTGGTGAAGGTGATCTGGTTCCGCTTTCGGACTTCGGCAGCCAGGGAGCTTCCATTGAGTACAAGGCGTGGGTCTGTACCAATCCCTCTTGCCTGTACAACATTAAGATTCGTAATGGCGACATCATTATCAATGAACCGATTAGCGACGGGTCACTCCATTCGTATCGCAGCAGTCGCTCATAAGCTGGTAGGGTCTATTCTTTCAGACCCTGCAAACTTGTTCACTGCTGCTGTTCCAAATGGAACAAGGCAAAAGGCACAAACTTTTGCCTTGTCTTCTATATCTTGTCTTCTATATAAGGAGTCAATACTAACGTGCTCAATCGATTCTTTGGGCAGAAACCTCAAGAAGAATCCAAACAAGGCCCTCAAGCTGCTCAGGAGCGCGTAGCAAAGGACCCCATATCTGAACAGCGTGTTAACCCTTTTAAGGCGAGTCTGAGCCGCACTCGCCAACTTTTTGGCCGCATTGGGGAAGCCTTCAAGCAAAACGACATTACCGACGAGCTATGGGATGAACTGGAAGAGGCGCTCCTGGCTGCCGATGTTGGCCCAAGTACTACTATCTGGCTCATGGAACGATTGCGTCGGCGAGCCGCGGAGGAGCAAATGCGTACCAGTACCCAGGTGCAGCGTGCTCTACGTGAAGAACTGGTGGCTCTGCTTGGCAAACCCTCTCCCCTACGCTTTTCTAAAACATCTCCTCTGACCGTCATCCTGATCATTGGCGTCAATGGCTCAGGGAAAACAACAAGTATCGCTAAAATGGCGTATCGACTTACGAACGAGGGGCATAAAGTTATTCTCGCCGCCGCCGATACATTCCGTGCTGGAGCAATAGAGCAACTGAAAGTATGGGGTGAGCGGGTCGGCGTGCCGGTGATCAGTCAGAATCCTGGCTCGGATCCAGGGGCAGTCGTCTACGATGCAATTCAGGCAGCAGGCACGCGAGGAAGCGATGTCCTGATTGTAGATACTGCCGGTCGTTTGCATACAAAGTATAACCTCATGGAGGAGCTGAAGAAGATCAACAAAGTCATTCAGAAGCTCTTGCCCGATGGTCCCCATGAGTTGTTGATGGTTATCGATGCAACTACTGGTCAGAATGCTCTGCTGCAAGCGAGGAAGTTTGCAGAGGATGTTGGTTTGACCGGGGTGATTATCACAAAGCTGGATAGTACCGCCAAAGGTGGCTTTGCCTTCGCCGTCGCCGACGATCTAGGAGTACCTATCAAATTTGTTGGTACCGGAGAAAAGGTCGAGAGTCTCGCGCCTTTTGATCCACAGAGTTTCGTGGCTGCGCTCTTCGCGCAAGATTGACGAAGGGGGTATCTTATGGTTAAAGAAGCTGATATCCGGTTCACAGCACAGCCGTTCCCTGACAACCGGGCGAAACCGGGCCAACCTCTAGCGGAGAAGTGTCCAAAGTGCAAAGAGATGTTGCTCATCCGCGAGTGGCACAAAAATTTGAAAGTGTGCCCTCGCTGCAACTATCACTTCAAACTCTCCGCCCAGGAACGTATCGAACTCCTGGTGGACCCTGAGAGTTTTGTGGAAACTGACGCTGATATCATCCCGGTTGATCCGCTCAAGTTTGTCAGCCAATCGCAGGCATATGCCACCAAACTCAATACTGAACGTCAGAACTCAGGTCTGAACGAAGCTGTCGTGATCGGTTTCGCCACGATTGAGGGGATGCCATTCTCGCTTGCAGTGATGGATTTTCGCTTTATCGGTGGCAGCATGGGCTCCGTGGTTGGCGAGAAGATTACCCTCGCTATTGAAGCGGGTATCGCGAAACGCCTTCCTGTCCTGATCTGCTCAGCCTCCGGTGGTGCACGCATGCAAGAGGGGTTCTATTCACTGATGCAGATGGCAAAGACTTCTGCTGCCTTAGCTAAATTGGGCGAGGCAAAGCTTCCCTTCTTCAGCCTCCTGACCGACCCCACTACTGGTGGTGTGACGGCCAGCTTCGCTATGCTCGGTGATGTCATTCTTGCCGAGCCAGGGGCCCTGGTCTGCTTTGCCGGACCCCGCGTAATTGAGCAGTTTATGCATGTGAAGCTTCCCGATGGTGCTGTGTCCTCCGAATTTGTGCTGCAGCACGGCATGATTGATGCTGTTGCCCATAGACGCGAGTTGCGACAAATATTGGCTCGACTGCTCCGTTTATATTCACCTGCTGTAAGTGAAGGTGCAGCACCCCTGGCGACTGCCGATGTTCACTCACCGCTCCACGTGACAGACTAAAGGGGAAGGACACAGTTTATGGCTTACGACCTCGAATTTGAGAAGCCTCTGGCAGAACTGGAAAAAAAGATCAATGGTCTGCAACGCAAGGGGGATCGTTTGAGATCTGAAGAGCATATACAACTGCAGGAAGCCGAGCGCGAACTGAGGCGTCGGACAGAGGAAATCTACAAAAACCTTACCTCCTGGCAAACAGTGCAGGTAGCACGTCACAAAGATCGACCGTACTCAGCAGATTATCTTGGCCTGATCTTTGACGACTTCTTCGAGTTGCATGGTGATCGTTCTTACGCAGACGATCATGCAATCATGGCAGGTCCTGCAAGCCTGGATGGTAAGACCCTGATGATGATTTGCCACCAGAAGGGCCGTGATACGAAGGCGAAGCAGCATCACAACTTTGGCATGCCCCATCCTGAGGGATATCGCAAAGCAAGACGACTGATGCAGCAGGCCGAGAAGTTTGGTTTTCCGATCGTGTGTTTGATCGATACGCCTGGAGCCTTTCCTGCTCTCGCTGATGAAGAGCGTGGGCAGGCTGAGGCGATTGCTTCTAATCTGTACTTGATGTCACGCCTCCGTGTGCCTATTATCGCCATCGTAATCGGCGAAGGTGGAAGTGGAGGTGCCCTGGCTATCAGTGTTGCCGACCGTCTGCTGATGATGGAGTACAGTATCTACACGGTTGCTGCTCCAGAAGCAGCCGCCTCGATTCTCTGGCGCGATGCAGGACAGGCTGCCAGGGCTGCTGAAGCCATGCGTATCAGTGCTCATGAACTCAAGGCGCTTGATCTGGTTGATGAGTTGATTCCTGAGCCACTGGGTGGAGCGCATCACAATCATCGCCTGGCAGCAGACAATCTGAAGAAAGCATTGCTCCGAAACTTAGCAGAGCTCCAGCAACTTCCTGTGGATGAACTCCTGGAGAAGCGTTATCAGAAATTCCGAGCGATTGGGCAGTTCGACAGATTGTCGCAGTTGGATGGAGCCAATATATTGACTTCCTGAAACTGATGCACTATTATACGTCTTGCGAAGCAGATTGTTTGGCGTACTGGCGCATATCGCGTTTGTTTCGGTGTATTTTGGAAGATGCACTGAAAATGGGGTAAAACGCTAAACGAGCCTGTGGAGCCAATTTAGAAGAGCCGGTGTGGCGGAACGGTATACGCGCTTGTCTCAAAAACAAGTCCCCGTGAGGGGTTGTGGGTTCGAATCCCACCACCGGCACTACTCGCTTGATAAGCCCAACAGGACGGGGAACAGCTACCTTCAATTCAACTGTATTCGTTTCACCAATCTTAATAAGCTGTCTCAATGCTGGCTCGCTTAGCCTTGCCATAGGTCCCTCCTTGTGATGCTTCAAACCGCCTGTGTGCACCGCTATTGTAGCACAAGCGGTAGATTTTCAGAAGAGGTTGGCGGATATGGCGGATATGGCGGATTGAGTAGGATTGACCGCTCTCGGCTTCTGGCCTGCTTCCCTTTGTTTGTGATAGAATCAAGCCTGGTCTCATCACAACAAAGGGGGTATCTTCTATGTCAAGCGAAGAGGACAAGGCCATCCCGCGTCGTAGCACCAGGGTTATTGGCTATGCACTATTCCTATCGGTGGGACTCTATTTCCTGGTTCTTGGAGGAGGTGCAATCTATCTCCTGGCTCCTCTCCTCTTGCCTCCGACTATTGTGCAAAATGATAATAGTCCCTTTTTTATCATCGGCATCCAGGCATTGGGCTTCGTCTTCTTAGGAGGTCTCATGATCCCAGGTGGGTTGATCGGCCTGAAGGCTGTGCACTGGCTGGTCGCCATCGGCATGGTGCTGTTATCATTACTCGCTGCGTTTGGACCTGGATTACTTTTCCCCCCTGGGGATATTCCCGTTAGTCCAATTACTATCTTTAGTGGGGTCATGGTGCTGCTTTGCCTGATACTCTTAAGTCGATTGAAACGGGTCTGGCCAGTTCTCTGGCGAACGCTGCTTGTTGCCGGTGTTGGTACTGTCATCGCTATTGTCGTACTGTTCTGGCCATCCCCACCTGGTGTTTACGCGAGCCAGTATCTGAACCCGGCAATGGTGGCGCTCATCCTCATTGTTGGATACTGGTTTGCCAGCCGGGCCAGGGCACTGGAGCTTGAGAGCTGACACCGTAGAGAAGCCAACCTCTTCGGCTAGTGCCTGCTGGTTGTTGCTGTTCGCTCATTTCAGTGTCTAATCCTGGTTTGGTGTATCCCGAAAATTCAGACCGTATACCTGAATTGGAACATGCGCTCGCATCAACCCATACTGCGTACCAGAAATTTATATTTGACGGGTATGTTATATACAAACCGGCGCATCGAATACCAGGGTGAACCACAGGTGACAAATTTGCGTATTTCAAGTAATATATGCTTGTTCTGCGAACAGAGAAAACACGGATGCTCCGCTCAGGAGAAGTGGCCAAACGTTTAGGCTTGCATCCCTTGACCGTCAGGCGCTGGGTGAAAGAAGGCAAAATTGCGGCCGTGCAGATCGGGCGGGAAGCCCGCATCCCCATCACGGAAGTGGAGCGGCTCTTGGGGGAACAGCGGGCGGGGCTGCTGGTGCTGTATGGACGGGTCAGCGGACATGACCAGAAGCCGGATTTACAGCGCCAGGTGGAGCAGTGAGAACAGTGGGCACGGGCCAGAAAACGCTCACCTTGACGGACATCGGCTCGGGACTCAACACCGAGCGCAAAGGCGATCATCCGCTGCTTGCGCTGGTGCAGGACTCCCACAAAGGAGGCATGATCATGGCCAAGACGCAAACGCTCTCCTTTCCCATCCGCCTGCCTGACGCGATGCAGGATGAGGCCCTGCGTCTCTTAGATGCCAGTCGCACCGCCATCAATGGGATCCTCGAAGCCCTGTGGCCCGATCTGGATGCCTTCGCCACCGAGCGCTCCGGCCCCGCCTGGAAACAGGTCGAACGCCACCTGCTCACGCGATCTGGACACGGCAGCCGCCAGGAACGCTGCGAGATGGAACAGGCGGGAAGAACCTTGCGAGCGCAAGCCACACGCAAGCAGGTGTTTCTTGCTCTCCTGCCCCTGCTCACCGAAGGCTTGATCCGGCCCGCAGACGGCAAGCGTCCCGCCAAGAAAGATTACCGCGCGATCAGCGAGCAGGTGCGTGCCCTGCGTGCCGACCTGGATGATCCCGACGCCGAGATCGCGCTGACCAATGTGCTTGAACAGGCGTGCAACGTCTACCTCCAAACAGGCACCTTCCCTGCTACCTACGAACAGATGCAGCGCGTCCCCGTCCAAGAGGTGGCTCAACTCACCCTCGCAGGCGATGATGGCATGACGCTTGGGCAGACGTACCGCATGCGCCTCATCTGGGAGCACTTC
>WNGR01011292.1_pt1 | contig 12242 bp, 9 predicted proteins | sample 5407581 | NCBI WGS metagenome assembly WNGR01 (sample SAMN13153383, study PRJNA577476) | soil metagenome | isolation source: 80 cm soil or saprolite under Garry oak tree replicate 2 | place: USA:California | collected 2016-06-15
CGATCGAACGGCGCCGTGGCCACGTCGAACCCGAGGGATGCGAGCGCCGCGTCCTTTCGTGGGTTGACCACGAGGCTCGGATCGCTCCGGGCGCTGGACGCTTGCGCGATCGGAAGATCGAGCGCGAGGTCCGCGCGGCCCGCGCGCAGCTCAGCGAGCCGCGACGTGGCGTCGCGCACCGGCCGTAGGACGAGCCCGTCGAGATACGGAAGCTGCTTGCCGGACGAGTCGCGACGCCAGTAGAAGTCGTTCCGGCCGAGCGTCAGCGTGCCGTCCGGCGCCAGCGCGCTCGCGGCCGCCGTGAAGGGACCGGTGCCCGCGCCGTTGGCGCCCACGATGGCCGCTCGCGGGGATGCGAGGTGCGCAAGGAAAGGACCGAACGGCGTGCGGAGATCGAAGCGTACCGTTCGCGGATCCACCGCCTGAACGCTCTTGATCGCCGACGGATCGTCGAACAGCGTCAGGTATGAAGACGCGCGAGTCGTCCGCCCTCGCTCGAAGCTCGCGATGACCGAGGGCGCGTCGAGCGGAGCGCCATCGTGGAAAAGGACCCCTTCACGAAGCGTGAACGTCCACGACGCGCCGTCGTTCGTCATCTGCCACGACGAAGCGAGTCCTGGCGTTATCCGCGAGGTCGCCGGATCGACCTCGACGAGCGTCTCGAAGATCTGGCGAGTTGCCATGAGCGACGCTGGATCGGCGTTCCACGGATCGAACGCCGTGACCTCGGCCGGGAGGGCGACGCGAAGGATGCCGCCCTGCTGCGCCCCGGTCGACGCCGGCGTGGCGCTCGCGCCGGATGGCACCTGGCAGGCGACGCCGAACAGGAGCGCGAGCGCAACGGCCGGCGCGCGACGCACGACGCCTAGTGCGTCTTGAGGCGGGGGTCGAGCGCGTCGCGCAGGCCGTCGCCGATGAGGTAGAGGCAGAGCACCGTGAGGAAGATCATCGCCCCCGGCGACACCACCAGCCACCAGGCCCGGACGAAATAGGAGACGGCGTTCGTCAGCAGGTTTCCCCACGTCGGCGTGGGCGGAAGGATGCCGAGCCCGAGGAAGCTGAGGGCGGACTCGAGAAGGATGATCGCGCCCACGTCGATCGCGGCGAGCACGAAGATCAGAGGGAGCACGTTCGGCAGGATGTGCCGGAACATGATCCGGCGATCGCGGGCGCCGATGGTTCGCGCGGCCGTGACGAACTCCCGCTCACGCAATGCGAACGTCTGCCCGCGCACGTAGAGCGAGATGCCCGTCCAGTTCAAGAGGCCGATGATCACGATGAGCGTGAGCGGTCCCGGCGTCCAGAGCGCGGCGATGATGAGGAGCAGGTACAGCTGCGGGATGCCGTTCAGCGTCGTGATGATCCAGGTGACGGCGTCGTCGAGCGGTCCGCGGAAATAGCCAGCGGCGAGGCCGAGCGACACTCCGACGGTGAGGTTGACGAACGCGGCGACGAAGCCGACGAGGAGCGAGATCTGCCCTCCGTAGAGAAGCCGCACCACCTGGCTTCGGCCGATCTCATCCGAGCCGAGAAGATAAGCCGGGTTGGCGAACGTGGGCTTCTCGTATGTGTGGAGAAGGTCCTGCTGTTCGAACTTGTAGTGGAAGACGTACTGCGAGAAGAGCGGCGCGGCGAGCGAGAGGGCCGCAAGGACGATGAGGACGCAGAACGCGGCGATCGTCAGCTTGTCGCGGCGGAGCTTCCACAACGCGTTGTCCCACAGGCTTCGCGACGGCCTCACCAACTCTGGTGCCGGAACGACTCGCGCCGTGGCGGCTGTCGTCGCCACTAGCCGGCCTTGATCCGCGGATCGACGATGGCGTAAGTCAAGTCGCGGAGCAGGTAGCTGATGACGAGGAGCGTGCTCGTGAACATCACGCCCGCCTGGACGATCGGATAGTCCTTCGCGATAGCCGCCTGGAACGTGAACTGGCCGACGCCGGGCCAGCTGAAGACCTGCTCGATGACGAGCGCTCCGCCGACAAGCGCCGCGAGGACGCCGCCGAGCGCGGTGACGACCGGGATGAGCGCGTTCCGCAGCGCATGCGTGAAGATCACAGTCCGCTCGCGCAGGCCCTTCGCATGCGCGGTGCGGACGAAGTCCTGTGACAGGACATCGAGGGTCTCCGCGCGGAGGATCCGCGAATAGTTCGCGATCCCCGTGAGGGCGAGGACGAACGAGGGAAGGAGGAGGTGTTTGAGCCGGTCAAAGATGTCCCATTGATCGTGTCCGACCGTGAGCATTCCGATGCTCGGCAGCCACCGTAGCTGCACGGCGAAAACGATGATCAGGATGAGGCCGAGCCAGAACGCCGGCACGGCGTGGCCGGCCACACCGAAGACGCGGATCGCACCGTCCACCCAGCTTCCGCGTTTGAACGCCGCGATGACCCCGAGGGGGACGCCGATGACGAGCTGAAGCAGAAGGGCGGCCGCCGCGAGCACGAGCGTGTTCGGAACGCGCTCCAGGAGCATCGTGAACGACTCGCGGTGGTAGATGAGCGACTCGCCGAAGTTCCCGTGAAGGGCGTTCCAGAGCCAGTCGACGTACTGCAGCGGCATCGGTTTGTCGAGGCCGTAGTGGTGAAGCAATTGCTCGTAGTCGGCCTGCGTGAAATCCCTGATGCCGAAGGTGAAGAGCCGGATCGGATCGCCGGGGGCAAGGCGCGCGATCGCGAACGTGATGATCGAGATGCCAATAAGCGTGGGGATCGCATATAGAAGTCGTCGGAGGATGAAGTCGCGCAACGCTCCTCCATCGGAAGAGGGGAGCGCCCGACGGCGCCCCCCTCAACCTCAGACCGTTATTGCTTGATCCACCACTGGTAGACGTTGTACACGGTTGCGAACGACGCAGGGGCGAATCCCTGCAGGGTCTTCTGCGATACCGCGAGGATGTTGGGGACGTAGCCGAAGTTGTAGGGCTGCTGGTCGTTCAGGATCTTGTTGAAGGTCTCGTAGTTCTTCTTGCGCGTCGCGATGGAGCAGTCTCCATTCGTGGGGTTGCGGGCCGCCTCGATGGCGCTGTCCATGGCCGGGTCCTTGAAGAACGTGAAGCCGAAGCCGGTCGTACCTTTCGCCCGGTCAGGTATTTGGCTGGAGTGCCAGATCTGGTACGGATCGGGCTCGGTGCCGAGGGACCAGCCGATGATCGTCGCGTCGAGAACGGGATCGCCGCTCGTGAGCTTCGTGACGAGGCCCTGGAACGCTTCGGGTGCGGCCTTCGCGTCGATACCGAGCTGCTTGTATTGCTCGGCCGCGACCTGCGCGGTGGTGATGTTCTGCTGGTCGTCGCTGGATGTCGAGATCGTGAGCGAGAACTTCTTCCCGTCCTTGGTCAGGAATCCGTCCGACCCCGCGGTCCAGCCGGCGTCCTTCAGCAGCTGCTTCGCCTTCGTCTGGTCGAACTTGTAGGGCTCGAGACTCACGTCCGGGTACGCCCATTGCACGGGAACGTGGTGCGCCACGTGAGCCGTAGCCTCGCCAAAGACGACCGACTTGATGATCGAGTCCATGTCGAGTCCATACGCGAGCGCCTGACGAACGCGCTTGTCGGCGAGGCCCGGCGCCTGCGGGCTGGTGGTGTTCCAGCCGATGAACCGGTAGCCGAGGCTCGGGAACTTCGTGATGTTGAGCGTGTCGACGTGAGTCTGTAGGTCAGCCAGGTCCTTCGCCTGGACCTGGTTGCTGAAGGTGAGCTCGCCGGTCTTGAGACCGTTCGCGATCGCGGTCGCGTTCGCGACGACCTTGAAGACGTACTGGTCGACGTTCGGAGCGCCCTGCCAGTAGTCGGCGTTCTTGCTCATGATGACCTGGTCGCCCTTGCGCCACTCGGTGAACTTGAATGGACCGCTGAACACCTGCGGGGACAGGTTCTCCGGTGCGGTGTCGATCTCGTCCTTCGACGAATCCGTAACGTACTTGCCGAAGACCTGCGTCGGCAGGATGTAGCCGTTCAGGTCGATGATCGCCGAGCAGGTCACCTTACTCTTCGTGACGCTGAACTTCTTCGGGTTCGCGGTGTCGATCTTCACTCCGGAGATGGTCTTCGCGGTCCCTTTGCAGCCGGATGTTGACGATCCGACGCAGTAGTCGAGGAATCCCTGAACGTCCTTGAAGCTCGACTTGCGGACCGTAAGCTGCGATTTGCCGACGGTCATGAGCCCGGTCAGCCAGTCCTGCGCGATGATGGGCTTGCCGTCGGACCAGTTGGCCTTGCTGTTGATCTCGTAGGAGTAGGTGAGACCGTCCTGCGAGATGCTGAACGTCGCGAGGCGCGGTTTCGGCTCACCCGTCTTTGGGTCGGCCTGGATGAGGTCATCGTAGATGAGCTGCACGACGCGACGTGAACGAGTGTCGTTCACGAGGATCGGGTTCATCGTTGCGATGTCGCTGGTGTCGCCCTCGATGATCTTCCCGCCCTGCTGCGGCTTCTCAGACGCCGCCGGTGTCTGGCTCGTCTGCGGACCACCCCCACCCTGAGTGCAGGCTGTCGCGACGAGCACGACCCCTGCGAAGCCTGCGATGAGCGCTCGGAAACGTTTCGTCATGCCCCTCTGTGGCTCCTTTCCCAATACGGAGAACCGCGAGTCTAGGCAATGTCGAGCCGCCAGGCTCGCCGATGTTCCCGCCTGCTATACCGCCCTACGGTCGAGACTGTTCGGCCGATCAGAGCCCGGTCGTGTTGGACCGCATACTCGCCGACAGGATGCGCGTTCTATCTGCCGCATTCGCGGCGCTCCTCGTGATGGGTGGCTGCTCGCCGCAGGTGTCCCCCGGCCCGATCATCGCCGCCCACCAGCACGGCGGAGACGCCGCGCTCAACTGTGCAGATACCGCGACTCCGCTCGGAGCGCTCCCGCCGGCGGTCCCCGCGTGGTGCGTCGCTCTCACGGCCGGCGTGGATAGCGCCGTTCGCGGAGTGAACAGCTGGACTGACGAATTCAGGAGCGGCGCGGTGAACGCGCGTCTCGCGACGTCGTATCGCATCTTCGAGCTCGGCCGTCCCCACACGTCGACTGTCTTCAGGACCCAGCACTTCGCGCAGAACGGGCACTGGATGGTCGATGTCGCAGGCCGAGGCGCACCTCTCGGGGTTTACGCCGGCGCCGTCGATGATTTCGCGATCGGTCCGAACAACGGTGGGGCGCTCATGCGGCCGGACGCGGAGTTCGGCTTCGAGGATGGGCGCCTCGTCGTCGAGGTCGACGTCGCCGCGGGGATGAATTCGTACGGTGATCACGCGTGGCCGGAGATCGTCGTCACGACCGCGAACGCCCCGACGCCGTACGAGACGAATGGGTGGTACGCGGCGGGGATCTTCGGCGGCTATCCGGTCGTCGCGTGCGGATTCCCGGCGGACCGACTCTCCGAATGCCGGATCTACGACCGCGACACGATCACCGCGCATCTGAGTGCCCGGTCCACCGCGGGAGCGGCCTTCGCCGAGGGCGGCGCGCCGACGACGCCGGCACGGGACGCCGCGTGGCGCACGTGCACTCCGAGCCAAGCTGACGAGCTCTGCCGCGATCGCTTCCGTGTGGTTCTCGAGAAGGACGCGGTCGCTCTCTCCGTGAACGGGGTCCGCTACATGGAGCACCGTGGGTTGCCGGAGGCCTCGCGCCTGCCCGGTGAGCTCCTTCGCTCGAGCGTCTACGTCTACTTCGCGAGCTGGACGTACCTCGGCGACCCGGCCGTCGTGCGCTTCCACTGGGGCCGCATCGCGATCAACCCCTGATCACGCACCCGGGAAGTGACACGCGGCCCAGTGGCGCGTCTCGTGCTCGATGAACTCGGGGTCGACCTCCGAGCAGATCTGCTGCGCTTTCCAGCAGCGCGTGTGGAAACGGCAGCCCGAGGGCGGGTTCACCGGCGACGGCACGTCGCCCGTGAGGATGATCCGCTTGCGCTTTGACTCGATCGCCGGATCCGGGATCGGCACCGCCGAGAGCAGCGCCTGGCTGTACGGGTGCAGGGGGCGCTCGTAGAGGTCGACGCGGTCCGCGAGCTCGACGATCTTTCCCAGGTACATCACGGCGACGCGGTCGCTGATGTGCCGCACCACCGAGAGGTCGTGGGCGATGAACAGATACGTGAGCTTGAAGCGGTCCTGGAGCTCCTCGAGGAGGTTGATGACCTGCGCCTGGATGGACACGTCGAGTGCCGAGATCGGCTCGTCGCACACGATGAACTCAGGCTCCACGGCAAGCGCGCGGGCGATCCCGATCCGCTGACGCTGGCCGCCCGAGAACTCGTGCGGGTAGCGGTTGGTGAAATACGGGTTGAGACCCACCACTCGCAGGAGCTCCTGCACCCGCTCGGTCTTCTCCTTGCCCTTGGCGAGGCTATGGACCTCGATCGGTTCGCCGATGATGTTGCCCACGGTCATGCGCGGATTCAGCGACGCGTACGGATCCTGGAAGATCATCTGCATACGGCGTCGCATCTTGCGCATCTGCTCACCGCCGAGCCTGGTGAGCTCCACACCGTCGAACACGACCTGCCCGGCCGTGGGCTTGTACAGCTGCAGGATCGCGCGTCCGGTTGTGGACTTCCCGCATCCGGACTCGCCGACGAGGCCGAGCGTTTCACTCTTCTCGACGAAGAAGTCGATCCCGTCGACCGCGCGTACCGCACCGACCTGGCGCTGGAAGATGATCCCCTGCGTCAAGGGGAAGTGCATCTTCAGCGCCTTGACGTCGAGGAGGTTCTTGCCGCTATCGATGGTCGCCGTGCTGCGGATCCGGACGTAGTCCGGATCGGCCGGCTTCGTGGGTGTGGTTACGGCCATCTCTGCACCTCTTAAATCGCCGGCGGCGGCGGGACATCGCCGGGCTTGGGCTCGGGCGGAAGCTGCGCGACTTCCTGCTTGATCTCCTCGATGATGCGCGTGTCGCCGACTTCTTTATGCCAGTCGGTGTCGACGAGCCAGCCGCCTTGCTGAGTGCCCCAGCAGCGGGCCTCGTGGTCGGGCTTGGAGTTCGGGATGTGCACGAGCTCGGGTTCCTTCTCGCGGCAGACGTCGCGCCGGTACTGGCAGCGTGGCTCGAAGCGGCAACCCGGCGGCGGCGCGATCAGATCGGGCGGGAGACCTTCGATCGGCACGAGCTTCGCCTTGCGCCGCTCGTCGAGGCGCGGGATGGAACGCAGGAGGCCCCACGTGTAGGGCATCTTCGGATTGGCGAAGAGCTCTGCCGTATCGGCCTTCTCGACGATCTTGCCGCCATACATGACGTGGATGCGCTGCGTCATGCCCGCGACGACGCCGAGGTCGTGGGTGATGAGGATGAACGCGGTACGGAACTCCCGTGCGAGGTTCTTCAGGAGATCCAGGATCTGCGCCTGGATCGTCACGTCGAGCGCGGTCGTCGGCTCGTCCGCGAGGATGAGCTTCGGATTGCACGAGAGCGCCATCGCGATCATCACGCGTTGACGCATGCCTCCGGAGAACTGGTGCGGGTAGTCGTCCACGCGCTTCTTCGCGCTGGGAATGCCGACGAGGTCGAGCAGCTCGATAGTCCGCTTGCGCGCTTCGCTCTTGTCCATCTTGAGGTGCAGCTCGAGCGCCTCGGAGATCTGACGGCTGATCGTGAGCACCGGGTTGAGGCTCGTCATGGGGTCCTGGAAGATCATCGCGATGTTGTTCCCGCGGATCCCGCGGACCTCGTCATCGTCCATCTTGAGGACGTCCGCACCGTCGAACATGATCGTGCCCTTCACGATCTTGCCCGGCGGCACCGGAATGAGGCGCATGAGCGAGAGAGCGGTCACGGACTTGCCGCAGCCGGACTCGCCGACGATCCCGAGCGTTTCGCCCGCCGCGACCTCGAACGACACACCGTCGACCGAACGGACGACGCCGTCGCGCGTGAAGAACTGCGTATGGAGGTCAGTGACCTCCAGAAGCTGCTGAGCCACCCGGTTCCCCCTAGTCCCGCCTGAGTTCCGCGGAGTCTATCAACGGCTCGGCATCACATCTTCGACCGCGGGTCGAGGGCGTCCCGGAGCCCGTCGCCGACGAACGTGAACGCCAGCAGGACGATGGAGATGCAGAGCGAGGGAAGGAGCACCGGCCACGGGCTCGTCGAGAAGACGATGAACCCCTCGTTGATCATCACTCCCCAGGTGGGGGTGGGCGGCCGGATGCCGATGCCCAGGAACGAGAGCACGGACTCGGTCAGCATCGCCCCGGGTATCGCGAAGGCCACGGTGACGATGACCGGCGCGAGGATGTTCGGGAAGATGTGCTTCCGCATGATCCGGCCCGGCCCGGCTCCGACCGCCCGTGCCGCTTCAACGAACTCACGATTCTTCACCGACAGGACCTGGCCGCGGACCAATCGGGCGACTCCGACCCAGTTCACGACGGCGATGCCGACGAAGATGACGAGGAGTCCGTCGTAGGCCTCGCCCAGCGCCGTGCCACGCAGCGTCGCCACGATGATGATGACGAAGAGGAGGTCCGGGAACGCGTAGACGACGTCGGTCACGCGCATGAGGAAGTCATCGAGAACCCCGCCGACATACCCGGCGAGCATTCCGACGGTGAGTCCGATCGCGAGCACGATCGAGACCGGCACGAAGCCGATGATCAGACTTACCCGTGACGAGTACATGAGCCGGCTGAGGATGTCGCGACCGAGCTCATCCGAGCCGAGGAGATAGGCGGGGTCGGTGTACTTGCTGCCGAAGAACTTGGTCCAGATCGGCTCCATCAATCCATCTTTACCGTGCTGCTCGAGGGGTCCATACGGTGCGAGCACCGGAGCGAAGATCGCAACCAGGGCCGCGACCGCGATCACGATGAGGCCCACCAGGGCGGCACGGTTTCGGAACAGCCGGTACATCGCGTCGCCCCAGAGCGAGCGCTGCTTGCGGGCCAGCACGTTCAACTCCGCGGCACGCTTCTCCTGCGCGGTGACCGCCGTCGCCACTAAGCCACCTTGATCCGCGGATCGAGGATGCCGTAGACGATGTCGACGGTGAGGTTGGCGATCATGATGAGGAAGGCGTACAGCAATGTGGTTCCCATGATGATCGGGTAGTCCCGGGCGAGAATGCTGATCACGTAGAGCCGTCCCATCCCGGGGACGTTGAACAGCGACTCGATGATGAACGAGCCGGTGATCAAGCCGGCCGTCGCCGGGCCGATGATGGTCGCGATGGGGATGAGTGCGTTTTTCAAAGCATGCCCAACGATCACGGCGCGCTCTTGCAGCCCCTTACTCCGAGCGGTCCGGACATAGTCCTGGCGGATGGCCTCGAGCATGCTCGCCCGGGTAATCCGGGTGAGGAATCCGGTTCACCCCGAAGATGTAGATGAGGAAGATGGCGAGGACGAATCCGGGGATCGTCGTCCCGATCGTCGCGACGAGCATGCTCAGGTAGTCGATCATGGTGTTCTGCTTCAACGCGCTGACGATCCCGAGCGGGATCGAAAAGGCGAGCGCGAAGACGAGGGCGCCGATGCCGAGCTGGAACGTGGTGCCGATGCCCTGCCCGATGACGTCGACGACCGGTGTCCGTCTGGTAAAGCTGATGCCGAGGTCGCCGTGCAGGGTATTTCCCAAGTAAGTGATGAACTGGACGGGGATCGGCTGATCGACACCGTAGTAGCGGCTGATCCTGTCGATCGTCTCCTGGGGCATCGGGCGGTTGGGGTTCTTGTCGAAGGGATTTCCGGGCGCAAGGTGGGCGAGGCTGAAGGTGATCAGGGCGACGAAGAACATCGTCGGGATGATTAATAGGAGTCGGCGGATGACGTATCTGAGCACTGCTGCGACCGAGTGTATAGCGCGCAACACTTCAACTGTGCCGCCCGAAAACAGAAGGGGCCGGCTTTCGCCGGCCCCTCTGGTGTGTGAGACCGAGGTAACCGCTAGGTCTTCTTCGTCACGAAGACGTCCGTGAACGCCGCGACCTCGAAACCGAGAGCTGTGATGTAGTAGTTCTTCACGTACGGCTTCACCAGGAGCTTGGTGGTCCCGTAGTAGACGAACGCGACAGGCGCGTCCTGCGACAGGATCTTCGACGCCTGCAGGTACATGTCGTCGCGCTTCTTCGTGTCAGGCTCCTTGTCGGCGCTCTCGACCAACTGGTCGAACTGGCTGTTCTTCCAGGCGGTGTGCGAGATCGTCGACTTCGAGTCGAACACGGTCGTCAGCCAGTCCTGCTGGTCGTAGTAGTCAGGGCACCAGCCGATGAAATAGGACTGTGGCGTGGAGTCAGCCTTCTTCAAAAGCTGCGTGTACGTCGTCGACTCCACGGGGTCGAGCGTGATGTTGACGCCGAGGTTCGTTTTCCACTGGTTCTGGAACCACTCGAGACGGGTCTTGTTTCGAGCGTTCGAGTTGTAGGTCAGCTTGACAGCCGACAGCGCGGCCTGCGCCGCCGGGGTCGCCTGGGCGAGCGCGGCCTTCGCCGCGGTCACGTCGAACTTTTGGAAGGTGTCGCTTCCGTCGAAGCCGGGCAGGCCTTCCGAAATGAACGAGGTCGACGGCTTGCCGATCTTCTGGACGTCGGTGATGTACGCGGCACGGTCGAATGACTTCGCGAAGGCGATGCGTACGTTCTTGTCGTCGAACGGCGCCTTCGTCGTGTTGAAGCCCATGTAGTAGCTGCAGCCCTGCGGGCCCTCAGCCACCTGGCTCTTCAGTGTGGCGTCGCCGTCGATGGTGCGGAGGTCTTCCGCTGCGACACCGAAGACGTCCAGCTCGCTGTTCCGATAGGCAGCGAAGGCTACGGCGCCTTCGTTGATCATCACTTGCGTCCACTTCGCGAGCTTCGCCGGGTTGCGGTAATTCGGGTTACGAGTGAAGACCATCTTCTCGTTGTGCTTCCACTCGCTCAGGATGAACGGACCGTTGCCGATGAAGGTCGAAGGCTCCGTCCACTTGTCGCCGCCCTTGGTGACCATGTCCTCGCGGGCGGGCGCCCCGACCCAGATGCTCGCGATCGCGTTGAAGTAAGGCGCCGGGTCGGTGAGGGTGAAGGAGATGTCGTTGCCGCTGACCTTGATGCTGTTCAGGAACGTTGTCTTCGCGGCCGCGATCTTGGCGGGGTCGTCCTTCTTCGGGTCCATGCTGTTCCAGGCTTCGCAGCCAGCAACGATGTAGCCGGTGAAGGCATAGTCACCCGCGGTAGCCGGATCGCACAGACGCTGCCATCCGTACTTGAAGTCGTTGGGGGTGATGGCCTTGCCGTCCGAGTACTTGAGCCCGTCGCGGAGGGTGTACGTGTAGGTCTTGCCGTCAGAGCTGATCTTCGGCTGGTCCTTTGCCGCGGCCGGGATCACCTTGCCGGTCTTGACATCCGCGGTCATGAGCGGCTCGAAGACCCTCATGGTCACGCCGATCTCTTGTACGAAGGATTCGACCTGGGGGTCGATGGTGTCGGGCTCCGCGCCCATGTTGCTGGTGAGCTCGCCGTTGGGGTCCGCCTGATCTCCTCCGCCGCTGGCGTTGGGTCCGCCGCCCGTCTGCGTGCAGGCGCCGACGACCAATGCCAGTAGCGTCATGAGCGATAAGAGCGGCCAGATGCGATTGCGGGTTTGGGTCAAAATTCCGCCTCCCTCTCCTTTTTTATTGGGGTATGGCGCGATTCTGGGCCATTGTCAGTACCGTCGCTAGCCCGCCGCGGTTCAGCGGACCGAAAAACTCCACTCGTAGACGTTCCACGAGAGGGCCGAACCGGAGGGAGTGGGCTGGATCCCGGCGAGACTCTGCGGTGCCACGTCGACCCGCAACTCCTGATAAAGCGGCAGCGCGGGAAGGGCCGCGGTCCAAATGCGTTCCATCTCGGCGTAGACCGCGCGTTTCTCCGAGCGGTCGGGAGCCTGCGCGGCGAGTCCCGCGAGAACATCGAACCAGGGGTCGACCAGACCGGCCCATCGCTCCGAAGCAAGCTGTGGATCGGCCGCCTCCTCCGTCGTGAGCGCGAGATCGAAGTGGCCGCTGCGCACCTCGTTCAGGAGGTCCGGCAGCGCGCGTTCACGGACGTCGACGGCGATCCCGATGACGGCGAGGTCGCCTGCGACCCGTCTCGCGACGTCGGTACGCGCCGGCGACCCCGCGGCGACGTCGAGGGTCGCGGTCATGCGTTCGCCCCCGCGTTCGGCGATCCCGAACTCTCCTTTGGTGAATCCCGCTTCCGTCAGGAGCGCTCGCGCCCGATCGCGGTCTGGCCGCGCGGCAGGCACGTCCTCTTCCGCGGCCCACTGGGGCGGAAGGAGGTACGTTCGCGGG
>WNGR01006740.1_pt1 | contig 12241 bp, 12 predicted proteins | sample 5407581 | NCBI WGS metagenome assembly WNGR01 (sample SAMN13153383, study PRJNA577476) | soil metagenome | isolation source: 80 cm soil or saprolite under Garry oak tree replicate 2 | place: USA:California | collected 2016-06-15
AAAATAGCCAAGCAGCGAGGCTGCGAAAATCGCAAACAAGAACAGGTAGACCAGCGTCAGCCGGAATGCCGTGGTGCGGACGAGTTTACCGAATGCCGTCACGGATCATGTACCCATTCTGAGCGTCGCGTCTGCTATTGCTGAACGTCGTCACGGTCATTATTCCCTTTATTTCCAGCCTGTTAGCAACATCTGCCATCGTCTGACTTCGCCGAAAATCGCCGAAACGTCGGCCCGCTCCGGCGAAAATCTGGTAAGTTGACGCGGCTCTCCCTTCCAAAGTATTCGTGACGCGGTGACACGTCCAAAACAGGTCGATTTGGAACAACTGGCCATCACGGGCGCAACATCCGTGATGGTAGGTGGGTAAGCGGAAGGGCCACGTTAAGGCGGCGATCAATTCGAACCAAGTTAAATCCCTGCAAGCTGACGTTCATGCGGACGGCGGGGGCTTTATCGAATAGTGCGCGAAAGCAGTGATCGGGTGTGGGCCTTCCGCTTCATCACCTCGAGGGCAAGCGGGCGCAGATGGAGTTCGCCCGCGCTGGCGACAGCGGAAGCGGTGACGTTCTGACCATAAGCAGCGGGCGCGAGAAGGCGCGCGACGACAAGGTCGCGTTGAAGCGCGAGGGCGTCGATCCGTACGTCAAGGGGCCACCGCTCACGGCAGCAAGACGTTCAGGGAGTTTGCCGAGGAGCAGTACCCTGATTGGTGTCAAGGGCCCCGAAGAAGAGTTGGAGCAGTGGCAGCGCTCCATCGCGGACGCGCCAGCGGATCGAGCGGCTGATGGACGCTGCCAAAGCGTTGAGACTGCGCACGGGCGAGAACCCGGCCGCATGGCGCTGCAACCTCAAACATCTGCTGCCGTCGCCCCGGAAGTTGAATCGGAAAAAGGGGCATCAGTCCGCGCCATATACGAAGATGCCGCGAATAATGACAGCGCTGCGCCGAGGGTGCTGCATTCTCTGTGCGCTATTGGCCTGTCCCAACTCTAAGCAGCTAACAAAGGACTGGTTGCCAGCCAGCTGTGGATGCCCATACCATTGCGCTCTTGGCGCGATTTGCAATTTTGGCTGAAGCAGCGTGCAGAATAAGTTGGCGGTCCTGATTGCGCTGGCAAGACGCCCCGGGGGGCGAGCGACGCTTCATGAGCTCAGCGAGGACGTGACACTCATTGCAGACATAGGCGAAAAGAACGGAAATACCGAGCAACCCTTTGCGCTCGACCTCATCGACGTTTTTCGGTCTGGGTTCGTCGCGTCCGAGGACGACAGCTTGTGGATTACCGAGAATGGTTGGTCACTCCTGCGTACGCTGGGGATCCCGGCGCAAGATCATGAAGCTCAGCCAGTGGACCAGAATACGGATCTCACTGCCCCTCACGATAACACAGGCGGCCTGGAAGCTCGGTCAAGCACTCCCCCGCATGCCGATCCCCACATGCCAGCTGCAAGCAATGACCGTCGCCCGGCTGACGAAGCATTCACACATCATAGCGATGGTGAGATCGCCTCGGGCGCTCCTGCTGCCTTGATCCGCAAATTCGGCTCCGGGCAGCGCGACGCATCTTCAAGCTCCAAATTTATGAGTAAGCTAACGCAGCGCATGCAGGAAGCCATCCGCTTCTGGCACCGCCATCTCCAGCGGGATCAACTATCGATAGAGACCCGGCGCTCAGGCGCCAAGATCGAGCGCGGACTGCTCGCGCTGCTGAGCCTGCTCGCAATCGTGAGCTGCGCTGGCGCGGTAACCGCCCTCATGCAAGTCAGATCTTTGAAATCCGAACTGACCGCCCTACAACGCGAACTGCTTCCGCTGCGGGAGCGCGTAGCCAAGCTCGGTCAGATCGAAAACAGCAAGGAAGCATCAGACAAGGTGAACGGCCAAAAAAATCAGCCGTCGCGAGAAAGTCGCGCTGAAGAAGCCGCCCTTCGTCTCTCTCGCGAAGAGATTCAGCTTGTTCGCGACTATATCAAGCCGGCTCCCCTCGTGGACTCTTCCCCGGCGCCCATCAGTGTCGGTGATCCCATCACCGGGCCGACCATCCCTTTCCCGTCTGCTCTTACGGAAAAAATCTCCAAACTGATGGGCGCGAGGTTTGCGATCAGAAACGGCGCGATCATCATCCTCAAAAAGGACAGTCGTCGGGCTGATGCTGTGCTTGGACCGAACTAGGACGTCATCTTCCGTTCCCGGAGGGTCCGTCCAGGCAAATTGCGAACGGTCGCAATTAATCAAGGCTGGTTATTCGGTGGCCTTTCGATGAACCTGCGGCTGCCGTTCAGCAGCTCGAGGTTATTGGCAATGACCGGATTGCCGGGATCGAGCGAATAAGCCTTCTCAAACTTTCGCCGCGCCGCATTCAGATTGCCGCGCAACATGTACGAATATCCCTGGTCATTCAGTATCTGAACGGTTTCGCCCCCCAGCCGGATCGCTTGGGCATAAGCCTGATCAGCCAGGTCAAAACGACGCAACCGATCATAGCTCGCGGCGAGCCCAATCCAGGCCGTCAAATCCTTCGGTGATTTCTCGACGGCGTCCTTGAAATAGCGCTGGGATAGCCCGTAACTGCCGCGATTGTAATGCTCCAGTCCCAGCCGCACGGGCTCGTCGGACGGGTAATATTTGACGTCGGTCGGCTCCTGCACGGGGTCTCCGCCCGGCGGATCCACGGGAGCCACGATTGCAGCCTCCCTCAATGTGTAGTCACACCCTGCAAGGCCTGCCCCCAAACAGCAACAGGTCAGCATTAAGATGATGCGCCGCATAACCCTTGTCCCCGCCCGGCTCATCGGACTCATTGAAATATCATTGTTGAACTACCCAAAGCTAAGGCCCCCTTGGCGCCTCTACTTACTTGCTGCGCCGCCGACCGGCACCGATATTCCACTAGTCGACCCAGCCCCCATTCCGGTCACGTTGATATTCTGGTTGGTGGGAGGCCGCTGGCCCATCGCTTCCGTCGCCGGCCCGATATCGGGAAGCTGATCCACCGGCCGTTGCGTGTTGCCATAACGCGTCACGGCGGCGCCAACGCGCCGAGCGTCGTAGGCGATCCTGCGGTCACCGACGTTTCGCGGCCATGGATTGATCGTATGGGTGACGGCGTTGACCTGCTTGGCATCGCCGGCGCTCATGGTGATGGTATCGGAACGCTGGAAGTAGCGGTCCATCTCGTCATGACCGGCGAGGCCGTAACATCCCCCGAGCAGCAAGGGCGCGAACAGAACCAGATACCTTATGGTCATCTCTCGCTCCTAGTTGAGGGTCTTTACGACCGGCTGGTTGGCAGCGGCGGCCGGGGGCGGAACGGGCGTCCTGAGCTCAGGAGCGATGATGTGGCCGTACGGGCCCTTCACATCGCCACCAGAATTGACGTAGTCATTGTAGCGCTTGCGGACTTCCATCTGTCCGTTGAGGAAGAAGTCGACATCGTTGGCCGGCAGGCGGGAGTCGAGCGGAGACGCCAGTTGCTGACCGGGCACCGCCGGCGCAACCAAGCGCGGCGTGACGATGATGACGAGGTCCGTTTCCTCCTGCTGGTAGGACTTGCTGCTGAACAAGGTTCCAAGCACGGGCACCGAGCCGATCCAGGGCAATTGCGAAACGTCCTGCCGGTTGCGGGTCTGAAGCAGGCCGGCGATGGCAAAACTCTGGCCGTCGCGCAATTCGACGGTGGTGCGCGCGTCGCGGCGGGTCAACGCTGGAACCGTCGTCCCCTGAATCGTCACCGCATTGGCGAAATCAAGCTCGCTCACCGACGGCTCGACCCGAAGATTGATCACGCCGCGAGAGAGCACAGTGGGCACGAAGGCCAACTCGACACCGAACTTCTTGTAGTCGATGGTGACAGTGGGAAAACCGTTCGTCGTTGTGTTCGGGATCGGCACTGGAAATTCACCGCCGGCCAGGAAGCGGGCGGCATCGCCAGACAGCGTGGTCAAATTCGGCTCCGCTAGTCGACGCGCCAATCCTTTCGTTTCCAATGCCGAGATCAGCAAGTCCACTGAGCCGCCGTTGCTGGTTCGAATGAGACTGGTCAACAAGCTTCCAAACGGCGCAGGTGCTATGCCGCCCGCGGTGCCCAACAGCGTCCCCGCCGTTCCGAGCACCGGAAGGCTACCTGTCGGGGCACTACCAACAGCCCCCCCGCCAGCACCGAGGGGACCGTTGTTGGTGTTGATACCACCGATCGGTGTTCGACCCGCGGCGGTCACACCGCCCAGCCCGGTGTTACCGATGTTAGTGCCGTTGGCGTTCGCCGCAGAAAGGTTCACGCCGAGGTTTCGACCGGCCTCCCGGCTGACCTCAAGGAAGCGCACCTCCAGCATCACCTGCTGCGGCGCTGCGACGCTCATCGCGTTGACGATGGTTCCTCCTTTGGCAACGGTGCTGGTGGCGATTGCCATGGCCCGCTCGGCCGCCACCGCATCGACGGCGGTTCCGCTGAGCACCACCTGGCCCTCCGAGGCCGAGACGCGAACACCTTGCATGCCGGTGCCGGTCCGGATGTTCTGCTGCAAATTACCGGTATCGATCACGACCTCGACATCGAGGACCCCGATCTGCTTCATCGAGCTGTCGAACAAAATGACGTTGGTGGTGCCGGTCTGCTTGCCCTGGACGTAGATCATGTGGTCGCTCAGCGACTTCACATCGACGATGTCAGGCGAGCCCGCGACAATGGTCGAAAAGGCCGTATCGACCTTGAAGGTGCGTGACTTGTTGACGACCACCTTGACCCGCTGGACGTCGTTCATTTCGCTGACGAAGACGCCGCCGGAGGAGCCCCTCCGATCTGCAGCCTCCGCGCGGTCAGCGACCCCAAACAAGGCGGGCGCCACGCCAAGACCCATCACGCCGAAGGCGAGAAGCCTCCCTACCGCCTTACCTGAAACGCGACCACCACCCATTCGAGTCCCCCCACTGCGATCCACGGCTATCCCCGCAAATCTACGTGCTCGATATCCCCTGAAAGTTCCCCTCCGCGCACTACGTCGCAGAGCTTACTATCCAACCAATTACAAATCGTTATTTCGTATTTCCAACATGACATCCCTCATTCGTCCTCCTTGCAAGAAGAGACGCTTACCGCACTGCGGCAAGAGCAGAGAAAACTTTGCAATGTTGCCAGTGAGCACCACTTTCTCAGCCTGCTCGGAACTATCCTGTAGCGAAACCGCTGACGGGTTCCCGCTGCCGCTCCGCTCGGCGAGTGCCATATCGGTTTTCGGCAAATCTGTTGCGACATCCGGGACCTGCTTCGGCCGCTTAACGTAGTCGGCCGCGCCCAGACTGACTCCCGCTAGAACGGAACCTTGGTGGACGCGCTCGGCGCGTTCAATGAGGTGCCCCAGATCGGCATCACCATGGCGAAGCCGGCTTGAGAAGCTGTAACAGTCAAATTGTTGCCGCCGGACGTCACGTTCAGCGTCGGCGCGAGACCGCCGAAATACAGGAAGGGCGCAATAGCCTGTTTTTGGGTAGCCGATGGAAGGGGGTCACCGCTGCAGGTGGGCGATTGTTTTTGACGCACGTTATCGACGTAGCAAGTGTCGATCATGAACGCCCGAGCGCCGGCGCCCGCGAGCGCCCGCAAGGACTGCATGGTGATCGCATAGCGTGCCAGATCGAAGATGGCGAACATCAATGTGAAAAGCGGCACGAAGACGAGGATAATTTCGAACGCCGCGACGCCGCGATTGTCGAGCTTTCTCATCATTGCACCAACTGCACGTACTGGTCCGCAAGCAACTTCGTTGACGTTGGACACCCCGAACTGTCGAAGGTCGCATTACCATTGAAGGCGATCGAGGCGGCAATCAACTGGCCACACCTGCTTCCGTTGCCTACGCTGAGCGTCGGATCGCCCTGAAACGTGACGGCTGCGTTTGGCGCGTAGATGTTTCCTGTGAGGTTGATGTTGCTGTTTCCCCCGAAAGTCACCGCCGCCGCCGAGGCATCGTAAATCGACATGTACTGGAACAAGGCAGCGCTGGATTGAAGGGCTGCGGGGAGCGACGAGGCACTGGGGGCAGTTGTCGGTCCGCTGAGAGTGAGAATCCCGCCCCCCTTGGTGTCGATTGTCGCACCTGGTAGCAGAATGAAGGTCACTCCTGTACCAGTGACGGAGGAACCGCCGACCATCGTCAAAGTCCCGGATATGAAATACACCCCTGGAGTCAGCGTCACAGCGGTATTGCCGTTCGTTTTGACGTTGTCATTCACGCATGGCTTGGCGGCCGTGTAAGCGGTGAGCCCCGATCCCGTGCATTTTGCTAGACCGCATTTTGCAGGAAGACTGGGGTTCGCTCCACACATCGAAGTCAGCGCGGCGTCCAGCGCAGAGAAGGGATTTGCGACCGGAGGCGTGTAATCGAAGGTCTTATTACAGAACGTTGCGCTGCCCGTGCAGCCTCCAGCCGCAGATATTACGGAGCCGGGTGTGATTGTCATCCCGCCACCGGTAAAGTTTAGCGCACCGGCGGCCCGATCGTTAGAGGCCATGCCGCATTTGCTCGCATTGATGTTCGGGCTGCCTTGGAAACTGAGAGAACCTGTCAATGCCAACACGCATGGCGGCTGGAGCAAAACTTTCACTTCGGCAACGGCTATCGCGGGTATCGTGACCGTGGACAAACCGAGCACACCAGCTAGGTAGGTCGGCTGTATTTGGCTGACGGTGGCCTTAACACGATTTGTTCCGATGAGTTCAATCGTGACGGTTTGAGACGTGCCACTTGGAAGACTGGCGCGACAACTGGAGCCCGGATAGGAGGTGTCACCCGCGTTGCAAAACGCGTTCTGAGCCGCAAATTGCTTCCCACGATAGGCGACGGTGGTATTTGTATCGTTGCAGGTCGAACCAGCAATAGTGCACGCCAACCGCAAGCCGCCCGAATAGGCTGCCGCATCTGCAGCAGTCTGCGCGTGCTGCTTGGTGACGTACCACGATCCGGCCTCGGCCCCGATCGCGACCGCTCCGATGAGCGGCACGAGGGCGATCACTGTTACGAATGCGGCCGAGCCTCGTTGGGAACGGAGCAGATTACGCATGGGAACATCCTACTGGAAGCGTTCTGAGTAAGTCAGCGTGTACGTACAAGTGCTGGGACACAGCACCGGTCTCAACACAATCGGGGCCAAAGTGACGGTTGTCGCAAACGTGTAGTACTTGATGGGAGCCGAACTAACGTTGCTTGAGGAGCAGGCAGTGCTTGCGTCTCCGCACATGACCTGAAGGTTATTGATGGGATACCCGGCGACTGTCGTCTGTAGTCCTGACTTCCAGCTCCCCGGATTTGTCGGGTCGGGCGGATTATTGTATTGGATGTATTGCCCGAACGAGCGCAACGCCGCCCACGCGGAGATAAACTGGAAGCCCGCGGCGGCTGCGTCGGCGAGCGGCATAAGCAGGCTCGCCACCATGAAAATGTAAACGATGATTGTCTCAAACGCGACGGCGCCGCGTTGATCCGCGATGAAAGACTTTTTACGACACGCGCGCCTGCCTCGACCGATACTTACCACTTCCGATCGCGGCCTCCGGGCAGTAGCGATTTGAACCATGACCATGACAATTCGGCCACGCATAGCCGCTCACCAAACATAAGGGACCACTCTCCAGCGTGATGCTTCGTAGCTGGAATACTCAGGGCAATTGCGTCGAAGCAGGTCTTCTTCGTAAAGAATTCGGCATACCTGGATGCCCACATGCAGGACCAGTACGATCACCGTAACCGGTGTCAGGTATTGCAGCACGACGCCCAGGACCACGATTTCTTCCGCGACATAGAGCGGGTGCTTGATCCATCGATACGGACCGGTCTGCACCACCGAACGCGCCTGTGGCACCAAACTGAACGACCGACCTAGATGTCGGATAGTGACAAGCATCATGATCGTGCCGACCAGCACGCAAGCTGTCGATGCCAGGTTTGGCAGCGCTTCCTCAGTTTTGCCCAGAAAGCTGATCGTCCATGGCAAATAGCTGCCGACGAACGCAGCTATTCTTGGCAGCAGGCCGTCTGCATGCGCCTTTGCCGGCGAGCGAGTCATGATCAATAGCGCCAGGAGCGTGTAGAAAATGGCAAGGCAAAAACTCGACAGAAGCGATGGCCATGGATCAGTAAGCGATGCCCCGATTTTGATGGCCACGCAAAGTGCCAGCAACATGAACCACATGCTGCCGAACAGTCGCATGATTCGATCGTAAGAACAGGTTTTCGACAGGGCGACTGTGCTCATGGCTACTTACCGAAGCTGGCGAACGAACGCACGAGGTGCAGAACGGGACTTCCTCCCATGATGACGAACATGGCTGGAAGCAGGAACAGCACCATCGGAATGGTCAGCTTGGCGCCTAACTTGTGCGCTCTTTCTTCGAGCTTGGTAATACGTTCTCGCCGCAGGTCGACAGCGATACTGCGTAGCGCCTGGCTCAACGGCGTTCCGTATTGCAGGCTCTGGCTGATCATTGTGCCGAACCGACGAAGCCCATCCGAGGTAGATGCCAAATTCTCGAATGCGTCGATGCGATTTGGCAGTATCCGGAGATCATCAAGGAGACGGTGCAGTACCCAGGCCATGGCAGGATTAGTCTGCTTCATTTCTTCCGCTACACGTCCCAGCCCGCTCTCCATGCCCATTCCCGCTTCGCTGCACACAACCAGCAAATCGATCATATCCGGTGTGCCTAGCCGAATGGCAGCATCGAAACGCCGTTTCAGCACCGACAGAATCAATCGCGGCCCCAAAATTCCGATCACCACGCCAAAGAGCGTAAAGACCAGCACATCGGCAGGTGCCCTTCCCGAAAGCTGCGCAAGAAGTAGCGCAATGACCGGGAACAAGAACATGCTGACGACCTTGACACCGATCCAGATCGGCAAGGTTCGATGATGATTGAAACCTGATGAGTGAAGGATCGTTCGTAGTTGATCCAGATTTTCCTCAGCATAGAAGCGCCGATACCGCATGCCGAGCCATGAAAACCAACCGGTCACGTCCTGGAAGGGGGATGACCGGTAAGGGATGCCCATCACGGCGTTTGACACCCGTGTGTCCAATGCACGGACGTGCATTTCGCGGATGATCAACACACAGGTCGCAGTCCCAGCTGCTACTGCGAGGGCCACCAAACTGAGACCAGAAGTCATAGTTCTGTTTCCCGTCTAACCATCCAACTTATCACCAGGTGCCCGATAAGCACCGAGGCTACTGCGTAAGCCAGGAGCTTGTTTCCAGTCGGATCATAGAACAACAGATCAACATTTTGCGGATTGGCCGCGTATAGCAACCCACCCGCAATCAAGGGCGAGATTGCAAGTGCTCGCGAGGAGAAGATCACCTCGCCTGCCAGCGCCTTGGCGCGAGCAGCTAGCGCAACACGCTGACTCACAGTGTCTCCCAGCGTCTGCAAGGTTTCGGCCAAACTGCCACCTGACTTCAACTGGACTGCAAGTGTAACCGCGAACATCGCATACTCTGCCACTTGCGTTCGCCGATAGACGGCTTCGACAGCTTCCTCTGGAGGTCTTCCCAGATTCACTTCGCTGCATACAATGGCAAACTGCCCAGCCGTTGGTTGCGGCATCTCGCGCGCGATGGTGCGAAATGCTTCGTGCACAGGCAGACCCGATCGAACCGTACTTGTCACCAACTGGATCGCGTCAGGCAGCTGCCGAAACAGTTGACTGGAGAAGCGACGTTGCTGCCATCCAAACAGGCCTCGCACGGCCACTATGGCGGCAATTGCAGCCGCGACCGACACGTAGAGAATGGGAAATCCCAGCAGGCGATTGGCATAAAAGATTGCGGCTACCGTGATGGCGGCGGCCAGTAGCACATACGCCGGATGCCAGGCGTGAACCATCGCGGGCCTGTAATTGGCCAGGCGGTGGAGAAACAGAGACCGGGACCCGGTCTCCGCCCGGCGAATGGATGGCAAGCTAGCCGGATGGGAGGCCGGTAGAGCTACCGCCAGCTGGCGATGCATGCGTCGCTCCCGGCCATCGAGCCACAACGAATTGACTGCTGCGCACATCGCCAGCGCCAGAACAGCGACGATCACGGACTCCGGTATCATATTTGCCTCATGGCTTCGGCCCAGGCACGATCAAGCCCAAAATAGACAAGACGGCTCTTGAACTTCGGGACGGCGTTCGTGGACCTATAGGTGCCCGATATCCGCCCATGCACATCCTCCTCCTGGTACTCGAAGGCTGCGATGTCATTGGTGGTGATCACATCCCCTTCCAGGCCGATCACCTCGCTGATCTGGACAATGCGACGCTGTCCATCGCGCATGCGTTCGACTTGCACGATGATATCCAGCGCAGCGACGATCTGAGCTCGAATGGCCCGCGACGGCAGATTGACCTGTCCCATCTGCACCATGTTCTCGATGCGGGTCAGGGCATCGCGGGCGCTATTGGCATGGACCGTGGAGATCGAACCATCATGGCCGGTATTCATTGCTTGCAGCATGTCAAACGCTTCAGCGCCGCGCACCTCGCCCACGACGATCCGGTCAGGACGCATGCGCAGCGCATTCCACAAGAGATCGCGTTGTGTCACCTGTCCCGTGCCTTCGAGGCTGGGAGGCCGGGTCTCCAGGCTGATCACGTGCGGCTGCTGAAGCTGCAACTCTGCCGCATCCTCGATGGTGACGACGCGTTCGCTGTGATCGATGAACTGGCTCATGGCGTTGAGCAGCGTCGTCTTGCCGGACCCGGTGCCGCCGGAGACCAGAACATTGAGCCGAGACCGGCCGGCAATCTCCAGCAATTGTCCGATGGCCGTGGTCATCGAGCCGTTTTCGATCATTCCGGCCATATTCAAGCGGCGGCTTGGAAATTTTCGGATCGAAATGCAGGGGCCATGGATCGCCAGCGGCGGAAAAATGATATTGACCCGGCTGCCGTCGGGCAAGCGGCAATCCACCATCGGGCTGGATTCGTCAACGCGTCGCCCAACTTGCGCGGCGATTTTCTGCGCCACCGATGCGATGTGGTCATTGTCGCGGAATCGCACCGCGATCCGTTCCAGCTTGCCGGCTCGTTCGACATAAACGTTACTCGGTCCGTTGATCATGATATCGTTGATCGATTGATCGAGCAGAAGCGGACGCAGAGGCCCGTAGCCGGTCATGTCGTCCGCAATCTCGTCCGCCAGCTGAAGCTGCTCGCGACCTGACAGTTCGAGCCGTTCCTCGTTGGCGATTCCGTGGATGATTTCCTCGATCTGCCGCCGAAGGACGTCGCGCGAAACAGTCGCGGCCACCGATGGCTCAATCTGCTCGATGACTCGCTCGCGGAGCGACGCTGACATCAGGGACCGCTGAGGCGAAGGTTCTTGCCTGGGCGCAGATGCAGGCAAGCTCGGCGTCGACGCAGGCAATGGCGTCAATGCAGGCAAACGAGCTGGCGTATCGTCGTCGCGCCTACCAAAGGTCTTCATAGTCCGAGCAGCCTCCTCAGCCGCCCCTTCCGCTCGGCGCCGAGCCCCGTGATCTCCCGTACGATCGGGGCGAGGTGACGTCGCAGTCCTGATACGTGCTTCAGCGCTGGAATTCCGAGATTGACCGCCTGGGTCATCCCCTTCCCGAGATCGGGTACCACCATGTCTGGTTCTGCGCCCAACGCCTTGACAACCGCGGCCCTGGGGAGGCCGCCGGGGCGATTGGCACGGTTGAGCAAAGTAAAGACCCGATCCTTGCCGGCGATGTTAGTGACAGCAGTGCGCAGTGCATGGGCATTGCGAAGTCCGGTTACCTCGGCTTCCAGCAGCACCAGCACGTGACGAGAAAGTTTGATCACCGGATGGATGGATGGCGGGAATGGGACCGGTACATCGACAACGATGTAATTGAACCGTTGGCGGAGCAGACCCAGCACGTGTCTCACGCCCGCCTCGGTGATGTCGAGCTGCGCATCCAATTCCTCATCGGCGGAAATCAGGCAAACCCGCTCGTTGACATCAATTGCCGCCCGCTCGAGGAACAACGTGTCCGCCCGCATAGGGTTCTCCAAAGCGATGCGCAGCCCTGGTCCAGGCTGAACACCCAACATCACGGCTGTTTCGCCGCCTTGCAGATGAAGGTCGAGCAGCGCGACCTTGGCCTTGGTGGTCTCGGCCAGTTGCAACGCGAGATTGATGGCGATACTCGTTGCGCCGGCACCGCCCTGCGCACCACAGATCGAGATCACATGCCCGCCACGGTCGGTCGGACCCGGC
>WNGR01013744.1_pt1 | contig 12241 bp, 8 predicted proteins | sample 5407581 | NCBI WGS metagenome assembly WNGR01 (sample SAMN13153383, study PRJNA577476) | soil metagenome | isolation source: 80 cm soil or saprolite under Garry oak tree replicate 2 | place: USA:California | collected 2016-06-15
GCTACACGAACCCGTATCTGTCGCCGTTTGAAGAGTTTCAGCGTTACAAGACGCATCCGGCGATTCGCGAGTTTCTCGAAGGCGGCAAGCGCGTGTCGTACGGCGCACGGGCAATTACGGCGGGCGGGCTGCTGTCGCTGCCGAAGCTGGTGTTCCCGGGCGGCGCGCTGGTGGGCGACGATGCGGGCTTTCTGAACGCATCGCGGATCAAGGGTTCGCATGCGGCGATCAAGACCGGCATGCTGGCGGCCGATGCGGCTTTTGAAGCCGTGCAGACAGGCCGCACCAGCGATGAGCTGACGGCCTATCCGGAATCATTCAAGACGTCGTGGCTGCACACGGAACTGCATCGCGCACGCAACTTCAAGCAGTGGATGAGCAAGGGCCTGTACCTTGGCACCTTAATGGTAGGTCTTGAGCAGAAGGTGCTCGGCGGCAATGTGCCGTGGACGCTGCATCACCAGCATTCCGATCACGAGATGCTGAAGCCCGCGTCGCAGTGCAAGCCGATTGTTTATCCGAAGCCGGATGGCAAGCTGACATTCGACCGGCTCTCTTCGGTGTTCATCTCGAACACGAATCACGAGGAAAATCAGCCGGCTCACCTGACGCTGAAAGATCCGGCGGTGCCGGTGAATGTGAACTGGCAGACCTATGCCGGTCCGGAATCGCGTTATTGCCCGGCGGCGGTGTACGAGTTCGTCAAGAACGACGACGGCAGCGAGCGCCTCGTGATCAACGCGCAGAACTGCGTGCACTGCAAGACCTGCGATATCAAGGATCCGACGCAGAACATCGTGTGGGTGACGCCTGAAGGTGGCGGCGGGCCGAACTATCCGAATATGTAAACGAACAAGGTGAACGACGTGGGTCAGTCTGGCGATGCGAGGAGAACTTTCCGGATCGCGCGCCGAGCCTGCCGCTTTCTGCCTTGTCCACAGGCATAAGTTTTTTGGGCTTTGTCAACTTGTCGCAGCGAAGCCGCAAAAACGGCAGAGACGTGGATCCTCAGAAAGCGTAGGAGGGGTCTTGGGTGACGCCGGTGAATTCGCGCCAAGCGACGAATCTGACAGCGAGTTGTTTGCGATAAACAGATGCTTCACGTTTACAAGCTCCGGGATATCGACTTTTGCCGCCGGATAGCTGCGTTCCGATCGGCCTACGGTTCCTTTACTGGGGACGCTATTTACTCCGGCTAACAATGAGCGCCTGCACAGTGCAGTCAGATATGCGCTTGAGAGGGCCGCCAACAAGCCATTAACTCCTAAAATTCAATGGATAGTTCCGGAAGTGCGGTGGGGTCATACGAGAGTTCTTCCTGCCACGCTGAACAGCAATGTCAGTCCAATGTAGGACCTGCGGACGGTCGCGGCCGTTTTTGGCGAGGGGCACGAGGGGCGGTTGGGGTGGTCGCGCTGACGCGCTGCTTGACCATTTGGTCGACTCGGCTAAACCATTGCCGGGTTGAAGTCGCTCGCGACAATTCAACGCTCTCAGCGAGCTTTGGTCCGTTCGTTCTTGACGGACTCTCTCCAGTTAGCTGATGGAATTCGTCTCAGGCACGGAGATGGTTCCGGCGACAGAGGATGTGGAAGCGGCGTCATTGGGGTGGCAAAGGGCGCGGCATTCGCGTGGAGTCAGTAGCGACAAAGGTGAGGGTCGCCTCCGTCACCTTGACGACGTCTGCCGCCATGCCCATGCGTTGAGCGAAGACTTCCACGTTGACAGTGATCGACGTCCGTCCCTCGCGGACGATATCTGCATAGAAGCTCAGCAGGTCGCCGATAAAAACGGGCTGCCTGAACGTGAACGAATTGACGGCGATGGTGACGACGCGTCCGTTCGCGCGCTGGCTGGCGGGAATCGATCCGGCAATATCGACATGTGACATGATCCAGCCGCCAAAGACATCGCCGTGTACGTTGGCGCTTGACGGTTGGGGCACGACGCGCAATACGGGCATCGCTTTGGCGGGAAGGCGTTCTGAGGATGAGGATGCGGGCATGGCGGTCTCGTGTCGTAAGTAAGCCGGGGGCGGCACGACAGCGCCCGGCTTCTGGCAAATCTCGAGTTCAGCGGACCACGCGCGTCAGCCAGTGCGCGTAGCGTTCCGATTTGCCGGCAACCGCGGCGAAGAACGTTTCCTGCAGCGACGCCGTGATCGGCCCACGCTCGCCGTTGCCGATCACGCGATCGTCCAGTTCACGAATGGGCGTGACCTCGGCTGCCGTGCCCGTGAAAAAGGCTTCGTCGGCGCAATACATTTCGTCGCGCGTAATGCGTTTTTCGACGACCTGAAGGCCCTGATCCCGCGCGATTTCAATGACCGACGCGCGTGTGATGCCGTCGAGGCACGAGGCAAGGTCCGGCGTATACAACACACCATTTCGCACGATGAAAACGTTTTCACCCGCGCCCTCGGACACATAGCCTTCCGTGTCGAGCAGCAAGGCCTCGTCGTAACCGTTACGGATGACTTCGCGATTGGCCAGAATCGAGTTGATGTAGTAGCCGCTTGCCTTGGCGCGAACCAGCGACACATTCACATGGTGACGCGATAGCGACGATGTCTTGACACGAATGCCGCGCGCGAGTCCCTCCTCGCCGAGATAGCTGCCCCAGGGCCACGCAGCGATGCCGACGTGAACGGTGTTGCCGCGTGCACCGAGGCCCATCTGTTCGCTGCCGAGCCACACGAGCGGACGCAGATAGCATGCCGCCAGCTGATTGCGGCGCACCACTTCCAGTTGCGCTTCGCGGATCGTCTCGAAGCTGAAGGGCACGGCCATTTCGAAGATTTTCGCAGAATTGAAGAGTCTTTTCGTGTGATCGTCGAGCCGGAAGACCGCCGGTCCCGCAGCGGTCTCGTATGCCCTGACGCCTTCGAATACCGCCATGCCATAGTGGAGCGAATGAGTCAGAAAGTGGAGCTGCGCATCGCGCCACTGCACCAGTTCGCCATCCAGCCAGATCACGCCATCACGGTCATGCATTGTCGTTTTCATAACGCTTTTTCGAAAGGTTGAGAAGATGAAACGGGCGGCGTGCCGGCCGCATCGGCGCGGTATTCGGCAAGCCAGCGTTCGCGCTTCGTTGCCGCGGCGAGCACGTTGCGCTCCTTGACGTGACCGAGATTGGCGAGTTTCATCGCCGCATTGAAACGGGCGGTGTCGAGCGTTGCGCAGAATTCGTCGACCAGTGCGAAGTACTGCTCGATCAGCTCACGTTCGTTGCGCCGTTCTTCCGTCTTGCCGAATACGTCGAATGCTGTGCCGCGCAGGAACCTGAATTTTTCGAGCACGCGGAACATAGTGAGCGTCCATTGCCCGAATCGTTGCTTTTTCAGGTGGCCGTGTTCGTCGCGTTTGGCGAGCAATGGCGGCGCGAGATGGAATGCGAGCTTGTAGTCGCGACCCGGCTCGCCTTCGAACTGGGCGCGCAGTTTGTCCATGTAGGCCGGGTCCGCATAGAGACGGGCCACTTCGTACTCGTCCTTATAGGTCATCAGTTTCGCCAGATTGCGCGCGACCACCGGCGCGAGGCGAGGCTTCGACCCGGGCACAACGGCTGCTTCCTTCTCGCGCAGCCGTTCTACGGCTTCGACATAGCGCGCCGCATAACGCGGGTTCTGATAGACACTCAGCCGCTCGACGTTGCGCTTGATCAGCCGGTCCAGCGATTCTGGCATCTGCATGACAATGGTCTGCTGCTTGCCGGCCGGCGGCGTAAAAGCATCCACGGCGGCCTCACCGTGCTGCGCGACGTAGCGGCCCCAGTCGAACGCCAGACGATTCTTTTCGATGGCTACGCCATTCAGTTCGATCGCGCGATCGAGACTTTCGTAGCTGAGCGGCAGCCAGCCGCGTTGCCACGCGAAGCCGAGCAGCAGCGGATTGGCATAGAGCGTGTCGCCTAACAGCGGCGCGCAGATCCTGTTGTGTCTGATCGGCCGGAAAACTCCAGTGCGGATCCCGCACGAACTGCGCGGTCGGCGTGGCGCCGCTGTTGACCGCCGCCTTCGTCACGCCGCGTTGCGTGCGTGCCAGCACTTCAGCGGAGGCGGAGACGATCGCATCGCAGCCGAGAATCAGGCGCGCTTCACCGGCTGCAATCCGCGTGGCGTGCAATTGCTCGGGCGCTGCGGCGATCTGCACATGACTGAGCACGGCGCCGCCTTTCTGTGCGAGCCCAGCCATATCGAGCACGCTCACGCCCTTGTTTTCGAGGTGAGCCGCCATGCCAAGCAAGCCGCCGATCGTCACGACGCCGGTTCCACCCACGCCCGTCACCAGCACGCCGTACGGCTTGGACAGTGAAGCAATCGTGGGCCGGGGCAGCGCAGCGAAATCCGGCAACGCGGCTGCGGCTGCATGTTTAACGGGTTTTTTCACCTGCGCGCCTTCCGCCGTGACGAAACTCGGGCAAAAGCCTTTCACGCACGAAAAATCTTTGTTGCACGACGACTGGTTGATTTTTCTCTTGGTACCGAGCGACGTTTGCAACGGCTCGACCGACAGGCAGTTCGATTCCACCGAGCAGTCGCCGCAACCTTCGCACACTGCGTCGTTGATAAAAGCGCGTTTCGCTGGATCGGGATACGTGCCGCGTTTGCGGCGCCGGCGTTTTTCGGTCGCACAGGTCTGGTCGTAGATCAGAATCGATGTACCCGCCACCTCGCGCAACTCGCGCTGCAACCGGTCGAGTTCGTCGCGGTGATAGACCTTCACTCCTTCGGGGAGGCGAATGGTCGGGTCATATTTCTTCGGCTCGTCGGTCACGATCAGCACGTGCTTCGCGCCTTCGGCAACGACCTGAAACGCGATCTGCGGAACGGTGAGCACGCCGTCTACCGGCTGGCCGCCGGTCATCGCGACCGCGTCGTTGTAGAGCACCTTATAGGTGACGTTCGCGCCAGCTGCAATGGACGCGCGAATCGCGAGAAGGCCAGAATGGAAATAGGTGCCGTCGCCCAGATTGACGAACACGTGACGCTCATTCGTGAATTGCATCTGGCCGGTCCAGGCGACGCCTTCGCCGCCCATCTGGCTGAAGGTCTCCGTCTTGCGGTCCATCCACATCGACATGTAGTGGCAGCCAATGCCGGCCAGTGCGCGCGAGCCTTCCGGCACGCGTGTCGACGTGTTGTGCGGGCAGCCCGAACAGAACCACGGCTGCCGCTCCGTCACGGAACGCGGCGTGGCCGCCTCGCGCTCCTTGGCCTCGATCACGGCCACGCGCGCATCGATCCGCGCCCGCAGATCGGCAGGCAGATCGGCTTTGGCGAGGCGCCGGGCGATTGCTTTCGCGATCAAGGCGGGCGACAGTTCGTAGTGCGCGGGCAGCAGCGTCTGTCCACGCGGCACGGACCATTCACCGCCCTCGTCGTCGCGCTGGTCGAACTTGCCGAACACCTTCGGGCGCACGTCGTCGCGCCAGTTATAGAGTTCCTCTTTTAGCGCGTATTCGAGAATCTGGCGTTTTTCTTCAACCACTAGAATCTCGTCGAGGCCGGTTGCGAAGTCGCGCGCGTTCTGCGCATCGAGCGGCCATACGCAACCTACCTTCAGCACGCGTATGCCGATACGGGCGCAGGTTTTGTCGTCGAGCGAGAGGTCGGCGAGCGCCTGCCGCACGTCGAGATACGCCTTGCCTGCGGTCATGATTCCAAGGCGCGGATTGGGGCTGTCGATCACCACGCGGTTCAGCTTGTTCGCGCGAATATAGGCGAGCGCCGCGTACCACTTGTGGTTGAGCAGACGCGCCTCCTGCGCGAGCGGCGGATCGGGCCAGCGGATATTGAGGCCGCCTTCGGGCATGTCGAAGTCGTCGGGCAGGACGATCTGCAAGCGGTCCGGGTCGATGTCGATCGACGCGCTCGATTCGACCACGTCCGTCACGCATTTCATCGCGACCCACAGACCCGCGTAGCGGCTCATGGCCCAGCCGTGCAGACCGTAGTCGAGATACTCCTGCACGCTTGCCGGATACAGCACCGGAATGCCGCTTGCCACGAACATGTGCTCGGATTGATGCGCGACCGACGACGACTTCGCCGCATGGTCGTCGCCCGCCAGCACCAGCACGCCGCCGTTCGGATCGGTGCCGGCCGAATTCGCATGCTTGAAGACGTCGCCGGTGCGATCTACACCCGGCCCCTTGCCGTACCACATGCCGAATACACCGTCGACCTTCGCGCCCGGCCAGAGGTTGAGTTGCTGCGTGCCCCACACGGCGGTCGCCGCGAGGTCCTCATTAACCCCCGGCTGAAACATGACGTCGTGCTCCTTCAGATGCTTCTTCGCTTTCCATAGACCCTGATCGAGCGCGCCGAGCGGCGAGCCGCGATAGCCCGACACATAGCCCGCGGTGTTGAGGCTGGCGCGGCGGTCGCGCGCCTTCTGCAGCATAGGCAGCCGCACCAGCGCCTGAGTGCCGCTCATATAGACGCGGCCCTTTCCGAGCGTGTATTTGTCCTCGAGCGATACGTCGGCAAGCGCGTCACGTAGCGGGGGCGTTAGCGGGGCGTTCATGGTGCAGTCTCCGGCGGCTTTATTGGAAGCGGAGTATAGGAAGCGCAATTTCCAACGTAAAATCACGAATACCGAATCCTGCTATTCGAAAAACACATGTCAAAAGACGTTACCCTGCGGCAGATGCGTTACTTCGTGGCGGCAGCCCAGACCGGTCAGTTTTCGATGGCGGCGACGGCTGAGCATGTGTCGCAATCGGCGATCACCAATGCGGTGCTTGCGCTGGAGGAAACCCTGGGTACGCGGCTCTTCGAGCGCCTGCCTCAAGGCGTCACGTTGACGCCAGACGGGCACGATTTCCTGAACCACGCGAGACACATACTCGATTCGGTGCGCGACGCGGTCTACAAGGCGCCATTCCGCTCGCACGATCTGAAAGGCACCGTGCGCGTGGCGGCGTCGTACACGGTGCTAGGCTATTTCCTGCCTGAGTTGATGGCGCGTTTTCGCGCGACGTACCCCGACGTCGTGATCGATCTGCACGACCTGGACCGCGAGTCAATCGAACGGGCCGTGCTCGCCGGCGACGTCGATCTCGGGATCGTTCTGCTGTCCAATGTCGAAAATATCCGCCGTTTCCGGCATCATGTGCTGATCCGCTCGCGCCGGCAGTTGTGGACCTCGCTTACCCATCCGCTCGCGCAGCTCAATGCGCCTTCGCTCGCGGATATCGCAAGTTATCCGTACATCCTGATCACGGTAGACGAAGGCGAGCAGTCGACGCTGCGTTACTGGAAGCAGAACGATGTCGAGCCAAATATCGCGTTTCGCACCAGTTCAATGGAAGCGTTGCGCGGCCTGGTCGCGAATGGTTTCGGCGTGACGATTCTGTCCGACATGGTGTTTCGCCCGTGGTCGCTGGAGGGCAAGCGGATCGACGCGCGGCCGATTCTCAACGCGATTCCGCAGATGGATGCGGGCATGTTATGGCGCAAAGGTGCGACGCTGGATACGCCGGCAGTGGCGTTTCAGCAGTTCCTCATTCATGCATGCGGAAGTTGAAAGCGGGACGTGATCTGCCTGATGAAAATGACAGCGTATTGTCCGAATTGATGCTGGCGATCCCGTCATATCTGTTTTTCGCATACCCCTGTGATTGTTTTTCCACTACACGGATGGTGGCCGACTCGCGCCGCAAACCCGCGCCGACATGGGGCGGAGCCGGGACGCACTATAATCGGCTCGATGCATCGATTCATTGAGAATCGGTCGACGACCTTCCGCCTTCCGTCATGCCCAAACAGAGAGCCAGCAAACCCGTTCAGCCTGCGTTGAGCAGCCGCAAGTCCCCGCAGGGCTCGCCCACCGTGCAGGACGTCGCGCGTCTCGCGAAGGTGTCGGTCGGCTCGGTGTCGCGTGTGCTCAACGGTCGCGAGAATGTGGCGCAGGCCATTCAGGAGGCGGTGCGCGCCGCGGTGGCCGAGTTGAATTTCGTGCCGAACGTGGTGGCGCGCAGCATGCGCAAAGGCAGCTCCAGTGCGATTGGCTGTCTGATTTCCGACATCACCCAGCACACTGCCGCACAGATGGTGAGCGCGGCCGAAGAGCGCTTGCGGGCGCGGGGTTTCGAGATTCTGATCGCCAATTCCCATTATGATCTCGAGCGCGAACGAGCCATTCTGTCGAGCCTCAAGCAGCGGCGCATCGACGGATTCATCGGCGCGATTTCCGATGACGAGACGCCTTCCTATTTCAACTTCCTTCACACCCTGAATATGCCGGTGGTGCTGTGGGAGCGCGATGCCCAGGGCGAATTCAATTCGGTGCTGACCGATCACGCCGACGGCTGCCGTCAGGCCGTGCGCTATCTCGCGTCGCTCGGCCATCGCTCCATTGCGCTCGTGGCCGGCCACGAAAACACGTGGGTGGGCCGCGAGATGGTGCGCGGCTATCAGGCCGCGTGCGAGGCCGCCGGCATCGCGCTCGATCCGGCGCTCGTGCTGCGTACCAGCGCGTTTAACAAGGACGTCTGCCGCGCGCTGCTGAGCGGTCCCGGGCGGCCTTCCGCGATCATCGCCACGCTGAACGACGTGGCCATCGTGCTCGAAGTCGTGCGGGAAAGCGGGCTGTCGATTCCGGCCGACCTGTCGGTGATTTCAATCGGCGAGCACGAGTATTCGGGAATCGCGTCGCCGGCATTGACCGTGGTGACGCAAAACCCGCGCGATGTCGGCCGCGAAGCAGCGGACATGATGTTGCAGCTGATCGACGGCTCCGCGCCGTCGGGCATCCGCCGCTCGAAACATCCGATGCGGATGATCGTGCGCGAGTCGTGCGGCGCGCCCCCCAGCCTGGCACGCCGCAAAAAGCGCTAGCCGGATTCGATTCTCAGGGTTTGTCCGACCGCAAAGTTGCTTGACAGCAGATTTTTCGCCGCCGACATTGCGTACATACCACTAATGAATCGATTCACCAAACTCGAGGCACGACATGGGCGACAGGAAAAACGGGTTACAGTCGGGGCAGGACAACAGCGAGGAAGGCGGCGGTGCAGGCCGTCGGCGGTTTATGAAAACGGCAGGCGTGCTGGCCGGCGCGGTGGCGACCGGACTCGGTCTTGATGGCTGCGGAGACGGCGGGATCAGCGCCGCGGCCGCGCAGAGCGTGGGTGCGCAGATTCCGACGATCGTGCCGGCGCAAACAGCGCTGGTGGTCATGCATTATCAGACCGACATTCTGGGGCTCTTTCCGTCTGTCGCGCCCACTTTGCTCGCCAACACGCGCAAGTTGTGCGATGCCGCGCGGGCCAAAGGCGTCAGCGTCTACTTCGCGAAGATCCAGTTCAGTCCGGGATATCCGGAAGTCAGTCCGTTGAACAAGAACGGGCAAGGGCTCAAGCAACTCGGGCTTTTCATCAGTGACAAAATCGCCCCGGAACTCGGCCAGCAGGCCAGCGAACCGCTCATCATCGGGCATCGTGTGAGCGTGTTTTTCGGCACCGATCTGCAGGCACGGCTTTCCGCGCAGGGTATCGATACGCTGATCATGGTCGGCATTGCGTCGACCGGCGTCGTGCTGTCGTCGGTCGCCTATGCGAGCGACGCGGACTTCCGCTTGTACACCGTCAAGGATTGCTGTTACGACCCGGACCAGGTCGTGCACGATCATCTTTTTTCCACGGCATTCGATTCGCGCACTACGGTGCTGTCGCTCGCCGACGCCTCGTTGCTGCTCGCCTAGGCCCGCCGCAAAGCGCGCTGAACCCGCCAGCCAGGGTTTCCGATATTTTTGAAACGTTGACTCGCCGCGCCAACCTCACTATTGTCTGTGAATCGATTCACTAAAACGGGCTGAATGGCGCGGCATTGAAAAAGCAGAGGATTTCATGACTTTCAGCAACAGGCGACGGCAACTGCTCCGCGCGGGCGCCGCAGGCATCGCGGGGCTTTCCCTGCCGTTCGCATTCGAAGGCCGCGTTTTCGCGGCGGAAGCAGGGGTGCTGTCGGTCGCCATTCCGAGCAATCCGCAAACGCTCGATCCGGTCAACCAGCCGAATCACGACGTGATGGCGATCAACCAGTTGATCTTCGAGAATCTGGTCGGCATCGACGCGCGCGGTCAGCGGGTGCCGCAACTGGCGCGCGCGTGGACGATTTCGCCGGACAAACTGACGTACGCATTCGATCTGCAGCGCGGCGTGAACTTTCAGAACGGCCAGCCTTTCACGTCCGCCGACGTGAAATACAGCTTCGACTTCGTGCTGAATCCCGCGAACAAGGCGTTCCGCCGGCCGTTCTGGACCGTGATCGAGTCGGTCAGCGCACCGGATGCGCATACCGCCGTGATCCGCCTCAAGCGTCCTTACCGGCCGTTGCTCGACTACATGTCGAAGTACATGGGTATTTTTCCGGTAGGCAGCCGCGAGCAGCACCCGGCCGACTACTTCAAGCAGACGCCGATCGGTGTCGGCACCGGCCCGGCGATCTTCGTGCAGTCGAAGGCGAACGACTTCGTCGAATTGAAGCGCAATCCGGCTTACTGGGGCAAGGGCGAGCCGCATTGGGACAAGGTTGTGTTTCGCATCATTCCGGAAGAATCGTCGCGGCTTGCGTCGCTAATGTCGGACCAGACGCAGATCATCAGCGCGCCGCCGGCCCAGACGTTTGCGCAGATCCGCACGTCGGCGGGCCTCGCGGGCGATAGCCGTCCATCGCCGACCAGCCCGCTGATGATGTGCCTGAACAACCGCAAAGCGCCGTTCGACGATCCGGCGTTTCGCCGTGCGGTTTCGCTCGTTCTCGACCGCGCCAAGATCTGCCGCGATCTGTGCTATGGCGCGGTCAAGGCGAGCAGCATGCCGTTTGCGCCGGAGTCGTCGTGGTACGACGCGGGCTCGGCTGGAAGCCTTGCGTTCAATCTGGATCAGGCGCGAGCGGCGTTGAAAAGCTCGAAGTACGCGAGCGGCGCGTCGTTCGATCTGCTGTACGTGCAGCCCGCATATCTGATCGATACATCGTCCACGGCGCTGTTCATTCAGGCGCAACTGGCGTCGCTGGGTGTGCGCGTCAATCTGCGTCCGCTCGATTTCGGGCAGATGATTTCGCAGGTGCTGGTCGGCAACCACGCTGCGGCATTGACCGGTTTCATCGCGCCGCCGGAGCCGACGTATCTGCTCAATGCGCTGTTCCGCCCGACCGAAAGTCTCTGGAAAGCGAGCGGCTACGAGAGTGCTGAATTGCTGAAGCTGATCGACGAAAGTTATCTGGTCGACGATCCTGCCGCGCTGAAGCCGATTCTCGCGAAGCTCCAGCAGGTGCTGGCGCGCGACTGTCCGGCGGTCTGGATCGGCGCGCTGGAAGTGCAGAACCTGTGGCGCAGCAATGTGAAGGATTTCCAGGTGAACACCGGCTTCTCGCTGAAGCTCGACAACGTTTATCTCGCGAAGGCATGAGGTCGATATGAAAGCCGTTTCGCGGCTGTTTTCGTCTGTGCTGGTGCTGCTGGTGGTGAGCGCGTTGCTGTTCGCAATGTGTCGCGCGACACCCGTGTCGCCCGCGCGTCTCACGTTGGGCAGCGACGCGAGCGTCGAACAGATCGCCGCGTTCAATCATCAATATGGACTCGACCGGCCTGTCGCCGCGCAATACGGCACCTGGCTGAGCGGTGCGCTCGCGCTCGATTTCGGCAAGTCCTACGTGACCGGCAACCCGATCGGCCCGCAGATCGCCGATACGTTGCCGAATACCGTCGAGCTCGTCACGCTGTCGTTCGTCTTCACGATCTTCGTGTCGATCGTGCTCGGCACCGTCGCGGCACTGAAAGAGAACAGCGGCACGGACCATCTGCTGCGAGCCGTGGCGATCGTCGGCTTATCCGTGCCGTCGTTCTGGCTGGGGTTGCTGCTGATCCGCTATGTCGCTTTGAAGACCGGATGGTTTCCGGTGGGCGGCCTCACGCCCTGGTCCGACGGCCCGGCGGCGCATCTGCTCGCACTGGTGTTGCCCGTGCTGACGATGTCGGTGTACTACATCTCGGTGCTGAGCCGTCTGGTGCGGGCGAACATGGTCGATGCGCTCTCGCAGGATTATGTGCGAACCGCCAGAGCGCTCGGTTTGTCGCCGTCGCGTATTCGCCTCTATGCACTGAAGAACGCGTTGCCGTCGCTCGTGAGCACGGCGGCGATGAGTTACGGCTACATGTTCGGCTGGGCGTTGATCGTGGAGCAGATCTTCAATTTGCCGGGCGTCTCGCGCGCTTTGCTCACGGCGATC
>WNGR01022177.1_pt1 | contig 12239 bp, 8 predicted proteins | sample 5407581 | NCBI WGS metagenome assembly WNGR01 (sample SAMN13153383, study PRJNA577476) | soil metagenome | isolation source: 80 cm soil or saprolite under Garry oak tree replicate 2 | place: USA:California | collected 2016-06-15
GCCGGAGATCCTGATCGCTGGCGTCGCGTGGCCCCCCGAGCTGCTCGCCGCGCTGGGCGGCCCGACGCTCGGGATCGCGGGGCTGCGCGACCTCACGGGCGCGCGGGAGCGGGCGCTGTTGTGCACCGCCCTCAAGCCGCTCGGGCTCTCCGCCGCCGAGCTCGCGGAGCGCTGCCATCGCTTCGCGCTCGGCGGGATCGACCTCATCAAGGACGACCACAGCCTGGTGGATCAGCCTGCGGCGCCGTTCCGCGAGCGCGTGGAGCGGTGTCAGGAAGCAGTCGCACGCGCCAATCGCGCGACGGGCGGCCGGGCGCTCTACTTTCCGAACGTGACCGCTGGAGCGGCCGTGTCGCTCGAGCGGGCCGGGTTCGCGCGGCACGCGGGGTGCCGCGGCGTCGTGGTCAACGCCCTGCCCGCGGGCCTCGACACGGTCCGCGCGCTCGCGGCCACGGGGCTCGCGGTCATGACGCACCCGTCGCTCGCGGGAGCGTTCTTTCACGCGCACCATGGCATCGCCCCCGAGGTGCTGCTCGGCGAGATCTTTCGCGTCGCGGGGAGCGACGCGGTGATCTATCCCAACGTGGGCGGTCGGTTTACGTTTTCGGAGGACACCTGCGTCGCGATCAACGACCACTTGCGTCACCCGCTTGGGGGCGTGCGGCCCGCGTTCCCGGTGCCGGCGGGCGGCATCGACGTGGCCCGCGTCCCCCACTGGATCGGTCGGTACGGCGCCGATACCATCTTTCTCGTCGGAGGGAGTCTGTACGCCCAGCACGACCTCACTGCCGCGGCGCGACAGCTGTCCGAGGCGGTCAGACGACACCCGCATGAATGATCGCTCGAAGGTCTTGAAGTTCTCGGGCTTCCGGTGGGACGGCGTGCCCGTGCGGGAGTACAAGACCGCGGACCCGCACCACAAGGACGTGACCCGCCAGACGCTGCTGGGCGACGGCGCGGGCGAGGAGCCGTTCGCCTTCGTGACGCGCTATTTCGAGATCCAACCTGGCGGCTATTCGACGCTCGAGCGGCATCGGCATCCGCACGCGGTGGTGGTACTGCGCGGCCGGGGGCGGGTCGTCCTGGGCGAGCAAAGCTACGACATCGCGCCGTATGATTGCGTGTACGTCTCGCCCGGCGTAACGCACCAGTTCCGCGCGACGGGCGACGAGCCCCTGGGGTTTCTGTGCACTGTGGATCGGGTCAGGGATCGGCCGGAGGTGTTGGGCAGGCCTCAAAAATGACGCTTCAATCCATAAACCCGGCCACCGGCGACGTGCTCGAGACGTTCGAGGAGACGTCGCCCGACGTGCTCGACCGCGTGCTCGAGCGCGCCGCTGCGGCGTCGCGCGACTGGCGGCGTCGGCCGGTCGCGGAGCGCGCCGCGCGGTTGCGCGCGGCGGCGCGGATCCTGCGCGAGGGGAAGACCGCCTACGCCCGCACGATGGCCCTGGAGATGGGAAAGCCGCTGGCGCAGGGTGTGGGCGAGGCCGAGAAGTGCGCCTGGGCGTGCGACTACTACGCGGAGCACGGGGAGGCCTTCCTCGCCGACCAGCCGCGTGAGACCGACGGCTCGCGGAGCTACGTCCGGTTCGAAGCGATTGGGCCCGTGCTCGCCATTATGCCGTGGAATTTTCCCTTCTGGCAGGTGTTCCGCTTCGCCGCTCCCGCGCTCGTCGCGGGAAACGCCGGCATCCTGAAGCACGCTCCCAACGTGTCGCGCTGCGCGCTCGAGATCGAGCACGTCATCCGCGAGGCCGGGTTCCCGGACGGCCTGTTCCGGTCGGTGTTGCTCCAGAACGAAGCGGTCGGAAGCGTCATCGCCGACGCGCGGGTGCGCGCGGTGACGCTCACGGGGAGCGATCGCGCCGGCAGCCAGGTGGCGGAGCAGGCGGGGCGGCACCTCAAGAAGACCGTGCTCGAGCTGGGCGGCAGCGACCCGTTCATCGTGCTCGAGGATGCGGACGTCGCCGCGGCCGCGCGGACGGCCGCGGAGGCGCGCTTGATCAACAGTGGGCAGAGCTGTATCGCGGCCAAGCGGTTCATCGTCGTGGATCGGATCGCCAACCGGTTCCTCGAGCTGTTCACCGCGGAGATGCGCGCCCGCACGGTGGGCGAGCCGCTCGATCCGGCGACGCAGATCGGCCCGCAGGCGCGGCTCGATCTCCGCGCCAACCTGCACTGGCAGGTGCAAGAGTCGGTGAAGCGCGGCGCCCAGGTCGTGTTGGGCGGCCAGCTCCCCGACGGCCCGGGGGCGTTCTACCCGCCCACGGTGCTGGTCGCCGTGCAGCGCGGCATGCCGGCGTTCGACCAGGAGACGTTCGGCCCCGTGGCGGCGGTGATCCGCGCCAAGGACGAGGCGGACGCGATCCACATCGCGAACGCGTCGGCGTACGGGCTGGGCGCGTCGCTCTGGACCGAGGATCGCGAGCGGGGTGAGCGCGTCGCGCGCGACATCGAGGCAGGGAGCGTGTTCGTGAACGGGCTGGTCAAGTCCGACCCGCGGCTTCCCTTCGGGGGCGTGAAGCGTTCGGGGTACGGGCGCGAGCTGTCGGAGTATGGGCTGCGGGAGTTCACGAACATCAAGACCGTGTGGGTGGCATGAATGTCCGCGTCGGCACCTCGGGCTACAACTTCCCCGAGTGGAAGGGGGCGTTCTATCCGGCGAAGATGCCCGAGTCCCAGATGCTCGAGTACTACGCGCAGCGGCTCTCCACGGTAGAGGTCAATTACACCTTCTACCGGATGCCGAACGCCAAGACGGTGGCCGGGTGGAGCGCCGCGACACCCGCGGGGTTCACCTTCGTGCTCAAGGCGCCGCAGCGCATCACGCACATCGCGCGGCTCAAGGACGTGGACGACCCGCTGCGCTTCTTCCTCGAGACCGGCAAGAAGCTCGGGCCGAAGCTCGGGCCCATCCTGTTCCAGCTGCCGCCCAATTTCAAGAAAGATCTCGACCGCCTGAACGACCTGCTCACTCAGTTCCCCGCCGATCTCAGGTGTGCATGGGAATTCCGCCACGAGTCATGGTTCGGGGACGATGTCTACGGCGCGCTGCGAGCCGCGAACGCGGCGCTGTGCGTGGCGGACACGGAAAACGGCCACACGCCCCTCGTGGGCACGGCCGACTTCGGCTACCTGCGGCTGCGCGACGAAGGCTACAAGACGAAAGACCTGGAGCAGTGGGCCAAGCAGGTGAAGGAGCTGGGGGAGGGCTGGCAGGACGCGTTCATCTTCTTCAAGCACGAGGAGTCGGGGATCGGGCCGAAGCTGGCGCAGCAATTCGCGGAGCTGGTCGCCTGATGCGGCGTCACCGCTCGCTGCGGTAATACACCACCCCGCCGCCTGCCCCACCAGAGAACAGATCCAGCCGTCCCACCCCGCGGATGTCCGCGAACGCGGGAGCCGAGTACGGGGGCAGATGCAGCGATAGGGTCGTGTCCCGCACGAAGCGAGGGGACGCGCGGGTTCCCGCATTGACGAACACGGCCGGCGGGCCGAGCTCGGTGCCCACGATCAGATCCAGCAGCCCATCGCCGTTCAGATCGGCGAAGCGCGGCACGCTGCGCCGCCCGACCTTTTCGCCCAGGTAATCGTCGCTCACGAGCGTGAACCTGGGCGTCGTGGGCGTGCCGTCATTCCGGAAGAACGCGATGCGCCCCGAACCGGAACCGAGGAAGAGGTCGAGGTCGCCGTCACCGTCGATGTCCACCAGCGTGGGCACGGCGTTGCTGCCGCGTGGCAGCCGCACCAGGGCCGAATCGGCCAGCGCGAAGCTGGGTGCGGCGCGCGTCCCCTCGTTGTGGTAGTAAGCGACGGCATCGTGGAACTGTCCTAACACCATGTCCGGCAGCCCGTCCCCATCGAGATCGCCGAACGCGGGAGCGTAATGGAACGCGGGAGCGACGCCGAGCCGACCGCGGTAGCGGAACGCCGGCGCGGTGCGGGAGCCGACGTTCTCGAACCAGTAGAGCCCGCCGCGGCGGGGGTCGTCGGGCTCGATCTTCGTGCCGATCACCAGATCCGAGTCCCCGTCGCCGTCGAGATCCACGAACGCCGGCACGCTCTCGCTTCCCAGATCGATGCCGTCCAGCAGCCGCGTGGTGCGGACCGTCCAGTGGCCGGGCGATGTCTGGTCGAGCTCATAGAGGTTGTTCTGGCTCGTCTTGGCCGGGTTGAACGCGCCTCCGAGCACGCCCACCACGAAATCGATCCGGCCGTCGCCGTACATGTCGCCGGCGGCGGGCGCGTTGTACCCGCTGGTTTCGAGCGGCGCGTTGGGCGGAAAGGGAACCCGCTCGCCGTGGAAGTCGGGCTGGGCACAGGTGCCGACGTTCTTGAGCCAGAGGAGTCCCGGCTCGAAGAAGTCGCCCCACAGGATGTCGGGGTCCCCGTCCCCGTCCAGGTCCACGACCGCCAGGGTATTGGCGCCGTGCCGGCTGGGGGGGGCGCGCGTCCCGATGATCTGGATGTCCTGAAAGCGGTCGCTCACCAGCCGGAAGCGGGGGGCGCCGGCCGAGTCGAGCCCGGCCATCTCGTAGCGAACGACCGTGCCGTCCACGCGCCCGAGCAGCATGTCGAGCTTGCCGTTGCAGTCGATGTCCGCGAATTGCGCGATGTTCTGGCGATCGGCGTAGATGGGCGCTCCCGTCGCGTCTTTCAGCGTGTCCGCCGCGACGACGAAGCGGGGCGCGCCGCGCGTGCCGACGTTATGGAAGTAGCGGATGTTCGAATAGCGCGACTCCGCGAACAGGTCGGGCTTGCCGTCGCCGTCCACGTCCACGAAGCGGTACCACTCCCCGATGTCCAGGTCCTGGTAGCGATCGGTGCGCCACACCCAGCGCGCGTCACCGCTCCCGCCCACGCGCTCGTAGAACTGCAGCTCGCCGGTGTACTCCTGGACAAAGAGATCGAGGTCGCCGTCGCCGTCGATGTCCACGAGCTGGGGGCGGGGATGGTCGAAGCCGCCGAGGAACGGGTAGCGATAGGGCTGCCCGCGCTCGTCGTAGACGGAAAACGGGGTCACGTCGCGCACGAAGCGGGGGACCCCGCGCGCCGGGACCGGCGCGCCGGGCCTGCAAGTGGCAACGAGCAGCAGCGGGACAATAAACCGGCGGGACGCCGGTCCGCTCACCGCGTTCCCCCGATACCCATCCCCGCGGCGTCGGGGGCGGTCTCGGTCACGCGGATCGGCGTGCGGCGCTTCACGTCGATCATGACCACCCGTCCCGGCCCGGCGGGCCCTGCCCCGGGTGGGGCCATCGCGGGCGCCATCGCCATCCCGGGCATCGGGCCGTTGTGATTCGCGACGAAGGCATAGCGGCCGTCGGGCGTGATCACGAGGCCGTCCGGTTGTGCGAAGCCCGGGCTGCTCACCGTCGCGATCGCCTTCCAGCCGGTCGCGTCCACGACGGTCACGTCGTTAGAGCGCTGGTTCGTGACCCAGACTTCGCGGCCGTCGGGGGTGAAGGCCGCGTACCACGGCCAGATCCCCACGCTGACGCTGCGCGTCAGGCGGGGCTTCTCGGGATTCGCGAGGTCGAACACGAGCAGCTTCCCCGTCAGCTGGGCCGTGGCGACGAGGGTCTTCCCGTCGGGCGAGACGGCAAACTGCACGATGGCGAGGGCGGAGTCCGCCGGCACGTCCGTCACCTCCACGCGCTCGCGCCGCGCGTCGTACACGGCGAGCTGATTGGTGCTGATGCTGGCGACGTAGGTGTAGTGCCCGTCGGAGCCGACCGCGACGGCGTGCGGGCGCGGCGCGAGCACCTCTTCCTCCTCGACCGACATGTCCGTGCGGCGGATGACCGCGATGCGCGGCGGCGCGTTCACGGCCGACATGGAGCGCGTCGCGAACAGGCGGTCGCTTGTGGGGTCGAGGGCGAGGAGCCCCGGCGTTTCCATCTGTGCCTTGGCCACCACGCGGTTGTCGCGGTCGAACTTGACGACCACGTTGTCGCCGATGAGCGACACGTACCAGAACGACCCATCGGGCTCCACCGCCACGTGATGCGGCTTGGGGTGGGCCGAGAAGCCGAGGGCCGGCAGGTCGAGCGTGGCGACGACGGAGTCGGTCGCGGGCGAGCAGCGCCGCGAGCGCCGCGAGCCGCCCGCTCATGGCAGCACCTGACTCGGGTGCTTCTTCAAGATGAAGAGCCCCTCCCCCATGCTCGTCACCGCGACCACGCCGCTCTTGAAGAACGGGTAGTTGCCCCAGGCGCCGGCGAAGCCGGGTTCGTCGCGGCCCACGGGATGGGTGTCGAAGAATCCGATCTCGACCGGATGCAGGCGGTCGGTGATGTCGAGCACCCGCAGGCCGCTGACGTAGTTCGCCTGATACATCGTGTTCCCGACGAGGAACAGGTTGTGGTCGGTGGCGCGGTTCTTGGAAATGTGCTCGCCCGCGAGCACGGGATTCTCGAGGTCGCTCACGTCCCAGATGAGCGTCCGGGTGCCGTCCACGAGCCCCGTGATCTCGTCCAGCTCGTCGTCCTCGTAGAGATAGTGCTGATCATCGGTGAGCCAGCCCTGGTGTGCGTACCCCACGTTGGGGTAGCCCGCTCGCGACAGCGCGACCGGGTGCGCCTTGTCGGTGACGTCGGCGATGGAGAGGGCGGTCTCGTTCAACCCGAAGCAGATCTCGTGGCCCTGATATTTCGCGGCCGGACCGTGGTAGACGACGCACTCGGCGTCGTGCGTGTAACCCGTCCCGGCGCGTCCCGTGGACGGGTCGGCGAAGCAGCCGGCGAACTTTGGGTGCAGCGGATCATGCACGTCGACCATGTGGAGGCCGCCGCCGCAGGTCTCGCCGCCTGCGTTCGAGCCGGTGAGATACAGGAACCCGGTCGCCGTATCGGCGACGATGTCGTGCACGCTGTGGGCGACGCTGTAATGCGCGTCCTCCGTGAACGTGACGGGTGGGTGCGGCACGCGGCGCAGCCGGTCGAGGTCGAAGATCTGCATCCCGTGGTCCCGGGCGCCGTCCGACACGATGAACGCGTAATGCCGGTAGGTCTTGAGCTCGCGCCAGAAGCTCGCCGGCGAGCCGCTCGTCTTGGGGAGGTCGCCCAGATACACGGGGTGGCTCGGGTCGGTGATATCCACGAACGCGGTGCCGTCCACCCGGCCGGCCAGCACGTACTCGTGTCCCGTCTGCGGATCCGTGTAGCCCCACACGTCGCTCAACTGGACGCCGCGCTTGCCGCCGATCGCGCTCACGGGCAGGAACGACATCAGGTCCACCTGGTTGCAGCTGAAGATGGAGACCTTCCCGGTGGTGCATTCCCGGGCCGAGCCCGTGAGGGGGGCGAGCGCGGTCGTCTCGCCTACCACGTGCGAGGCGAGCTTCCAGCTGGCGGTCGCGCCGCGCGTGAAGAACACGGCGCCCCCTTGCTCGAAGTCCTGCCCCGGCACGCCGACGACGGCGACCCCGCCGCTCACGGCGAGGGTGCCGCCGAAGCTCGCACCCGGCTCGAGGTTGGGGATGCCCGTCTTCGTCGCGGCGGTCCAGCCAGTGGTATCGCGCGAGAAGCGGTATACCCGCCCCTGGAAGCCGTTGGCGCCGGGGGCGCCCACCCACAGCTCGGCGCCGACAAAGGCGAACGCCGTTCCGAAGCGCGCGCCGAACGAGCCGTCGAAGGGCAGCACGCGGCCCGTGGGCAGCCAGCGCGGCGACGTCGAGTCGCGCTGGTAGACGAAGACTGCGCCGGCCGCACGGTCGCCCGGGGCACCGATGAAGGCGGTGTCACCGCGCACCAGCAGCGCCGCGCCGAAGCTGGCGCCGCGCGCCGTCCCTCTTCCGGGGGCCGGGACGCGGGTCTCTAGCGTCCAGGATGCCGTGGCCGAATCGCGGCCGTACACGTACACGGCGCCGGCGTTGCTGTCGGCGCGGGTGCTGCCGACCAGGAGCCGCTTGCCGCCGAGGGCGATAGCCGAACCGTAGGCCTGATTGGGCGACGTGTCGGCGGGGGCCAGCGTCGTTTCGGCCTCCCAGGTCCCGCCGCTTCTGCGAAAGACGTACACGGCGCCCCGACCTTTCTGGCGCGCGCTCGAGACGTAGGCTCGATCACCCCCTCCGGCCAGCGTGATCGTGGCGCCGAAGCCGTCGTCGGGCCGGGCGTCGGGGGCGGTGAAGCGGCCCGTTTGGCGCCACACCCCGGCGGGGTCGCGCGTGAATACGAACACCGCCCCCCGCCCCGAGTCCGCCGCTGTGGACCCCACGAGCAGCGTGGCGCCGTCCACGGCCAGCCCGCGCCCGAACCCGTCGCTCGGGGCCGCGTCGGCGGCGACGAGCTTCGCCGCTTCACGCCACACGCCCTTCGCGTCCGGCCGGTACACGTACACCATCCCGGGCAGGTAGTCGTTCTGGGGTTGGCCGATGAACACCTCGCGGTCGCCCACCGTCATCGCACTGGCGAAGTTCTGGGCTGCGAGCGGCGACACCAGAGCGGCGGCGACCGTGGCGATCAGGAGCCCACGCTGCAACATCGGATTGCCCTCCGAGGTGAGGCCGGAAAGGCTAGAGCGAAGGGCGGGGAACCGCAAGGCGGGGCGAGGACCACGCTACAACTCCACCGTCAGCCTCCGGTAAATCGACAGGTGCCGTAACGCCGCCGCTTTCTTGCCCACCTTCTCATACAATCGTGCCACGTTGTAGTGCGCGTCCGCGAGCCGCGGGTCGGTGACGAGCGCCGCGCGATAGGCCTCGATGGCGTCCGCGGGCCGGTCTAGGTCCTCGAGCGCGATCCCCAGGTCGAACGCCGCGGTGGCGTGGTCGGGATTCTCACGCAGCGCCAGCCGGTAATGCCGCTCGGCCTCCTCGATCATCCCCTGCTCGTGGAGCAACCGGCCGAGGTTGACGTGCGCGTCGGCATGATGCGCGTCGAGCTCGAGCGCCCGGCGATAGGCATCGCGCGCCTCGCCCGCGTCCACCGCCTCCATCTCGAGCCCCAGCTCGTACCAGTCGTCGGCGTCGAGGTCGCCCTCGGCGGCGCGCGCCGCCTGCGCGGCGCGGCGCGCGATCGGCGCCGCGCGAGTCGCGAGGTCGGAAACGGCGAAGTCGAGGTTGAATTGCCCCGACTCCGGGTTCCACGCGGTGTAGCCGTCGCTCACGACGATGCGGTCGCCCTCGGCGACGATCCGCAGCTCGGCGAGCGAGCGCCCGCGCGGCAATTGCTGGCGCAGCTTCTTCAAGGCTCGACGGATGCGGCGGGTGGGGATGCGGGCGGCCACCAGGGCCTTCGCCGTCCGCAGGATCACCATGTCCTGAAAGGAGAACTGCAGCCGGCTCCGGACGCCGCGTCCGGGGGGAGGCGTCAAAAAACCGTCGCGCGCGAAGCCTCGCACCTGCGCGACGGTCAGTCCCAACACCCGGGCAACGTCCCGGGACGTGTATCCCTTCATCCGGCGACGCTAGCCTCGCGCACCTCCCACTTTCCGCTTGGCGACGGGGGCGGCTACCGGCTTCGCTGCGGACTTCTTCTCCACCCGTTTGGCGGGCTTTCGCTCTCCGGCGGCGCCCTTGCCCTTGAGGCTCGCCCTCAGCGCCTCCATCAGGTCGATGATCTGGGTCTTCGGGGCCTCGGTCGGCTCCTCGGTGATCTCCTCGCCGTCCACCTTGCGCTGGATCTGCTCGAGCACGCGCTTGCGCACGTTGTCCTCGTACGCCTCGGGGCGGAAGCCCTCCGACGCCGCCTGCTCCACGAGCTGCACCGCGAGCTGCAGCTCGGGCTTCTTCACCTCGATCTTGGGAATCGGCACGTCGGCGATGGTGCGCACCTCGTTGGCGTAGCGCAGCTGCTCCATCACGAGGCCGTTCGCCTCCGGTCGCACCGCCACGACGTACTGCTTGCCGCGCGCCGCGTATTGGCCCACCGCCACCCGTCCCGTCTGCTTGAGGGCTTCCGCCAGCAGGCGATACGCCCGCTCGCCGCCCTTGTCGGGGCCGAGGAAGTACGACTTCTCGAGGTAGACGCGGTCCACCTGCTTCGCTGGGACGAACTCGGCGATCTCGATAGCGTTGGTGGACTTCTCCTCCAGCGCCTTGAGCTCCTCGGGCGTGAAGATGACGTACTGACCCTTGGTGAACTCGTACCCCTTCACCATCTCGTCCTTCTCGACCTTGTCACCGTCTTTGGAGCAGACGTATTGCTGCTTGAGGCGGGCCCCGTCCTTCTTGTGGAGCCAGTTGAAGGAGATCGCCGCCGATGCCTCGCCGGTCGAGAACAGCTTGACCGGCACCGAGACCAGTCCGAACGAGAGGGTCGCCGACCCGATGGGATGTGCGCTCATGGGAGACGTATGATAAGATTCGGCTCCCATGGGTGCAAACCGCAAGCGGGGGGCCGATCCCCTCACCGCCTATCGGGCCAAGCGCTCGCTGGACCGGACGCCCGAGCCCGGCGCCCGGGCCGTCCCCCCTACCCCCGCCGCCGGTGGGCTGTTCGTGGTCCACATGCACGCCGCCCGCCGGCTCCACTGGGACCTGCGGCTCGAGATGGACGGCGTGCTCACGTCGTGGGCGGTCCCCAAGGGTCCGTCGCCCAATCCCGCCGATAAGCGCCTGGCGGTCCACGTCGAAGACCACCCGCTCGAGTACGGCGACTTCGAGGGGCTCATCCCCGAGGGCAACTACGGCGCCGGCGCGGTGATCGTGTGGGACCGGGGCGTGTGGGTGCCGCTCGAGGACGCGCACGAAGGGATGAAGAAAGGCAAGCTGCTGTTCGAGCTGCGCGGCTACAAGCTGCACGGCAAGTGGACCCTCGTGAAGCTCAAGAAGGGCGAGAAGGAGTGGCTCCTCATCAAGGAGAAGGACGGGTACGTCGCGCAGGACAGCGCGTTGCCGGCCGAGTCGGTGTTGTCCGGCCTCACCGTCGAGGAGCTGAAGGCGGGGAAGGATCGTGCGGCGCCCGTCGTGAAGGAGCTGGTGCGTCTTAAGGCGCCCCGCCGCGCCGTCACGGCCGAGGATGCTGAACCGATGCTCGCAGAGACGCGCGAGCGGCCGTTCTCGAAGCCTGGCTGGCTGTTCGAGCTGAAGGTCGACGGGTACCGGATCCGGGCGGCCCGGGAGGACGGTGCAGCGCGTCTCGTCACGCGCAACGGGCACGACATCGCCGCGACCTTCCCCGAGATCGCCCGCGCGGTCGTGGCGCTGCCGTACGAGGGCTTCGTCCTGGACGGCGAGCTGGTGGTGCCGGACGACGCCGGCCGGCCCAGCTTCCAGCGACTGCAGAACCGCGCCAAGGTCACCCGGGCGATCGAGGTGCGGCGTGCCGCCATCGAGTCACCCGCCGTGCTGTACGTCTTCGATCTGCTCGCGTTCGCGGGGTTCGACCTGCGCCCCCTGCCGCTCGAGCGACGCAAATCGCTGCTCGAGCGCGTGCTGCCACGGGTGGGGCCGCTCAAGTACATCGAGCACTTCGCCAAGGACGGTGAGGCGCTGTACGAGCAGGTCGTGCAGCTCGGCCTCGAGGGGATCGTCGCGAAAAAGGCGGACTCCCCGTACCGCGCCGGGCGCTCGCCCAACTGGCTGAAGATCCGTGCCGACCGCTCGGACGATTTCGTCGTCGTGGGTTTCACCCGGCCCAAGGGATCCCGCTCCGGGTTCGGCGCCCTCGATCTCGGCGCCTACGACGACGGCAAGCTGGTGTACGCGGGCCGCGTGGGCAGCGGGTTCACCGCGGCGCAGCTCAAGGACGTGAGCGAGGCGCTCGAGCGCAGCGTGCGTCCTACACCGGCGTTCTCCGGCCCCGCTCCGTCGGATGCGGGCCACACCTGGGTCGAGCCCGCACTGGTGGTAGAGGTCCGATATAAGGAATGGACCGACGAAGAATTGCTGCGGCAGCCGGTGTTTCTGCGATTCCGGGATGACAAGCCGGTTGCCGAAGCGGCGACGAAGGGAGCAGGGAGCAGGGAGCAGGAACTTGAGGTGCTACCGGAGCGTCCTGCTCCCAGCTCCCCGCTCCCTAAAGAGGTGAAGTTCTCGAATCTCGATAAGGTGTTCTGGCCCGACGAGGGCTACACCAAGGGCGACCTCATCGAGTACTACCGCGCGCTCTCTCCCTGGCTGCTGCCCTATCTGAAAGACCGCCCCGTCGTGCTCACGCGCTACCCCGACGGGATCACCGGCAAGTCGTTTTTCCAGAAGGACGCGCCGGGCTTCGTCCCGGAGTGGATCCGCACCGAGCGGATGTGGAGCGAGGACACGCAGCGCGAGATCGACTACTTCGTGTGCGACGACG
>WNGR01032504.1_pt1 | contig 12237 bp, 13 predicted proteins | sample 5407581 | NCBI WGS metagenome assembly WNGR01 (sample SAMN13153383, study PRJNA577476) | soil metagenome | isolation source: 80 cm soil or saprolite under Garry oak tree replicate 2 | place: USA:California | collected 2016-06-15
CGCAGCGCGATGTTGGCGAGCACCTCGGCGGTGCAGCAGATGATCGGCGCCTCCGCGTTGACGCTGCCGTCGCCGGTCATCATCCCGACGTTGACCGGGCCGAAGACGTCGCAGAGCGCGAAGAACTTCTCCGAGACCAGCGCCTTGATCGGCGCGGTGTAGAAGCTGCGGTCTCCGCCCGCCAGCGCGGCGAAGTGGGCGGCCGTGGCGACCAGGCTCTTGCCTGACCCGGTCGGGGTGGACAGGATGACGTTCGCGCCGGACACGATCTCGATCAGGGCCTCGTCCTGGTGCGGGTACAGGGCGAACCCCTGGGTGTCGGCCCACTGGGTGAAGGCGGCGTACAGCGCGTCGGGGCCGGTGGACTCGGGCACCAGTTCGGTAAGCGTCATGACCTCCCCATGGTGCCAGTTCACGCGCGTGCTCGGGCCGCGCCGGGTGTGCGTGGGGCCGCTGCGGGTGTGCGTGGGTCACTGCGGGGGCGCGGGTTGCTCGGGTGCCGCGAGTTGCTGGGGCGCAGTTAAGTGAAGGGTCGTACCGTTCCTTCCTGCGAGGTGCTGGCCAGGACCGCGAGATCGAACTCGCGATGACCACCGCAGGTCTCCTCAAGATCGACCCACATCCAGCCGCTACCCATCGAAGCAGATTCCCGGCGTGCGCGTCGCCGTGCAGCACGGGCAGAATGGCCTCGCGGCGGCGGCCGGCGAGCCCCGCGCCGGTCATCTGGCCGATCCGGTCGGCGTGCCCGGCTGGCATCGGGGGATTGCCGCAATGTCGTCGGCGCGGGCGCAAGCTGGCGTGGTGACCGGGCGGTGGCCCGGCCCGGCTAGGTTGGGGTCCATGTGCCGAAGCATCAAGACCTTGCGAGAGCCCTACACTGAGCAGGTAACCGAGCAGGACGTGCGGGCGGCCGCCCTGCAGTACGTGCGCAAGATCAGCGGATTCCGGGCGCCGGCGGCGCACAACGCCGAGGCGTTCAACGCGGCCGTCGACGCGGTCTCGCGGGTCACCGCGGAACTGCTCGACCGGATCTGTTGCCGCTGCGCCTGGAACTCCGACTCGGCGACGATACCGGCGGGATTAGCCAGGTGACAGACGGTGCGCGGCGCGGGCGTGGCAGGGGGAGCCGACCAGGTTCCGCCGCTGTTACGGCTGGCCCATGGTCGTCGCGTGCCTGATCAGGAAGGAGTCCGGCGGCACCAGGTCGAGGCCGTCGGGGTCGTTCAGGTAACCCGGCGACCGGCCGGCGATCCCCGTGTGGCCGTACTGCCAGACGATGCGATTGTTTGCTGGATCGATAACGATAATCCGGTGGTTGAAGTCGTCATTCAGCAGCACGTCCCCGTTGGGAACCGGGAGCGCCAGCGATGGCTGGTCGAGTCCGCCGAACCGCCAGAGCACCCGCCCGCGCCGGGTGAACTCGACCACCTGCCCAGGGTTTGAGTAATCGACCGTCAGGTAACGGCCAGGACTGACCTCGTTGGTATCGGAAGGGTAGCTGACTCCCGGCGGGTTGACCGACCACCGGACCTGGCCGTTCAGGTCCACGCAGTCCGCCCAGTCGCCGTTGATCTCGGTGACCAAGTATCCGCCGCTGCTGGTCGGGAACGCCCCGTTCGGGCTGCCGAAGTGGCGGGACGGGTCATGCGCGCAGGGTTGGGTGGTCTGGCCGATGACGCGCAGCGGCCGGTGCGCCGGGGGAGCGACGACGAGGACGCGGCAGTTCTTGATGTCAGCCGCGATGATGTCGCCGGACGGCATGAGCAGCGCATCGTCTGGATTGTCCGCCCGATCGGGGCCCGTTCCTGGCATGCCTGGCTTGCCGTAGCGGTACACGATCTTCCGAGCGGCGACGCTGATCACCGAGATGACCTGGTCATCCTCCTGGGTCGCGATGATGTACCTGCCGTCGGGCGAGAAGAAGGCGTCGTCGGGCACCCGGAATGTCTGCCTGGGCGCCAGGTCGCCTGGCCTGGGGAACACCCACCTCACCCGGCCCTGCGGGTCGATGATCACCAGCCGGTTGTTCAGGTGATCGGCGACTAGCACGGCTGCCGGGAGTGCGGCGGGATCCGAACCCGGGGCGAGATGTCCCCTGCCAGTGGCCGGGCCCAGCCACGGCATGGCGGCGATCCAGCCGGCCGACGCCGGGCCGGGAGCGGCCATCGACCCGGCGGTGGCGGGCCGGAGCTTCGTCGCAAGCGAATCTGCCCTGACACCGGTGCCGCCAGCGCTGGCCGTGCTCGCCGGAACCGCCTTCCCGGGCGGAACGAGCCGCAGCGCCACGACCGCGGGCACAGCGCGCGACCCATCCGTGCCCCCGACCAGGTAGCCGGTCCCGCGGACGACGGCGCCGGCCGCGCGGGCGACGGGCATCGGCAAGGTCGCCGCCAACGTGGCGGCTGTGCCGGAGGGACCGACCCCGAGCACCGCGGCGCTGGCACGGAGCGGGCCGGCCGCGGGCGAATCGGCCGCGGGCGAGCCGCCGGCGGGAGCGGTTAGGCCGCCGGCCAGGAAGATCCGGCCGCCCAGCACGAGTGCGGCCTCGGCGGCGAGCGGTCGCGGCAGCCTGCCGACGACCTCCGCCCGGCCGCTGCGCGGATCTACCCGCTGGATGGCCTTCGTCGGGCCGGCGGCGGTCATGCCGCCGAAGACCCAGAGATTCCCGCGGGAGGCGACGGCCGCGGTGAAGGCGACCGGGACGGGCAGCCTCGCCACGACCGAGAAATGGATGCCGTCCGCGGTCCCGAGGACGGTCGGCACGCGCCGCGGGCCGTCGGCGCCGCCGATCAGGTAGGTCAGGCCGGCCGTGGTCACGGCGGTCAGCCCGGACCGGGCCTCGGGCAGCCGCGCCGTCAGGCGTGCGGTGGCGGTGCTGCCGGCGGTTACAGTCTGGACGCCCGGGCTGGTTCGTCCGCCGTTCCCGCCGAACACCATCAGGTTGCCGCGCACGATCGCCGCCGCCGCGCCGGTGACCGGAGCTGCGAGCCCGGCGAGGGCACTTTCCCGCCCCGTCAGCGGGCTGAGCCGAGTTACGGAGCGCGCCGGGATACCGTCGCGGCTGCCGTTGCTCCCGCCGATCAGCAGCACTTGCCCATGCCGGGCAACGGCCGCGGCGCCGGAGATCGCATCAGGCAGCTGATAGGCCGTCCACGTGGCCTGGAGCACGCTGGTGCGGCCCAGGTGCCGGTGCGCGGCCCCGCTGACCGCCGCGGGGTCCGCCGGTCCGCCTCCGCCGCTGCATGCCGCCGCCGCGGCGACGGCGGCGATAACGACGGCAACGAGGACCGGCCGACTGCCGGACGGCCTCGGCAGGCTGCAGGCACATCGCCGAGGGCCCCGGCCCGCGCTGTGCGCCGATCGGTCAGCGCTCGGTCCGTTAACGAAGCCCTCCCGTTGCTCGTCCGGCTACAAGGCGCAAATAACCTGGTCGCGAAACGTAGTGACTCTGCCCGGATGGCGGTGCACGAAACGGGGACTGCCGGGCGGCGGCGGCTAGGCCGTCCTGGTGTTGCTGGCCCCCTCCAGGCCGAGTTCGGTGATCGACGTTTCCCGCATCTTGAACTTCTGGACCTTGCCGGTGATCGTCATCGGGTAGTCGCGGGTGAACCGGACGTAACGCGGGATCTTGTAGTGCGCGATCTTGCCACGGCAGTAGTCCCTGACGTCGTCCTGGCTCAGTTCCTGGCCGGGTCGCAGCCGGATCCAGGCGCAGAGTTCCTCGCCGTGCTTCACATCGGGGACCCCGATGACCTGGACATCCTCGATGGCCGGGTGCGCGTAGAGGAACTCCTCGACCTCACGCGGGTAGATGTTCTCGCCGCCGCGGATCACCATGTCCTTGATCCGTCCCACGATGTTCAGGTAGCCAGCCTCGTCCATGACGGCCAGGTCGCCGGTGTGCATCCAGCGCGCCGAGTCGATCGCCTCGGCGGTCTTGTCCGGTTCGTTCCAGTAGCCCAGCATCACCGAGTAGCCGCGCGTGCACAGTTCGCCCGGGGTGTCCGTGGGCAGCACCCGGCCACTTTCCGGGTCGACGATCTTGACTTCCACGTGCGGGTGGACCCGCCCGACCGTCGAAACCCGGCGATCCATGTCGTCGTCGGCGGTCGTCTGCGTCGAGACCGGCGATGTCTCGGTCATCCCGTAACAGATCGTCACCTCGGTCATGTGCATCTCGCTGACGACCCGCTTCATGACCTCGACCGGGCACGGCGATCCGGCCATGATGCCTGTCCGCAGCGTGGACAGGTCGTAGTCGCCGAAATCGGGCAGCGCCAGCTCGGCGATGAACATGGTCGGCACGCCGTACAGCGACGTGCACCGCTCGGCCTGGACCGCGCGCAGCGTCTGCGCCGGGTCGAATCCGGGGGCGGGGATGACGATGCAAGCACCGTGGGTGGTGCAGGCCAGGTTGCCGAGCACCATGCCGAAGCAGTGGTAGAACGGGACCGGGATGCACACCCGGTCCTGCGGGGAGTAACCGCAGCCCTCGCCGATGAAGAACGCGTTGTTCAGGATGTTGTGATGCGAAAGCGTCGCGCCCTTCGGGAAACCGGTCGTCCCGCTCGTGTACTGGATGTTGATCGGGTCGTCGGACGACAGGCTTGCCTCGCGCTCGCGCAGCGGGTCGTCGCCTGCGGCGGCCTGCCCAGATTCGAAGAGCGCGTGCCAGGCCGGCGTGCCGACGTAGATCACGTCCTCGAGGTCCGGCAGGTCGGGTCTGACCTCCTCGATCATGGCCCGGTAGTCGCTGGTCTTGAACTGCTCCGCGCTGACCAGCACCCGGACTCCTGACTGCCGCAGCGCGAACGCGAGTTCATGGCTGCGGTAGGCCGGGTTGATGTTGACCAGGATGATCCCTGCCTTCGCGGTCGCGTACTGCAACTGGACCCACTCGGCGCAGTTGGGCGCCCAGATTCCGACCCGGTCGCCGGCCCGCAACCCCGCCGCGATGAGGCCGCGCGCCAGGATGTCGGTCCCGGCGTCGAAGACCGAGTACGTCCACCGGCGGCCGGTAGGCACGTCCACGAGCACCTCGGCGTCCGGATGCGCGGCGGCGACCCGGCCGAGGTTCTCGCCGATGGTCCCGCCGAGCAGCGTCATGGCGGACGCGCCGTGGCTGTAGGACAGCGTGACTTCGGAGGACATGAGCCGTTCCCTTCGCAGGCTGATGCACCCATCGTGCCCGTTATGCCGCGTGGTGTGAAGCTGAGGAGTGCGGCCCGCGGAAGGAAATGTGCCACCCGGCATCAGGCGGGATTATGGTGATCATTGCAGGATTGAATTGGACTTGACCGGAGCGGCACGTGGTCCTTTTGGTCATCTGGCTTGTCGCGGCCGCCGCGTTGGGTGTGGCCGAGATGCTGACGACGACGCTCGCACTCGGGCTGATGGCGATTGGCGCGCTTGCGGCCGCACTGACCGAGGCCGTCGGCGGCGACCCGATCCTCCAGCTCGCGGTCTTCGTGGCGGTCTCGCTCGCCGGGATCGTGCTGATCAGGCCGGTGGCGCTGCGACGGCTGCGGCGCAGGTCGACGCTCCGTACCGGGACCGCGGCCCTCGTGGGCCAGACCGCGTACGTGCTCGCGGACGTCACGCCGCACGCCGGGCGGATCAGGATCGGCGGCGAGGAGTGGTCGGCTCGGCCCTATGACGAGTCATCGGTCATCGCGGCCGGGTCCATGGTCGACGTCCTGCAGATCAAGGGCGCCACTGCCCTTGTTCACCAAAGGGAGTAGAAATGCCGTCAGGTGCCGTGGCCGTCCTCGTGGTGGCCTTCGTGGTCGTCGTGCTGATTCTCGTTTTCCTGAGCCGGTCGATCTGGCTGGTGCCGCCGGCGCGGGCGCGCAATGTCGAGCGGCTCGGCCAGTTCCACAAGACCCTGGAGCCCGGACTCCATCTGGTCATTCCGATGATCGACAGGGTCAAGGACCTGATCGACCCAACTACATCCAGGCGATCGAGCAGCTGGCCGCGACGATGCTGCGGAGCGTGATCGGGAGCATGGACCTGGAGCAGACGCTGACCTCGCGGGACAAGATCAACACCCTGCTGCGCGGCGTGCTCGACGACGCGTCGGGCAAGTGGGGGATCCGGGTGACGAGGGTCGAGATCCGCTCGATCGACCCGCCCCAGTCGATCAAGGACGCGATGGAGAAGCAGCTCAGGGCCGAGCGTGACCGCCGACGGTGACAAGAAGGGCACGATCCTGCGGGCCGAGGGCGACAAGCAGTCGGCGATCTTGCGTGCCGAGGGCCAGGCGGAGGCGATCTCGACCGTGTTCAAGTCCATTCACGATGGCAACCCGGATCCGAAGCTGCTCGCCTACCAGTACCTGCAGACGCTGCCGCAGCTTGCCCAGGGCCAGGGCAACACCGTCTGGATGATCCCGAGCGAGCTCACCGGCGCGCTGCGCATGCTCGGCTCGGCGTTCGGGAAGGCGAGCGAGCCGGAGGGCGGCGATGGCTCGTTCGCGGACCACGAGTCCTATGTCCCCGCCCATTTGCCGCATGCTGCAGGCGACTAGGAATCCGTCATTTTCCCTGCTCAGTTCGCTGAGACCGAGATCAAGGACGCGTTCTTCGGCCCCGGGGGGCGGACAGCCTGGTACGTCAGGGTCTGAAGGCCAGGCCGGCGGTCAGCAGTAGGCCGAACGCCAGTTGCAGCCGTCCCGTCTGCCCGAGAACGGCGACCAGGCCGCGCCCGGTGACCTCGGAACGAACCTGCCTGATCGACAGGATCGCCAGCGGCACGGCGAGCAGCGTGAGCAGGGTCAGCGGGGCGGTGAGCGCCATCGCGGCCGCCACGGCGAACGGCGCCGACACGCAGCAGGCGTAGAGCACCCGGGTGCGCTGGTCGCCGAGCACGACGGCCAGCGTGCGCTTGCCCGCGGGTTCGTCGGTCGGGATATCCCGCAGGTTGTTGACGACCAGCAGCGCGCAGGCGAGCAGGCCGACCGGGACCGACGCGGCGACTGCCAGCCAGGTCAGCCTGTCCATCTGCACATACGCGGTCCCGGCTACCGCCCCCACCCCGAAGAACACGAACACGGAGACCTCGCCGAGCGCGCGGTAGCCGTACGGGCGGCTGCCTCCGGTGTAGAACCAGGCCGCGCCGATGGCGGCGGCGCCGAGCGCGATCAGCCACCAGGAGACAACGGCGGCGAGCACGAGCCCCGCCGCCCCGGCCACGAGGAAGCTGCCGGCCGCGGCGGCGAGCACCTGCCTCGGCGTCGCCAGGCCGGAGCCGACCAGCCGGACCGGGCCGACGCGCTGCTCGTCGGTCCCGCGGATACCGTCGCTGTAGTCGTTGGCGTAGTTGACCCCTACTTGCAGCGCCAGCGCGACGACCAGCGCGAACACGGCCCGCCACCCGACGAAGCCGCCGTACCCCGCGGCGGTGCCCGAGCCGACCGCGACCGGGACGATGGCGGCGGGCAACGTCCGTGGCCTGGCGCCCGCCACCCAGTCTCGTGCCGCCGTCACGACCCGTCCCGTCTGCCGCGTTATGGAGGGTCACAGACTAACGGGGGCAGCGAGCCGGATCCGACCGCCCCTCAGTTCAGCGCGGGCGGCGCGGTCCAGTGGCCGCTGAGTTCAGTGGCGCTCAGTTCAGCGGCGGCAGCGCCCGCTCCGAGGCCGCGGTGATCGCCGCGATCTGGTCGGGGCTCAGCTGATTCTCGGCGGCGGCCTTGGACTGGCGCTTGAAGTACGTGCCGACGCGGCTGCCGTCGAACACGGCGACGCCCTTCACCCTCATGATCACCCAGGAGATGCTCGGCCCGTACATGACCATCACGGGCCGCACCCTGACCCGCTGCCCGAGTTCGGCCGCGATCAGCGTGGCGGCATGCTTCGCCTCCAGTTTCGCGTGGTCGAGCCGGTCCTCCATGCTGGCCCTGCCGTGGTACAGCATCCCGTCGATGACGCGCAGCGGCAGCCTGCGGTCAAGTCGCTGGGAGTCGAGCGCGAAGATGCCCGCGGGGCCGACGACGACGTGGTCGATCACGTGCCTGGTCCCCGGGATGGTCCTGGCGTGCATCGCCCGGTAGCCGGCCGCATGCAGGACCTTGAGCCGGCGCCTGGTAAAGCGCTGGGCCGAGGTGACCCGGACCGACGCGGGCACCACAGCGGTCGTCTTGGACCGGTAGATGGAGTCGGCGGCGACGTAGATGACGGCCGCGGTCAGGCCGTATCGCCAGCCAACACCGATGCCGAAGCCGACGAAGACGATGAACGACACGATGGACCTGGTGACCCAGACCCGCAGCCGCGGGTCGGCCCGCAGATGCGGTTTGATGACCGGGCGGCTGACCAGCGGGCCGGTGAGCTGCCGACCCTTGGCCGGCCGGGTGCCGGAAGCGGGTTGCGCGGCGAGCGCCGACGCCGAGGAGGTGCGCTCGGCGGGCTGCTCAGCGCCGGGCTCGGCGGGCTGCTCAGCGCCGGGCTCGGCATCGTCGGTCACACCATTCTCAGTGGTGACTTTGCGGAATAGCTCGCGCAGGCCTTTTCGCTCATTGGCCTGGTCAGCCGACTGGCCGGGCGGGTCATGCACGTCCGCGTCCACATTCTGAGCGTAGCTGATTCCTTACCCGCTGAACATGCGAGAGCTGGCCGCGGAATGCCGGGACAGCTCGGCAGTCACGCTCCGGCCGGGCAGGCCAGGACGGCTCCGTCGGGGTGGGCCTGGACGGTCCCCGTCGGGCCGTCTACTGTTCGGTAACGTGACCCAGATTCATGACATGAGCGCGCTCGAACTCGCAGACTCCATCCGGGACGGCCAGCTCTCGCCGGTCGAGATCACCGACCACTACCTGGACCGGATAGACCGCCTCAACTTTCAGACAGGCGCCTTCTACACCGTGACCGGCGAGCTGGCCAGGGAGCAGGCTACGGCGGCCGAGAAGCTCGCCGCCGAGAGCCGCCGGGCAGGCGACCAGGCGACGGCGCTGCCCGCTCTGACTGGCGTGCCGATCCCGATCAAGGACCTGAACATGGTCGCCGGCGTGCGGATGACCCTCGGCTCGATGATCTTCGCCGACTATGTGGCCACCGAAGACGACTACGTCGTCGCCGAGTTGCGCAAGGCGGGGATCGTCATCACGGGCAAGACCGCGACCCCGGAGTTCGGGTTGCCGTGCTATACCGAGACCAAGATCGGCCCGCCCGCCAGAACGCCGTGGGACCTGTCCAGGTCGGCGGGCGGCTCGAGCGGCGGCGCTGCCGCGGCCGTGGCGGCAGGCCTGGCGCCGGCCGCCCAGGGCAGCGACGGCGGCGGGTCGATCAGGATACCGGCCAGCGTGTGCGGCCTGTTCGGGATCAAGCCGAGCCGTGGCCGGATCTCGCAGGGCCCGCTGATGCCTGACCTCAGCGGCCTGTCGACCGACGGGCCGATCGCCAGGACCGTGGCCGACGCGGCTCTGCTGCTGGACGCCATGACCTGCAACTATCCGGGCGACATGTACATCATGCCGCGCCTTCCCGACGGGGAGACCTTCCTCGGCCACGCCAGCCGTGACCCCGGCAGGCTGAGGATCGGGCGCTCGATGGCCAATGTGGTGCCTGGGGCGACCGTGCACGAGGACTGCGTCGCCGCCTACGAGGACGCGAGCAAGCTGCTCGCCGATCTCGGTCACGAGGTCACCGACGTCGACCTGCCGTTCGGACCGGACTCCGTGCCGATGTTCGAGCTGCTCTGGTACTCGATGGCCACGCTGGCGCCGATCGACTCGGCGCAGGAGGACGAACTGCTGCCGCTCACCCGCTACCTGCGCGGCAAGGGGCTCAGGGTGTCGGCCAGCGAGCTGATCTTCGCCCAGGCGTACCTCCAGGGCGTCATGCGGCCTGCCGTAGCCGCGCTGAACAAGTTCGACGCCTTCCTCAGCCCGACGCTGGCCTCGCCACCGGTGCCGGTCGGCTACTTCGACGAAGTTGATCCGGCCGAGAACTTCGAGCGGCAGAAGAGATTCACCCCGTACACGGCGTTGTATAACATCTCAGGCCAGCCGGCGGTGAACCTGCCGCTGTACTGGAACGCCGACGGGCTGCCGATCGGGGTCATGCTGGCCGGCCGGCCATCGGTGACTAGCTTCGTTCACTCTATGTAGCAGCGTTCCAGCCGGCCGTGACGATCATGGCGACGGCCGGATGGGGGCTGGCTCGGTGGGTTCCCGCGCTGGAAGGACTGCCGGTCGGCGCGACGGCGCGCGCTATCGCGGTGGCCGCGGGGCTGCCCGCGGTCGCCGTGCTCACCATCGCGGTCACGCTCGCGGTGAGCGCCGTGCAGGGACTTGCCGGGCTGTGGCTCGGCCGCGCGCTCGCCCCCAGGTCGGCCAGGGACTGAGCCACGCCGAGGGCTGCCCGGCTGGCCTGGCTACGCGGTCGCGGGCAGTTCGACCTCGGCGGCCGACTTCGTTGCCGACAGGCTCGCCGCGAGGGCGCCGCCGCAGGTGAGCATCGCGCCGACCACCTGAAGCAGCGTTGGCTGCTGCCCGAGGACAATGGCGGCGAGTGCCAGCGACGCGGCCGGCTGGAGCAGCAGCATCAGCGACGACACCGCGGCGGGCAGCCGCGGCAGCGACGAGGTGATCAGCAGCCAGCCCGCGGTCTGGCTGAGCAGGGCGAGCGCGGTGAGCCAGCCGATAGCCGGCCAGAGCGGATCAAGCCCCAGGCCGCCGAAGACCAGCCCGAAGACCAGCGCGGCGCTCGCCGCGCCCGCCGTAGCCTCGGCCACCGGCGCCGCGACGTGCGCGGACGGGGTCGATGACCGGCGCAGGGTCAGCAGGTAGCCGGCATATGCTATCGACGTCCCGATACCGTACCAGATGCCGGCAAAGGGGTGCAGTCCCGCGACGGGAGTCCCGATCAGGCCGGAAACGAGCACAACCCCGAGCATCACCACTGGCAGCGCGAATGCCACCGAGCGGCTCGGCCGCTCGTGCCACAGCGCCCACGCGAAGCCCGCCACGAAAAGCACCTGGAGATTGCCGAGAACGGTCGCCACGCCCGCGCCGACATCGGCGATGGCGTGCGCCCACAAGATGAGGTCCACGGCGAGGAACACGCCGGCGACCGCCGCCCTGACCCGCTGGCCGAGCGGTCGCGGGCCGTACCGGCGCTGCTCGAGGGCGGCGAGCGCGATCAGCACGGGGAGCGCCAGGGCCGCGCGGTAGAACGCGGTGCTGACCGGGCTCGCGCCGGACAGCGTGACGAGCACCGCGGACGACGAGATCGTCGCCGCGCCCAGGCCGGCCATCAGGAGCGGTCGCCTGGCGCGCATGGTAACGGCACCGGGATTGGCGGTGCCGTCAATGCCGCCAAGGTCATTGTCAGTAAGGACCGTAGCCTTGTACGGTGCTTTCACGCCCTTGAGCATACGTGGCAGATAGGAGCGGAGGAACATGGCGTTCGGCGTCGACCAGCTCGAGGCCCTCGCCGAGTGCGTCGAGCTGATCAACTCGGGCCGCAGGACGTCGGGCGGCGCGCGCGGCGCGGGCGGCGCGGGCGGCCGGGACGAGCGGCTGGCCGGCCTGGACGACGTGGTCGCCTTCGGTCGCCGTCACCGGGTCCAGGACCTCGGTGCCGCGCGGTCCGGCGACGTCCCCCGCCTCCGCGAGCTGCGGGCAAGGCTCGACGCGGTCGCGGTCGCCTGCGAGGCAGGCGACGACGCGGCGGCTATCCGCGGCCTCAACGCGCTGCTTGCCGAGACCGGGGCGGTCCCGCAGATCGTCAGCCACGACGGCCGCCCCCCGCACATCCACGTCACCAGGGCCACGGCCGCGCTCGCCGACCGGATCGCCGCGCACAGTGCGATGGGCCTGGCCGAGCTGGTCGTCGCCGGGGCGGTCGGCCGGGTCCGTACGTGCGCGTCGCCGCGGTGCGATGCGGTCTTCATCGACCTGTCAAGGAACCAGTCCAGGCGCTTCTGCGACAGCCGCACCTGCGGCAATCGCGTCCACGTGGCCGCCTACCGCTCCCGCCGGTCCGCCGGCCCCGCCGGCCCCGCCAGTGCGTAAGATCTGCGCCAGCACACCCGCCTGCCCTCGCGTCTCGCCGCGACCTGGCGCCGGCCACGGGGCAGGCCGTGGGGCAGCTCGACCATTTCACGTAGCGATACTCAAGCGACGAATGAACGCCAGCCCAGTCCTCGCTCAGTACCTCGGTGATCTCGGCCCGAAACCGCACCCGGCGCCGGCCGCCCAGAGCGCGCCCGAGCCTCGCCTGCGTGGTGAGCTGC
>WNGR01006742.1_pt1 | contig 12236 bp, 14 predicted proteins | sample 5407581 | NCBI WGS metagenome assembly WNGR01 (sample SAMN13153383, study PRJNA577476) | soil metagenome | isolation source: 80 cm soil or saprolite under Garry oak tree replicate 2 | place: USA:California | collected 2016-06-15
GAATACGCGTAAGAGCGGTTATCTTGGCGACGCAGCGTCTTGTCGAGTGGTGATTAGTCACCGCCTGATCGGCCCAGACGCGGATAAACTTCGCGCGAAGATAATCGCCTACAGGATACTGTAATCTACAGAGACTAAAGCGAACGAGAACGCGGTGCCGCGTGTTCGATTACCGCGTAAAGACGGTCTAGCGCCGTTACAGTGGCGATTGACGTGTAGCCTTTTTATTTCCCCTCTCTCTCTAATCAGTTGGTACAGTACATACAAACAAGACCTGACTTGGATCAGACAATCGTTCTCTAGTGCTCCATTTCTGAGACAACGTGTGGACAGGTGCACGCACGTTTGAGGGGGGAGATGTCCTCATTGGGTGGTGAAAGTGGAAGTAGTGGTAGACGAGGGTTGAGCGGAGGGAAAGGAGGGGATGGTGGAGTTCGGGCTCAGATATGGAACAAGCGTCGATCGATATGCGGGCGTATAAACGAAGAATCAGAAATCAGCAGCGACCACGACGACCCCCTCAGGGTTTCACCAACGACCCGTCTCGCCGACTTTGATCACCTCTCGATATATAAACGTCATCACCGTCCTCGTCCAATCCTTCCACGCTCTTCCTCCACTCCCAACCTTCTCGACATCCTCCTCTCAGATCACCCGATCTCTCTCAATCACCACCCACTCCCCTCCCCAACACTTCAAAAACATCCTCCTTCACCGAGGCTACCATCGCAACAACAAATGGCTACCCTACTTCCCCGCGGAGACCCACTCAGTGTTCGCACTCGCGGCGCATCCCACATAGACTTCAGGACTGCCACTACCGGCGTCATTGGCAAATCTATGCGCAATGAACTCTCCCAACTCGTCAACACTGTCCAAGACCTCCAGACAAAGAAGGCGAGTCCGAAGTCTCCAGCTTGCCAACGTACCGTTATTGATGTCTCCCCTGCCTCGACAATCAGGCTTTTGATACTGAGATGCAGTCCTTTTTCTATCTCTTCACCCGTTATCTTTCAGAACGTGCTCAGGCTCAAGCTCTGTCAATCCACTACTCTCCTCATCGCCTCTGCAATCTAACATTGACACCTTCCTTCCAGGGACTGGGATCGCATCAAATCTCCCGGCAATGACCAGATCGTGCCTTACAGCTCCCTCTCGCAACCCAAGGACTCGTCCGCCCTTGGCAAGCTGGCCGTTCTCAAGGTCAATGGAGGTCTTGGTACCTCTATGGGTATGCATTCGTCACACCTCGTCGGAACTTTCATTTTGAGCTCGCCGTGCCTCTGCAGGTATGACCGGCGCGAAGAGCGCGCTCGAAGTTAAAGACGATATGACCTTCCTCGATCTTACTGTGCGCCAGATTGAACACCTCAACACAACCGAGCGCGTCGATGTCCCGCTTATCTTGATGACTTCGTTTAATACGCACGAGGATACTCTTCGCATCATCAAGAAGTACGCCAACCAACAGCTCCGAATCACCACCTTCAATCAGTCCCGCTACCCACGCATCTTCAAGGAGACCTTACTCCCCTGTCCCAAGAACGCCAATGACGACAAGAAGAGCTGGTACCCTCCCGGTCACGGTGACCTGTACAACGCATTGCTCCATTCGGGCGTCCTTGATCAATTGATCGCCGAAGGCAAGGAGTACCTTTTCGTATCCAATTCCGACAACTTGGGTGCCGTGTACGTACTTCTCGTACATCTGCATTGCCGTCCTAAACAACCTCTCAGTGTCGACCAGAGGATCCTGCAGCACATGATCGACAGTGGGGCCGAGTTCATCATGGAAGTCACCGACAAAACCAAGGCTGACATCAAGGTGACGACGTGGTCATCTAAATCTCTGTCTTCACTCGATTAAGATGTTGCCGCTTAGGGTGGTACCCTTGTCGATTACGAGGGTTCAATCCGCCTACTCGAAGTGGCCCAGGTGCCCTCAGAGCATATGGAAGATTTCAAATCCGTCCGCAAATTCAAGATTTTCAACACCAACAACATCTGGATCAACTTGCGCGCTCTCAAGCGCGTGATGGAGACAGAGGCCATGGATCTAGAAATCATCATCAATCCCAAGCAAACAGACGATGGCCAAGCAGTCATCCAGCTCGAGACGGCGGCCGGAGCGGCCGTAAAGCACTTCAAAGGCGCTCACGGAGTCAACGTTCCTCGCAGCCGGTTCCTTCCCGTGAAATCGTGCTCGGATTTGCTGCTGATCAAGAGCGACATTTATTCCCTGGAACATGGACAGCTGGTGATCAACCCGAGTCGGATGTTCGAGAACACACCTGTGATCAAACTCGGCGACCACTTCAAGAAGGTGCGTTGCCCACCTCAATCGGAGACATACTCTTCGTTAACCGTTCAGTGAAATTCAGATCCAGCAATTCCAAAAGCGGTTCAAGAAGATCCCCACGATTATCGAGCTGGATCATCTGACGGTGACTGGGGACGTCTACTTTGGGCGAAACGTGACGTTGCGCGGGACGGTGATTGTGGTGGCGAACGAGGGCCAGCGCATCGACATTCCCGATGGGTGTATCCTCGAGAACCGGCTCCTGTCTGGTAACTTGAACATGATCGTACGTTCCCGCACCCGCGCTTTCGTTTTCCCGTGACCTGACCTAACCTCTCTGCACCCGCGCTTTCTCAACCCACGCAGGATCTATAAACCCGCCCCGGCCCCGCTTTCGTGACGTCCAGCCAGGAACGAGGGGGACAGGGGACAGGCAAAAACACTCCGAAAAGCTCACGTTCACGTTCCCTTTCACACCCTCTTCCACGCCGTATATACATCTAGATCCTTTCAACCTCTTCTTTGGTGCCTGGATGAAATTCTACATACTTCCTTCCAATTTTTTTTTCCCATCCTTGTGATGCATGCCCCTTTTCGTAGCGTGTAGATGGCGACGAGCGCTTGTATGATAGGAGGAAAGAAGAATTTTTTTTAGAATCATAAGCACGGATGTGATCTATCAGAGCAAATTTGAAAGTAGAATAGCGTCAACTTTACTGTATTCCATTGCGACTTCGCCCGACCTAACTAAACAAGAAACAAAAGAAATATTGTCCATATGTGATTGTGCCAGCGGAGATAAGAAAAAAAAAACAAGAACGTCTTAAATTTAGTGTGGGTGTAGCGCGCCCGAACGTCAACTAAAATGGACGTATGGCAGCTACCTAGCGGGTCCGACCTAGATATCATGTTGTCTAAAAAAAGAACTCGGAAATATGACGGCTGCAGAGCGTCAAACGTAGTGGCAGCAATGTACTGTGGCCATAATGTAATTGTGATGGTACTGTGAGAGGGTTGAGGAATCACAGATCCTGGAAGAAGACGTGTCCGTTAAGCCCCGTCCAATAACGACACACCCGCAAGCACGCACCGTCATGGTCAAATTGCCAGAAAGGAGCCGGTTCTCGAGGATACATCCATCGGGAATGTCGATGCGCTGGCCCTCGTTCGCCACCACAATCACCGTCCCGCGCAATGTCACGTTTCGCCCAAAGTAAACGTCTCCGGTCACTGTCAGGTGATCCAACTCGATGATCTGGGGGATCTTCTTGAACCGCGTCTGGAACTGCTGGATCTGCAAAAAAAAAAGTCGTCGTCTCAGAAATCACCGCTGAACGGTAGTCTCTGGCTCGAGGTGGGCAGCGCACCTTCTTGAAGTGGTCACCGAGCTTGATTACAGGCGTGTTCTCGAACATCCGTTTCGGATTTATCACTAGCTGTCCGTGTTTCAGAGAATAGATGTCGCTCTTGATCAGCAGCAAGTCCGAGCACGATTTCACGGGAAGGAACCGGCTGCGAGGAACGTTGACCCCATGAGCGCCTTTGAAGTGCTTTACGGCCGCTCCGGCCGCCGTCTCGAGCTGGATGACTGCTTGGCCGTCGTCTGTTTGCTTGGGATTGATGATGATTTCTAAATCCATGCCCTCATCTTCCATGATCCGCTTCAAGGCTAAGGATAAACAGTCTCAGAATCAATGCTTGTAAGTAAAAGGCGGTGAGATATACCCTTCAGGTTGATCCAAATGTTGTTTGTGTTGAATATCTTGAACTTGCGAACTACAAAGTGGTGTCAATTGTCGGTTGTATCCCACTTGGCGCATAGTACGCACCTGACTTGAAGTCCGCGACGTGTTCCGAAGGAACCTGTGCGATCTCAAGGAGACGAACTTGGCCATCATAGTCGATGAGGGTACCACCCTAGACGTAGCTTTTTAGCATACGCCGGGGGGCTAGGGTTTAGCTATAGCCTACCTTGACATCAGCCTTAGTCTTATCAGTAACCTCCATAATAAATTCAGCCTGGGAGTCGATCATATGCTGAAGAATTTGCTGATCAACACTACAGGTCGAGATCTCAGTAACCTGAGCTAGCCAAATGATCACGAAAGCACATACACGGCGCCGAGATTGTCAGAATTGGACACGAAGAGGTACTCTTTTCCCTCGGCAATCAATTGATCAAGGACGCCGGAGTGCAGCAACGCGTTGTACAAGTCACCGTGACCAGGAGGGTACCAGTTCTTCTTGTCGTCGTTTGCAGTCGTAGGCGCGGGGAGAAGTGTCTCTTTGAGGATGCGCGGGTACCGTGACTGGTTGAAGGTGGTGATGCGGAGCTGCTGGTTGGCGTACTTCTTTATGATGCGGAGCGTGTCTTCGTGCGTGTTGAACGAAGTCATCAAGATGAGTGGGACATCGACACGGTGTGTCGTGTTAAGATGCTCGATCTGGCGCACGGTGAGGTCGAGGAAGGTCATGTCGTCTTTGACTTCCAGTGCAGACTTCGCTCCGGTCATACCTGTTGACACGTACTGTCAGCTACTAAGCGTATAAAATCAAAGCAGTGCACACCCATGGAAGTTCCAAGACCACCGTTGACCTTGAGGACGGCGAGCTTGTTCAACGCATCGGGGCTAGTCACCGTCGGAAGTTTGTCATAGGGGACGATCTGATCCGCTGCTGGTGACTTGATGCGGTCCCAGTCACTGTGGATGGTGTCAGTACAATGACGATCATCGAGATAAGTGAAGAAGGTACAGTTCGTGACTCTTGGCCTTTTCGGTGAGATAGCGCGTGAAGAGGTAGAAGAAGGACTGCATTTCCATGTCAAAGACCTTTGAAACCAATATCCATGAGAGGCGAGCGAAAAGATAAAGCAGCAAGACATACCCGCTTCCCGGTAGGATCAGACACGGTCTGCACGAGCCTGTTCAATTCATTGCGCATGGTCTTCGTGGCCACGCCAGTGGTAGCACTTTTAAAGTGCTGTTTAGTACGAGGAAGTAGGGTGTGACGATCAGATGTCAGTGAGGAGGCAGAAAAGACCTAGCGCGACGCGCACCATGTTGGAAACACCCCTTGTACGGGGGGAGCGCGCCCGGATCTCAGTGGGAGTGGTGAGGGTGGTCATGATCGACGAGTGAGAAAAGGCTAACGAGAGAAGGTGATCAACTCCTGCACTCAATTTATATCCTCACGCGCTACAATCGCTCTCAAACTTGGCCTTACACTTGGGATTTGGCTCGCAGCGGTCAACCTCATCCAATTCATCACGCTAAGGTCTAGGCGAAGTACGGTACGTCGTAGCCGACAATCGCTCTTAACACGCCTGACAATTTGGCATGTAAGGTACAACTTAAATCAAATATGAGCACGACTGATGAAAGGCTAAAGCTGCTCAAGGAAGAAGTACAGCATGCACGCGCCGAACGTGAGGCACAAAGCATCCTCCGCACGGCTGAACTCGCTGCCGCGAAATAGGGTCGTAACGAAGCAGCCCCGGGACGCCATGAGGATATAATGAGTCAACTCAAGACGATGCGAGAGCTGCTTAGCGAACAACGCGAGTCACAGGCACAGCGTCGCGATCAAACAGAGCAGCGTCATGCGGAGGAAATGCGATGGCGTGGGGACACGCTCAGGCAGATGTCAGACGTGCAGGCCGCACTGGCGTCGCTCCGTGATGAACGGCAGGCGGACCACGAACAACGTGCTGAGGAACATGCCCGTGCCAATTCCGGTGGGTACCTGTATTTTTTGGAAAATGCCGACGTCCAAGTGATGCGCCGTCTTCGTTCAATCAAAGAAATTGAACGAGCTGTCAAGGAGGTGTCGAGGGATGTGGCAGAGACGAGAGAGCAATTCCTCTCAGTCGCCGATGGTATGGATATTGACCTCCGTTATCCTCGACGCATATGGCCTCATGAATTGCACCTCCGAGTAAACAGAGCTCCAAGAAGACACGGCCAGGCGCCACGAGGAGTTAAGGCACATCCTGTTAGCGAACGCGTCTGCACGAGAGAGCGTGTCCTTCAGCAGCGATCAAACGTAACGTACATAGATTGTATCAGAGCATCAGATAGGATGTACGTATCATCCGCGGGTAAGCGTCACGGTAGGACCGGGGCCCGAGGTGCAAACTCCGGATAATTGCGAGTCCAACTCCCAAGGGAACTGCGTTTGTTGAACTACGTCGTAATGGCATCTGCCAAGCAACTGTCGCCCCAAAAGCAATACAATCGCGCAGTGACGCGCCTAGCCGAAATTCAATCCCGCCTCACCACGGCTCCACGTACGGGTAAGCTCAGCGGTAAAGTCGCTGTCATCACCGGCGTTGGGTCCCTCAAAGGCATCGGGTAGGCCCTCTTCATGTTTTAACGCTTCAACGTTTGCAATCGACTTCACAGGCGAGCTGCCGCGTTATTATTTGCACATGAAGGTCGGTTTAGCAGCAACGTAATGGAGATTCGATGCCAAAGGCTCTTGATTCATCATAGGCGCTCAACATCTCTACCTACTGGACTTTGCCGGGGACAACCTCCCTAATTTGAAGTCGACTATCGAGGAGCGGTATCCAGATGTGAAAGTGCGTGCGCCACTTCTACCAACTAAGAACGTGTAACGACCCCCCTCAGGCTACGGTAATCCAAGCCGATGCTGCGGATGATAAAGCAATCTCTGGCGTTTGTCAACAAGCACTCAGCGAGGAAGGCAGACTAGACATATTCTTTGCAAACGTGCGTTGTCAGCGTTCTATCTTCTCATTGCATGTAATACAGCGTCTTCTTTTACTCAGGCCGGCATCGCGACTATTCGTACACTGGAAGACGCTCCTGGGGAGGTGTTCACCAACACCATGCGAGTCAACGCCCTGTCGTATGTACCTGGTTTCTGTGCTATCAGGGATTGGCACGAATCACCTTGCTAGTTGCTATCTCGCCGTCAAGCACGCGTCCGCAGCCATGAAACAAACAAATGAGGCCCGAGGAAAGCCTCTCAGCGGAGGTAGCATCATCCTCACCGCCTCTGGTCCGTTTCTGCTTTTCTTCTCTTATAAAAAAATACCGTTTGCTAAATCTGCGTGTTATAGTTGCTGGTATCCGGTCAGGTGGGGGCTCCGTCGACTGTAAGTCAGACATGAGACTCGCACCATATTTTCTCTGATGACAAAACACCACCACAGATAGCGCCAGTAAAGCGGCGTTCGTATACATTTACACCCTCGTCCCCGTTTTCCATCACTCAAGCGTGTTCCAGGGTAATCTCAATCGCCGAAACAGCTGCGTGGCAACTCCAACGCACTGATATCCGAGTCAACGCCCTCTGTCCGGGGCTCATCGAGACAGGCATGACATCTCCTATCTTTGACCACGCCCGCAAGCGGGGCACTGGAGATAAAATCGGGCAATTAAACCCAATGGGTCGTTACGGAGTCCCAGAAGGTGCGCACGGTCTACCGTATCTACTTGAAGTTAGGTTATCAATGCCCGTACCCTCCGAGTGTAGAGATTGCGAACGCTGTTCTGTTTCTGTCCTCGGGTGCGTTAACCTTTTCCACTTTTAATGTTGTGCTCATGACTTCCGGCAGACGACTCGAGCTATGTGAACGGCCAAGCCTTTGCCGTTGATGGAGGGCTTACGGCTTCCATGCCCGTGATTCCGGGAAAATTTGTATAATGGTAGTGGGACCTGTCGCCTCGCCCTCCCCGATATATATTATATGCAGGGCCGGTTCACATCTGAAATGAAGCTAGACATGGAGGTGTCTTGATCTATTACCATATGGGATGACTAAGCGCCACCATCCACGTCCACTGGACTCACTCGAAAGACGAAGGGGATGAGGTGACGGGATTACAGCGTTCCCCAGAAAGTTTAAGTGATCTACCCCACCTAAAACGCAATCACTGCAATGCATGCAGTGCGGTCTACACAGAGATCTTGCGAGTGTTGAGCGTCCTCGGCTTGGTTGTCCCGCAATCCCCGAGCATGCATGATAGCATCATCGCAACACCACCCAGCGCGAAACCTGGCTTTGCTAGTGAGTTGACAAATTGGAGCAACGAAGACGAAGGACTCCACGTGCCTGGACTCGCACTCTTGAGAAATATCAACTCCGCGAAACTGCTGGGATTCGGAACGAAGCATGTCAACCCCGCAGTCCTATATAGCACTTGCTGCCGATATCGGCTTAAGAGATCTGATCAAGTGCTGAATCCGCACGCAAGCTCGTTTGCTTGTTGGAGGCACTCGAAGGACTTTGGAAAGATAGAGTGTTACGAGGTTGCTATGCCTAGATTTCCTCTCCCCCGTGCGTTCTGAGTGGTGAGCGAGCGGCGGCGTCCGGATGGGCAGATCTGAGAGCTGTGCGTACCCAGACCGTTGCAACCTCCAACGGAGAATACGTCCTTGACGAGTGAGGAATTGCCACAACGTGGGGAGCACGTACCACGATCCCTTCTGACCTTTTTCCCACCATCACACCCATCGCACTTAGTTGCTCTCTAGCTACTTGTCACTTGAAAGGCTTTTGAAGCCAGATTCCCGACCAGTAAAGAGCTTTCCTGGTCCACTTATCCTTCGGGTTGCTGACGGACAGTTTTCAAGTTGCGTGGAAAATGTGAGGGTTGTTGAATTTAATCCAGGGGCCCTGGTACCTGCCTTCGTTGCATGGTGCTCTGAAAATGTAAACAACCTTTGTCAAGGGCACGCTGTTTCGCAGACCTGGCGGGGGAAGGTGGTGGTTATCGGAGGGCTCCATGATCCGGGTCGAAAGGAAAATATACAGGTTCCGATCTAGACGGTCTTCACGCGCACCGGAACTTGTGACTGGCACATTTACAAATATAATTCCATACAGATTGGTCAAGGCGCGATGCATAAATGGTGAAAACGCGGAAGTCCCCGTCCGCACGCAACATTTAGAACTTGGCGGCTCCATTCAGTTACACGTACGAAAGCAACAACTCCAGATGCATCCATGGCCAAAGCGCTGCATCAGACCTCCCACCTGTCTAGGCCTCCCACGACCCCGATCCGCCGTCAAAGTCTCGGGTCTACGTCCTCTCATGTAGCATAAGGCGTGGGGGCGTATAGGCGCACTTCCCAGGAGCCATTTACCAACCAATGGCAGGTATAGCTAGGAAATGACCACGGTCCTGGGGCGCGGTGATTCACTTCCGTCGGCTCAGTCAAGACGTATTGCACCATGCCGGTCCCCAACATGCCCGTGGAGTCATCTTGTTCTACTTCCGTTCCTTAAGAAAGGTCATCGTCAGCTCCTCCAGAGTCTCTCACTGCGTCTGTCTAGTCTAGCCACCGCGTGCTGGTGTCTTTAGGTTGCTCTAGCATCGTATTCCTCCTTGCGCGTGACTCCTCGGTTAGTCCGCTCGCGTCTGGCGCCTCTTCCATTCCCATGGTATGGTAATCAAACGACCACGACCCGCATACGGGGATAGACGTCGGAGACACATTACCATGGGTAGGAAGAGGACCAGAGCATGACGCAACAATCGATAGTCAACAGAGCACAAGTCATTTTCCCAGCAGATCTGGATGTATCGGTCGCGATGCTAGCGTTGGCTGTCAGGTATATTCCCAGGTATGCAGCGGCGGAACAGAGCTTTGCCCACACGAAGCAGCTACGAACCTCCCCTTGTCGCACTTGAGGCAAAGGCCTGCCAAGCTGGCCAAGGCGCGGCTCCGACTGAGCAGCAGTCGCCTTTTGTGGCAAGGCCAGATGCGGACTAGGGGACGTATGCTTCTGCCTTTGAAAAATCAAGGGAAAAAAGGCAGCAGATTTACGAATGCGCCCAAGGCTGGGTGAGAAGAACGCAGGGAGGGACGGTAGATGGGCAAGTCGGATAAGGTAAGGGGTTGGACTATCCTGGGAGCTGCTGAGTTTCTGCCTTTATAGACCGGGGAGGAGCTTGAAATTTCTGTTCGTTTTTTTTTTGGTGCGTCATGAGGTAGTTCATCGATGGATTGAGGGTGCGGGTCCGTCGCATGCTGCAAGGGGGTGGGTAAACTCACCGATTTCGTGAGGTTCTACCTCGATAGCCCCCTTGTACGGGGACTATTGTGAAGGCCAATCGGCGGACGTCATGCAGTCATGGCGCACTGGTCTATAAGAAGCTCCGTTCATTTGCTCCTTGCACACATAGGGCTGGCTATGAGGTCCGGGAGTAATATCTCCTGTATGTCAGGGTGGGTAACCGATATTCGGATGCCTCGGGGGTTCTACGCCAGAGAATTTTCAATGGCCTGGCTCATGCTGACTTTCAGCCAGCCAAGCCAACGCTAGTGTTTTCAGTGTGTAATGAGGCAAGCTTCTGTACGCCCGTGACGCCTTACAGAGGGCACACCCACGTCTCTCGGCGCATCGTTCGCAAGACGCAACGTTCCAGAACAGGTGCCGAGCACCTTGTGCCGCTGCCATTTGCTAAAGGAGCAATATCATCCCCATCGCTGGATGGGCCGAGATCGTCCGTGTCTACAAGTTCCGTTCGTATCTCTCCGGCTCTCCCGTTCCCGTTCCCGTTCCCTGCATTTGCTTCGACCTTACCGCTTCGCTTGTCACACGTCGCCGTCCCCTCGTGTTGTACATCCACAGCGGTACCGAGGGACGACGAGAGACCGATGGACAGGTACACGTAAGGTACGAGTAGTCACGGTCGGTCATAGTGTCAGGGTTCTCTGACCCATATCTCGGTGAGTGTCAATGTATACTGGATCGCCATCAGACCCCAAAAGTCAAAAGGTTATTATCGATTCGTCTGGAACGCCCCCCCACCAAACAGAGCAACAGACCGGGACACTGTGTCCACCGAGACGGGCTTTGGTACTGTCATCTCGAAATTCGAAACGAGTCGCTCTGACGAGCGGAGACCCCACATACTTCTCGAGGCCACTGTTCTCGCGGGGCTTCAAGGTCCTGCGGGCCCGGGACCCAGCGCACCAACGGCCTTTTCAATCTGACCGTTGAAGCTCCTGACCCCTCTCTTAGCACGCCGTCCATTTCTATCCAAACAAGACCACTGTTCCCCGTGAACCTCGGCGGTAATCCGCCATTTGCGGCGGGATAGATGAGCCGTTGCGTCGTCTGCGCAGACCATCGCAGTCGCACGCGTGCCAGTTGCGAGCCCAAACCTCAAGGCTTCGTGGAAACGCCATCAGGCTTGTCGTCTGCGGTTTTCATTTCCGCTTCAAACTCGACCTCTCTCCTTTAGGGGAACTGTATTTCCCAGAGCCAGCAGCGAACGCAGTCAAGTTATTGATCTGCCTTCTGTCTGTAAAGAATGGCAATCAGTTAACCCAGTTTGTGGTATAATTTCTCCCACATCTCCGCACTTCCGAATTGTCTCCTCATCTTGCTCTTCCGAGCCTCATGTACGATCGCGCGAGCTGTTGCCTCAGAGCCAAAACGATTAGCCAAGTTACAGGGACGCCCCTCCTACGGACTCGCGATCGCAGCGGGCTTCACCGAATTTCCTAATGTCCGCCGCCGGGGCCACTTCCGGGAAGAGTGTCTTATCCAGCCAATCTACCTTCCAGGTCTACTGCCGCTGGAACGTTCCCCCCCTTGTCGATTGACTCGATAAATATTTTTTCTCGGAGCTCGGAATGACTCGCAATAAGCCTGCAGACTTCCGCGCGGTCGGTGCCCCACTAGCACACGCCCCGGTACACCTCCCTAACGAAGATCTCGTCCCAGGCATGCAGAAAACCGAAACAACAAACTGTTAAAATGGTGGCATTAGTGTGTATGAAGCTCGATGGTCGACAAACCTTGCGATCGCGAAGTGTCCCCTACCACACCCCCCTCTACGTCGCTGCAGTTCTCTCCTCCCCTCAGCCCTATATTATGGCATGGCAATTCTCCCTCTATGATTCCTGCAAGAGGTAATCGCGTCCTCGTATTCCCTGAATAAAGTCGCTTGGA
>WNGR01015444.1_pt1 | contig 12236 bp, 8 predicted proteins | sample 5407581 | NCBI WGS metagenome assembly WNGR01 (sample SAMN13153383, study PRJNA577476) | soil metagenome | isolation source: 80 cm soil or saprolite under Garry oak tree replicate 2 | place: USA:California | collected 2016-06-15
ACTCACAAGGCCCCGTCCACCCTGGCCATTTCCGGGCTACGGCGGCGAATCCTCACGGGTGGCGTCCGATGTATCGCGTAGAGTGACCGCCGTGCCAGTCATCCAGATCCGCCCCCGCGCGCCGCGGGACGAGACGCGATTGCGGCTCAGGCCCGCGGTCCGCGCGGCGCTCGCCGTCGGGGCGGCGCTGTTCGCCACCGGGATCTTCGTGCTCGGCGCGGTCGTGCACTGGGGCGCCGGGGACGGGACGCACTCCAGTCACACGATCTCCGACGTGATGGGCGATTTCGGGCTCGCCTCCGCCGCGGTGCTGGCCGCCGCCTCCAGCCTTCGCAGGGCCCTGCAACTGCGCGGGCGGTGGCGCGCCTCCTGGCTGCTGTTCGGCGGATCCGCCCTGGTGGCCGGGTTCGGGAACGCGGTATGGGGCTGGTACGAGCTCGTGCTGCGCGAATCCCCGCCCTTTCCCTCCATGGCGGACTGGGCCTTCCTCTGCTTCGCGCCCTTCGCCATAGCGGGCACGCTCGCCCACCAGCGCGGGCTCGGCGGCCCGCTGGCCTGGACCCGGCTCGCCCTGGACGGCATGCTGATCGGCGGCGCGCTGTTCACCGCGGGCTGGGGGATCGCGTTGTCCAGGGACGCGTTCAGCGATGGGCACTCCCCGGGCAAGGTGGCCTTCGAGCTCGCCTATCCGGTCTTCGACATCATGCTCGTCAGCCTCGTGCTCTCGCTGCGCACCAAGGGCCGCGGCCGGGACGGCGCTTCGATGGCCATACTGGTGGCCGGATACACCGTCATCGTGGTCTTCGACGCCCTCTGGACGGTCCCGGACATCCGCGAGCACTACTCCTCCGGCGAGCTGATGGACTCCGGCTGGTTCTTCGGCTACCTGCTGCTCGCCATCGCGCCCTGGGTCTCGGTCTGGATCGAGCAGGCCACCAGGCCGGACACCCGGCGGAACTGGCTGATCAGCCTGGACGCGGGGGCCAAGCGCGTGCTCGGCGTCGTCGGCACGGGATTCCCGTATCTCGCCGGATCCACCTGCCTGGCTGCGATCCTGGCCGACGGCCTGCGCGGTTCGCACCACATCCACCCCGTGCCGCTGTGCACGGCCTGCGGCGTGCTGGCCACGCTCGCGGCCCGGCAGGCCGTCACCATCGTGGAGAACTACCGGCTCACCAAGCAGCTCAGGTTGCGGGAGAACCATTTCCGCTCGCTCGTGCAGGGCGCCAGCGAGGTCATCATGACCCTGGAACGCCCGGGCCGCCTCGGCTACATCTCGCCCGCGGTGCGCGGCGTGCTCGGCTACGAGCCGCAGCACCTGATCGGCAGTTCGCTCTACGACCTGATCCACGTCGAGGACCGGCGGCACGTGATCGCCACAGTGGACGGCTTCCTCGCCGGAGTATCGCCCGCCGCCCTCGTCGAGTGCCGGGTACGTGCATCGCGCGCGCTACCGCTGCCCACCGCGGGGGATGGCGCGCAGTCCATCTGGCGGAATGCCGAGGCGACGATCACCCGGCACTACGGCGGCCTCGTTTTCACCATCCGGGACATCAGCGACCGGGTGGCGCTGCGGAACCAGTTGGCGCACAACGCGTACCACGACGCGCTCACCAGCCTGCCGAACCGCGCGCTGTTCACCGAGCGGCTCGAACAGGCCGTCAGCCAGCGCTCGGCGCCCGAGCATCCGCCCGCCGTCATCTTCCTGGACCTCGACTGGTTCAAGGAGGTCAACGACGCAAAGGGGCACGCGGCGGGCGACGCGCTGCTCGTGGAGGCCGCGGTCCGGCTGCGCGCCGCCGTGCGCGTCGGGGACACCGTGGCGCGCTTCGGCGGTGACGAATTCGCCGCGCTGGTGCACGGGGATCGGGAGGGGAAGGCCGCGCGCGAGGTCGCCGAACGGCTGCACGCGGCGCTCACCGAGCCGTACGACCTCGCCTCGGGCCGCTTCGTTGTCGGGGCCTCGGTCGGCGTCGCGTACTGGCGGCCGGGAACCAGCACCGCGCAGTTGCTCAGGCAGGCCGACCTGGCCATGTACGAGGCCAAGGCCGAGGGCAAGGGCCGCGTGGTGGTGCGCGAGATGTTCGGCACGCGGCGGGGACCCGGACTGGCCATTGTCCCCCGGGTGAGAAATGGTCGTCCGCATGCCGAGACGCCCGGCGGGGAAACTTGACGGGGTAGGGCGTACCGAGAGTACTGTTCGAGCCATGCAGATCCCCTCCGCGCGCAAGCGCGAGCTCGTACTTGGCCAGCGCGCCGGCTGAAGCCCTCAAGGGCCGCACGCCAGCGCGCTTCCCTCGGTTGCCCCTTCGGGCCCGAGGGTTTTTTGTTGCGCCTCAGTGGCGTAGAACGCAGTGTTGAGCCGGGCCGCCCGCCCGGACCGAAACCGAGAGAAGTCACCATGACGGAGCAGGGCAGCAGCCACCGCGCGACGACGCTGACCGGAGCCCAGGCCCTCATCCGCGCCCTCGAGGAACTGGGCGTCGACACCGTGTTCGGCATCCCGGGCGGCGCGATCCTTCCGGTCTACGACCCGTTGTTCGACTCCAAGAAGCTGCACCACATCCTGGTGCGGCACGAGCAGGGCGCGGGCCACGCGGCCACCGGCTACGCGCAGGCCACCGGCAAGGTCGGCGTGTGCATGGCCACCTCGGGTCCGGGCGCGACCAACCTGGTCACCCCGATCGCCGACGCGTATATGGACTCGGTGCCGCTGGTCGCCATCACCGGGCAGGTCGCCAGCGGGTCGATCGGGACCGACGCCTTCCAGGAGGCCGACATCTGCGGCATCACGATGCCGATCACCAAGCACAACTTCCTGGTCACCAAGGCGGGGGACATCCCGCGGGCGGTGGCCGAGGCCTTCCACATCGCCGCCACCGGACGTCCAGGACCCGTGCTGGTGGACATCGCCAAGGACGCGATGCAGGCCAGCGCGCCCTTCCACTGGCCGGTGGAGCTGAACCTGCCGGGCTACCGCCCGGTCTCCAAGCCGCACGGCAAGCAGATCCGCGAGGCCGCCCGGCTGCTCACCCAGGCCAAGCGGCCGGTGCTCTACGTCGGCGGCGGCGTGCTCAAGGCCCGCGCGACGCAGGAACTGCTGGCGCTGGCCGAGCTGACCGGCGCGCCCGTCGTCACCACCCTGATGGCCCGCGGCGCCTTCCCGGACAGCCACGAGCTGCACCTCGGGATGCCCGGCATGCACGGCTCGGTGGCCGCGGTGACCGCGCTGCAGAAGTCGGACCTGATCGTCGCGCTCGGCGCCCGCTTCGACGACCGGGTCACCGGCAAGCTCTCCTCCTTCGCCCCCGAGGCCAAGGTCGTACACGCCGACATCGACCCGGCGGAGATCTCCAAGAACCGTGTCGCCGACGTGCCGATCGTGGGCGACTGCCGCGAGGTGCTGACCGAGCTGGCCGCGGCCGTGCGCGCCGAGCAGGCCGCCGGGCGCACGGCCGACTACTCCGTCTGGTGGGAGGCGCTGGAGGACTGGCGCACCCGCTACCCGCTGGGCTACGAGACCGTCCCCGGCGAGCTGGCCCCGCAGTACGTCATCGAGCGGCTCGGCAAGATCGCCGGTCCCGACGCGATCTACACCACCGGCGTGGGCCAGCACCAGATGTGGGCCGCGCAGTTCATCTCCTATGAGAAGCCGAACACCTTCCTCAACTCCGGCGGCGCCGGGACGATGGGCTACGGCGTGCCCGCCGCGATGGGCGCGAAGGCCGGCCGGCCCGAGGCGACGGTGTGGTGCATCGACGGCGACGGCTGCTTCCAGATGACCAATCAGGAGCTGGCCACCTGCGCGCTGAACAACATCCCGATCAAGATCGCCGTGATCAACAACGGCGCGCTCGGCATGGTCCGGCAGTGGCAGACTCTGTTCTACAACCAGCGCTACTCCAACACGGACCTGCAGTCGCGGCGGATCCCCGACTTCGTGAAGCTCGCCGAGGCCTATGGTTGTGTCGGACTGCGCTGCGAGAGCCCGGACCAGGTGGACGCGGTGATCGAGAAGGCCATGGCGATCAACGACGCCCCGGTCGTGATCGACTTCGTGGTGCACGAGGACGCGATGGTGTGGCCGATGGTCCCGGCCGGGCTGTCCAACGACGAGATCCTGGCCGCGCGCGGACAGCGCCCGGACTTCGACGACGAGAGTGAGTGACCTACAGATGTCCACCGTGGCTCCGAGCCAGACGCACACGCTGTCGGTGCTCGTCGAGAACCGTCCCGGCGTTCTCGCCCGCGTCTCCGCGCTGTTCTCCCGGCGCGGCTTCAACATCGAGTCGCTCGCCGTCGGCCCGACCGAGCACAAGGAGATCTCCCGGATCACCCTCGTGGTCAACGTCGAGGACCACCCGCTCGAGCAGGTCACCAAGCAGCTCAACAAGCTGGTCAACGTGCTGAAGATCGTGGAGCTGGAACCCGCCTCCTGCGTCCGGCGCGAACTGATCCTGGTCAAGGTGCGGGCGGACGCGACCGAGCGGCAGCACGTGCTGGCCACCCTCGAGCCCTTCGGCGCCCGGGTGGTGGACGTCGCCGTGGACAGCCTGGTGATCGAGGCGACCGGCGAGACCGGCAAGCTGGAGGCGCTGCTGCGGGTGCTCGAGCCCTTCGGCATCAAGGAACTGGTGCAGTCCGGGCTGCTGGCCGTCGGCCGCGGCTCGCGCTCCATCACCGACCGTTCGCTGCGCGCCGTCGAGCGCGCCGCCTGAGTGCAGTAGCTCATACACGAGAAGGAACACGGAAAATCATGGCAGTGGAGATGTTCTACGACGACGACGCCGACCTCTCGGTCATCCAGGGCCGGAAGGTCGCCGTTCTCGGCTACGGCTCGCAGGGGCACGCCCACGCCCTGAGCCTGCGCGACTCGGGTGTGGACGTGCGCGTCGGCCTGAAGGCGGACTCGAAGTCCCGGGCCAAGGCCGAGGAGCAGGGCCTGCGCGTGGTCACCCCGTTCGAGGCGTGCGCCGAGGCGGACGTCATCATGGTGCTGGTACCGGACCCCGTTCAGCGCGCCGTGTACGAGGAGGCCATCGCCCCGAACCTGAAGGACGGCGACGCGATCTTCTTCGGCCACGCGCTGAACATCCACTTCGAGCTGATCAAGCCCCCGGCGAACGTGGACGTCGCGATGGTCGCGCCGAAGGGCCCGGGCCACCTGGTGCGCCGCCAGTTCGCCGACGGCTTCGGCGTGCCCTGCCTGATCGCGGTGGCCCAGGACGCCACCGGCAAGGCGCAGGAGCTGGCCCTGTCCTACGCGAAGGGCATCGGCGGCACCCGGGCCGGCGTCATCAAGACCACGTTCAAGGACGAGGTCGAGACCGACCTGTTCGGCGAGCAGGTCGTGCTCTGCGGCGGCGTCGAGGAGCTGGTCAAGGCCGGTTTCGAGACCCTGACCGAGGCGGGCTACGAGCCGGAGATCGCCTACTTCGAGTGCCTGCACGAGCTCAAGCTCATCGTGGACCTGATCTACGAGGGCGGCCTGACCAAGATGAACTGGTCCGTCTCCGAGACCGCCGAGTGGGGCGGCTACAAGTCGGGCCCGCGCATCATCACGCCCGAGACCAAGGCGGAGATGAAGAAGATCCTCTCCGAGATCCAGTCGGGTCAGTTCGTCCGCGAGTGGATCGCCGAGTACGACGGCGGCCTGACGGAGTACAAGAAGCTGTACGACGCCACCACCAACCACCCGATCGAGCAGGTCGGCAAGAAGCTGCGCGGCCTGATGTCCTGGGTCGACAGCGAGGCCTGATCCGCAGTCGGATTCCGCGAGGGTCCCGCCACCGCGCCGAGTGCGCGGGGGCGGGGCCCTTTGTCGATGGCGGTGTGGTTTTTCGCGTTCGGCCCGCGGTTGAGGCATCGGCTCCTACGTCCGGGCCAATGACTGATCCCGCCCACCCGCCCTGTTCACCAAGCCGGGCACCACATGCGACTACTCCGAACCGGCCGCGATTATCACGCGCGCCCCGGTCGTCAGGTGTGAGGGGTGACTCAACGAGTCGTGCGTAGGCTCGAGACGAGCCGGTGACCGGCGAGCTCGTACTCACCGTCGATCAGGTCCAGGCAGGTAACGATGCCCTCGCGGCCGTCACCGCCAGCCTCGTTGCGTACGATCCAGTAGTGCGGGATGCCGAGTGCCGCGTAGATCTCCCGCTTGGCGCTCGCGTCGCGCTCCTCGCTGTCGGCCGAGACCGCCTCGATGATCACATGAATATCCGCGGCGTCCCGGGTCGAGAGCGCGGGGTCCGGGTCGTGGCCCTCGACGAAGACGACGCCATCCGCGACGACGTTGTGTTTGCCACTCTCGCCACGGATGAACCCGCTGTCGGCCACGTACTGCTCGCCGAGGATCTCGAATCCCTGGTCCCGCCAGTATTCGAGAATGGCGAGCACCACGAGCCAATGCCAACCCGTGACGGGCATGTGCGTCAGTTCCAATCGGCCGGCCCGAAGCTCCCAGGCCCACCCGCGTCCCGGCGTGGGAAGCGCCTGGAAATCCGGCTGGGTGATCAGACCGTTGCTCGGCAGATCGATCTGTACCGTCACGGTGACCTCCTTAGCAGGGCGTCGGGGATGCCTACCTGTCCAGAATAGCGCCCGGTTCGCTTCGACCAGAGGAATTCGGGCCCTGGCCCGCCCCGCCCCGGAGCAGGACCCTTCATTCATTCGGCCCCTCTGCCGCGCGTCGCCAGGCGGAACGTCCTAGTTTGTCACTAGTTGTCGGGTGAGATGACCCGTGGAACGGATGCCTACGGTGTTGTGAAGGAGCGCGCATGTCCGGGAGAGAGTGGCGACCGCGCGGCGGGCGCCGACTCGTCGTAGCACTGGCGGGGGCCACCGGCCTCGCGCTGCTGGCGGCGTGCAGCGGGTCGAGCGGCGGTAGCAGTAGCGGGAGTTCGAGCACGTCCATCTCGGGCACCTCGGCCGCGGACAGCTACAACAGCGGGACGGCCAAGCAGGGCGGCTCGATGACGTGGACCATCGAGAAGACGATGCAGAACTGGAACCTGCTGTCCGCGGACGGCAACACCTTCGACTACGGCCAGATCATCAATGCCCTGACGCCGTCGACGTACCTGTTCAACCCCTCGTACGCCGTCACCATGAACTCGGACCTGCTGGTCAGCGCGACGGAGACGAGCACCAGCCCGCAGACGGTCGTCTACAAGATCCAGCCGAACGCGGTGTGGTCGGACGGCACGGCGATCAACGCGGACGACTTCGTCTACAACTGGGAGGTGCAGAACGGCTCGAACGCCAACATCGCGGCCGCCTCCACCACCGGCTACCAGAACATCGAGTCGGTCACCGGCTCGGACAACGGCAAGACCGTCACCACTGTCTACAAGACGCCGTTCTCCGACTGGAAGTCGCTGTTCACCACCATGTACCCGGCGCACGTCGCCAAGCAGCACGGCGACAACCTGGCGTCGTTCAACTGGTTCCAGACGAATCCGCTGCCGGTCTCCGGCGGCCCGTTCGTCGTCTCCAGCGTCTCCTCCGACAAGACCTCGGTGATCCTCAAGGCCAACTCCAAGTACTACGGCAAGAAGCCGTACCTGGACCAGATCACCTTCCGGGCGATCACCGACTCCTCGCAGGAGCCGACCGCGCTGCAGAACCACGAGGTCGACGGCATCTACCCGCAGCCGCAGACCAACCTCGTGACCCAGCTCAAGAACATGGGCTCGACGATCCGCTACCAGATCGACGCGGGCCTGGGCTACGAGCACATCGACTTCAACCTGAAGAACTCGGCGCTCGGCAACACGACCTGGGGCAAGACGCTGCGCACCGCGATGTTCACGGCCGTGGACCGCAACGGCCGCTCAACAGCCGCATGATGGTGCCCGGGCAGAACGGCTACCAGGACAACGTCACCAAGTACGGGCTCGGCGGGGGCAGCGCCTCGAGCGCCGAGTCGATCCTGACCAAGGCCGGGTTCAAGAACGTCGGCGCCGGCAAGGGCGGGCTCGAGGCCCCGGACGGCACGAAGATCCCGACCTTCCAGATGAAGTACACGGTCGGCAACCAGATCCGCCTGGACACCTGCACGCTGTTCGCGGCGGAGATGGCCAACCTCGGCATCACGGTGGCGGTCTCGCCGACCGACAACCTCGGCGCCACGCTGGCTCAGTCCGGCAACGGCTTCAGCTACGACATCGTGGTCTTCGCCTGGGTCAACACCCCGTTCCCGTCCTCGGCCAACCAGCCGCTGTTCTCCACGGGCGGCGGCGGCAACTACGGCGCCTACTCGAACAAGGACGTCGACGCGTGGCTCGCGGCCGCGACCCAGACGACCGACTCCGCCACCCAGGTCGCCGATCTGAACAAGGCGGACGCGCAGATCAGCCAGGACGCGTACACGCTGCCGCTGTACCAGAAGCCGACGCTGATCGCCTTCTACCCGACGCTGGTGAACGTCCGCGACAACGTGACCTCGATGGGCCCGACCTACAACATCGGGCAGTGGGGCCTGAAGTCCTGACGCGGTGACAGATGTCCTGCGGGGCGCGTGCGCGGTCGCAAGCCCCGCGCCCCGCAGGACCACCATCCGGCAACCGTTCCCCGCCACACCCGGCCGAACCGAGGGCCCGAGGCCACCATGCTCGCTTTCGCCGTACGACGCCTGCTGGTGTCGATCCCGGTCTTCATCCTCTCCACGTTCCTGGTCTTCCTGCTGGTGACCTGGGGCGCGGACCCGCTCTCGCAGCTCAAGGCGAAGAACCCGCCGCCCTCGCAGGCCGTGATCAACGCGATGGCGAACACGCTCTACATCAACCATCCGCTCCCGGCGCGTTACGGGCACTGGTTCAGCCAACTGTTCTTCCACGGCAACTGGGGCCCGTCGATCCAGTCCGGCATCGACATCGGGCAACTGCTCAGCACCAGCCTCACGCTGACCGCGCGCCTGGTCATCCTCGCCATGGTCCTGGCCGTCATCCTGGCGATCATCTCGGGCGTGATCAGCGCGACGCGGCAGTACTCGAAGACCGACTACACGATCACGTTGATCGGCTTCCTGTTCCTCGCGCTGCCCGTCTTCTGGTTCGCGATCCTGCTCAAGCAGCTGGTCGTGAACATGAACAACAGCCTGAACTGGTACTTCATCTCCACCTACGGCGCGAACACCCCGGGGCTGACCGGCTGGTCCGCGTTCAGCGACGCGGTCGGGCACCTGATCCTGCCGACGATCGTCCTGGCGATGTCCTCGTACGCGTCCTGGTCGCGATTCCAGCGCGCCTCGATGCTCGACGTTCTCGGCAGCGACTACATGCGGCTGGCCCGCGCGAAGGGCCTCAGCCGCACCAAAGTGATGGTCCGGCACGGCCTGCGCACCGCGCTCATCCCGCTGACCACGCAGGTCGCCCTCGACACCGCCGCGATCCTCGGCGGCGCGGTGCTGACCGAGAACGTCTTCGGCTGGCAGGGCATGGGCACCATGCTCGTCAACGGAATCAACGCCGGGGACTTCAACGTGGTCCTCGCCTGGCTCACCGTCGCGGCGATCATCGTCATCCTGTTCAACCTCATCGCCGACCTGCTCTACGGCGTTCTGGATCCGAGGATTCGCCATGCTTAGTTCCAGCTCGCTCACCGACGTCTCCGGCGTACTGGACGCAGAGCCCCGGGAAGTGATTCGCCATGCATGATCTCCCGACCGAGGACTCCCAGACCACCGGCAACATCCTGCCGTCCGCCGGTCCCGTCGAGCGCGAGTTCACCGTTCAGGCGCGCACCCAGACACAGCTGATCTTCCGTCGCTTCCTTCAGCACAAACTGGCCGTGATCAGCGTCTTCGTGCTGGCCGCGATCGTGCTGCTGGCCTTTGTCGGCGGCGCGCTCTGGCACTACACGTACACGGACATCACCCCGGACAACTCGGTGCCGCCGTCCGGCACGCATCCCTTCGGCACCGACAACCTCGGCTACGACGAGTTCGCCCGGGTGCTGCGCGGCACGCAGCGTTCGCTGGAGATCGCATTCCTCGTGGCGATCCTGGCCACGGTGGTCGGCACGATCTGGGGCGCGATCGCCGGTTTCTACCGCGGGATCACCGACTCGATCATGATGCGCTTCGTCGACCTCGTGCTCACCATCCCGATCATCGCGGCGGGCGCCCTGCTCGGGCACCACTTCCAGGCCGCCGGGTGGTGGGCCCTCGCCCTGGTCATCGCGGGCCTGTCCTGGCCCGCCGTCTCCCGGATCGTGCGCGGCCAGACGCTCTCGCTGCGCGAGAAGGAGTACGTGGAGGCGGCCCGCGCGCTCGGCGCCAAGGACAGCCGGATCATCTTCCGGCACATCCTGCCGAACGTCATCGGCCAGGTGATCGTCGTCGTCACGATCCTGGTCGCGCTCGCGATCCTGACCGAGTCGGCGCTGTCCTACCTGGGCTTCGGCGTGCAGGCGCCGGACACCTCGCTCGGCACGCTGATCGCCGCCGCGCAGACCGCGCTGCAGGGCGGCCAGTGGTGGCTGTTCTACTTCCCCGGCATCTTCATCATCCTGATCTGCCTGTCCGTCAACTTCATCGGCGACGGCCTGCGCGACGCGTTCGACCCGAGCCAGCAGAGGGTGCGTGCCTGAGATGACGCAGACCACGACGACGACCGACACCGTGCTCTCGGTGCGCGACCTGACGGTGGACTTCCCGACCGGCGACGGCGTGGTGCACGCGGTGCGCGGCGTGTCCTACGAGCTGCGTCCGGGCGAGGTGCTCGGCATCGTCGGAGAGTCGGGCTCCGGAAAGTCCGTCACCTCGATGGCGGTGATGGGCCTGCTGCCGAGGACCGCGCGGATCCACGGCTCGGTGCGCTTCCGCGACCAGGAGCTGCTCGGCCTGACGGACAAGGAGATGACGCGCGTCCGTGGCAGCAAGATCGCGATGATCTTCCAGGACCCGATGACGTCGCTCAACCCGGTCTACAAGATCGGCTACCAGCTTGCCGAGGCCGTCCTCGCACACAACGACATCTCGCGGGAGCAGGCGCGCAAGCGGGCGATCGAGCTGCTCGAGCTGGTCAACATCCCGCAGCCGGACAAGCGGGTCGACCAGTATCCGCACGAGTTCTCCGGCGGCATGCGGCAGCGCGTGGTGATCGCGATCGCGATGGCCAACAACCCGGACGTGATCATCGCCGACGAGCCGACCACCGCGCTCGACGTGACCGTGCAGGCGCAGGTGCTCGAGGCTCTTCGCGCCGCGCAGCGGGAGACCGGCGCGGCGATGGTGCTGATCACGCACGACCTCGGCGTCGTCGCGGGGCAGGCGGACCGGGTACTCGTGATGTACGCGGGAAAGCCGGTCGAGATCGGCACCGTCGAGGACATCTACTACAACCCGCGGATGCCGTACACGCTCGGCCTGCTCGGCTCGCTGCCCCGGCTGGACAAGCGGTACCAGGAGCGGCTGACCCCGATCCAGGGCTCGCCGCCCTCGCTGGTCAACCTGCCGCCCGGCTGCCCGTTCACGCCGCGCTGCCCGCTCGCGCAGGAGATCTGCCAGACGCGTGAGCCGGACCTCGAGCCCGTGGACGGCAGCGGATTCACCGCGGCGGGTCTGCGCATCCATCTGAGCGCCTGCCACTTCAAGGAGCAGGTCGCGCGGCAGAGTCCGGCCGACCTGTTCACCCCGTCCGCCGGCGACGCGGGCCTGCCGGAGGACTTCACGCAGTTCGAGACGACCATCGAGAACAACGACGGAACAGAAGACTTGGGGCACGAGATCCGATGACGATGCAGGAAGAGCGTCCGGCGCACGCCGTCGATCGCGGCGAGCCGATCCTTTCCGTGCGCGACCTGGTCAAGGAGTTCCCGATCCACTCGCGCGGGCTGATCAGGCGGACCGTCGGCGCCGTGCACGCCGTGAGCGGCGTGTCCTTCGACCTGCATCGCGGCGAGACCCTCGGCCTGGTCGGCGAATCCGGCTGCGGCAAGACCACGACCAGCCGGGCGATCCTGAACCTGCAGCCGGCCACGAGCGGCGCGGTGCTGTTCGAGGGCCGCGACCTGACGAAGCTCAGCAAGGAGAAGATGCGTGTCCTGCGACGGGACATGCAGCTCGTCTTCCAGGACCCCTACGCGAGCCTCAACCCGCGCATCACCGTCAACGAGATCATCGCCGAGCCGCTCAAGATCCACGGCCTGTACAAGGGCGACGGCCAGCAGCAAGTCAACGATCTGATGCAGCGGGTCGGCCTGAACCCCGAGCACGGCAACCGTTTTCCGCA
>WNGR01012562.1_pt1 | contig 12234 bp, 12 predicted proteins | sample 5407581 | NCBI WGS metagenome assembly WNGR01 (sample SAMN13153383, study PRJNA577476) | soil metagenome | isolation source: 80 cm soil or saprolite under Garry oak tree replicate 2 | place: USA:California | collected 2016-06-15
TCGCCCACCCGACGCTGCCGTGCCGCTCGAGGGTGCTGCTATATGCGCCGAGGACCGGGCGTTGGGTCGTGGCCCGAGTCGGGGATCGCGGCCCACGGCACACTATGGTCGATCTGACGGTCGGGACGGCGAGGGCGATCCGGGCGAACGGTTTCGAGGGGGTCCTGATGGTCCCGCTCGACCACTGAACGTTCTTTCTTCAGAAAATCCCTGACTGGACATAAGAGGCACGAGGGGGTAGAAGGATCTGAGAGGGGAGATGCGGCCTTTTGTCGCACGCCCGGAGGATCAACCTTGGAGGACATCTACCTCGTGCAGACTGAGTTCTCGGCGCCGGGCGGCGTGGAGAATGCGCGGCACCTCGTGCGAATGCTCGACTCCGGCGAGGGGCTCGAGGTCGAGCATCGAGTGGTCCGGTTGATCGACCATCGCGAGTCCGTCCGCGTTTCCCGTCGCATCGTCGCCCACGCCGAGTACGTCGTGCAGAAGCACTGCGCGCGGACGCCGTTCGGCTACGTGACGACGGGGAAAGATCTCGCGCGGCTCGATGTGGATTTTGAAGAAGTCCGGGGGTTGGTCCGCGCTCTGAACGCCCGCGCCCGCGCGGCGGGTTCCTCCCGGCGTGTGCAGGCGGAGCTCTACCCGTTTCACGTCGAGCCGGCGGACGACAGGACGCGCGGGCGCCTACTTCGGCACGTGCTCGAGCGCCTCGAGGATCTCCGGGACGCGCTGCGCGCCGGCGACAAGCGCATGTTTCGGTCTGCCTGGACGGCGGCGCGGCACGTCGAGAGGGTCTTCCCGGACGCCCAGGGAAGGATTGCGGCGGCGCTCCGGCGCGCGCACAGCGCGCGGTTGGAGCTTGGTGCGGCGATGAAGGCGGGGGAGGACGCCGACGAGGCGGGCGAGGGGCTGGATTTACGCGAGTTGGAGGCCGCGGTCGCGGCGCTCAGGAAGGAGGCAAGGACGTGAGCAACGAAGATGCGCTGGACGAGCTTCTCGAGCTGGGGAGGCGGTTGAAGGAGCTGCGGGGGGAGTTGGCGACGGTGGAGGGGAAGATGCGGGAGGTGGCGGGGACTGTCGCCGGGAGGGGGGAGGAACCGAGGACGGCCCCGCCGCCCGTGAGGGCGAGGGCCACGGTAGCGCCGAGAGTCGCGGCCGCGCCTGCGGAGGACACGGGAACGGACCTGACGAGGATTCAGCAGCTGCTCGACGGACATCCGACGAAGGCTTACACGCCCGTCGAAGTGGTCGAGGAGTTGGGGGTGGAGCTGACGCGCCTGAAGTCGATGCGCTCGTTGCTGGACAAGATGGTGCGAAATGGTCGCCTTATCCGGGTCGGGCCGAGCTCGTTCCGCAGCCGCCGCGCGAAGGCCTAGTTCGCGTCGCGGGTCCCGCCCCAGACGGCAAGGTGACCGTCGTTCGCGCCACCCGTCGACCCGGGCCTCACTCGAACGTCCAAATGTACGAACGTCGGATACAGGCCGAGGCCACCGAGGCGCGGCAGCCGCCCAGCCCCGTACTCCGACATCACGATCCTATATAACATCTCCGGCGTCATGCCGGGGACCCTTACGTCCGCCGCACGCCCCTTCGGGTGCTGGGAGCCTTGGGGCTTGGCGACGTTGCCGCGCCCGCGGTCGGCGGCGTAAATGCGCTGGTCGTAGGCGAGGGTCCGGTAGCCGCTGTCAACGACCACGGGCCCGCCCACGGCGGCGCGGACGGCCTCGAGCACCTCGCAGAGCGGCAGGAGGCGGCTCTGCAGCCACGTCCGCCCGGCAGGGTCCTCGTCGTCGACGTTCCCGACGGGGTACGGGGTCCCGTCGCGACAGGCGAACTCTTCGATCGCGAAGTGCTGGGTCACCGGGAACGTCACGTCCGCCATCACCCACCCGCGTCGATCTTGGCCTCGTCCTCGGCGATGCCCGAGGCGAGGTCGTCGTGCACGTAGGCCGTCGCGGCGTCGAGCGCGGCCTGTCGGGCGGCGTCCACGGTGGCGCCCTTCTCTCGTACCGCCTTCACGATCGCGGCGATGATCTGCTCGACGAGCGGCGCGAACTGCACCGCCTCACCGACGAGCTGTCCGACGTCGACGTTGCTCACAGGGCACCTCCTTCACTGACGGCGAGATCCGGCGCGGGCGCGAGGTCGACGGTGGGCGGCGCCATGTCGGGCGGCGAGGTCTGTGGGACGGGTAGCGCGAGCTGGGCGGTGTTCACGGCCGCGACGAGGTCCGCGAGGGCGCGGGTCGCGTCTTCGATGAACTTCCCCGGGTCGGCCTTCGGGTTCGTCTGGACGAGCTGCGCCCAGGACATGAAGATCGACTGGAGGGCCTTGTCCGCCTTCACGACGTCGAGCAGCACCTTGCCGTGGCGCCACGCGGTGCACGCCGCCGGCTGGGGCTCGTGCCCGCACCCGAGCGCGCGCTCATGTTGCGCGTTCCAGATTCGGAAGGCATCCTTGACCGGCTTCGCGGCGGCGGCGACGCCCTCGAGCGAGCGGTACTCGTTCACCTGCGGCGAGGTGGCGCAGGAAACAATTCCGACTGTTCCTAGGGCGGAGACGGCAAGAATAATTGTCATTGGCCCGCTCCACGACTTCGTCGCGAGCCACTTCAAGAGCAGCCAGACGTCGCTGAGCACAGGCGCGCGGAAAGTACCGGGCAAGTCGTGGTGCTCGGCCCAAGAGAAGAACCTCGCGACGCCGCTGAGCGCGGTGACGATCTTGCCCGATGTCCCGTTCGGCTTCCTGCGCAGTCCGGTGATTAGCGACGGGATGGCGGTCACCACGAGCACGGGCGCGACGTTCGACATGAACCAGTGCCAGCCCGCGGTGATCGCGGGCCAGTGCGCGGCGAGAAAGGCGTAGAGTGCGTTCATCAGATCGCTCCTTTCAGAAAATCGTGAATCGTGTCGAGAGTGATAGCGTAGCCGGTGCCCTCAATCAGCACGTCGGCGTCGGGGTCGCGGTCGACGTTCGAGACCAAGGCGACGAGGCGGAGGCCCTCATCGAGGACAGGTCCGCCGGAGATGCCTGGGTAGAAGATGCCGCCCGTCAGCATCCAGTGTGGACGCTGCCGGAACGGATAGTCGTAGGACGTCAGCAGCGTTAAGAAGATCGTGCCGCGGCTCGTGTTAGGCGCACCGGAAACGAGCAGGCGGCTGTAGAGCACCGGCGCGCGGGGGGACACGGGGACGCTCCCCAGGCCGAACGTCCCGTCGACCTCCACCAGCGCGAGGTCGTCGAGGGCATCCGCCCGCACGACGCGGCCGGGGCGGTCGGCGCCTTCCGCCGGCGAGACCACGACTTCCTGTGCTTCGTGCACGACGTGGGCGCACGTGAGGACCAGGGCATGTGTCCCGTCGTCCAGGATCACAGCACCGGAGCCTTGCGCGCGCGCGCCCGCGACCGATGCCCAGACTAGCACCGTAGCGGAGGCGGCGTCGTGCATCCGCGCGCGCTCGCCGCGTTGCAGGCAGCCGGAGCAGCCCGAGGCGAGCAGGAGAACCGCGAACGCCCTCACGGCGACGCGCGGTGCGGCGGGAGCGGTGATCTCCCGGAGCGCGCTGATTGCGTCCGAGTGCTCGTCGACCCTCTTCTGCTGCTCGGCGACGGACGCCTTCGTCTCGTCGAGGCCGTGCTTCAGTTCCCCCGTTGCGGCGACTTTGACCGAGAGCGTGACAGTCGCCGACGCGAGCGCAGCGACCGCGCCCCACGTCTTCAGAATCTTCAGGGCTGCCCCCGCGGCGACCACGGCTCAGCCGTCCACGTGACAGGAGAAGAGGTAGGTCGTCGACGCGGTGAGCGTCCCCGTTCCCGAGTCGACCGCCTCGAGCACGAAGGTGCCAGCTGCGTACGTGTCCGCGAAGAAGACCACGCCCGTCGCGCCGGACTGAGCGGCGGCCGCCTTGTCGTTCGCGGGCGAGCACGTGATCGCCGCTGGCGCGGCGGGGTACGCGGAGTTGAACGTGACCGTCGAGACGGCGACTTTGGTCCCGCCGACGAAGACTGTAGGTCCAGTGCCCGTTACGAGAGTGACGACGAAGCCGCCGTCGTGGCCGGCGATCGAGATAGTCGGAGACGCGCCGAACTGGACGTTCGCCGGCGGGGTCGACCCGCCGGGCGCCGTGCCCGCGCCAATATAATGCCGTGCTCCGACGGCACTTAGCGCCTGGTTGTTACCAACAGATCCTGACAAGCTGACCTGTGGCGAGAGGTCTCCGTTTGAGTATTGCCACGCGCTCGTGCCGTTCACCCAGACATCGATAACACCTCCGTGAAAATAGAAGGCATTCGGTGCAGACGTGAGGGAATTACCAATTGCTCCTAGGGAATTGAGATCCAACCCACGAACACCGGTGAAAGACCCGGCTCCGATCAGACCGAACGTCAACCACGTGGAGCCGTTGGGACGCACGCGAAAGATACTGTCGCCACTGGTCGGAGTACTCGTCGTCAAGAAATCAAACGCATTGGCACTCCCAGCCATCGTCGTGCCGCTCGTGAGCGAGGCACCTTTTCCGGATGCCCCCGACCAGGAGAGCGCGCCTGTCGACAAGGTAAAGTCCCCCGAAGATCCCCCGAAATTGATCGCCGTGGGTCCTGAAGAAGTTAAGCCGGAGATCACAGGAGCGCTCAACGTCAGACCGCTGAGCGTAGACGCCCACACAGGCGCCGCTCCAACACCACCGGAGGCGAGCACACTGCCCGTCGCGACATCGGCGAGGCGGGACATCGCAGTTGTGCCGGAGGTCGAATAGACGAGGTCGCCCGTCGCCGAGGGGTTGCCCGTGAGGCTGTTGGCAGACGCGCCGGCGATCGTGCAGTCAGTACGGACCGCGCCTGCATTATCGACGCAGGACACGCCTGCGCCCGTGAAGTTGAGCTTGAACCGAATCGCGAGGCCCGAGCCCTCGCTCAACACACGCAGGGGCGCTGCAAGTTGTGCCTGCGCCCAAGCGGGCGACAGCAACACAGCCAAGAAAAAGAGTTTGTTGCGCATGAGCACCTCGAGGTATCGTTTAGTTATGAAACGCCTTTGGCTGGCAACGTTGATCCTGAGTCTCGGAACGATTCTAGTACCCGTGCTCTTGTACTTTACGGAGCGCTAGGAGACTGCCCACGTTCCAACGACGGAAGTCGCGATCCAGATCGGACCTGTGCCTGAGTCGCCGATCGATTCAAGTGTCAGGAAGCCCGTGCGGTCGACGCACTCCAAGGCGCCTCCGGCCGACGACAAGACATTGCCTATTCCTATCTTGTCTCCACTCTGTGCAAATACCTTGATACCCTTCCCGAGGCGCACAGCGAAATGATATTTCAGATCGGCACGACCACCGACGACGGGCAGCGTGTAGCCGACTTCGCTGCTAATGCCGTTGTCGTCCGTATATACGTTTCCGCGCAACGACGCCGTGCTACCAGGAGGAAGACCGATCAACGTTGGACTACCTATCGTGCCACCCGTACCTGTAACGATCGGGCGCTGGAAGTCGAAGCGAAACTCCTTCCATATCGGCGACCCACCGCTGCCAACGTTGATCCAGCCGCTTGGCAAGGCACCAATTACCCCCGGCGTACTGACGGCGTCAACGTTGACGATGATATCTCCAACTCGGTGATTCGGCTCAAGGGCGCTGATGGCCGCCGGGTCGCTACCGCCGCTCGTGCTGCCCCACCAGACGCGACTCGCTGGATTGGTTCCCGCATCGGCCACCGGGCGCACGATGACGCGGTCAGGATGGATGAGCGCCCCGTAGGGATCAGGAGCGCCCGTGATCGCGACCTCGAAGACTGTTTTCGACGCCTGTTGAAGCACCCAGTATTTCGCGGCAGCATCGGGCAACAGCCTCAGGACGTCAGTCGCTTGGCCGCTATTGGTGCCTTTGCCCGCAAGGATTAGCGTCCATTGCCCGCCATCGTCGGCCCCAAGCGCGGCGAAAAGTGGGTTGACGCCCGCATTGGGTATTACGTTGGTCCACGCGAGGCCGCGGGAAACCAGCCCTTCGTTGCCGAGTATGATAGCGTTCGACTCGCTGTCAAACGACATCCCGATGGCGCTCATAACCATCGCAGGATAGGGAATATGGCTCGCGCGCTGGTCCGGCTCCTCGTAACACTGAATGAACTGCGCGTTATTAATAGCGGTCCAGTCGAGCACGTTGTACGGAAACCCACGATCGTACGTCGCGACGCATTTCCACGTGATCGTGCCGTCCGTCGTCGAGTTTCCTACGGTCAGGTCCCACGAAGGCTCGGTGGCCGCCGACTGGCCGCCGACGAACCCAGCTGTCATCTGAAAAAGACGCCCCTGCGCCTTGGGATGCGATGCCAGCCAGCCCCACGACTGCGTCGTGAAACCTAACCCGTAAACAGCCGAAATTCCCTGCCCGAACTGTGAAAATGCAAGGGGACCCCAGCGCTGGATGCCGTTCGTCTCGCTGTCGCAGCTGGTGTACAGGTTGCCGTTCAGGCACTGGTCGTCGATTCCTCCCGAGTAGTTTCCGATCGCCTGAACCTTGACTCGTCCGACCTGCGCGTCAGAACCCTCGACGGCGAAACCCCACCCCATATTCCCCGCGAGGAGTGCGTTGGATACCTCGAAATCGTCGACGACGCCGATGCCTCCGCCCTGGCCCTGGACAAAGATGCCGTCGCCACTTGCACCCTGAACAGTTACGCGATCAACGTAAAAAACGCTGCCCTGAACGTAAATGCCCGCGCCGTAAACCGCCGTCCAGGTTACGCCGCCGTCGGACAACGGATGTCCGGGGTAGTTGATTTGGTTCTGCGAGACGCGGCGGAACCAGTTAGGCTCCGTGCCGCTCGACATCCCCGCGACCGTGCACACGTTCACGAGATACGTGAAATTGCCGTACCACAGCTGATTGACGACGATGTCCCCGACGTTGTAGGTGTGGTTAGGCTGCCACGTGGGCGCGTAGCCATTGTAGAGGATCCCGAAGTCGCGGAAGTGTGAATAATACGCGTCCTTGCCGCCACCATCGACGAATTGCGATTCTACGTGAAAGCAGCAACACCCTGTCTTAGGAAAAAACCGCGTCCCTTGAATGCCACTTCCAGCGAAGACCAAGGGTCGGTCGATGATCACATGCGTGGCGAGGGCGGCAGTAGCGACGAATTTGTAATTTCCCCGCGGAATATGCACTTTGCCGCCGCCGACAGGGATAGCGTTGATCATCGCCTGGAAAGCGGGCTGATCGTCGTTGATATCGTCGCCTTTGGCACCGAACCATTTTGGGTTGAAGACTCCCTCGTGTTGTCGGATCCAGCGCCCCGTTCCGACGCCCGTTGGAGCGATGATCGTCCCGCCGTCATCGGCGAGGACCGACGTACCGTCCCACACGAAAAGCCCGCCGCCGCCGTCGTTCGGCGCGTAGAATCCTGACGTAATCACTGTCTTCACTGAACTTGACCCGGACACACCGCGGAGCGTCAAAGGCGCGCTGATAGTGCCTATCGCATCGTACGTAGGTGATGGGATTCCTTGGACTCCTTGAGGCCCAAGTGCGAGCGGCGCTTGTGACGGCAGGGCTGTGATCACGCCGTTAGGCGGGTACGCCGCGGCCGTTAGGAGCACTTCGACGAACGCGAGCGCCTGCAGGCGGTTCCCGGCCGCGTCGGTCAGCCAAACCTCAAGTCCGTAGATTCCAGGCAGGAACGCTGCCGTATCCGCCGCGTTCCACAGGACGACGCAGTTCCCCGCCGACGCGGGTGACGATATCGTCGCCTGGCGCGCGACGAGCGGCGCGCCAGAAGATCGGCCCGCAGCGTCCACGCGCGACAGCGCCAACACGACGTTCGCCCCCGTGAGGTCGAACGCCGCGCGCGCCACCGGGTCCTGGATCGCGAGGTCCCACTCGACGGTCGAGCCGGCGGGCACGGAGATGCCCGCGACGCGCTGCCCATAAAGTGTCAGCGAGAACTTGGTGATGGCGGACATGTCGTGGGTTCACCTTAGACTGAACGCGTGTTCATAATGGCGCCCGCTTCCAGAAAGGGCTACTTTGGGAGCATGCGCCGGATGTCGACGTTGTTCTTGTTCGCCGCGTCTTGCGGGGCGAACGTTCCGACCCTGAGCTTGTCGCCAGATCTCGATCCGCCTTTTACTACGCAGGCCGACGGCTCGACTGGAAACCAAGACGCCGCGCCGCAGTTTGATCTCGTCGTCTCCGTCCAGAGCGACCTTTCCGCTCCGTGCCTGCCCGACCACGCGCTGCAACAAGACGAGAACGGAAACATCTTTGGCACATGCTGCTCTGGTCGATCGGCGAAGGACTGGTACGGCGAGATAGTCTGCCTCTCGTCAGGAACGTGTGTCGTGCCAACTGCCCCCTGGCCGACCTCAGGCCCAGCCAAAACGTGCAATGTCGACGCGGACTGCTGCTTCGGAATTCGGTGCTACACGGTGTACACAAGCACATCGTCCGCGACCAATTGTTGGCAGGGAAACGGGCAACCTTGCCTACGAGACGCCGACTGCTACCCCAACTACACCTGCCAAAGCGGCACGTGCAAAAACCGCTGACAGCGACGAAGTACGAAGCAAGGAAGATCAGATCGCGTCCCGACCGGCGTAGCGGTTGAATGCCAGCCCCACCTGACCAACGAACAGCGTCCGAGCCGAGTTCGTTCCGTTTACCATCCCGAACACGACGTGCATGCGCCCAAGCGGCACGTTCGTGGTATGTGTCGCCACGATCTGCTCATCGATGAAAAAACGCGCGGTCGCCGCGCCGAACGGGCTGCCCGAGCCGTGGATCTCGACCCGGAAACGATGCGAGGTGGCCGCGATCGCCACGCCCGTGTCGGTCGCCGTCGGCCCGCCTCCGTTAGCACTACGTGCCTTCCAGTTGCCACCACCGACGGTATCGAAGAGGGCGTAAGTGAGTTCGCCCGGCCCCGCATTTGCGCCCAGCGTCGGATCATCGCCGAAGCCGAGGTAGAAGTTCACATTGCTGACGTTCGGAAAGGTCGCGTCGAAGCCGAGAACCGCCGAGTAATTCGTGATGCTGCTCGTGTCGAGGGGAGCGAACGCCGTGGCGAGCGCCATGATCTGCGCGTTGGTGGCGCCGCTCTGCATCTCGGCGCCCGTGCCGACGCCGTAGGCAACAGGTGCGATCGTCCCCGTCACGGCGCCACCTTGCACGTCGATGGCTGTCTGCCAACGACCGAGTGGGTTCGCGAGCTGCTGATTATTCCCGTTGCCGCTGATCGTCTGCGCCGTGCCCGTCCAGTCCTCGACGAGGTGCGTGATCCATCCCGCCTCCGGGAGGCCGTGGCGATCGACGAGGACCGCGCGCGCGTAGCCGGCGCTATTGAGCGCGAAGATCTGCGCCCAATCGATCGTCGGACGGTTGCCTACGTTGTTGCCGACGGAGTCGGTGATGAGACCCTTCAGCGTGACGGTGCTGTCGCGGAAGGCTGAGATCCACTTACCCGCGAGGTTGAAGAAGTAGTTGAGCCACTCCGCGGGCGCGCCGAACTGCGGGTCGAGGCCCTCCGCGATGTTTCCAGCCGGCGGGCGTGCCTTGTTCGTTTGGCCGGGATAGTTCCCTGCGCCGTAGTTCGTGTTGGTCGCGAAGTTCGGATCGTCGAACACGGACATCGCTTACTCCTGTCAGACCTCGACGACGCCCGCGAGGACGCCGCCGCCGTCTCCTGTGACCGGCGGACCGGCCGCGAAGCCACCGTTGTGGACACTGCCGAGAGACTGGCTCGCCGTCACTCCCGTACTTGTCGGCTCCGGTCCAGCCGTGAAGCCGCCGTTGTGGACGCTGCCCGGCTCGATAGTGCTCGAGGGGTCCACGCCGGTCCAGACGAACGCGAGCCGGACCCCGGCTGCGACGGCCTCGCCGAGAAACTGCCTTGCGACGACGTAGGGATCCGCGTTGAACGCACCGCGTGCCTCGACGAGGACTGCGGCGGGGTAGAAGTCCTGCGCTCGGATCGGCACGGTGGTCGACGGATTGCTGCCGACGAGGAGCGACGCGATACGGATCAGCTCCTCGCGCTTCCCCGTCGCACGGTTCGTAAGGATCCGAGCCTGAATGTAGAGCGCGTAGACCGCGTCACTCGCGCCGAGGCTCGCTTGCCCGACGATCTTCCCGAGCTTCGCGAGCAAGTCCCCGGTCGGGTTGTTCTGCAAGAGGCGCCCGACGTGCACCGCCCAGATCACGTCCTCGAGCTTCTGGATCTGCTGGAGGTACGCGGTCAGCCACGCGACCATCCTTGGGGCGTGGCGGTATTGCTCGGGAAGGAGCGCTATACCTTCGGCGACGTGTCTAGTGTCCTGCGTGATCACGTGACCGTCACTCCCACGTCGGCGGTCTGAAGCGTCGCGACGTTGCGGACGCCGACGACGATGTTCCCCGTGTTCACGGGCACGGCGATAGTGTCCACCTTGAACACGCTGACGTCGACCACGCCTGGCACCGAAAGCGCCTGCGCCTTGAGCGCCAGCGCGTAAACCTCGGAGCCCGGGTTGTAGTGCGCGACGTGCGCGAGGCCGTCGTTGCCGATCCCGCCGCTGGCATAGACGGCGAGGGCCTTCTTCACCTGCGCGGCGCCGTCGGCCGGGAAGGTCGTCGAATCGGTCACGACGTTGATCGCGACATACAGCCGCGTCGCCGCCGGACGAGTGTAGTAGACGGTCTCAACGGTGCCCTGCGAGTCGGCGATAGGCTTCGACGTGCCATTGCCCGAATACGTCGCGATGCCGGCCGCTTTGTTCTGCGAGACCAGCGTCGCGAGCGCGACGTCGTCGGCCGTAACGCTGCCCGGCTGGTAGACGATCGCCTCGAGCGAGTGCGGCGGGAGTCCGTTCGAGTCCGTCGCGTCGGTGTCGTTCCAAAGCACCGTCGCCGCGGTCGTCGCGCTCGTGGTCGTGAACGGGGCCAGACCGCTCGGCTGGAGGAGGCGGAAGATCAGCGACCGGATCGCCGCGCCGGTGTCGGCGCCGCTCGCCTGCAACTCCTCCTGGCGGCGGAGCCTAAGGGCCGGGTCGGACTCGCTGTTGGAACCCACGACGCCATCGTTCGCGTTCGTGATCGAGTTCCACCCCGCGATAGGCACGGCGATGACGGTCAGCGTACCGGCGAGGGCCTGGTTCGGTCCAGCGGTCGTCGCCTTGAAGTCGACGGTGACATTGCCACCCCCGCCGCTAGCAACTGCCTCTTCGTTGGTGTAGAGGACGCTCGGGTTGCCGACGACGCTCGCGAACAGGGTCCCGGCCGCCTGGCTAAAACCCGCGCCTACGTTCACAACGCAGCCCGAGACGACGGTGTCCGTGGCGGACTCGCGCTTCGTACCCGTGAGTAGCGCCAGCGACGCGAGCTGGTCGCCGACGGCCTGATCCGCGTCCATGCCGTTGTAAAGCGCGGCGGCGAGGAGCCACAGCTCGAAGAGCTTCTGCGCGACGATCCCGTTGACCACGCCGATCGGCTCAGGTGCCTGCACGTTCAGACTCGGGCTGATGCCGGCGAGCTCGACCTGTTCGATGTCCGAGAGGATCTGATCGAACGTTTCGATTACGAAACCCGTGGGAGTCAACCCCGACATGAGATCACGCTCCCTTCGGCACGATGAACGGCGCGAAATTCGCCTCGGTGAGCACCGTGCCGTCCTGCAAGACCGCCCTGAAGGACAGGGCGAGCCCTCGGTTCGGCGTGCGGCGGAGGTCGAACTGCGCAAGCGCCGCGACGCCCGGCGTGGTCACGACAAGGAAGCGGAACATCTGCTGCAGGATCGGCAGCGGCGTCTTCTGCCCGAGGACACTCTGCAGCCACGGGAAACCGAGGGACTTATCTAGGAACCATTCCCCTTGGAACGACTTCAGCCGCGTCCAGAACGCCTGCGCGACCTCCTCGCCGAGCGTGCCCGTGATGCGAACGGTCCCGTTCTCTAAAAAAAGGTCCCCGACGACTGGGTTGTTCGCGTCGATCTGGAGCGCGAGTTTGGGGGTGGCCATCTCAATCGACCGCCTTAATGTGAGCCGAACCTTCGCTAATCTTGGCCTTCAGCGTCGTCGGGGTGCCCAGAGCCACCGGATGGCTGACTCCGTCGGGATCGACGTACGTCCCGGTGAACGTGCCGCCCACCGTCGACGTAATCGTGAGAACTCCCGCGGCGGCGTGGTCGCCGTTGCGCGCCACGCCCTTCGTCGCGCCCGCGCCGAGATGCGTCTCCGTCGGCGTGAACTCGAGCCGCGCGTTGCCA
>WNGR01007440.1_pt1 | contig 12233 bp, 12 predicted proteins | sample 5407581 | NCBI WGS metagenome assembly WNGR01 (sample SAMN13153383, study PRJNA577476) | soil metagenome | isolation source: 80 cm soil or saprolite under Garry oak tree replicate 2 | place: USA:California | collected 2016-06-15
ATGTCGAAGAACGCCCCGGCCGGCATCTCAAAGTCGGTCACGGTGTCCCGGTAGTCGAGCCCGGCCATGTCCGGCCAGTACTCCTCGGCCGTGGCGCCGGAGGACCTGCCACCGGGCCGCGCCTCCTCGAAGGCCACCTCCCGCCCGAACGCGCGCGAGAGGACCTGCTCCAGATCAGCGTGCCCGCTGGTCACGACGATCCCATCGGGAAGCGTGATCCGGACCGGGGAGCTCCTCGCTCCGGTCTTCGGGGGCTCGGCATAGGCGGCCCGGAAGTCGAAGAAGCTGCCCCACTTCCTCGGGTTCTTCGCCCCCCCGACCTTCCCGGTGGCCCGGTCCACGACGGCGAACTGCCGGTCCCCGAGCAGGCCCCGGTCGGTCACCTCGCAGGAGTTCAGCTCCTCGCCCATCCTGGACTTCACCGGGTAGCGCCACAGCGCCGCCACCGAACCAGCCTGGACTTGCCCGGGCAGGGACGTCGACGGACCGGTTTGCATGGCGTGCTCCTCATGCCAGCTCGATCGCCGGGATCCATCCTCACTCCCGGCCGATCTGGTGTCAACGCGAGCACACGAAGCCCGGTACCGCCCCTGAACTGCGGCGTTAAGCCGGCATTTCCCGGCACTGACCGTCTCAGGCACCCGCCGCGGCCACCGCCGCCAGTTACCGGCCAAGTGCCGCGAGGACCAACTGCCGCCGGCACGCCCCAGCCGTCTATCGCACCCACGCTGGTCACCCCCGCCGCGCGCCCCGATTCGGCACTGCATGCGGCCGGGCTGCCACCGGAAATGACTCGGACGTCGGCTGCGGGACGGGTGAGCTGGTGCGCCGGGCGGGCCGCACCGGAGAGCATCTGGGCTGGCCGCGGTTTCGGGGACGCGGGCGGCCGCTCGCGCCACCCCGCCGCGCGCCCCGATTCGGAACTGCATGCGGCCGGGACTGCCACCGGAAATGACCCGGACGCCGGCTGCGGGACTGGTGAACTGGTGCGCCGGGCGGGCCGCACCGGAGAGCACCTGGGCTGGCCGCGGTTTCGGGGACGCGGGCGGCCGCGCGCGCCAGGTGCCCGGCGCGCCGGTCCCGGCCGATGCGTCAGCCGACGACCCTGACGTTCTCCGCCTGGGGCCCCTTCTGGCCCTGGGTGATGTCGAACTCCACCTGCTGCCCTTCCTCCAGGCTGCGGTAGCCGGCACCGGTGATCGCGCTGACGTGCACGAACACGTCCGGACCGCCCTCGACCGCGATGAAGCCGTAGCCCTTGCCGCCGTTCAGCCGGAACAATCCCCGGGCCGGCCAGCAGGCGAAGACCGTGCGGGCCGACGGCGGGACCGCTGAGGTTGCCCGTCTCGGAATCGCGTCGCCGGGCACCGGCCTTGCACCACCGGGCCGAGCCCGAACTGGCCGGGCTCGGCGAGCAGCCCGCACGGCCGATCAGCTCGACGCCTCCGGCGCCGATCTTGCCCACCAGCTCCCGGGCGCGCCGGTGCGCCCACGCCGAGCCGCCAAATCGGTGGCCATAGCCAGAGGCCGTCGATGGCGTGGGAGGCCAGGCACCGGCACACCCGCGAGGACGAGTACAGCTACATCCTGGAAGGACGCGTCGGCGCGCTGCTCGGCGACGAGGTACTGGTCGGCGGGCCGGGCGACCTGATCTTCAAGCCGCGCAACCAGTGGCACACCTTCTGGAACGCCGGCGACGAACCCGCCCGGGTCCTGGAGATCATCTCCCCGGCCGGGTTCGAGCGTTTCTTCGCCGAACTGGCTGGCATTGGCGGCGTCACCGGGGCCACCCCCGAGGCGCTGGCCGATCTGCGCGACCGCTACGGGCAGCAGGTGGATCCCGGCAGCATCCCCGGGCTCATCGACCGTTTCGGGGGTGCGCATCCCCGGCGAGCCGGTCTGACCGGTGCCGGCAGCGGCTGGCCTGCCGCGTCCTCACCCGAGTCCATGACCGGCTGCTGCGCACCGGCCCCACCAGGCTCACCGGCCCGGCCGCCCGAACTGACCCGGCTCAGGCGCGCCGCCAGCGCCTGCGAAGCCGCCATCAACCAGCCGACCCGGCAATCAGCAATCGCCGCCAGCCAGCGGGCCCGGCCGTGCCGGGCGAATAGCAGCGCCGCGAGCCCGGCCATGTCCGGCCAGTACTCCCAGCCGAGGGGAGGACGATGGATACCTGGCAGAAGTTCGACGCCGAACGCGTGGCGCTCTGCGATGACCTGGCGAGTATCGAGCCCGGGCAGTGGGATGTGCAGTCGCTGTGCTCGGCGTGGAAGATCCGCCACGTCGTGTGCGTGGCGCGCAGGTCACCATGGGGGCTTCGTCGCCGGAATGCTCAAGAACGGCATGAACTTCGACCGCTACATCGGCCGGCAGGCGCTGGCGGCCGGGACGGCACCGCCGCAGGTGCTTCTGGCCGGGCTGAAGGACACCATCGGGAAGCGGTCGGTTCCACCGATGACCACGCCGGTCACCATGCTTTCCGACATCGTGTGTCACTCAGCCGACATGCGCCGGCCGCTCGGGATCAGCCGTACGCTGCCCGAAGAAACCCTGATCGAGGTGGCAAACAGCGTCAAGACGACGGGGTTCCCGTTCGGGCCAGGAAACGCATCGCCGGGCTTCGTCTGGTCGCCACCGACGCCACGTGGTCCGCTGGCGACGGCCCGCAAGTCGGCGGGCCGCTGGAGTCGCTCATCTTGGCCATGGCCGGGCGGCCAGCGGCCCTCGAGGACCTCTCCGGGACGGCACGACGACCCTCAAGGCCCGGAGCTGACCGCTTCCAGCAGGCCCCAACCTCACGGCCCCTGAGAGCCAGCAGGCGGGTGCTACGCCGAGGGCCGGCCCGAAGTACACCATAGCGAAGTGCTCAGCCGCGCCACTAGACGCCTGGGCGACGGCGATGCGGGCCAGTTCGGCCTCGGGTGCGCCGTCGGCGCCTTTGCCGGAGCGGGTTGCCGTTTGCCTGCCGGGCCGGTCAGCCGGCGCAGACGGGCGCGATCTGGTATCCGGCCGCGCGGATGCCGCGGATGATGGCGGGCAGGGCGGCGACGGTTTGCGACCGGTTACCGCCTCCGTCGTGCATGATCACGATGGCGCCGGGGTGCAGGGCCGATCGCACCCGCCGCGCGATCACCCCGGCGCCCGGCCTCAGATAATCCGAGGGGTCGACGTCCCAGTCGAGTTCGGCTAGGCCGCGTCGGCGTAGCTGTGCGTCCACCGCCCGGTCGTCGAGGCCGTATGGCGGCCGCAGGCACCGGACCGGGTGGCCGGTGACGCCGCGCAGCAGCCTGCTGGTCCGGTCGACCTCGGCGGGCCATCTCCGCGCCGACAGCAGGGCCAGATCGGCGTGGGTCCAGGTGTGGTTCACCAGCGCCATGCCCGCCGCGTTCTCCGCCGCCAATATGCCCGGGTAGGCGGCGCCGTGCAGGCCGACGATCTCGAAGCTGGCCGGTGCCCTGGCGGCGGCGAGGATCCGCAGGATCTGAGGGGTGTACGCCGGAGACGGCCCGTCATCGAAGGTGAGCGCCACTACCTTCTCCCCCCGGTGGTAGGGGGACCCGGGGGCGGTGTCCAGGTTGCGGATCACCGATCCCGGCACCGCCCCGTTTCCCTGCGGCGGCGAGATTGGCCGCGCCGGACGCGGCGTGCCCGACGGCAAGGCCGATGGCCCTATGGCAAACATGCCCGGCGACGGCCGTGCCCGCCGATGGCTCACTGCCGTTGCCGGGTGAGCCGACCGGCCTGCCGGGCCGCCGCCGATGGGGGCCGCCAGCTGCAGAAACGCACACAACGCGGCCACTGCAACCAGATACCCTGCCAGCCGCCGGGTCCTCACGCGCCCATACTCGCCCCGGGGGCCGCCGCCCGCCAGCCGTCGGCACGGCACGACTGCGCAACGTGAAGATTACGAATCAGCGGTGTCCCCGGCCATGCGTGCCGCCTTCCAACTTGGCCATCCAAGCATCTCCATGAAACCCGGCCCTGGCCGACCCCACGGGTCTTGCACCAGCCAGCGAATCCGGCCAGACCGGACTCGGTATCCGCAGGCCCGCCGACGCGCGGCGATCACGGGTCCGGGGCGCCGCGCTCGCTGATGGACCTGCCCGCACGCGTCTACCCCGGAGGACTCCACGGCCCGCACCGCGATCCGCCCGGAGCTCTCCCCAGCCGCTCCAGGTGACGGCGTGCATCGCGTCCCAGAACCGGCGGTGGTCCAGCGCCGCGGCCGGGATCTTGGTGAACCGGCCCGCGGCGGTGGTCATCCAGTCGGCGAACGCCGGCTTGGAGCACGCATCCCACCGGCTGGTTCAGCGCCGCCAGCGCCAGGTACGTCCGCAGCCGGGACACCCAGATCACGCTGTCGGCGGTGATCAGCGACGTCTCCGGCGCCTCCGGCGGGGCGATGATGGAGGCGCTAATCGCCGGGCAGCGTAACCCGCGGTGCTGGCGGACCTGGGCCGCGGTCCGCTGCCGACCACGAGGTCCTTCGCCCAGCACGGCCCAGCTTCGGGCGCAGACAGGTGCCAGAACCGGCAGTTCTGCCCCGCCCGGCCCAGACGAACTCGTTGTCGACACGCTGCGCAGAATCGGCAGGTCTGTAATTGCTGCGCCCTCGTTTGGCGCGCTGTGTGATCGAAGGAGCAGAGCTGCCAGAAGTCGACTGTTCAGAACCCCGGGACCCGGATCTCTGACCGCCCGGGAAAGTCGAGCCGGCCGACCCGCGCGACGCGCCGTGGACGGGCCCGTCCTTCTCAATCTGTAGTGGCGCTGCTGCCAGACTACTGGCATGAGGCGCAAGGCTCGTGGCCTGTGGCCGGTCGTCGCGCTGCTGCGATCGCCATCGGCACGGTGTGGCTGGTTTATGCGGTGTGGAGGTCACCGCACCGGAACGACCTGGCCACCTTCGGATCGTATGTGGCCGCCGTCGCCGTGGTTGCGGTGGCTCTGATCACCCGCGCATGGGAGGTCCGGGCCCGGCAACCTGGGGACACAATAGAAATGGCGGAACTCGATCAGCTGGCGGATCTGCTTGCTGAACTGTGAAGGAACAGTGGACGCGCGCGGCCACCGACCGGGGTCTGCTGCAGTCAGAGCCGATCCCTGTGCGGTGGAAAAGATCATCCCTGCCGGTTGCCGGGCCGATCTCGGCTGCGACGGCGAGCAGGCACTGATCCTTGGACCTGCGGTAAAGCTCCGCGAAGTCCTCCTGTTGGGTACCCACGCCCATCTAACGCACAGCGGCCGCACGCCGGTTACCTGCACGGAACAGGAACTAAGCTTTGCCGCTGACCTGGCGACCTGTCACTGCACTGTGCAGAGCGCCAGTAGGCGCGGACCGCAGGTCCGCGAGCGGGCGCTGGGCAGTTACACAGAACGCGGCGCTCTGCGCGCGAAAGTCGATTGGACATTCTCCGCCTGCGGTCCCCAGGGCTCGCCGCCGCCGCCGCCAGCTTGTACGTCTGGGTGGACCTGGCTCTTCGCGTCCGAGCATCGGAAAATGCAGGCGTCATGGCAGTAAAGCAGGCGCTCGGGTCATCCGCCTGGCGAGTTGTCACGACTAGGCCGCGGCCGATGTCTCCACCTCGTCCAATTCCTTTTGGACCCTAGTCTGGTGCGCCCGGGCTGATGGGCTTGCCCGCGGCCGGCCCGGCTCGCTGGAGGGCGTCCGGCGTGAAGATGTAGCGCAGGAACCAGCGGTGCATCTGGCGCTGCAGATCCCGGTCGCCGTGGACGCGGACGCCGGGATGCCGCAGGAGCTGCCCCCAGGATTGCAGGCCGAGCCACCACCGGGTGGTCTCAGCGGCGGGCGCGCAGAGCCATACGTCGACCGGCGCTCCGGTGTCCTGACGGCACAGGTTCACCTCCGTCCGCGACAGGTGGAGCCAGAAGTTGCGGTCGGTGACGCGGTCAGTGAACTCGATCGCCAGGATGACCTTGCGTCCGGGGAGGGCGGCGCTGTCGATGCGGCGCCTCATGTCCCACATCAGCGCGGCCACGTCGAGATCGTTGCCGGACAGGGGCGCGCTGTCGGTGACGGTCGCCCACCTTGCCAGCTCCCGCATGACCGGAGCCAGGGCCTGGCCCGCCTCGGTGAGCCGGTACTCGCTGCCGGCCAGGTCGATGAGGCCGGCCGCGCGCAGGATGCGAAGGCGTGAGGACAGGGTGGCACGGGGGATGCGGGGCAGGCCACAGCGGATCTGGGTGAAGGTCGTCGAGCCGAGGAGCAGTTCCCGCGCAACCAGCAGCGTCCACCGTTCGCCGAGCACCTCCAGCGCCCGGGCCACTGCGCAGTACTGCCCGTACCGGCTCATCGCGCCATCGTAGGGCACCCGGACCTGGCCTGCTGGTTCAGAACTTGAACTAGATCGGCCTGGCAGCGGGCCGCGACGATCGAGTCCCTAGCGTGCCATGGAAGGGATGCTCCTGTGACCGATGTCAGCGCCAGCGAGCTGCAGGCAATCGGCAATACCCCGCTGGTGGAACTGCGCCGGGTCGTGCCGCCCGGCTGCGCCAGGATCCTGGTCAAGGTTGAGGGCCAGAACCCGACCGGCAGCATGAAGGACCGGATGGCCCTTTCGATGATCGGGCGGGCCGAGGCGGACGGGAGGCTGCGGGCCGGCGGCGCCGTGGTGGAATACACCGGCGGCAGTACCGGCGCTTCGCTTGCCCTGGTCTGCGCAGCGAAGGGCTACCGGCTTCACATCGTCTCCTCGGACGCCTTCAGCGAGGACAAACTCGCCCAGATGGCCGCGCTCGGTGCGGAGCTGACCATCATTCCCAGCGATGGCGGACTCATCACCTCCGAGCTCATCAGGCGAATGATCGACACCGCCAGGGACATCAGCCGGCGATCCGGCGCCTACTGGACCGACCAGCTGAACAACACGGACAGCATCGCGGGCTACTACCCGATGGGGGAGGAGATCTGGGACCAGTCCGGCGGGAAGGCTGACGCCTTCATCCAGTCCGTCGGAACCACCGCCTCGCTACGGGGAGTGGCGGTAGTGCTCAGGAGATTCAGTCCGGGCGTGAGAATCACCGCGGTGGAGCCGGGCGAGTCCGCGGTCCTGTCGGGTGGTCCGCCCGGCGCCCACCGCATCGAAGGCATCGGCATCGGGTACGCCCCGCCGATGTGGGACCCCGGCCTGGTCGATGAGATCGTGCCGGTGCCCACCGCGGACGCGGAGGCGATGGCCAGGCGCCTCGCCCGCGAGGAGGGGCTCTTTGCCGGGACGTCGTCGGGCGCCAACGTGATCGGGGCCATCAGGGCGGGCGAGCGGCTGGGCCCCGGTGCCGCGGTCGTCACCCTGCTGGTGGACTCGGGCCTGAAGTACATCAGCACCGAGGTGTACCGGCGAGAAGGGCCGGGTCCGGACAGCGGCCACAGCCGTCTGGCCATCGCGCACCAGGCGCAGCCACGACCCGGCCGTCGGCGGGCCATGCCATAGACCACCGGAAACGCAAAGGCCGCAGCGCGGCGACTCAGGCTGTTCCGTGGGCGGGGTCGGGTCACCGCACCGGCATGAGACTTGCAAGCGGGCCGCCCAGAACGGGCTGATCGGCGCACCCTAGCTCGTGACTCGGCACGGCGAAAGGCGGGTGCCGAATAAGCGATCTGGAGCGTGTCCGAGGACGGGGCGGGACGCGCGGGGATGGTGTCAGCCGGTGTCGTCACGACGCGATCCAGCCGTTCAGCGCGTGCCGCGGCGAGCAGGTCCGGCAAAGCCGCGCACAGCTGTGCCCGCCGGTAGCGCCGTCACCGCCGGGCGCAGGCAGTTCTTCGTGGCCATGCTCATCCCTGGCCCGATGATCGTGTCCCGTATGACGCGGTTTACGGCAGGCTGCCCGGAGCCTGCGGCGTGGTCGGGCACCACCGCCCGGCGCATCGGGCCGCCGCGGCGCTAGCCATGGCGGCGGCGGCCTGCCAGGAGCGACACGACGATGACGACGACCGCCGCAATCAGCCCGGTGATCAGGAACGTCTTGAGCGTGGCGACGATCCCGTCGATGGCCGTGACCGCCAGCCAGATGGCCAGGATCACGCCGAGGATTGCCCAAATCATCCGGCCCATGTGCCCAGTATGCGCCCTCGCCGGGTTCCCGGCCGGGTACCGCGGCCTGACCCGCGAGGCGTACGTCCTGGACCTGCGCCAGTTTGCCAACTGGTACAAGTGAGGAAACCGGTCAGCGACGTCTAGGCGATATCGCGCGGGTGTGCGTCCCACCCGGTCGGGGGTACCCGCCGCGTCCAGGCAAGCGGACAGCAGCAGGATGACGGCGGCGAGGATCACGTACGAGCCGCCGATGGCCTGCTGCCACGCGGCCCAGTGGGTCTCGCGGTTCCCGCCGGTCGGGAACCACCACTGCGGCGCCGCTGCGAGGACGGCGAGCTCTGCGGCGGCCCCGGCCAGGACGCCGCGGTGCCGGTCCCGCAGGCCGCCGATCGCGAGGACAAGCAGCGCGGGCTCGGCCCATACCCAGTGGTGCGACCAGGAGATCGGCGATATCAGCAGCGCGGCGAGGGCGTTAAGCGACAGCGCCCGGGCGTGGGCTGACCGGGCGACCGCGTGCCGGATGCCGTACCAGGACCAGTACCACCACGAGGGCCGACAGCGCCAGCCACGCGGCCGTTTCGGCCGGGGCGCGCGGATCGAGCCCGGCGCGGACGAGGAACGCCTGGATGGACTGGTTGGCGGCGTTGACGAGGCTGCCTGGCCTGCCGGTCTGGAAGACGACGGAGGTCCAGTACCGCACCGAGTCGTGCCAGGCCAGCGGGAAGCCTGCCGCCGCGCACGCCGCGAACGTGACCGCGGCCGTCGTCACGGCCCGCCGGTCGCCGCGGCACGCGAAGAACAGCACGAACGCCGCGGGGGTCAGCTTCACCGCAGCGGCGAAGCCGACCAGCAGGCCGCGCGGCCAGCGCACCGTGGCGGGCGGGCAGTCCGCCGATACCAGTGCCATCAGCGCGACGTTGATCTGGCCGTAGCCAAGCGTGTGCCGCATCGGTTCGAGGGAGCAGTGCCACCGGAAGCAGCCAGCCGATCGTCCACCACGATCCCGCTCCGGGCCCGGCGGCCGACCGCAGGAACAGCCGCAGCACCACAGCCGTCAGCGCGATGGTGGCTAGCGAGAGCACCGTACCCGCGAGGGCCATCGGCACCAGCGAGAACGGCGAAAGCAGCACCGCAGCCACGGGCGGATAGGTGAACGGCAGCCGCACGCCATTGCTCGTCGGCGGCAGGATCCCGTATAGATCCTCGTGGCGCAGCCACGCACGGCCGCCGATCCGGTAGACGTCCAGGTCGATCCGGAACGGGGCGTAGCCGACACCATGCCGGGAGCAGGAAGGACGTGACGACCGCCAGGTTCACCGCGACGAGCAAGGTTTGCCCGGCGGGCTGCTGGACGGCGACAGGTGCTGGTGGCTGGCCGCTGACTTCGACGGGCAGGATGCGCTGACCGAGGCGCTGATGTACGTCAAGGCGGGGCGGGCGTTGGGGGTGCCGGTGGCGCTGGAGGTGTCACGTTCCGGGGTGGGTATGCACGCGTGGGTTTTCTTCACCGCGCCAGTGCCGACGGGGACTGCGCGGCGGCTGGGCACCGGCCTGCTGCGTGAGGCGATGGCGGTTCGCGGGAAGGTGAATCTGGCCAGTTATGACCGGCTGTTCCCGTCCCAGGATCTGCTCCCGGCCGGCGGTGTCGGAAACCTGATTGCGCTGCCGCTGTTCCGGTCGGCCCGGGACCGCAACGCGACGGTGTTCCTGAACCTGGAGAATCTCGAACCGCACCAGGATCAGTGGTCTTACCTGTCAACGCTTGGCCGCATGACGCCTAAGGAGGTGAGCCGGGCCGCGGACAAGGCCGGGCGGGTCCCGGCGGGCAGCGAGGTCACCAGGCTTGCCGCGCCGGCCTCCACAAAGATCCGGCCGGAGGCGGCGGCTGTGGTCCGGGCCCGGCTCGGGGCGGGCATCCGGGTCGAGCTGGCCGACCTGACGCCCGCGCTCGCCGCGTCGCTGCGGCACGCTGCCTCGATGCACAACCCGCAGTTCTACGAGAAGCAGCGGATGCGCGCTTCCACCTGGGACATCCCCCGGTTCCTGCAGTTCTTCGACGAGACCATCGACGGCGGGCTGATCGTGCCGCGGGGCATGCTCACCACCGTGACCGAACTCGCCGCGCAGGCAGGCAGCAAGCTGGACCTGACCGATGAGCGCGCGGCCGGCACCACGCAGGCATTCACCTGCTCGGCCGTGCTGACCGGGCCGCAGCAGCCGGCCGTCCAGGTCTTGACCGGGCACGATCTGGGGGTGCTGGTCGCGCCGCCTGGAACGGGCAAGACCGTGATGGCGTGCGCGGTCATCGCCGCGCATCAGGTCTCCACTCTCGTCCTGGTGGACCGGAAGACGCTCGCGGACCAGTGGCGGGCCAAGATCGCCGAGTTCCTCGGCGTCAAGCCGGGCAGCTCGGCGGCGGCCGGGCCAAGCTGCGCGGCTCGATCGATGTCGTCACCTTGCAGACCCTGTCCCGCCGCGACGACGTCGCGGAGATGACCGCCGGGTACGGCCTTATCGTCGCTGACGAATGCCATCACGTCCCGGCCGCCGCGTTCGAACACGCGGTCAAGCAGATCCCGGCACGGCGCTGGCTCGGGCTGACCGCCACCCCGTACCGCCGCGACAAGCTCGACGACCTGATCGCCATGCAATTGGGACCGGTCCGGCACACCATCGCACTCTCCCGCGACCCAGCCGGCCAGGACACGCTTCTGGGCACCGGTCGGCCTGCCCCCGTGTTGTACGTTCACCCGACTGCGTACCGGTACGACGGCGACGCCGACCCGTCCCGCCCTGGCGGCATGACGACCATCTACCGGCACCTGGCCGCTGATGAGCAGCGCGCCCGGCAGGTCATCGCGGACGTCCTCGCCGCACTCAGCAAGGACCGCAACTGCCTGGTCCTAACCAACCGGACCAGCCATCTGGAAAAGTTCGCCGGCTTGCTGCGCGAGGCCGGGCACGACCCGGTTATTCTTCGCGGCGGGATGGGTGCCAAGAGCCGCGCGGCGGCGCTGGCCCGCCTGCAGCTGCAGCCCGGCGGGCCGCCGCTCCTGGTCGTGGCCACCGGCGCGTACGCTGGCGAAGGCTTCGACTGCCCGGCCCTGGATACCTTGTTCCTCGCCGCGCCGGTCGCCAATAAGGGGAGCCTGACTCAGTACGTGGGCCGGATCCTGCGCTCGCATGAGAACAAGACCACGGCCGAAGTCCACGACTACCTCGATGAGCGGACTGGCGTCCTCGCCGCCATGCTCGCCAAACGCGCGCCTGGCTACGCCGGTCTCGGCTTCTCCGACCCGCGCAGGCTCGCACTCACTCCAAGCGCCAGCATGGACAGCTAACCGGCCTCCGCAAGCCACATGATATCACGCTGATGTGATATCATGTCTGCGTAATGCTACCCCTGCGGGGAGGCAGCTGACGTGGCCTACGTCCTGGTCATGACACCGGAGGTCCGGGTATGGCTGCACGACTTGCGCAAGCGTGACCGGGCCAGCGCGATCCAGGTCGGCCAGGCCATCGGCATGCTGCTCGAAGCCGGGCCGGAGCTAGGCCGCCCGCTCGCCGACCGCGTCCGCCACTCCCGGCTGAGCAACCTGAAGGAACTGCGGCCAGGCTCCGCCGGGCGCAGCGAGATCCGCATCCTGTATATCTTCGATCCCGGCGGAACACGGTCATGCTGGTAGCCGGAGATAAGGCTGGTAAATGGGAGGCGTGGTACCGCCAGGCGATCCCGCTGGCCGAGCAGCGTTACGAGGACTACCTGAAACAAGAGGACATCCGATGAGCAGCAGCGAGTTCCACCACTACACCCGGGATGAGTTCCTCGCCGAGTTCTATCCCGATCCTGCCGACAAGGTCGCCATCGCCGCCGGGATGGAGCAGCTGCGCGCCGAACAGCGCGCCTTCCGGCTCGCCGAGATGCGCCGCCGCCTCGGCATCACCCAGGCCCAGGTCGCTGCCCGGATGGGCATCACCCAGGGCCGCGTGTCCGCCATCGAGCACGCCAAGCCAGGCACCACCGAACTGCGCACCCTGGCCGCCTACGTCGAAGCCCTCGGCGGCCGCCTGGAGATCATCGCCGACTTCGGCGACCAGCGGCTCGCCTTCACCGAACCCGGCACCGAAGCAGCCTGACCTGATCAGCACCCGTGACCTACCAGGGACTCGGCGATCAAG